>Ga0214477_100055_pt1 | contig 68266 bp, 55 predicted proteins | sample M1_20Mar14CPVII9_FD_165058 | JGI IMG/M metagenome (GOLD analysis project Ga0214477, IMG submission 165058) | Marine eukaryotic communities from Monterey Bay, California, United States - M1_20Mar14CPVII9sort6BwellC16 | ecosystem: Environmental > Aquatic > Marine > Unclassified | place: USA...
GCGTCTTGTTGTAACTCCACCATGAGTGATGCATATGCTACAGTAGACATTCCCAAGTCCTTACCTATACATGGGATGGCTTTGACAAGCACTGGCAGGAAAATAGAGCACAACAAGGTAGTGGTTGTCACCCAAACGTACGAATCAAACGGCTGGGTTTCCCTCGAAAAGTCGGGATTCTCTTGTCTTCGAGGTGTAGGCGTCTTGTTGTAACTCCACCATGAGTGATGCATATGCTACAGTAGACATTCCCAAGTCCTTACCTATACATGGGATGGCTTTGACAAGCACTGGCAGGAAAATAGAGCACAACAAGGTAGTGGTTGTCACCCAAACGTACGAATCAAACGGCTGGGTTTCCCTCGAAAAGTCGGGATTCTCTTGTCTTCGAGGTGTAGGCGTCTTGTTGTAACTCCACCATGAGTGATGCATATGCTACAGTAGACATTCCCAAGTCCTTACCTATACATGGGATGGCTTTGACAAGCACTGGCAGGAAAATAGAGCACAACAAGGTAGTGGTTGTCACCCAATTTGATATGGCAATGGTTGCGAGATATTCTTAGTTGGAAATGTCGGCAGCTGACATGTCAGCTGAAGGGTCCAAATGACATGTCATACTGACGCGTCGCGACACGATAGGCTGACATGTCGCGACATTGATGCATATTTCCCTGTGAAGAGATATCAAACACTTCAAATGATATGTTTGAGAGGTAGTATGTTGCTAATACAAGTCATTGACATGACAATATTAATAAATAAGTCCTTTAGAAGTTTATTTGTGATTTTTTCTTTACATTTTTGACTATTTTCATAATAGAGTGCTCATGTCACTGCGTCGGCACATTTGCCTTGTCAGCAGAAAATTGGTGACTTGACGCGACATTGCTGACACGTCGCCGACGCGTCGCAGACATTTCCAACTAAGGAGATATTGGCGAGTTTTTCAGATTTTTCGCACCCTTCAAAACACCAAAGTGCTTCTTGCAGGCTAAGTTTCTCATTAGACATGGATTGATGACATCATATAGATGTCTTTTGAGTGTTCACTGACTTAAAAATTCCTGATATTGAGTGAGTTACATTTTGTTAGTAAAAAAAGCTTAGGGTGTGAAGTTTATTGGTTGGAAGAAAGAAACTCAATTGAGAGAAAGAAAGAGCGAATGAGACATTTGAAATTCATTTTCAGAATTCTGATTCCTCTCTCGATGATGGTTTGATGGTATGAAAGAACAATGATACTCTCATACTCAGTAGATCTGATGGCTATGGCATATATAGATTCAATATCTTCTCTTGCTCTATCCTTTGTTACAGTAACAACCAGTAACTAACCTTTGTTGCAACAATTTAACTAAAGCCTTCCAAGAACATGTCTTCAATATCATTGTTAGTATCAAAGAAGAATATTGATGCCGAGGGTGATGATAAATCTCAGATCTTCCGATATTCATCACCGCCGCTAGGGACAGGTAATATCGGCAGCAGTGCACGTCAATTGCCCCCTCCCTCTCCTCCTCCACTTCCTGGCAAGAACAAAAATGTTGAAAGAATAAATGATAGCGAAGATATTGAATCTATATTAAATGATATCAATAGGGGACAATCAATCCTCAATCCGAATAGCAATGATATAGGTCTGATCAACCTACGTCCTCGTCCAGCCAGCAATAACAATGGGGGTTTTGTACTTGCCGCACCGTCTCCTCATTCGCCAATCGGAATCGACGCCGATGATATTATGATGGGGGAGATAGACATCGATCTACCAATGTTACCATCTCCCCCCAGACTTGCAATAAGACCTCGAACTATAAAGCCAATTGAACATAGACATATGGGAAACAGTATTAAGTTCCTTCCCATCCGCCAAGAGGCCACCGTCGGTGATCGTCGTGATTTTGACGAATATTAAAATTGCAATTGTATCTTTCTCAATGAACATTTTATTGTATAAGCAAGCATGAATAGTTGTATTAAGCCGACTCCCCATCACGGAGTAATTGTAAAAGAATGAATAGTATTGTCAATATATAAAATAGTTATTACAATGGTTTTGTATGATATATGATATACAAAGTATGTACGTATTCGTATATCTAGATACTTTTTGCAACAGTTATTTTTTTCAGTCTCCCCTACTCCTCATAAAACACAATATCAAACCACACCATGCTAGCGTTATACTTCCTCATCCTTACATTAGCAAGTATTGTCCTGGTGCATACTGCTAGCGGTGCTGGAGTACCGGAGGGTTGGAGACAGACCGATCGATTTGTAGGATTTCGTTATCAGCTTTCTGTTTCTACACACAGTGAAGAGCACGTTGAAGACATCACTACTGCAGTTCAAAACAAGGCAGATGCATTATTTTGCTTTGGATGGGTTCAAAATAATACAATGGCGACGCCTGTCAATGAGGGAGAAACTCTTGTTGGAGAAGCAAGGTGCCAAACAAATGCTGGAAATGAAATGAAGCATTTTCTCTCATCTTTGGCAGGGGTGTCCGGGGAAGACAAGAAGAAGAAGAAACACATTGTACTCAAAGATTATGAGGATACATTAATTCGGTTACACTTCTCTCATTTCAAGATTGTATCGCCTGGACGAAATACCTGTTTCAGAGAAGAACCTCACCAATGTCGACTTATTTGATAATAATAATGTAAACTACTGTTGGGGCACAGTTCATTCAATAGCATTACACTGAGAACAAAACAAGTGATCAGAACCTCATACATACATTCACCACTGAGGGGCGAGCTCCTACTTAGTTATGTTACTGTCGTGTTTACATATGACATCGAGAGGGATACTTTTATATGTAAACTAATTGTTGAGTCATGAGTTAGTCTTTTCCCTCTTGGCGTTGCCTTTCCTTGAACTCTCCCCCCAAATCCTCTGATACTAATCAACCCAAACAATACCAACAGGTATATCTATTTATCCAATGGTTTAGCATCAACAGTTTGTCCCAGGAAATCTCCAATAAACCATACCCGTACGCATCATCTGCTTGTTACTACTGTGTTTATGACTCGAGGGTGATCTGGTTTTATATGTAAACTAATTGATGATACTGTATACTTCAAATACATTGGTATCTCCTTCTTATGCGGCTGAAGACGTATCATCATTAACGTATCATTCAATTAGCAGATTATACTTCTTACTTCTTTGCTAAGCTTTTCCAATGATCATATTGTCGAGTTAATTCTTCCACTGATATTGAACCATCAAAGAACGATATGCTATTATCATTGCAACGATCGATACAATCTAATAAAGTCATTGCTTTTTGCACTGGTGTCTGTGACTGCCAACACTCTATTTCATATAATTCTCTAAAACATCCAATACATACTTGCCCATTATAGAAGTTTGAATTGTATCGGCATATTCGATTACAAGGAGTTGCCGGTATATTCTCTTTGTCACTATCGACATCTTCCATGTTTTGTATTATATCAACTTTAGTTCTTGTTTCATCTGTATTCATTTGATTGTACTTTGCATTTGTATCATCTTTATTTCTTGTTTCATCTATCTTCATAGCATTTGCATTTGAATTTTGTTTCATATCATTTTGTTTCAGATCCGATTGACTATTCCTTTCATACGGACGTCCTTTTAGTTCAATTACGTTTCCCTCCGGATCAGCTACATAAATAGAAGGCCCTATCCCATCAGCACCCAACCGTCTATTCCCATCTACAACAATATGAACATTCTCTTCTTTAAGATATTTCATCATCTGATCTTTATCAAACGGTTCGATACGAAGACATAAATGATCCATCGTTGAATCATCAGATGATATCTTCACATCTTGTAAACTTTTGTTACTATCCAATCCAGCACCTCCACCATGCATACTTCTCACTGCCTCTCGTCCCTCTTTACTTAAATTGTTTATATCATATGATATAAGATCTATATAACAAGAGCCAGCTCGGAGATGAGTAAGAGCACCATCAAATCTATTCAAGTGCTCGTCTATTGGTTCGTCTATAGTACATCCAAGTATGCGATGGTAGAAGTCAAACATGGCTGCAAAGTTTCGACATCGTAGAACAATATGATCAATATGTTGAATGGTAAAGGGGGGAGATGGAGATATATCATTTGTCTGTGATTGCAATCTTCCTGCACGAATAGTGACGTTGATGAGTATTCACATTAAATGCAAATACACAATTGACCAACGCTAACAATAGAAGATATGTTGTCATCATTTAGTTCCTCAGAATAGTGGGTAGTTCAATCATACCATATCTAATTACAACATTATCCAGGCTTCGTAGACTAGAAGGCTACCTAGAGTATCGTATGGTAGAGCTTGTCTTAGGCGGCTAATTTTTGATTTGCATTTTGTTGTTGTCTCACTTTATTGTAATTGGGAGTCTTCAATAACTAAATGGGAAATCAACTTGATTATCTTTGGATGATACCATATATTGTGATTAGATGTTGTTAGATAGAGATCGTGGTAAGAAGCCTGCAGCTGCCGCGTAACAATCATCACCTTCATCTTTTGCTGAACATTTTCAATTCAACATATCTTGAACGGTATCCTCTGAGGTCCCGAACTACTTTTCTAGCCTAACCCACCTCTAAAAGAGGAGTTTTGGACTTTATGGTTTATTTCATTATAATCACTAATCACACTTTCTATTATATATATATCAACAGATAGAGCTGGCATGTAACCACAAGCAATCTCGTCTATGTATGTTCGAGGTACTAGTATCCTCTTTTGATCACCTCTTATAAAACCTTAGTGAGTATCTACATAATGTGAACAAGATTGATCAAAATGGCAAGAAGCCAAGCTAACAACAGCTGAAAGAACTAAGCTGAGAACTATCGGAGCTACTACGTATTGATATCCAATCAGTCTAGCCATTCCTTCCTTCGAAGAGCTCCCACTGAGCTCAACCATCACCATGACGTTGTTAGCTGTCGGAGTTATAAAAACGATCATCATTACCAGGTAGCATGTTGCATCGATAGCGTCTGGTATGTCTATATAGTACCTCTCCAAGATCCAAGTCGAAACGATACCAATCATTGGCATAACGATCATCTTACCAACTACGATAGCTAGCATTGTTGGATTAGGAAGCATATGGCTATCAACTTCATCATTCTTTTTGGGTTTCTTCTTTTCAAATGTCGAACTGAGGTTGATACCAAGTATTATCATGTTGATTGGTACTGCCGCCTGACCAACGGAATATATCTGTGTTTGTGTGTGTGTTAGAAAGGTGAGAAAAGAAGACATGACGACATAAGCAAGCTTCTGGAAGATCACGAAAAAGGCAAGAAACATCAGTAGTGACTTACTCCATCAAATATAAAGTGTAGAGCCGCTGTTCTCCCCTCACCATAGATGTTTTCAAATACACCTCTAATCGAAGGAAAACTGGCAATGAATAGCCCTAATAGTGCACCAATTACAGGTGGTTGAAATACCTTCCTCAAGACTCTTTGTAGAGTTTCTGTTAAAGGTAAAATATCTGCTTCTTGAACAGCTGCTAATTCTTGTAGCGATAACACTCTTGGCAAGTTGTTGATACTATCCGAACTATAAGTTTCAGATAGTGTTGGTTCGTAATCACCGTCTTGTTCTGAATTAGTAGATTGAGTTGGTAGAGGAGTCTCCTCACAACTACAAGGATCAAAGTTAAAAGACAATTCCTCTATCATTGCCAGCGCTCCACTCGAAGGCGGTCTAGTAAATCCAATTGCATGCCAGTTCGGCTGCCCATTAGGTGAAGATACAAGAAGATGCCCACCATCTTTTTGTATGCCTCCGAACTCCTCTACAGTGGCAGACATGGATGGAGATATCTTTTCTGGTTCATAATTGAGAATGTGTGATATATGACTTGGTCGGCGTTGCACTACATGTTTGTTTGCATTATTATTAGGATCTGTAATTAGCGGAGTTCCTTCCGCAGGTATATTGTTTTCATCATTCTTATTATTCTTTGTTATTATCCCCTTTTCAGTTTCATTATTTTCCTCTGGCGCTAATAACCAGCCTCCTACACCCTATAAAGATGAACACATGTAGTGAGAATATGATAAGTGAATATGACACATATGATGTGCACAATAACTTACCCATTGTAACACTGGATATAATAACAAGTAAACACTGAGAAAAGCAGTTGGGTCGATCCTTCCCAACTCTGTTTTGTTGTTGAATTGCTTGTGTATTACAGAAAGTAAAGTAATGACTAATCCAGTACTATTACCGAATGCACATGCGGCTAAACATGATCTAACTTGCTTTTGTGGTGTATTTGTTATTTTGGCACACAGATATCCAGTAAGCACTCCACAAGATACAACATAGAAGGGCCATACAAGTAACATCCATAAATCACCAATCCGATTTGCAACTGATGGACAAACTATCCCATCATCTGTAATATCATCTTCTTCATCACTGTTTGGTTGTGGACAATATATAATCTTTGCAAATAGAAAGCACGGTATAGTAACTTGTTGTGATATTAGGGCAAGCATCTTTTTACCCGAAGGTGTAACAAATTGTCGTCTGTGAAGATATGCCCCTGCAAGAGCCATTGTTGCAGCTGTACCAACCGCTCGGAGACTGGCAAGGAAGGTTGGTACTAATGATACCATATTATTTCTTTTGATATGTTGTTGTAAGTGTCTCTGGACGGTATGTATTCTTCTTGTAAGTATATAAATGATATCAATCCCACTATATAAAACTCTAAGAGACTGCCTCAACGACCGACGTAGTTAATAGGTTTGTATGTACATACAATGAGAGATTCATAGGAATGAATTAATTTTGGAAATGGTCGACCATGCCTAATAGTTTTAATAGATATCAATCTAACGTTATATAACCACCTTGCTTGAGGTTCTACAAGTATTACATCTGCAATTGACAACCGAGTTACTACATGATGACGTTAAATCGCCAAAGTTACCGCGGTACTTAATATTCACTTCCGCTCTTATTGTCGGCAATAGTATGACTGCCGGCCTCATGAAGAAGATATAGCGGAGACACATTCTACATACCATAGTCTCCCCAATAGAACAATAAATTGCCGCTCGTACGCTGCTATATCATGGTGTCCAAGGCAGCAGCCCAGGCAGCAGCTGCCAAACAAAAAGTCTCAAACAATAATATGAAATCGAGAGAATATATTGCAAAAGCAACTCACTCTTCCGAAACTCTTGAGCGTATTAATAAAATTGCTACAATGAAGATCAAAAGTATGGAGAAAGATTCTAACTTTCTTTCAAAAGAAGCAACTGATGTTATCCCACAGTTTGGAACAGATGAATTAGAAATGGGAAAGGTATTAGGGAAGGGAGGATTTGGCACGGTGAGTAATTCATGGCGGGTGACGTCTTCTATATTTATATGCGCAGATAATATGTCTTAATCATTATGATTATTTCCCTCCCCATATACTTAGGTAAAAGAGATACGATCAATCAATTGCAAGGTTGACAACGGGCCAGTTGCAAGTGAAGATGACGAAGAACAAGCTTTACAAGATAAACAATTCATTGCCAATCATTGTCTTCGAGAAAGTGGTGATGCTAGGTATTGTATCAAGGTGAGATACATTACATATTTTTAATGCACATGATATGTTCATATCCGATATATATATATTATATATATATATATATATATATATATATATATATATATATTATATATATATATATGTTTATGCACAAGATATGATCATATCCGAGATATATATGTTTATGCACATGATATGTTCACATAATAATCCGAGATACGCATTGATATGATGTCATCAATCTTTCTAATATGAATGTACTATCTCCACAGGCCTTAAGTCCCGAAGTTATTGGAAACAAACAACTCTTTACGCAAGGCACAATCGATATGGCAGTCGAGACTATGTTCCTTTCAGTCGTTAATCATCCACATATCATCACCATGCGTGCCTTTGGGAACCAAGGAATGATGCATCCTAATTACTTCATCATACTTGATAGGTTATATGATACTCTCGAAGCACGTATTCCAAAGTGGAACCTATCAAGTAAAAAGGCAAAAGGTTTCTTGAACAAGTTGAAGAAAACTAGTAAATCAAAGTTGGACGAGTTGATGGAAACTAAGTTGTGTTATGCATATGATTTAACGGGAGCATTTGAATACATGCACAAGAATAAGCTTGTCTATCGTGATTTGAAGCCAGAGGTAAGTATCAGGATACTTTTCAAATACATATTGTTATTCATCTCAACATTTGACTGATTGACATTGTATCTTGTTCTCAGAATGTCGGGTTCAACATTAGAGATGACATAGTGTTGTTCGACTTTGGACTGGCCAGGGAAGTCATGGATAAGGAGAAAGTTACAGACACAACTTGGAAACTCTCAGGTGAAACTGGGTCATTGCGTTAGTAAGTTCAGATCATGATGAGATATACGATACAGAGATACGTTGTCTGACCTTTGTATGTGATTTCTCTCCTCTCCTCTCCCCCTCAACATTAGCATGGCTCCTGAAGTATGTGCCAATAAGCCATATGGATACTCTTGTGATATGTACTCATTTGCAATCATGCTTTGGGAAATGCTCAGTTGCAGTAAGCCGTTTGCAGGATATTCACTTAAAATGCACCATGAGAATGTAGTTATTAAAGGGGGTAGGCCAAAGGTTGACGAGAACTGGGGGCCTGCTATGAAGGGATTCTTAAACTCATGCTGGAACCAGGATCTTAATAAAAGACCTACAGCCGCAAAGGCCTCGGCTATTTTGAAGCGAGAAGCAGCCAAAGTGAGTGGGGATGTTAGTTTAGAGTTGAATAACTTTCGAAGGAAATCAACCTTTGTTAATCGCGACTCATTAAGAGAGTCTCGTATGTCAAGTCTTGAATCAGCTCAACAAATTGCCACTTCATTGAGGGAAGCACTCCAAGATACAAGTGATCGAAGTGGAGATGGTGGTCAGTAAGGTGGCATATTGCTTGATATACTTCTGTTTTTGAGGATTATAGTAGATGAGTATTTGTTTGTATAGTACACAAAAGTAAAAGATTAGGAGTTACATATCACTAGTTGAACATACTTGCCTTACACAATTGACTACTCTTCATCGTCATCCCCAATCCAATTCAAGCTCTTCTTTACTGCCTTGCTCCAACCCTTCCAACATCTTGCCCTTTCTTGAGTTTCCATACTTGGTGTCCACATGCAGTTCTTCTTCCACATCTTACCCACCTCGTTCATATCCTCCCACACTCCAACTGCAATACCTGCCGCAAACGCCGCTCCAAGTCCTGTCGTTTCCAAGTATTCTGGCCGAACTACTGGTACATTCAATATATCAGACTGAAATTGCATAAGGAATCTATTAGCTGTAGCTCCACCATCGACACGCATTTCTTTCAATTGAACAGAGGAATCAAGTACCATAGCATCAAAGACTTCTCTGGCTTGGTAGGCACTAGATTCGAGTGCTGCCCTAACGATATGTGCCTTGGTATGAGATGCAGTCAAACCAACCATACAACCTCTGGCATCTGGTCGCCAATGAGGGGCAAATAATCCACTGAATGCAGGTACTAGATACATATTATCATTCGATGTGATTGATGTTGCAAGTGCTTCAGTTTCAGAGGCTGAATTGATAAGTTCAAGACGATCTCGCAACCAACCGATAGTCGAGCCGCTAAATGCTACTGATCCTTCAAGTGCGTAAACGGGTGATGATTGATTAGAAAGTTGATAAGCCACGGTAGTTAATAGTCCCTGTGTACTTGGTATCAACTGATCTCCTGTGTTCATCATTAGGAAAAGTCCCGTGCCATACGTACATTTGGCCTCACCAGGCGCAAAGCAAGCTTGACCAAAGAGTGCTGCCTGTTGATCTCCAAGTATGGCCGCGACAGGAATGTTCTTTAGTGCCATTTTATTACCAGAGCAACACTCAACACCATGGATAACTCCCAAAGTAGTACTCGACGGTGCAATCTTTGGCAAAGCAGTATCAATTGGGATTGTTGTCTCATCACTATCGTTCCAACAAACACTACCACCACATACTGCATCCAATAAACTCTCATCCCACTCAACAGTTTCTAAATTCATGAATAGCCAACGAGATGCATTTGATACATCAGTTTTGAACACTCCACCTTCATGTGCTAATCTCTCATTCACTTCACTCTCGGCTATACTTCGTTTATATCCTGTGAGCATATATAATAACCATGTATCAATAGTACCAAATCTAACATTGGATCTTTCACTTGTTGATGTTAAATCTTGTTGTAACTTGGGTATGTTATCAAGCAACCATCGTACTTTCGTCCCTGCAAAGTAACTTGCAATTGGCAATCCAGTTTTAGATCGTAATGCATCTTTAGCATCGCCTTCATCACCAGAGTTTGTATTCTCAGACATTATAGTTTCAGCTACTGATGCAGTTCTCGTATCATCCCAAACGACGGCATTGTAATATACACATCCTGTTCTATCATTCCATGCCACCGTAGTTTCTCTTTGATTTGTAATACCCACAGCTTTAATAATTGATACATTTGTTAAGTCTGCATGTGAACCTAAATCTGATGTAATATCTAAACCATACTTTAATAACTCCTCGGATGTCTTTGCAATACAGATGGATACGGAATCATAAATATTAAAGGGGTTATGTTCATGCCATCCTGCACATGATGTGGAGTTATTATTATTATATGGACTTGTTTTAGGAAAGCACTGCTCGAATTCAACTTGAGCTGTGGATAATATACGACCCGAAGAAGTGACTAATAGGAAACGGGAGCTTGATGTGCCCTGATCAATTGACCCAATAAGTGATGGGGAGGAAGATGAGGAGAGGACAGAGTTAAGGATTGATTGGTCAATTGATACTTTGCATTCAAAGGGGGATGTCATGATTTTAAACTGTTGTACATATCGTGGTATATCGATGATAGGCGTTGGATGTAGTGAATACTTTATCACAACTCTACTCCACAACATTATGCACTGAAATATCTTTTCCAATTTTTTAAAGATATGAGGATACCGACCTGAGAAGCTAACAAAAAAAATGAGGAGGCAGGATCAGGTTGACAATCATTGAAGCAGTAACATACCTCCATAGCCCTGACACCTATTGCCATTGCAAGCAGTAGTCCTTCATCTTAGTATCTTAGGATCCATTATTGTTGCTACTGTCGATACTCTTCGCTACTCAACACCATTGAATCAAGTACAATTAAATAAATATGCAATATCCACATCGCATCATCCCTCATGGACATGACCCTTCAGATGAAGCACCACTTGGGTTAATCATTGCAATTCCAATCTTTTTATGTCTCAATATTATCCTTGCAGTTATTGGAGCTCGTTGGATGAATCGTCTATCACATGATACTTCTGAAGATGTATTAACTGCTCACTACCTCGGGGGTAGGTCGTTTGGGCCGTGGTTATCTTTGGGTAAGCGTTAATTGTGCACAATGGTCACAACCCACCCTTTGATTTGGGTATTGGGTTCTTATTGTGAAACCAAGTGTTATGAATGTGTACTTACATGGTTGTGGTTTGAGTTGAATTGTGCATATGATATGGTTTATTCGCAATTTCACTAACAAATGCTAACCTCCCTACCTCCCTCTCTTCTTGGATATGCTTGTGACCATTGTGTGGAATTAACTTCTGATTCCCTTAGGTACAATGGTATGTAACATGTGATAAGTGATGACCAATTGCTCTCTTATGATTATTAAAACTTTACTCTTCTCTTGCATATCCTTTTGCTTATATAGTTTGCAAGTCTCTTCTCTGGTTTTACAGTGATCGGTATTCCCAACGGTGCATACTATCATGGATGGATTGAATTAGAACGTATTGCATATGTTGCAATGCTTACATTTGTATTTTCTGGAGCTGCGGTTAGACTTCGGAAAGCATCTCTTGTTCGTAATCATCAAACGCCATCAGATTTCATCACAGACATGTTCCAATCACAGCTGTTACGTTATGCTATTATTGTGATCCAATTGCTCTCACAGTTTATTTGGATGACATCTAATGTGTTAGCCGTGAAGAATGCCTTTAATGGTAAGTAGAATGTTTAGATACATGTGTTCATATCGTGTGTTCATATCATATGTGCATATCATGTGTGTTCATATCATTGACCATTCTGACACTGCCTTACACTACTCGTGTTATATCAAAACACGATAGGTGCCTTTAAACTTGACCCAGACAATCCATGGTTCACAATTGGAGTAGTTGCATTCATACTTATTAGTGAGTGGTTTGGCGGCCTTAGTGCCGGTAAGTTCAAGAACATCTACCTGTGTGCATGCTCACCTCAGTATGCTAACATTCAAGTACAATCATACAATACATCAAGTTGCATTGACTGACTCAGTTCAAGGAGTCATCATGATTTTTGGGGCAGTGAGCGTGACTTGTGTCATTAAGTATTATTGGGGAGGATGGGTTGCATTAGATCCAAGTACCTTCCCTTCTCCTGAGTTCTACCAAACGCCCACTAAAAACCAACAATGGATATGGTTTCAACTGACTCTCCTTACAGTAAGCCAATCATTCTACCCGGTTACAATTCAGCGTATCTATGCTGCAAGCTCATTAGAGGGAGTTCGTATGGGCGCTTTAACTATGTTTGCCGGCCGTAAGTATGCATGATGACTCGATTCTATGCTGATACTGCATACTTCCTAACACAATCATCTCTTTCATTCTCTTTCTTCTCCCTTCTTCCGCCTTTTCCTTTTCAGCTTGGATTTCTACTATTGGATCCATTTTTATTGGCACAATGGGCGTCCAAATCTTAGGAGAGTCATGCTCAACTCTACCAGTGTCTGAACAAGAAGCATGCATGACTCCAGACTCCCCTTTTGCATCCATTATGGAGCAGCTCATGTCCATGTAAGTTTCGTCAAGTCTTTAAACTTACCCCACATGTCTTCTCGTCTTGCTCAAACTCTCTTTTCCCACGCACAACGACCTCACAGTGGTGGATTTCCCGAAGTTTCAGCAGTTATTTTGTACACATCGGCATTAGCAGCCATCATGTCCACTACCGATTCCGTGCTTATTTCGATCTCACAAATCATTACAAGTGATATCCTTTACCCTATGCGTCCAAATGCTACCCCAAAACAAGTTGCGTGGGCTGGAAGGTTTGTTTCTCTAGTGGTATCGATTCTTGCCCTTGCTTTGGGGTTATTGTGGAAGGGATCTATTATCCTACTCTTTGATCTATCTCTTCCAATTTCAGTCCAGATGGTACCAGCCTTCTTAATTGGCTTGTATTCTAAGTATCGACCACATCCCTGGAGCCTCGCTATTCCAACTTGGGGTGGAATGTTAGCCTCTATATTAATTACAATTTGGTGGGAGCACGATTCTCTCCACGACGCAGTATTTGTCTTTCTTCTCAATTGTGGTGCGATGATTCTTTGTGAATTAGGAAGATTGATGTGGAATCGCAAGTTAAGGTTCAATATGGCAGTGTTACGCAATCTTCGTAACAATAAGGCCAAAACCAAGTCCCTTGATCTCGATGACGATGAACAAGATCACCAAGATCCTTACCCTAACCGTCCTGAGTGGGACAAGCCAAAAGTAAAACGTTTTGGAGTCAGCTCATTGAGCCCTAAGCTTCTCGAAGCGATGATGTTGGGGATGCAAGAACCAATTAAGAATTACCAATATGTTCTACTCATGTTGTTATCAGTGTCGATTACAGGAAAGTCCGCGTTTGTACTGTTTTATCATGCTTGTGTTTATATTGAAGCTTCGGTGTCTGGCTACTTCATTTGATCTTCATTAGCCATTGTTTGATTGCCTTTGCAAACCTGTACTAACAGGAGCTACTCTCATCTCTCTTCATCTTCATGAACTGTGAAACGCGCATCTCCTAGTACCTTTGACTCCTGAGTCCTTGCCAATACTTGATGATGGCGTGTTTTCGACACTTCCAGCTACTTTTCGAGGTCTTCCCTGGTGGTATGTACACTGTATGGTGTACTGTTTAATCTCAACAATCTTGCATTGCCTAACCCTCTTTCTTTTTATTAAAGGGCATTCAAAGCAATCATTCTAATCTTCATCTCAAGTCTACTCACACTCCCGATTATCTTGGAGATGCCAAAGGATTACCCTTTTGATAAGAATGCACTACTTAAATCAGGAGTTGAAGCTGATATCGTTGAACTTGAGCCGGAGGAAAAAGGCACTCGTACAATGTTTGATGAAGTTAATCAACATCTCAAAAGTCGTAGAGAGTTGATCCATGAGCAAACGGCACGCATCGAGGCGATCAAGAAGGATGCATATGATATTGCTGAACAAAAGAGGCTTGATGATGAGTCATCAAAGAGTGCGACAGCTCACCTTAACAATCTGGTGAAGGAGCCAACAAGGCGCACTATGCCCATATTCGAGTCTCAATGGAAATTAATGCAAACAAATGAGGGCGTTGACGAAGAAGACGATGTTGATGATGAAAAAGAGGTCAACTATGATGTAGAGGGAAAAGGAGAAGACAAGTTTGTAGATAATGAGGTTGAGTAAAGCCCTGTAGTGGTGACGATGAACGAGAGGTGTTAAATCTAGGAATAGTGACTGTTTGTGTGACTTACTCTATCCAAAGTATACAATGTATCTTCAAACCATATATCTCCCTGTCCTTCTCGTAGCTGTTTTCCGGAATGGAAACGAAGTTCCCTTTATCTCTGGTTGAGAAACGATATAATGTTAGAGAGTTCATAAAGTGAAAGATTTGGGATATATAATCAACCACAAGCGGACTCTTGTATTGATGTTGCATCCATGTTGTATGTTTCCAACATACACACCCATTAGACATGAGTTGGTTAGAGGTGCTTTTAGCGAATTAGAATGCTTTATAACTTCTGCTCTCCCCTTTATTACTACACAACAGTGGCAAGGTGACTTCTTATTCTCCTCAAAAGCCAAAACTCACTTTCATTACTCAGATTCAGATGAATGCTCATTCATAATCTTTTTCAACTCTACCTCCCATGGAGATTCTACTGCTTCTCTCTTTGGCGCTTCACTACCATAATATAGCTTGAACAAGTCATCAGGGCTTGTTTTCCTTCTTCCAGCATACATGTTGACAAACTTGTAATTCATAAAAGTCACATATAATACTCCATGTTTCTGCCATCGACGAGGTGAGCACAGCGCTGGAGCTCCTGATATGATTGCTAGCCTCTCCTGCACAATATCGCTTGATGATGAATCATATGGAGGGGTAAACAGGGCCGCACGTCGTCTCAACAGAGATACCAGATCATAATCTTCCATCAAACACTGATCTGGATACCCTCCTATAAAGTGGAAGACACATGCATGCAGTGATAGGACTTGATCACCATACGGTAGACTGAAAAGGTAGTTTCTGACATTTGTGAAGAATTCAAGTGCTCGAATACCTCGAGGGCAGTATGTCGCTGTCTCCGAGGACGATGATGATGATTTAAATGGCATTGAAAGGCCTTCTGGAGAGGTATCAACACCAAAGGAGAAGGCACATGAATTAACTCTCTGCCGTCTATCGTCGTTATTTTCCAGAGTATTCACAATCTTGTCGTCCCAATGTTTAGGCATGGTTGTATCACTATGACAGAATGTAAGTATTCGTCCTGTAGCAACATGTGCACCAAAGTTAAGACATGGACCTCGCCCTCCCCCAGATTTGTATGAGAATATAGATACCCTTCCAAAGTATTGATTGTTACTACCATCATTATTATTTGTGCCAATGTTTTCATTATTATTTCCCGTCAATGGTAGTAGTAACTCCAAATCACTACATCCCCCGGCATCCACTACTACTACTTCCACTTCATTAGGGTCTTGTGCCAATTCAAGTGCTTTTGTTAATTTCTTTAAAAGATGAGATCCCTTCTCTCGATATGCTGGCAGGATGAGTGATATTCGATATGGATAATTGCAATCATTGACATGTTTCTTATTCCTCGATACAGCCACAGGAGTAATAGGAGACGTCGGTAAATGATAGAATGATTTAACTTCCTCTAATGATGGAAGTACCAATAGATATTTCCAAAAGATTGACATTCGTTGTAATAATATATTATGTGGAAATTGTCTAAGCAATGTTGTTGTTGTATGTGGATATTGTTTTCTTTGCTGCTGATCTCCTCCATGTATCTGTGGCCATTTTGATGGATCATACGGTCTCATAGCCAAAGAGGCCAATCTTCTACATATATCATCCGTACGGAGGACATGTATAAGAGAAGCATTTGCATGACATTTCAATTCTTCAAATGAATCCATATTTGATAAAGCTCTTTCTCGACAATAGCCATTCTTTGTAGGTACCGATAAAGGACTTAATACTTCTGGATGACACTTCTCGAATAATCGTAGTAATGATAAATATCTTTCCCATGGTGATGCTCTTTCTAATTCAGCACGGCTATGTGTAGTAAGTAGTAAGAGGTATCCATGTTGCCTCATCACCATGATCTGCCAATGAAGAATCCTGTAATGGATATTGATATATTCTACGACCAATCAATCCCCCAAACAAACTACGAACGAGGATACGTGTTCTTCGGTATATATTATAACACCAACCGGATGATAATAGAATGGATTTATTATAATGATAACCTGATACAGCCAAACACGAGAAGCACAACCCCCAAGTTAAAGTTGATTCAATTGGGAGGGGTAGATATGAATTAGGACCACCGATATGCATAGTTGCAAGGATTCTCATGATTTGGGGATAATAGTATGAGTATCACTGTCTTATTTTATGTGTACCGAGATAGCCGATATATACTCACTCTTAACCACTTATCGACATACTGGATTTGCAAGATATTTGTTTTAGAGTGCAGTATCTACAGTTTGATCGCTATTGTAGATTAGTTTATTCAAGTGCTCAAGTGAGAGTAGAGTGAGGGGGTAAGGGAAGGTAAGTTGATTCATCACTTGGCAAAGACAATAGATACAATGCTGAACATTGGTAGTATATGCGCTCGTTATGTTCAGCGTCGGCGACCTCAAGTGGTAGTTGTTGTGAACTCCCTACGTCATCATAGCTCAAGATCAAATTATGCTATCATAACCACTCAACAAATTAATTTACAAAGCATACAAATACAAAACAGACAGTATGATACTCATCAATACTCTGCAGTTAGTAGGTGTTTTGCAACTATAACTAAAGAAGACAATATTGATGATGAAGGTGAAGAAGATTGGATGCCTCCCGATGATAGTCCCCTCATTAATAACAAATCATTTGATACAACATCACAACCACAACCATTTGATAATTCAACATTTGACCTACCAGATAATATGGAAATGGTATCACCACAGGATATACCAGATGATGCTGAAATTGAAGTTATTGATTTAGAAGCTACATTGAATAATAAATATAATCAACAATATCTACAGCAACAGCAACAAGATGACTTGGAGAGTAGTAGGAGTGCACAAGATGTGTCATCTGAGTTTGATGTTGAAATGAGTGATGTTGGTTGGACGGAGATACTAAAGGAATTAAGAGATGCCGGGAAGAATGATATGTTAAATAGATTGGTAAATGAGTACAAGTTGGAAAGTTATTTAGATGCGTTAGATGAAGAAGAAGAAGAAGATATTAACAAAATAGAAGAAGAAGACAGTGCTGCACTTGTTCCAACTTCAGAGAAAGAAGAGGAAGAATGGGATAAAGAGTTTGATCAGTCACTACAAGGTCTACCACTTGATGAAGTTATTGATGAACTAATTGAAAATTCACCGTCTCTATCACAATTAGAAATGGAGATATTATCACAAGAGTTGGACAAGTCAGAACAAACCGAAGGAGAAGGGATTGACTATGACACTTTGGAAGATATTGACTTGACTACTAATTCGGCCTATGGTGATTTCCGTGCAATGGTATTGGAAGATTATTGGGATCGACAAAAGGATAGAGGGCAAAAGATGATTGGTGGTGGTGGGGGTAAGAAGCAACAGAGCAGTGATTCCGCCAAAGCCACTGAAGAAACGACAACAAATTGGTCTACAAAATCAGACTTTGAAGAATATCCTCCTGATTGGAAAGACTTTGATTCCCAAAGTGCATTCAAGGCTGACTTTTCTGAAGAGGATGATGATTCTTGGGACCCTCCAACATCTAATAGTAATGAGACGACAGAGGAAGATATAGGGAGAGAGGACATAGACACTAATGATCTCGATGGTACAATTGATTGGCTACAGGCACGTCGTACCCGTCTTGGAGATCCAGGAAAGGGAGGTAGTGACGGCAAGAAAGCCACTCATTTATTAACACCACAACAAGCAGAAACATTCCGCAAGCAGAATAGCCAAATCGAAGTGATCCCTCACACTTTATTTACTACGACCGAGGTATCAAACTCTCTCACCGCTCAGGGAGCAACAGATTTACATATCATTGATACATCAAAGTTCACGTTAGAGCATGGTGCAGATATAGGCTGTAGATATATCATGCTAGCAACGGGAAGAAACCCATCACATATCCGTGTCTTGGCCGACTCAGTTGTGCGAAATTTGAAAGCGAGAAAACTAAACGAACGACACGTTATAGGAGCTTCCTTGGGAGCTGAAGGCGGAGAAGATATATTCTCAAATAAGAATACCCGTAATAGAGCTCGACGCAATGGTGCTTTGAATACATCAGGGAAGATTGATGATGATTGGATTGCAATCGACTGTGAAAACATTCATGTGCATATTCTGGAGGAGGATAGCCGTAAAGCTCTCAACATTGAAGGTCTTTGGGATTTGTCAAATCCAAATAGCGATGGTTCAAAGCTGAGAGCCCTTGACTTGGACGACGATGATGCAATTGATACATATGTGGCTGAGAATCCAATCCCTGATGAATATTCTCATAAGATATTTGGAGGAGTAAGAAGTAGTGAACAATGGATCTCGGGCGACGCAGGAGGAAGAGTCCATTCCATACCCTACCATTCCCAGAACACGAGCTATAGTGAGAAATGGAGTGGCGGAAAGAAGAACAGTAGCAAGGGAAGAAGAAGAGGAAGACGTTAACCCTCTCGTTTCCAGCACTCAAACATCACAGACAAGAAGCCAGAAAATCTTATTTTTATAGGTAGGGTATCCTTTTCCATAAAGGTAGCAATATGTTGAATGATATGTTTCCGTATCAACCAAAAGGCGTCTGAGAGGCACATCCCATACTTTCAGGGTACTAGCTTGATGTATGTTCATGATATAGGTCATATTGTACTTCTTCCCCCTAGGATACCGTCGAAATCGAAATTTAAATCAAATATCAAATGCAGCATTGCTTTGTCACTATACATGATAATTCGACTATGAAAATGAATACAAACACTACCAGAGAACTATAAAGGTGGTGTGCTTGGAAACGTCCAAGACGGACGCTAGTTAGTCAAACTGGGGTATAATGTCAACTGGGGTACTTGGTGAACACTTTTAATATTACATTGAATTTTCCAAGTTTGGAGCTGTTGACCACTTTTTCATTTTCTTGCTTTTCCGAACGTCATCTTCCTCTACATCGTCTGCGAATCTATAGTAAGACGAGGCATTATCTTCTAGGAACTTGCCGCTTTTTGTAACACAGTCAAATAGGCACAAGTGAGTAGCGAGTACGTGTCCAAGTGCACAAGCATCTTCTCTTGATGCAGCAAAGTTGTTATCAACCAAATATGACACTGCATCACTGCCGAGGAAGCAGTTCTTATACGTCTTCATATTCTTCTTTCTTGTTTTACATTCGATTCCTTTACTCATATTGTTAGCCAAAGAATAGAGAGTTAAAGTTTCTTCTTCAATTTGTCGACGATGGAGTATCAAGGCATCATCTAATTGATTGCCTGGCGTGGTAAGCTGTGAGGGTTGCAAGACATTGATACTACCATTTGTATTGCTTGTTCCAGATATGAGCATCTGAGTATCACCAGAAGTTGATAAGCAGGCCAAAGCGGTGACAGATATATGCTCGAGTTCAGGAAAGTACCTATTTGCAATGCCATGATGAACAGCGTTGAAGCAACGAGGACTCCCTTTCTTTCCAGTTGCAGGCAAAGCAAATGATAACACCTTGCCGTCATCTGAAGCTGACGAAAACGATAGACTGCTTTTCTCGTTTGTAGGACCTTGTTGTAATGATGTGATCCTCGCTGTATGGGCTCCACTGATGCATATCTCTTCCTTGTATACACTTGAGGAAGTCTTTGTCGTTCCCACCTTCCACACTCGCATGTCACCACTTCTACTTCCAGAGACAAACATTGTGTTTTCTCGAAGGAAAGCCAAAGATGTGATACCAAAAGACATATTCTCTCCAACAGTACATAGATCAGGCTTTCCATGTGAGAATGTACGAGATATACTCCATATGCGAGGAGAATTAGGAAGAAAAACTGAAAGAGGAGATGAATATGCACAACTATGAGTCTAGGGTACAACAAAAACTTGAACTGTGTGTGTATCGTATTACTCACCATTCTTCACAGATATCCACAGCCTTACAACTCCCATTCGATCTAAGACAAGCATGAAAATCAAAGGTGAGGTGTACGCTTCTAAGCAACTACTAATATCACAAGTATCATGATAAACTCACCTCCTGATAACATCATGTTCTTTTTGGGTACCGACGTGATGGACTCCACAACGGCATCATGTTCAAGATCTTGAGACATCGTAACCTCTGCCACATTAGAATCCTTCAATAGCGAACGCTTATCATCATCATCCTGGTTAACTTGTTTCACTGTCCAAACTTTCACTACCAGATGTCTTTTAGTAATTGTCGCAAAGTTACATGTACACCCGATAATATGTCGTTCCTTTGCTGCCTTAGTAACAGCCGCTGATCCATCTTTCATTGCTTTCTTCGACAACGCCGCTGCCATAGCCATATCAACCTTATCTGTCGGTCTCACATATTTACCATCATTCAGTATTGCAATACCCTGTATAGGCCGACTATCAATGTCCTCGAACGTTGACAACAGTAGTCGATCATCATCATATGTATCATCACAATTGAACCTCGAATCCCAAAGCCTAATTTCTCTATCCTTGCTAGCTGATAGAAATCTTCCTTTCCCATCAACCTTTACTAAGCATGTAACTGCCGTCGAATGACCTACAAAGTCCCGAACATGCTCAAGTTTATTATTACTTGTTAGTGTCCACATTTTGATCACCTTAAAAAAGAGAAGATTAGTCAGGCATATGTATACAGCATACTAAAGCAAGCAATACACTATACTACTCACCCTATCACACTTGGATGAAGTCAGAAAATAGCCATTGCCCAATGCAACAATAGAAGTTACTGCATTCTTCCCATCATCTGGGTCTGAATCAAAGGCAGATATTTGACTCGAGGAAAATGAATCTGTAGTCTCAATTGAAGATGCACTTGCCTCTGACTTAGCTCTACTAAATGATGTCAAGCTAGACATCTTACTCATTGCCTGTGCAGCAAGTTTAGGAGAAGGAGAACTGGATCGATACCCTCCAATAAAGGAAGAAGATAATGATAGATGAGAAGACGAAGCGCCTAATATACCACAATGTCCTGATGGATGCGAGGTTAGAATGCCCTGAATAGCTGCACGCCTTCCAGACTCCCCTTCATCAACTTCTACACCGAAAGATAAAGAATATGCTGCTTCAACAATCTCTTGTCCCTCAATTGTCTGTAAATCTACAAACTGTCCATTAACAAAAGTTAGCTTTACTTTTGGTTGGCGTTTTGTATTGATCTTTGTTAATATCTTTTCATCTCCTTGAGATGATCTTCTAATCGGAAGTGAGGTATTAACTGATGCTCTTGGTGAACTATTATCCGATAAAGGTGATGATGGCTTAGTTGGCAAGGTATCTATAGTACCATTTTCATCAAATGTTTCATTGCAAACATCACTCTCCTTAATACACAGCAAAATATGAGAACAATATACATATGAATCAAACACTGATATAGTAAATCATATCTTACCTCGGGTAATATCGGCATCTTATCTAGGTTTCTTTTACTCTTGGATCTTGACTTCTTACTCTTCCTAAATGAGGTATATGATATTAACAGAAAGTATTTGAGACGAGTATGAGTTCAATGTCAATATGATTATGTTTTGCATATAATATATATCTTCTGATGTATCTTATGTGTAAACAACAACCTTCAAAGAAGCAAGAGCTTAACCATATGATATATAATATATATGTACTACTTACCGCCTCTTCTTCTTATCTCTTGGTACATCTAACCATTCACCGTCATCAACCTTCTCAGGATCAGGCTTGCCGCCCAAACATATCACACAACATTTTTGATTGCTTTGATTATTACCCATATTTACTTAGCAAATCATGAAGTATATTATCACACCATTAGTTTATCTATCCACCCAACCATTTATCGATCCAATCCATTAATCTTCACACGCAGCCCTTTGCTTGGACTAAATGACTTTGACAAAAGATTTAAAAAGGATAGCTAGCCCCAAAAGGATACCAGTATATATTGAGCGTGTATGGGGCACAAAGCCAAAGAACGATTTGAGAGATCAAATAATAAACTAATGAGGAGAAGATATCTGCTGCTATCATGATTGGAACTCATGGACTCGAGAATCTACAGGATAGATATGAAGGCAATTGGTATCCTATGATCTACTTTTCTTATGGAGGTAGCAATCTACTCAAAAATGATGCAAAGGAGTCCTCAACCATAGTCGGTACAATACCTTCCTTCACTAGATCTGATACATCTTCCCCTTTCCAAATACCAGTCCGTACTAAGCATGAATTCCAACCCATTGTGGATGCTAGAGCCACATCTGAATAGGGATTGTCACCCACAGTCCACATCTCCAAGTCTTGTTCTTTTATATTTGGTGAGCATTGAGCTAATAGTTTGGATAGAGCAGTTTTACCAGTCAATGGAGTTGGTTTCCCGACAGTTGTTGCAATTAAAGTTCTCCCTTGATCCTGATCCTTTCTTTGTTTTGGCTTCAATGAATAGTATGAAGTAGATGTAGATGATGGCGATGTTGCAGATTGATATAAAGTCTCAAGACACATTCTATATGAACCTTGAGTCAACCGAGGATGTACTGCCAGCCCACTATACACTAAATCTGGATTTGTGAACCACACCTCAACTTCTTGCTTTGCATCTTCATTGTCTACTAACACTCGAGGTCCACTAGGATTTCCATTCGTTAGTAACACATCTAAACATAATTGTAATGATTCTCCTAAATCTTCTGCGTCTTCAAATATCAAGATTGCTTTGACCGGATCATCAGTATCATCGGTTTGTATTGCGTCTTGCTCTCGTCTTCTAGGAAATAATGATGGATGTCTCTTGCCGTACTCTCTAACTCCCTCTGCTTTGTGTAAACCATAGGCAAGTGCAACATCTGCACAGTTCTCACCAACAATCAATACTCGACTGTCTTTTAACCGTGGTACAACTTCAGATTTTAGTGGCGTATGTGATAATATAACTTGATCAGATGATATTTTCATGTCAAAGGTATTGCTTAATCTCTCTGCCCGTGTTGATTCAGTTTGTCCACCACCATTTGTACATACAACAAAAGGAATTTTCAAAGACTGAAGTTTATGTAGCGCTTCTTTTGATCCTGATATAGGTACTCCTTCTTTCGATAAACATCCATCGATATCCAGTATGAATGCTAGTTGTTTTTGTTTGTTTGCTTTTGATGATGATGGAGATATCATATTATCACTCAGACATTAATGATAGGTGACGTATGTAGAGATATGCACGTCAATATCAAACCCCAATGTTCCCCTTTTGATCAGTGAGACATAGGACAAATCAAAGCTTTGCTACTACAGCCAAACCAATGTTTTCTTTCAATTAGCTGAGATTACATAGCATCATAGATGTCGACTATGATATCGATAATGAATGCTTGGATATATAGGTCGATGTTGGGGGCTATCTCCTTGCAAGAATAAAATGTCATTTTTTCTTCCGTTCCCCAGCGTTCTCCCCCACTCTTCTTAGTAGTGGCTATGATGATACGGCTGCGGCTACTACTGTCCATTATGTTTGCAACATCTCTCCGCCGTATTGCTAGTATATCTTCTCGTACCACATATATCGTTGGCGGCTCGAGGAGAGGGTTTTCTATACTATCAACAACAACAATATTGCGAGGAGGAGGAGAATTGCCTTCTACTACTACTACCTCCTTGAGAGATAATAGTTCTTCATCTGTTGAGACAAAATATACAACACTTGATACCCCAGCACCTGGATCACCTTTTCATTATGCATTTCCGGTTCACTCGGTACGACGAGTATGCTATTTACAATACATATCATATGTGTACAACTAACAATTTGTATTGTCTTTTATCCAGCTTGATGCCGCAAAGGATTTCTATGGGAATGTGTTGGGGTGTGCTGAAGGACGAAGCTCTGAGAAATGGCAAGACTATTCTTTACATGGTCACCAGATAGTATGTCACTGGGTTGGTGATGATTATAGATGTATAGACTACTTTAATCCTGGAAAGTCCGCGTTTGTATTGTTTCATCATATGAACTCATGTGTTCAATATGAAGTACCAATGGTTTGGTTACTTTACTTTAACTTCATTTGCCTTTGTTTGATTGCTTTCGCAAAGCACATGTACTAACAGAGGTTCTATCATCTCTCTCTAACACCTCATAACTTATAATAATGCGTATCTTCCAGTTGATGGCGACGAAGTACCAGGAAAGTCCGTGTTAGTACCTCATTATTGTGTGTATTCGTGTGCTCAATCTGAAGTCTCGATGGTTGGCTACTTCATTTGAACTGAATTTGCTTCATTTGATTGCCTTTGCAACTCACATGTACTAACACAAGTTACTATCTTCTCTCTTTCATCATCACAAATTGTGATAATGCGCATCTTCTAGTGCCACACGCCGGACTTGCCCTATCAGTTGAACAATTCCATGCTTTAGCCGAAAGAGTAAGAAAGGCAGGCATTAAATTTATTATTCAACCACATCTTCGTTTCAAAGGTGCTCCTGGAGAACAGTGGTAAGAAGTAAATCGGCATACATTCACATCCGACTTTTTATTATGCCGAGTCTCACTCCTCTTTATTAATCTAGGACGATGTTTTTCAAGGATCCAAGGTATGCTGTTTAGTATAGTGACTACATGATATTATATGCATCACATACATATCTTCTAATGCAAAACTCATCTCCCTTCTTATAGCGGAAACAATCTAGAATTCAAGGCGATGTCGAAACAAGAGAATCTATTTGCAAAGTATAACGTTGTTGATTAGAATGTTAAACTGGTTCTAATCAAGTTACATTGGTTTAGATCTTTCAGTATTCTTCTTCCTCATCTTTATTTCCCAATGCTGTAAAAGTTAAGATGCACATTTCATATGAGAATCATTGATAATGAAATATGCATCAATATAATACGAAATGGACTTACCTCCAAGCGCAGAGCCAATCATCAAAATACCCAAAGCACTATGCAAGCAAATTAAAAGTGCTTTTTAGTTAAGAATATCAATACTCAACACAAACAGATATAAACTACACAATACTCACGGCTGTGTCACCCTTTCGAAGTTCATATTGAATGCAATTTGTACAGTATCATCTTTCAGAACATACGAACAAAAGATACCTGCCAAGAACCATAACAGTAGTGCAATCACCACGAAGAAATCAACAGTGACAATATTAGCCACAACTCCAAGTATCTTTTCCTTCAATGGTGTTTCTTCATCTACTGCATCATAATCTTTAGATGATGATTTACGCATACTTCTTGCATCAGCTAGTAATTGTTCAATTGATTCATCTTGCCCCCCTCTACCCATATATTGTTCTTGTTCCTCTGATACAATAATTTCATTTCCATCTTCATCTACATCATAATACTCCCATTCCTCATCATCGGCAAGTTCATCGTCATCATCATCATCGAGAACTTCTTCTCTTTTAACTGTTACTCTTTCTTCAATAACTTTTGGAGCTTCAGGTGCTCCATTTACTACATCCTGAATATCTCTAACTTGCATTACTACAACATTTTCTTTTGGAGTAGTTGTTTGGGTATCTTGTACGGCCTCTTCTTCTACCTCTACTTCTACAACTTCAACTATATCATCTTTCTTCTCAGTAACAGTAGTAGACGATGACGGGGGAGAGAATTGTTGTCCATCTTTACGCTTTCTTCTCTTCCTTGGAGTATTATCATCACTGTCATCAGCCATTTGCAATACATTGTTACTTCTCGTGGGTATTGATATGCTCGGCACTAAATTTCTTGAGAAACTATGATGAATAGGACTAGTAAAAGCTGATGTGGATGATGCCACGAGCACCGCTACAAATGGTATTATATACATCATCAAGAGCTAGTGGGTTGATGAGGGAGGTTTACTAACTGTTCATAAAGATATTTATGACGGTATCCTATTTCAATGCAAAATGTCAAGATCCACTTCAATAACTACTCTCAATATCATCTGATAGGCATCAATTCTATAATGGATAGGACAATGACAGCACATACATTATTGATAGCTGGTTTATTATCTGTGATAACTTTGGCGGATGCCTTTGTATCCCCTAAAACACAAACAATTCAACAAGTGACCTCTTCTTTGAATGCATTGCCAGAGTTCGTCAATCCTTCTCTACTCCTCTCAGATGGATTATCTGCGGCCACTTATATGAATACACAAGCACCACAGACCACACAGGAGTTTACTAATGCAATGTCAGAAGGAGGGGGAGGCGCACTTGGTGCTCTTCGAACCTTCTTCGTCGTCATTACTGCAGCTGTCTTTGGCTTATCTGCACTTGTATATCTAACTGCGGCCTTCATCGTTCCTAAAGCCGCTGAACAATTGGAGAGAGATACTAAACGATTAAGACCTGGATTATGGGAAGAATATACAGATAAGCTAGAAGATGGACAAACAATGGCGAATAGACCGGATCTACTACAAGAGCTTGGCAACATTATGCAACCAATTATTGCAAAGGACTATGAAGATCAATACAACCAGCAGCAAGTCGGAAACAAAGCAAATGACGATACAGCAACAACAAAAGAAATGTCCACAAAAGATGAAGGAGGGATAATAGATGCACAAATAATGAAAGACGACGAGTAACGACTTGTATATCTATGGTATCCTGAACAAGGATATGAATAAGAAGGACAAAAAGTTGAAGGTATACATACAAATCTATTGCTACAAAGACTATAAATCAAGTTTCAAAAAGTAAAAAGGTTAGCGTTTTATATATACATGTCTATTCTACACTTTGTCGGATGACTTATCATCCCAAAAAATTGGTACTTGAATAAGTATCTTTTGTTCATGTTGTTCTGGATGACCAAGAAGCTTGACTGCTTGTTGACTCTGTAGAGTTAGATAAAGATATCCTCCTAGCAGACTTCCTTGCATTCTCCCACAGTTTCTCTTGTTCTCCCCTTACTGATAGATTTCCTTTCTTTGCTCTTTGATGAATCTCTTGAAAAGGCTCTTGATTGAGAAAAGGATACCAGAGGTATCTTTTGCGAGAGGTGCTCGCTAGTAGATAATCAGGGAGTTTGTCTCTAGATAGCCATAGATAATCAAATCAATTCAAATCCTAATATTTTCCTTTAGTGCTTATTGTTAAACTAAATTGTACTAGCTGTTTGAAAGAAACCCTTTCACATTGATTTACATGTACATATCATATGTATGTTCACACAATATTCCTTTTCTTTTCTACCCCCCTAGTCCCCATTATTCAATTATCACTCACAAAACATATATAAGATTACTCTTTCCATTCATTAAAGTACTATCGTCGTGTATCTATTCCCCAATCTCTGCCCTCATAGCATCAATAGTTTCCTTATATGATTCGACAGTTCTTGGTGATTTGAATATAGCACTACCAGCAACCATCATATCTACACCAGCATCTGCTACAGCCTTGATATTATCAACCTTGACTCCACCGTCAATCATTAATCGACAATCTAATCCATTATCATCAATTAACTTTCTTGCCTCGCGTGCTTTCTCTAATACATTGGGTATAAACTTCTGTCCACCAAAGCCGGGGTTGACAGACATTAGCAAGATAATGTCAAGTTTATCCATTACATATTTGCATGCATCAAGAGGCGTAGCGGGGTTGAAAACTAATCCAGCTTTACATCCACCATTTTTAATAAGTTGCAATGATCGATCGATATGATTAGTTGCCTCGGGATGGAAGGTGATATGTGATGCGCCGGCTTTGATAAACTCATCAATTAGTGCATCGACCGGTGATACCATTAGATGCACGTCGATAGGAGCAGTGACGCCATGATCACGTAATGCCTTGCATACCATTGGACCTATTGTTAAATTTGGTACATAGTGATTGTCCATAACATCAAAGTGTATAACATCAGCTCCGGCCTTTAATACATTATCTACCTCCTCGCCCAATCTAGCAAAGTCTGCCGACAAGATCGATGGTGCTATTATGTATTTCTTCTCTCCCCATACCATTTTGCTATTTGGTTGTACTAATATCCGCTTTAAATGTCGACTAGTATAACGAGTGGTTGTGCTAGCATTTTTTTTTATTCTCATAGTAGCCGTTTGAACGATACGGGAATCTAATTGAAATTTAGCGAGTAATTGTCATGTAAAGTAAAATGAAGAGGTGCTAGGGGGGGGGGGGGGGGGGGGGGGGGGAGGGGGGGGGTGGGTGGGTGAAGAGGAGAATAGCAGAAGAGACTATATCTTTTGTACTGAATAGTAAGTATAGTACATCATACATATTTGTAAACAGTTTATGGTAGCTCTATAGTGGATTACAAGGGCCACAGTGTCCATGAAACTGTTTATAACCAACCTCTGTACATGCATCTCTTTCATTCATACCCTTTTCACTCATCAACCACGCAATTCGCTCTCCACATGTATATTCAGTGTCTGTAATCTTATTCAAAACAAACTTTGTACATGTCAAGGGACGACCGCAGTCAAAGTCAAAGTCTTTCAGGCCATTATAGTCTACAATCTTGATTCTGTATCCTATCCCATTTGCAAGCTTTGATAGACCAATTGAAGTAGAAAGAGTTTCCTCATCAATGCCATTAGCTTGGACATGTATGAGATCATTTTCAATGATACTAGTATTCATCAGTGTTGAGTCAAAGTCGACAACTATACGAGTAGTTCCTTGACCACTCTTGATTGTTGCAGCATGCCGAGGAACTGTCCAAGTGAAGCTCATGTCATTTACTACTTCTTTGAGATTCACCACCTCATACACAACTTGTTTTGCTGAACTCTCTACTACACTTTGTCCTACAATTCTTGGAAATATATCTTCATATACTCGAACATAATCAACTTCAAGTTGTTGTGGAAAGATTGTATCTTCGTTTGGCATCCCAGGCCATGTTCCCCCAACGGCAAGGTTGTAAATAAAGTAAAACTCTTCATCAAAAGGCCAATGATAGGGCATCATATCTTCTTTTGTTATAATACTGTACTCGATATCATCAATATACCAACGTATAACTCCTGGTTGCCGTTCAACAGAATAGGTATGAAAAGTTTCATTCAACTTATCATCATTTGTTGCTGCATGAGTAATACCAGACTCAGAATACTGATGTTGTGGCCACTGCAGTCCATAATGAACCGTCCCATGAACTGTATTAGGCCCTTCTTTGCCTATGCTCTCCATAATATCAATCTCTCCTGATCTTGGCCATCCACCGTATGTATTGTTTGTTGGTAACATCCAAAAAGCAGGCCATATGCCTTGTCCAGAGGGAAGCTTCATTCTTGATTCGAATCGACGGCCACTCTCCAATGATGTATTAGTTGATTGCAGATTAACAGTACTAAAGTCAGCTTTGTGATGAGATACAATCTTAGATGATGTGTAAGTGTTGTCGGCAGCAACTTCTTTTCGAGCTTCTATAACCAGTCTACCGTTCGATACTTTTGCATTTGAGTTGTACCATTCTAATTCAGAGTTTCCCCAGCCGCAGAGATTGAACTCGCATCCGTCACCATTAACAAATGTCCATTTTGATAAATCTACACTGTCACCATTGAACTCATCACCCCATATTAAGTTTGGTATACTATTTGTATCAATGCTATAGTCATTATCGTCATCATTACTATTATGATCTACCCCATCAATTATTGTTGTTTGGTGATGTGAGTGTTTATATACCCATGATAGTAACATAAAAACAATACACCAAGATGTGAATGATATAGGATGACATCGTTTTCTTCTTCTATGCAAATACTCAATCAATGTAGTCATCTTCTCGATATTTGCTCTTCTATCCCCCCTTCGATGATATGATGTGTCTGTGCCATTATCACTGATGTTGCTGTCTACTCCTCGATTATCTAGATTTAGCGGTGCATGATCTGCTGCCGCGAAGTTCTGATATGACACAACATGATCAATATTTGGACTCATTGTTTAGACACTGTGGTTATATTCAGTTTACTTTATTTATACCATAGATAGATAAAAATAAAGTAAACTGAAACATCATTAACATCAACTCTACTTTTGATAAAAAAAATGACATCGAAGGATACCATACCTATCTTTTCTCCATCCCCTCTCATTCCTCAGATATGTGGTTGCCTACTACAACTAACTCACCAATAATGGTATGGACACTGGTGGTATTTATTATACTATGCTCATCAGCAACTGGCAGTAGCGGTTGGTCTCTACCAAAGAGAATAAATATTCATCGAAAGGATACCCATCAATATCAATTGCAATTGTCATTGAATAAAAATCTTTTGCATGACATCAGAGGCGGTGGCGATGATGACACAATAGATAATGATAATGATGATGCCAAAGATGCTATGAATGAGCTACGGAAGCAATGGTCTTCTATACAAGCTACACCATCAATATCGTATCCTGTTACAAAGGATGATATGTTCTCTGATCAAAATACACTTGCTAATCTTGACGATATACGGAAACCAACTCCAGAAGAAACTGGACAACGTACTAAAGCAATCATAATAATGGATGGATTCTCTCCCTACCATGGTGAATATCTATCACATGCAGTCCGGCATGTCTATGGAGCTGCAGTCATTCACATACTATCTGATTTCATGACCAGATTTCTATACCAAGTAGAAGGTCAAACGAATCATTTATCAAGTCGAATGCCTGACTTTGATAGTGCAGAAGATGTTGAGAAATGGTTGTCATTACTGCCATCAAATATAGAAATTGTTGGTACCTACTGTGAGTCAGATTCGGGTTTGGATGATGCTGAAAGATTAGGAGTGGCTTTTTGGTTATATCCGCATTGTCATGATGGCGTGAACAAAGCGAGACGAGATAAATACTTGATGAATCAAGTAGTTGGAGATGCTGGATTAGATGTAGTCAAACAACAATCATGTGAGACACTGGAAGAAGCAGAAGACTTTGCTAGAGGTTTAGGCTTGAGTGAAGATTCTGATTCATCAACATTAGTAGTTGTGAAACCTTTAAGGGGTGTAGCTAGTGATGATGTATTTCTTTGCCAAGATCTGCCATCTCTTCGTAAAGCGTTTACAAAGATACTACACAGTCCAATCTTTGGTTCATCGACGGCAGCAAAGCATGAGAAGGTATTAATACAAGAGTTTATAACTGGTGATGAATATGCTGGAAAGTTCAATGTGAAGTATTTGAGATCTGAGTGCTTCATTTGGCCTTTATGTATCTTCATTTGATTGTCTTTGCAAGCCGTATGCACTAACTTGAGTTACTATTGTCCCTCTTCATCTTCATAAATCGCTTAACGCGCATCTTCCAGTTGATGTTGTCTGTCGAGATGGCGAAAGAAAAGCGGCAGCGGTATGGAAATATGACAAACGAGCAGTTAATGGAGCTCCATTTGTCTATCACTCGACACAGTTAGTATCCGGCGAAGGGGAGGTTGGACGAGAAGTATGCGAGTACATCTTTAAAGCTTTAGAGTCGTTGGACATAAGATGGGGTCTATCTCACGTTGAAGTGATTGCTGAAACATCACCTGATACCGGAAAGATACGAGTTCGTCTTGTTGAAGTGAACTGTCGACAGCATAACACCAATTTTTGTCCTCTCTGCGATGCTTGTATAGGATACAATGCAATGGACATGGTGCTATCTGCTTATCTAGGAGATAATAACGGACAAGGACTTCCATGGGATGAAGTGCCGACGTTACCAAACACAAGGGCCTTCGGTGCCATTGTACATTTAGTATCGCATGTTGAGGGGAAGATAACTCGTATAAGATATGACATACTCGAGGAGATGGAGGAATTATCATCAGTGATGGATTTCTTTGTGTATCCTCAATTTATGGAAGTTGGCAATAATATAAAGAAGACTATCGACATTCGCAGCGATACAGGTTGGGCACATCTGATGAACGACGATGCTGATGAATTCCAAAGAGATTACGATAGACTAGTTGAACTCATGGAAAAGATGTTTGAAGTCGAGTAAGATGAGTGCAATCACTTTAGCATAAATCTATAGTGTTACCCTCTGATGAATAGGCTTGAAGAACATCAGGGCTAGCTTCACCTTTAGATATCTTTGCTATATCCATCATGGCCATCTTACAGATTGACTTGGTATTCTCTTTTGCCGACGAACAAAGAATGTTAATCATTAACTCGATAACTTCAAGTGTCATATCCTGTGACTTTGCTATGGAACTATCAGTCAATGCTGATTTTAGCCAACTTTGAAGTAGAGGGTTTGGTCCATTGGCATCTGGTGTGCTCGAACTAATGTGTAGAATAATGGAGAATAAACACTCTTGACATGCAGGCCAAAGAAATTGAGGAAGATTGCCACATACACCTCCAACACATGCCTTTGTTATTACTTCTCCACTTTGAGCTAACAGACTATCAATTGTTGCCGACATTTGTGTCATCTTGGCCACTTTATCGTTTGATAGACGGAGGTATTTCCAACCAATTAATTGAGAAATAAATGTTAGACAGGCACGAGTACTTTCCACTTCTCCCTTGCATTCAGAGAGACAAGCCACGGCCAACTCGAATATCTTATTGAACTCTGAACATTGACAGAGCGCTCCCGGAGCAAACATCAAGTATCTCTGTACCATTTCAAAGAAGACTTTAATCAATTGTGGGCATTCAGAGGGCGGTTTTGTTGTTGTGACGTATTGAAAGGTACACTGGCAAATGTGTGAGAGTAGCTGGTTGAACATTTGCTCCTTGCTATTCTCGTCAATACCTGCAGATAATGCGATCGACTGGTCAATATCAAAAGTCTCAACAGCAGAAGATACATACTGCAAAGCAGATGGAATGAATTGTTCTTCATATGCCTTGACAACAAAGGTTATCAGATCTTTGAAGTGGGGGGCGATTAAAGCTGGAACCACACTCAACAACTGGCTATGAACACCAAGCAAACCATCAATTACAGCTTCATTTGAACGGCATATTGAACTGTTAGATACGTCATTCAACAAGGGCCATGAAGATGTCAGTACATCAGTCAAAACATGAGCTTCGCCTTCTTTCAACTTGGAACCGTCACAGAAGCGAATAATAGTTCGAAGGACTCCTAGATAAGACGCCAATAATCGGATTGCCTCATCCATTTGACTAGCCGCATGTCCACTCCCTTGTTGCACTGCTGATGTGTCTAAATGTGATAAGGCCAGCCGTGCTCGTTGTACTGTAAGCATTGTTACTGATGATAGAGTTGTCCTTGCCTTTGACTTGTCGCGAATTTGTACACTAACTCTTGCACATCCCTCAGCGACGTTCAACATCGCTGTTTCATTGTTTGTGGCTAGTGCTGCTTCCATACATTGAGTTAAGACGCCTGTAATGTCGGTCTTTATTAACTTCCCTGCAGATGCAATCAATAACAGACGAATACTTTTACTAGCCGCTTCTGTTGCGGCTTGTACGGACATAGATGCACATAGATATGACAATATCTCAATAGTCGTTTGTATGGGAGAGGAGGCTGACCAAACTGAGGAATAAACCCCGAGGAAGTTGACAATACCTGTTAAAACTAAAGGATGCCGTCTTGATATGCCCTCGGCTCCGCCTGCGCAGACACTAGGAAGTAATGAAATTAGGCCTGCCCCTGTAGCTTCCCCGTCGTCAGCAACTGGACTATCTCGTCCAGAGCTTGTTGCATTTTTCACTGACTTGACTCTAGCACATGCTTCTCTTGCAACCGCAGACATACACCAAAGAGCAGCTTCGACAACCTCCCAGTCTTGAGAGTCTATTTCCATGACAATATTCGCAAGAGTCTCCAAATAAGCAGATCTAAGTAAATAGTAAGCACCCACCAAAACATCTGTGCATAGCCTGCGCATTTCATCAAACTCTGACAACTCTAGTTCAAATTCTTCCTCCCACGAAACAAAGGTAGGTGAATAGGCAGCTCGGTTTAATATAATCTCTACAAGCTGCTGATACAATGGTGCTGCTAATGTCGGGTGTCGCTCGGAAGTTGGAATATCTTGTAGAGCTAACCAAACATCCAAAACAGGCATTGCAACGTTATGTGTAGGATGTGCTTGTAAACTTAGCAGCAGCTGTATTAAATCTGCACAACCAGGCAGTTGGCACAATGCTATTGTTTCAATTTCTTCTCTTGCCAATGTAGAAGCCAAGTTTGATAGTGATACTAAGCTGTCCTCCCATTCTTGAACGTCAGCCGTTTTTAGTGGTGCAATTATGAATTCTGTAGATGATATAGAAGCTAATAGTGATGCCACAGCTGCTTGTCTTGATTGCATTCCATAGTCAGAGGAGTTTTCTAAACAAGCAATCAATGCCTTTGAGGCTTTGATGATACAGTCTTCAGCTTGTTCCTCGGCTTTCATAGTTGACCACTGCCTTTGTTGCTGTGGTTGTAGAGATAGCAGCTCTACAAGTTGAGATAAGAAATTTGGCTGTCCATTGTTATTAGCCGATGCCAATGCAGAGAGAGTAATCATCTTTGCCTCTGCGCACTTTGTTAGTGCCATCAGTGTTAGACACAGTAGCTCTTGTTGTTTCTCATCTCCTTCTTTACTTGTTTGAATATATCTACTTGCACAAACATGTAACATGTTTAGCATTGGTTCAGCCACAGATTGCAATAGTTCATCTATCACTTTTGTTGTTACATCATTTCGAATTTGTGCTTCACCAACAAGTTGTGAAAGCAACTTTAATGCAACTGATTGAGAAAATGGTGGTGTATCTCCTGGCTGTGTTGGCATACCCATACTAGCAGCTATGGATGACTGACATATATCAATTATATTCATAATGCCCTCATTTGATTGTTTGGATGTAGATGTCCGAACCCCCACAGCAGCTAATGCAGAACATAAGACACCAATGAATGCCTTCACATCTTGACCTTGAGTTGCATTATTTTCATTTCCAATACACAACAAAGTATTTCTCAATTCATCATATACTTTCTTGGCTAATATAGAATGCTCAATTACCAATCGACAATACTCTTTGCGAATTAATCGGCAGAACAAAGTTATTAACATAAGCTTTGCCCCATTCGCTTCATATTGAATTTGTTGTTCAATGTTACTATTGATAGGTTGCCCTTTGAAATGTGATGTTTCGTATGCAATCTTTTCCACAATTCTATCTGATGATTGAAATATTCTTAAAATGCTAAAGAAGTACATGTATTATTTAGTACATATGATGTGAGCAAAAGTGATATTATTTAGTACATATGATGTGAGTAAAAGTGATGTATCTACTACACCAAAGATTATATACCCCTCAATACTATAAACAATGCATGATACTCACTTGATGTATGCTTCCCAACAACCAGTATCAATTGTCTGGTTTGATGCACTTGTCCATTGCTCTAATTTATCACTTGCTTCTCTCCTTTCTTGTGGATTCGAGTTTGATCTCGTAGCACATAATGCAGCACTGATGACCTGTTGTTGTAACTCGGGTATAAAACCCTCCATCTTTATTGCAAGTATCTCTTCACGACGGCACCAATGGTTACAGCCAATAAAACACCAAACAAACCTCAACTAAATTTTAGGAATAAAATAGCGGTTGTATCCTCTACTGATATGCAATGCTGGCAAATTGACATCAATATACATTAACTTTGGATTTGGTGTGGTGTTTATTAATACATTCGGCTGCTTCTTAAGATAAATTGGTGTATTTTATATACCAGGTTTCAGCGTATCGAGCTTATAATAAAGGCAGCACATACACACAAGTACAACATATACATATCTTCTTCAGTTCACCCTGCCTGATTGAAGTCATTGGTGTAATACTATACCTCAGTCGATACTATTACATCGTTAGTCATCTTTCTTCTTTAGTTTGGTATATGATATATCAACTATAAATACCGTTCTCCTTCTTCTTCGGTTCATCATAAGTCAAACAGACATAATACCCATCTATCACTATGCCCAAACACCGCCCTACAAAGAAGGCACGGACCTCCTCAACCTCCACCAAAGCTAAAAAATCAAGTGTACTGCCAACAGATCATGATCCAGAGGACACATCATTTTGTATGTCCTTATATTCACAGGAAGATGAAGGCAATGTTAATACAGTTCACAACAAAATTCGTAAAGAGGTCATTCAAATTAAACGTACAGAATCAGGCCGAGTATACTTTCAGTGTGGATCTTGTAGCCATTTACCTCGCTCGGACCGTGTAAAGATTTCTACTATTGCTCCAACAAGTGTTGCTTGTATATACCGTGCCTTCGGGAGGTTTATTAAACATCATGTCCCAGACTGTTCGCATATTCCGAAACGGTTGAAAGAATTGGATCCAAAAAAGGTGACAGGGTGAGTGCTTCTTTTGTTGGTTTTGTATATCATATATGTTTATTTTATGTATTGTATTCAATCAATTAAGTCATATTCTCACATCTTATGTCTATCTTTATATATGTATATATTTTTTTATATAATTTAAAACAGGGTACGAGGTTCTAAGAATTATTGGATTAGCAGTGCCAATGCTATTGGACTGTATGACGGAGATGATGGGGAAAGCATTTTATATTGTCACCCCGCAGAAATGGCTTCTATCAAGACATCCTCGAAGAAGAAGAAAGCAACTGTGTCGACAGCTTCTGTCAAGACAGCCACAAAGAAGAAACCGCCAACAACAACTTCCACTATTGAGATATCTTTGAAGGAACCACCCAAGGCAGCCAAAGTTACTCCTCCTAAAGAAGAGAAGAGTGCTTCTCCAACCCAGGGAAGTCAAAGTGTCACACTGACATCTGAACATCAAAATTTGCAACAAAAGATTCATAAAACCTTACAAAGTCAACTTCAAGTTCTAGAAGAACAGCTTCAGGCTGCTGCTACAAGGGATAACCAGACAAATATCAACCCTGCAATGATTAAGGCACAAGCACAATTAATGGTGCAGGCAGCGTCAGCAGCCCAGGCAATTGTTGAGTCAACCAAACATAGGGAACAAGGAATGATTGCAATGGATGCCAATCAAATTGCCACCCTCTCCCAACTTCAAGCCGAAGTTATCATCAACGCAAATCCCCAGACTACTCTTTTAATTGGATCATCTGAAGGGTATGGAATACCTGCACAACAGCAGATTCATATCCAGCAGCAAGCGTTGGTACACGCTCATACTCAAGCTCAAGTTAGTGCTGGAATTTACAAGGGCACATATAATCCACAGTCATCAGCTACGCCATCATCCACTAAAGCAGTATCCACTAACGATGATATGGATAAGAAATTACCTGCAAAGTAGACTGTAGCGACCTGCCCGTCTATAACAATACCGAATAGATCCTTAAATATCTTTCGGTTGTGTATAATATTGTCCACTGGTGACAATATACAATCAAAGAGAGATTACTTCAATCTTTCGACACTATACCGCTCAGGTTATAAGAATACCGCTCACATCAAGGACTTATTTGATTCTTCTATTTTATCGAAGTTATCATTGCTTTTAGTTGAGTTATCAGCGAACAGTAAACTAAGAAATAGTAATTAGAATGTTCTTGTACCATCCCATTGCCATCATGATGTACTGCAGCATACAAGGTGTAGGAAGAGATAGATAATTGATTTCACTTTGTGTTGACTTGTGACGGGGACTCGACCATTGCAATCGCCAAATTTTGGGACCATTTGGCGAACTAACATCTTTATGTTAAGTTGTTGGCTTTCAATTGACAAAAATTTAGACGCATGATGGGTTGGTGGACAGCAATTAAACCAACAAACTGCACCGTTAATAACTAATCTACCACATGCATCTAATAAATCAACTCCGGTTAATTTAGGATCTTCTACACAACAACATAAACTAACAAAACAAAACAACAAAAATGACACTGACACTACAAATACGAACAATGGTGCACTGCATTATCAACACCAAAATAATACTACCATCTTGTTGGTATTGATAAAAGTAGGTGTAAACGAAATCAACCTACATTAGATAGTGATGATATGAAGGCAAAAGCAGCTGATGTTATGATTGGTTTAGTAGAGCAGGTTGGTGTCGATGAAGGACATGTTGGTATTGATAAAAGTAGGTGTAAACGAAATCAACCTACATTAGATAGTGATGATATGAAGGCAAAAGCAGCTGATGTTATGATTGGTTTAGTAGAGAGTTTTAAATCAGTAGTTGTCCTCCGGGACTTTGTTGATCAATGCCAGCGTATACTTCCAGAGATGATTGAACGTTGCAAACAATTGCAACAGCAACAACAACACAAACGTATAAGAATGAATTACTCTCAACAAAATATGCCACCTGAAGAAGAAGAATTATATGCTGAATCTGGTGATTTTTCATTGAATGAAGAAGTAGATCAGAACAGATCAGAAGAGAATCAACATCCATTAGATGAAGGTGCAAATGCTAAGGAAGAATCAGATGCTTCTACCCAAGAAGAGTCACTTATGGAAATGCCTTCCGATGAACAGGCCAAGATTGAAAGGATTGGTAACGTTCTTTCTTCAATAAGTACAAACAGTGGCAAAACTGATGATCTGGTACACCGACTTCTGAAGGCATACGGGTTGGATGATGACAGCATTACTGAGATCATCAATAGAATGCCAGACGGAGATTTACACGAGTTGAAGACGTACATTCGAGCATCACCTAGCTACAACAGTGCTAAGTTGGCCGGAAGTGTACTCTCACAACATCTCAGTCATCAAATGTCTGCTACACATTACAAAGAACTCCACTCTATCGACCTCACCCAGTCAGCACCACATATAGCACTTCCAAGGCATTAGCTAATCTCATCCATGACCTTATCAAAGCGATTGTAGATACCCCAAATATCAACTTATATGTCATGGCTACCGAAGCACTCCGCTTTGACGAAAGTATTGAAGTTATCCGCAAAATTATTGATGTGTTCAAGAAGTTGAAAGTTAAAGAGTTGATTTTAGACTCGATGGAATTAGATACTGTTGAATTTGCTGCAATAGTTTGCAAACATCGCCAGAAGAAGAGAGAAATAGGCAAAGTAGCTAGTCACAGGCAGGCTGGAAAGTCTATCATCTCGGCTGACCAACCCACACAATTGAAAATCTACAAAGCAGCAGTGCCAATCCAGGATGACATCAATGCTGAGTGTATTGACAATGTGACTTTCACTACTATTGACAAGGCAAAGAAGGATGGAGATGCTTTCGTTAAGAAGTATAGAAATGCTATTGAGGAATGCAACAAGGAGTTTCAGAGATTGTTGAAAGAAGTAGAGGCAGGTGATATCACTGCCAAGGAAGCAATTCGTCAGTACCTTGAGCTTCCAGTATTGAAGAGCATTCCAACCGATGAAATACCAAAGCTCCTTGACTATGGTAGGTCAAGTAGAGGCACTTTGAAGGATCCAAACTATCAACTTTCCTTGAATGTAGCTATTGGTCGAGTATTGTTCGATGATGATGAATCAGTTGAGAGGATGATTATACGTGATATACACAAGAATCGAGACGAACTTGGACACGAGGGCTATGCAGCTTTTTGTATGTGCATTGGCACTGGACACGTTGATCGTTCAACTTTGACTGATCCTGTTCGTATTGGGGATAATAAATGCCAAATTGAAATGTATGAGGAACTTTGTATACAGACAGATACACTTGGCCTCTTCTCTCGGTGTTATGGGAAAGATATCAAGGCTGTAGCAGAGATGGAAGTATGGCGTAAAAGAGAAATGGCATCAGTTCTTGACGAGTGTAAAGAGGAGAAGGAAGAAATGATATGTCGAGAACTGAAAGAAGACCGTACACGTCATGATTCCTTTGCTATGCTCAAGGGAACAACATTGAGTCTACAGGTTCCACCAGAAGAGGAAGAGATGAAGGACATGATAATCAAGAAATTAGAAGATCAAATCGAGGCAGAAAAGGCTCGAATGGTTAGGTTGAAAGAGCATTACGCTCGTATTATAGAGACTGAGGAGCGTTTAGAGCAAGAAAAGAAAGAGAAGGAGCGCCAGAAAAGGAAGAAAACTTTGCAAGATATCTCCACTCTCCTTTCACAGAATAAGAAGAAGGAAGAGAAGAAGAGACTTGAGCAGGCAGAAAAGAGACGAGCCGAAGAGAAGCGAGCTCGTCAGGAAGAAGAGAAGCGGGCTAGGGAAGAGAAACAGAAGCGTGACCGTGCAAAGAATATCCTTGAGCAATCTACATTGCATATCCCAGTTGTCAAATCAAGCAAGGATGCCAGATTAGGACTTGACATTAAAAAGGCCGAAGAGGGCTCTAGTCTCGAAGTCACATCCATCGATTCCGGAAGTCTATTTGAAAGTTCTGAATTAAAAGCTGGTATGATGATTCAATCTGTCAACAAAAGGAGATTTACTTCATTTGACCAAGGCGTAACTTTACTCAAGGAGGCGGTGGGTGAATGTGAAATTATGGTGTTCAACCCATTAAATGTTAGCGATGATGATTTGGCTCTTGTGAGATGGCACAATGATGAGCTTGCTAAAAAGAAGGAATATCGTGATAGTAGAAAGAATACATCTACAAGGGCTGAGAAAGGTGGGTTCCAGAAAGGTGACCGAGTTAGGGTGTCACGTGAAGAAGGTCGGGTATGGATAGTTCAGAGCATAGAACCTGGTAATAGGGTTAGAGTCCAAGACGAAGCCGATGACAATGATGAAATTATCTTTGCCCATATGCATAATGTCAGATATCATTATCAGTAAACAAAGACAGTTAGCCAATTACTTGTAAAGCACCATTTCCTATCACAAATTGTTCATTCATCCTGTATAGATTTGACGTTTCAATCGCCAAATTCTGTGTCACACCTACCCACAATCGATCTTTCCTCATTTATTGGTTTATTGTGAATTGCAGTATTGTAGGTAGTATGTCTCTTATATCAATAGCGTTACATCTAACCCTGGCGGCGGCATTCACTCCTCCGTCGGCACATTTATCTGCGGTAATTAATAGAAATCAACCATCGTCGGCGTTGTTTGTTACTACACAATCTGACACAGCAATATCAACTAAAGAAGACGATGACTCATCAAATGATGATTGGTGGAAGGATTTTCAATTAAATGATTCTACACTAGCTGAATCTGTTATCAAAGATTTTCCAATTCTATCTACTAAATTTGATGCTGATGGTAAAATATCAAATGAGGGTACCAAACGATTAATATATCTCGATTCAGCCGCTACATCACAAAAACCTACAGCAGTAACAGATGCATTAACATCGTACTATGAACATGCCAATTCAAATGTACATCGTGGTGCACATGCATTATCTCGCGAGGCAACTGAACAATATGAAGATGCTCGTGATAAGGTTGCAAAGTTTATTAATGCATCTAGTCGGAATGAAATTGTATTTACAAGTGGAGCATCGGAAGCTATTAATTTAGTTGCAACATCATTATCACAAACATGTGGCAAACAACCAAGTAATGCGCGTGAATTATACTTTAAAAAAGGTGATGAAATTGTTATAACTGAAGCTGAACATCATTCGAATATAGTACCATGGCAAATGGTAGCAGAACGGACCGGAGCAATATTAAAGTATGTCCCAGCTTGTAGTATTACTGGGGGATTTGATTTAGATGCATTTAAGGAATTGATTGGCCCCAAAACAAAGTTTGTTAGTGTCCAGCATGTTTCGAATGTACTGGCAAATATAAATCCAATTGATGAGATTGTAAAGATTGTTCGATCAGAGGCAGGCCCTGGTGCTAAGATTATGTTAGATGCATGTCAATCTGTACCACATATGAAAGTTGATGTACAAGAATTGGGTGTGGATTACATTGCAGCATCGGGACATAAAATGTGTGGTCCTACTGGTATAGGATTCCTATGGGGTAAAGAAGATATATTGAATTCAATGGCACCATATAAGGGCGGTGGGGAGATGATTGACGAGGTATTCATGGATCATTCTACCTATGCTCCTGCACCGGCGAGATTTGAGGCAGGAACTCCTGCAATTGCACAGGCTATTGGTTTGGGTGCCGCGATTGATTATATTAATGGAATTGGTATGGATAGAATACACAATTATGAAGTTGAATTGGCAAATTATTTGAGAAGAAGGTTGAATGATGTCAAGGGAGTGACAGTTCTCGGACCACCTGTGGGTGAAGAAAGAGCAGCACTGTGTGCATTTGTATCAGAAGCAGTCCATCCTTCCGATCTGAGTACATTTTTAGATGTTGAGGGAGTGGCTATAAGAGCTGGACATCACTGCTGCCAACCACTGCATCGAGCACTAGGTTACAGTCATTCGGCAAGAGCCAGTCTTTACTTTTATAATACCAAAGAAGATGTTGATGAGTTTATAAAGGTATTGGAAGATACATTAGGCTTCTTTGGGTCATTGTCTGGAGATACTGAAGACGGAACTGAAGAGAAGGATGACGCCTTTGTGCCGATATTTTGATGATTAAGTTATCTTAATTCCTTTATTTTAGCTTGCCATCTTTCTCCAACGAATGCATAGTATATTGGATATTGCTTCTTATCATTCAGATTGTTAATCAGTATAGCAATACAGATTGCAATTGCATTCCCAACTAACATGAAACCAAAGTATACCCCGTCAAAGCGATCATTTGAGGCGAAGATAGCAGCTGCCGCCCCTGCAGGTGGATGTATAACTCCTTAGCTTGCACATTGAAGCTATCGCCAGAGCCGTTGTCAAGGGCACTCGCCAGTATGAAGTAGAGGGTATAAATGTGTTCACTGCCAAAGTAAGTGATATGGATACAATTTGTCCATAGCAAGCATTTCGAGGCTGAGATGCCGGTGCTGCTGTGAGGCCGTACTGAAGAGTCATCAAAGCTCCTATAGGCTTCTTCTGTGAACAAGCTGGTTTGGCACTGATGGCATCAGTCAATGTGACTGGTCTATCTTAATGGTATAAGTTCTTCAATGCGGACGCTTTGATATTGTTGACACCATAGTTGCAAGGTAATAAGAAAGGCTTATAATGTTCATACTCTTTTCAGTTTTAGATCATTGAGATGAGATAAATTATTTATTTACTTTTTCTTGAATGTTTCTTCTTGGTAGTCGTCGTCTTCTTCTTGGTAGTCGTCGTCTTCTTCTTGGCAGTCTTCTTAGTAACCTTCTTCTTCGTTGTCTTCTTCTTTGGCTTGGCTAGTTCGATACAAGGTGCTACTCGATCAAGATTTGCCCTAGCCCTTTTTTTATTCGCAGCTCCCTGTGAACAGTTGTCCATAATGGCAGCTTCCCAATCGCCACCCAACACATCAATGGGCATGACACCATCCCAGTCAAATCCACAATCCATACAACAGGTCAACGTCCTTGTCGGATCTTTATCCGACGTCCAGATACAACAAGCTACATTTTCACACTCATCTCCATTTGGTCCTCCGCAGCAACCCTGTGCCTTCTTTCCACGAATAGTTCTGGCTGGCATTACTTTGGTGAGAGTGAATTTCTGTATATTGGATTGAGTGTCAGATATCAGGAGAAGAGATCATATTCAAATGTACTTGCAACACAGCACTTACCTCGAGACGGAACATGTGTTGTAGGAGACGATTCCGAAGAATTTCCAATTTTGCGTGGCCACGACTTTTAGCAGAATTTGTAAGAGGAACTTTGTTCTTTTTACATAGTTTCTTGATCTCACCAGATCCCAACTTATTCACCTCCTCAATCTGTTCGAGTTTGTTTGGGTTGAACATCTCAAGTCCATAATCCTCATACAACTTACGGCAATCTTCCTCTGGAAGATTGCCTTGAAGATACCTTGGGATGAGAGTAGAATTAATATATACAGCAAGAGTTCGGTTGGCTTTACCGTCAGTAGGATACTTCCCTCGACCATTTTTAGCCTGGTACTTGGAGAGACTTTCCAGTTGTTTCTTCAAAGTCTCGTCTTTTTTTTGACTAAAGTATTCTTCTTGGCTTTTGTATCCAGCTGCTTTGATGGCATTTGCTTTGTCCTCAGATAGGTTGCCTTCTTTCAAAGCCTGTCGTTGCTCATGAAACCATGCTCCCCATGGACCTTGTTCTTGATAAGGGAAATTACCAGTCTTCTTTTGATATAGCGCACAGTAGTCAAGCATCTTGTACCACCTGCGCGTGGGTGCTGTCTTTGCTGCTTCCCAAACAGCTACATTGTATTGGATATAGGAAAGAAAGGTTAGAAAAAATGAACATAAGAATGCGCATGCACTTCTTCTCTTTCTTACCTGGATCTATGATTGACTTCATTTTCCGCAAGTGTTCAGTTTTCTCATTTGTTTGTCCATGTCCATTTCGTAAACGACTCCACTTCTTGAAATCTGGATGTTCCTCGAAGTGAATTACTGATTGAGAGGCATTATTCTTCCAGAAGCATATCTTTATTTCTGTGGAGTTACCAAAAGAATCGTCAAATACATCTTCAAACGAATCCAGTGCCTTGCACACTTTCACGATATTGGCAAGAATGCTCACACCGTCTTGTTCATTTGATAAATCAAACGATTCGGTGGATAATATCTTATCCGTATCGTAGTTACCATCCTCATCATGTGGTAAACGCAATCGTAATAAAAACAGCACAAAGAGTTCTAACTTGTTGAAATTGATATTAATCCCTCCAGTGATTGTTGTCACTTTTCCGACTTCCGTTGTAACTCTTGGCCTATGAATCTCCTTGATACGTCCAGCAAGTCCTTGAGATGCATTTATCGACTTCCCCATGTTCAATACCTCACGGAATCTAATAATGTATAACCCTGAGACTCTGGGTGGGGGGTATTCGTTATGTTTCGAATGATCACCATGGTTGACGACTTTAAGATGAACAGTTCTCTTTTGAATAGCTCTTGCACTTCTACCACGACCTAGAGCCTCCTTACGACGTGACTTCGCAAGCTTCTTCTTGGATCTAGTATTCGGCTTGGCAGGTGGTGGCTCTTCTTTTTCAGAATCATCACTATCCAGCTTATTGAACATACCCCAGTTTTCAAATCCTTCCTTCTTACGTTCCTTCTCACGATTTCTCTGCGCCTTCGAGATTAAGGATTCCTTACGTGCCTTCTTCCCCCGCAATCGGCGAGTTGACATCGACTCATCTGTATCAGTATCACTATCCTCTGTTACTGATGATTCCTTTCTCTTCTTATCTCCCTTCTTCACACTGACTACTTCTACCTCATCACTTGATTCGTCATCCTCGTCACTTGATTCGTCATCCTCATCCTCGTCACACAAACGCTTGTGTGAGGACTGTTTCTTCTGGCTAGACTTGGGGGAACTGCCGCCAGACTTGCTAGCTGAGTCAGCAGCAGGGGGCTCTACTTGGATTGAATCACCCTCTAATGCCAACGTCCCTAAATATGATTACATATGAGAATGATATTGTGTGAGAGTGTAAGTTAAATCTGAATATTGACAAAAGCAAGGATACAACAAAAATATCACTCATCACTTACTGTCACCCGTAAGAATGATTTCATGACCATTCTGAAGAGTTTTCTTTATGTTGAAATCAATTGATATACCTGCTTCATAATGCCTGCCAGACTTGAATAATAGTATTGGCACCTGGTTAGAGGCTTCAACTGGATCCTCACGGGGATCCTCACGGGAGTGTTGTATTAAAACAGGACCTTCGGTCTCGGTCCATGTTAAGATTCCCGTACGGATAGTACGTTTGAAATTAATACTACACCCCCCAATCTCCAATTGTCCACCCCAGGTGCCAAGTAAACTCATCCAATGCATGTACTCATAATAACTTTTGGGAGGTGTATCAGTTATGTCTACCGCCTCAGATGATGCTGCAAGCATGGCATCGTTCAATGAAATATCAGCACCAATTCCGTCACTGACACCAATACTATCATCTGGACCAATACCGTGAAACAAGGATATGACGGCTTTCCTCGTTTGGTCAGCGGTCTTCCCTACAAACCAGCCAATAGTCTCAAATAAACACTTGTTATTCCTTGGCATAGGGAGTACGACGATTTTTGGAAAGGAGCCATCAGTAGAACAAGATGCAACCATCATTTCCAACAATAAATTCTTATTATTGCCAGTAGCCAATGTACTATCAGTACCCCCAGCACCCCCGACTGCAAATTCAAGAAGGGAAGCAGCCGCTGCGGCATGATCCGGTTGTTTTGCTACACCACCACCACCACCATATGCATCCTGCAACAACTTACTTCTTCTTCTCTCTACACCCGGATTATCGAGATAACTCTTCTCAATCTCGCCTCTAACATTTGATGCAAACAATTGATGTTTACTTTTGCCAATTTCTTTATTCAATGGAAATTGAACTTTCTCCTTTGATTGCAATTCAATACCTTTATCATCACCAAGTATTGTATCTGGTATTGTTACATGAGGTGGTTCACCAGGAGTTTTAGTGGTATTGTTTTTAGATGAGGATTGAGTAGTTGGTTGGGGATTGAGACTGCCAGTGACATTACTTTTCGACGGTGTATGGTCACCATCATTGTTCATTTTATTATCCATTTTACTTTGCACTATATCACTATCCAACTATGACAAACCACCAACAAAACAACAACTAACATATAACGCGTTATATTATATAACTATTAATCCATTGTGCTATAACAACAAACAACCCTCTCACAACCAAACAAAAACGCTAACAAACAAACTCTGACAAAAAAAGATATTTTCTGAAGTATGGTACTATTATTGTACCATACTAACGGTGAGCTTTGCCTCCGGCGGCACTGCGGTGAGCTTTCTGTAGGGTCATACTATGTGTAGTAGTAGTAGTAGTATTAGAAGTAGTAGTATTAGAAGTAGTAGTATTAGAAGTAGTGTCATCAAGACGACAATATTAAATGGTGGTGGTCAAGTGACGACAGTATACGACAAATGGAGGCAGGATGATATATTGGTCATCTGTTATATCTTTCAATGATGAGCTCACTACAGATAGAATTAACATTGTGATGAACGCCCCTATAAAGACATGTATTGATTGCAGCCATTTCATGCTAGGTGGTGGTTGTAGTTTACCACCTTTACTCTTCTCAATGAGCAGCAAACCCCGACGCTTAGTCTCATCTATGACCTCCTTCAATAAAGATCGACGATAACTTCTTGCCAATATTGGAAAGACAGACTTTCTGTAGGTCTTACTAGCATAGAAAGAAGATAAGCGTCTATTGAAAGAAGACGTTGATTTCTTCTCCTCCTGCTCATCTTCCAATATATTGTCATTATATTCAGTATGCAGACCAGATCCAGTGGAAGAAACAAATGCTACAACAGCAAGCATCTTGGCTCTTATCCGACTCAGAGTCTTTGCATTTCGATCCCTTTTTGTGTTGATACTCGCCTTTATCGTTATGTTATGACATGACACTGCTCCAATCAAGTCAGCTGAGGCACGGAGATGTATCTCATTTGTTGTTTCACATAATTGATTGAGATTTGCTTTCGCCCTGGCTAAATAGACAATTACTCCTCTGTGCCCTCTGATATCAAAGGGTACACCGCAAGCTTTACCAAAGCCAGCGTTTTGCAGAAGTGTTGTTCTCCTACAAGGTGGCTGATCCGGATCAGATGTTATGGCTTTTAGATCTCTCCATGTATTTGTTCTGTCATGGTTTGAACATGTACTCCAGAAGTAACCTGCTAGACCGGATCCAGGTATTTGTCTTTTGGGTGGTATATAATCTTTTCTAGTAGTATCTTCTAATCTTGCTAGTGCTAGCTGATTTTGATCACTTGCTGGGTTGTACATATAATGTCTATAATAGCCATTTGTAGCATGGTAAAAGCTACCATCATTCTCATCAACCAACCAAACATCTATTCCACTAGAGATGGGTATGAATCGATTTGAAGAAGGTTAGGTGTCAATGTGCATATCTAATGCATCAACTATGTCTGACTTACATTATACCGAATGCATTTATACAAACACTTTGTATAGTTTTCTTAAAGGTAATTGTATATGGATCCTCCTCTTCTTTCTCTGTAATATCTTGTGGCTTTGTACTCTCGATTGATTGTCGAAGTGAGTTTACAATTGAAGTGTCATAAACACTGCTTTTCAATGACGAAGATATCATACCTCTCATCGAATGCCTCCGTCTACCGGAAGATGTCAAACTTTGTACACTACTTGAGCTTACATCAAGTTGATGTCGAGATGGATGTGTAGCTTGTACTCGTGTAGGTTGTGAGGATATCTGCTGTTGTTCTACATCCTCTTCGACATCGGTGAAAACTGATTGTAATTGTGGATCTATATCCATCTCTGTTATTGTAATTTTGCTGCTCATATCTTATGGTATGTCACTCAAATAGCATATCCAATTCAAGCTTTGGTATACTACTAATCTTCCAGAGTACAACATAGAACGCTTTGATGATATGAATTGCCGGCAATAGCTACTTGACACTGATATCTTTTCAGTCTTCAACTCTCATAATTTTTTCTCTTGCCCGGGGGCTAGTTAATGCACTCTGGCACTCTGGCACTCTGCACTCTAGACATAACCTTTATTTATTACTACCATACTTTTGTATTGCATTGTTAGTTGTATATAGAGATCAATAGGATGGCACGCGGTAGAAATAGTCATGGTGGAGCAGGTGGTGGAGCCATCCATGCCTGTGATCGCGCCATATCCAAACAAGGTACGTGTTATTTTATTTAGTATATATTTTTAGAAATTCGATTCAACACGGTTCATGTGAACTATCATGTTTATACTGATTAACATCACCACCTTACTAACTCCATGTCAATACATATTTGTTTCATATGAACTTGTGTCCGTGAAATATTAAATATGCCACATCTAATCTCAATTATACCTACACCTCCCAATGCTAATAACAAAACTTACTTCATTCTTACTACTTAAATTTTCAATTGAAATTACATGCACCTTCTACAAATAAATATTAGATGACCAAAGACAACTTGTGAAGAAAATTCAAATAAGAACAAGTCAAACTACGGAAATTATTCGTCCCGATAGTAGCGTTGCTACCTTACTAAAAGTGGCAGATGAAGAAGGTGCAGAGGAATTTCTAACCTCAGCATACAGTCGTCTCAAGGCAGTGGCTGAGGGTAATGCCAAGCGAATGTATGAGATTGATTACTTTATTGATGCCGTGAAGGAAGTACGTACAGAAGTTGAAAAGAATCAGGCAAATACAGCAGCAGCTAATGGCCCAGAGGATAATACAGAAGCACCAAATTATGAAAGGTCAATGCAAGATGCGTATGAAAAGGCAAAACAAAAGGGTGAGAATGATCCTAACCGTGTGCCAACGAATGAACATGAAATGACTAATCAAGTACGTGAAATATTGGGTGAAAAGATTCATAAGAAGGCACGTGCATCCCGAGGCGGAAATGATTCAGATGATGAATTGGAGGTTGTGCGTGGAAATGTGGAGGATGAACATGCGCTAAAGTGTCCAGTTACTGGTATGTTATTCAAGGATCCCGTGAAGAATAAAGTTTGTGGTCATACATATGATAGGGCGGGATTGATGCAATTACTTGGTATGCGGAAGACGACATGTCCAATTCCTGGATGTAGTAATAAAAGTTTGTCCATTTCTCAGGTAGAGGTTGATGAAGAGATGGTGTTGAGGGTTAGGAGGCATTTGAAAAGGGAGGAAGCCGAAAAAAGGAAGAGGGATCTTGAGGATGACGACGATGATGAAGAAGGTGGTAATTATACTGTTCTAGAGTAAAGGGGATTTGTGATTGGGTTTGTGGGCATTACAATCTTGTAGAATATATTTTTTGTGTTGGAGTGCGGACTCTGTAGCTGTTAGAAGCAGCACTTCTGTATGATTAGGGCGTTAGCTATACCAAAGTAGTTATAGTGAGTAATCAGCAATAGTCTAGTGCCCGTATTTAGTCTAAGGATATACAATTTTTTATTTACAATAAATACATACTGCCAACAACGTACTATCATCTGCTCGGCAATGAAGAATCATTAGTGGAGTTGCCCTTTGTTGAGTCTTCATCTTCAAAGTCTCTGAAAGTTTGTTGAAATGATTCAAATGGATTACCAATATCATGGCTTGATTGGTGTATTAATGGCGATGATATTGGTGCCACACTTGCATATCCTGATTCTTCCTTATCTCGTTTTCTAATAGAGTACAGTAACATTATACTTGGAATGAAGGTCGGTATCCAGCAGTTACCAATCCACCAACCTAATCCTGCCTCAAAGACTCTATCTGGACTGATTATTCTTGATGCAAAGTCAGCAGCCATGAAGCCAGATCTTAAGGCATATGATAATGAACAAAATATCATGGGTATCATCATCTTGTATATTATATTTTTTCTTGCCGTGCTCCGGACTTGTGAGAAAGTTGGCAGAGATGATATTCGCTTGTAAACTATTTTACTGCATATGGCAACTATTATGGCATGTATAAAGTACCCTACAGATTCAACAATCAGTCTGTGAAATCAAGTTGTGTGAAGGTTTGTAGTAGACTGAGAACAGTTTGAAGAGTTTCATATCAACATGCACACCAAATCCACATAATCAAACACAAATCACTACTTACGATATTCTGTGTATCTTGGAGTGCTCTCTAAACTCATCAACATTATCATATCCACCACCCAATAATGCCACTGCCTCAAATGTGGAACACACCGTAACACCAATAACTATTATAGCAAGTATAATAGGATACAATACTGTACTTAAACTCTTATCAGATTGTGAAGCTGATATAACATTAAACCAATGTATCGTCCCTATAACGAATGTTGAGAATTCTAATATACCCCTTCCTATAATGTCTAATAGTGTATAATTGAGCTTGTTACTTGTGTTTGTTGATACCATTGACGCGTAGCCTATTATCTCGACGAGGGTGAATGTAAATAAAAGGCCGTGTAATATACGTTTCGTTGTCAACCCTGAAATGTTATTGTTACTATTAGTACTGCTGCTGTTGTTATTCTTGTCGTCCTCATCCGCAGAACGATGACAACATCTACTATGTCCACAGGCATAATAATGATACAGCAATCTCCATGAAGCGATAATAAACAGAAAGGATGTTATACATAAACCCACAATTCCTGATATTTGTGGTGTCAATACAGGTCCGGAGGCTACATCTAAGTCAGTTTCTGCATCTGTTGCATATGATGTATTGTCATACATGCTTTTATATAATATTGCAATATGTAGATGGCTGGTTATTCTTTATGTCTTATGAGACTATAATTGTGATGTATAGTTGGGGTTGTTTTCGTGTTCGAGTCGCAGTATCGTCAAGGATTGCAACGATGGTAAGATTAAATTATATTGTATCTGTTATGGTGGATGCGGGCCGCCGTAGTTCTATATTATGAGAGCAACGCTTCTTAATAGGGTGTTAGTTGCCGTCTTGATAATAAAAATAAAATAATCTGAAGCAAGAACTACCTGTATTGAACGCAGGGTATCAACCTACCTATATATTTCAGGTAGAAATCAATACGTTAGGATGTTATGTCCTTGTTGCCTTGTTAGGATAGTTGTCTCCATTGGCAAGAGATTAATATAGATACGTATAGTCTTATTAATACACAGAGTAGATAAAGTATATAGTATTGTTTAAAAATATTATGATTTCATTGGGAGATTCGGAAGCAACACCGATCAAACTGCCTTTACCTTCATCCCCACCACTACCACACAACAAACATAATAGTAACGCCCCAATAAATGTAGATGACGATGATGATCCATTCGATGATAATAATACATCATTAGATGTACATATAAGATGGACTGTCGATTCAGGCTCGGTAGTACAAACTGGTGAAAAAGTAGCTCAATTATTATATTGTTATCATGGCACTCAGGCACCACCACTAACTGGTAGTATTACTACCAAGAGCTCATCTGCTAGTGGTAATAATAGTGGTGGTAGTTCAATTATTAGGGCCAGGAATAAGAAGAAACGATGGGCTGCAACTACTTTTATATCACAGTCTAGTACTACAAATAATTCAAGCAACAGTAATAATAATGCTACAACACTACAAAATGAAACCAATAATAACTTTGTAACACTAGACATACGTGCACCATCCAATGGTTTCCTACGTATCATATATAAGAAATCATATGCATATAATGCAGTACACTATACATCTGATGTTAAGTCTGTAATTAGTTTAATTTTGGGTGCAATTGAACCATGTGAACACCCCGCAGTTGTTGGTGGACTTTGTGCTGTTTGTGGTGTTGATATTACACGAGGTAAAGTTGCTACAACTGCCAAGGCTAATGTTTCAATTCCTAGGAATCCAATTAAAAACAAGCCAGTGGTTGATAGAAAAGAACAACAGATTATTGATAAACAAAAGAAGTTAGCTGCATCAATAGAATCTACCAAAGAATTGGATGATGAAATGGCAGAGGAATGGGACGACTTTGATCGACTTGTTGGTGCTAAAACAGCTTCTTCCAAACTACCTGCTGCTGTTGCAAAGCCAAAGCCAGCAGCGGCACCTTCACAAATGAGATCATTATCCTCACTGTTATCAGGGGCAAAGGCAACTCAAAAGTTACAACAAGCACCCTCGACCAAACAAAAGCAGCCATCGATTCAACGACAACACCAAAGACCAGCAATACGACGTCAACAACATCATAGAACAGCATCTCCGACTAACAACCAAAATAATAATGATATGTCCAAAATGACAGTCTCGGGAGGAGTTACAATAACAGTTTCAAAATCGGAAGCAAAGAATATATCCGATGCATCATCTAAGAAGTTACATTCGGAGAAGAAATTATGTCTAGTATTAGATTTAGACCATACATTATTACATGCCACGGATGATTATCGTGTTGGGCGGTTTGTTGCTGATGAGATATATGACGAGACAGATGAAAAGAAGGAAGAAGATGATTTGAAGAAGTCACCCCATCAAGGCAAAAAGACCAAGCCAAATCCTGACAAACGAAAGGATGTACGATCAATCCTATTACCAGTGGAATTGTCACCAGCAGATCAACAAATGTACATACAAACAAAGTTTGATCAACAAAAGTTAGACACATCACATAACTTCTGTCTAACACCACTTCCACAACAAAAACAGGGTAGTAATAATGGATCATCATCTACAATAATAATGAGACATTACATTAAATTACGTCCAAATCTCAAAGAATTCTTACAACAATTATCATCTACATATCAATTATCGGTATATACAGCTGGTACACGAGCCTATGCCGAACAAGTTGCTATTATGATATGTCGTCATTTAGTTGGGACTGAATATGATGAAGAGGGGCTCAATACATTACGGGGTAGAGTTCGAGAGAAGGATGAAGAATGTAGACGATATACTGCCAAGGTTGCTAGGAAGAAACAATTGGAAATGGCAAAAGCTAGGGAAGAAGATGATGATAATGAGGTGCAAGTAATTGAGGTGTCGAAGAAGGGTGGATTGAATAAAGCTGCAAGTGGTAAACCAATAGCTAATAAGGCTGGCGCATCAAGCGGTAGCAGCAAGCCTACCGTGGCCATTGAAGCATCAACAAGCGTAGACAGTGAATGCACAACGACATCATCATCCTCGTCGTCACAAAAACGAAGTAACTCTGGAAAAGATGTTGAAATGAAAATCCCTAGGAAGAAGAAGCGAGTAAACTTTGGCAGTTTACTACCTCCAGTTCCAGTTGAACCAGTCAAAAAGAGTGAGGTGAAATCAAATGTAGGAGAAGAAGAGGGATTGGTTGATCCAACAGTAGAGAGAGATAGATTGCGAAAGAAGCTCCACGAAGCTGAATCATTAGAAATTAAAGCAGTTGAGCTACGAAGGAAGATGTTTGGTTCTCGTATAGTTTCAAGAACTGATGTTGGAGACCTTGGAAAAGATGTAAAGAGTTTGCAACGGGTATTCCCATGCGGTGGTGTTATGGTGAGACTTAACTAGATGTATTTGCACTTTGTACATGTATCATGTAAATCCTCCTTTAGATTCTCAACATTGGCCGTTGTACCATATACATTGGTATCCTTTAGGCGGCAATCTTGGATGATCGAGAAGATGTATGGGCAAATGCCAAGAACAACGTTACAGGAAGGCCCGGAGAACCGCCAGACAACCTACTTCTTGTGAAACCATATCACTGGAAACCATTCCAAGGTTATGCAGATGTGAACAACGCATCCGGACAAGATTTGTCAAAGACTGAGGACGGCAGGAAATCTCCCATTGATAAGTCTGACGAGAAGGAAACTGATGCACAGCTACTTTGGACAGCTGATATATTACGACGTTTACATGAACGTTACTACTCATCTACTCTTTCCCAAGAGGAAAGAGAGGGGATTAGCGTTCCTAGCTTACTCCAAGCAATGAGAAAGGAAACCTTTCTTAGATTTCCACAGGTCAAGGTTGTGTTTAGTGGTTTAATCCCTATCCATAAACAGAATAAGCAGGTACAAGTTCGACCGCCTGTTGTTAGATATGCAGAAGAGCTCGGCGCTGAAGTACTTCCAGGTATCACTGATGAAGTAACACATGTTGTTGCCGCAAGAGATCGATCCGAAAAGATACGACAGGCTAGGAAAGAAGTACCTAGTTGCTTCATTGTCCATACATCTTGGCTTATGGAATGCTACTGGAGTATAACTAGAAAAGATGTCCGCCCATACCATATGGGACCAGTACCAGATCAATCTGCAAACCAACAAGGAGCAGCAGCAGCAGCAGCAGGAGCAGTAGGCAACAACAAGAAGAATGTAGAAGAGTCAAAACCTAAGAAGAAGGATGATACTATCCTACTCTTGGATAGTGATGAAGAAGAATCAGATGAGGATGATGAATCTGATGATGATGATGATTTTGCTGCTGACTTGGAGAGTGAGATGATGAAGCAAGGGTAAACTACTTTTGATGAAGCAAGGGTAATGGCATATATTCAAAGTGAGGGCAGAGAAAAATGAGACACCCATCTATCTGCGGACTCAGTTCAGTCAATGTTCTTAGTTGTTCTAATGCAATTTTGTTGCATTCTATGCACAATGTACGCATTGCAGCAATCAGCAAACGCGCTCTATATCTCTTCCTCAAAAAGAGAAGTTACTATGGTGATGGATATGGTGGATGTGGATAGTCCTACACAGGACGATAGAGTTAGGCGGTTCTCGTTAGAGAGTTACTTTACTGCAGAACCAGTGGAGGATGAGCGTATCGAAACGCCGGCGATGGTTAAGATGACGATTAGTACAGAAAGTAGTAGTGGTAAGCACACTGCTGTGTTACGATATAGTTGCAATGCATCCATTTCCATTTTACTCACAACTATATATAACTACTATTCTAAAGAAGATACTGATATAAAGACGAGAGAAGAAGTCATTACATTGCCAGAGTCTACACACTCTTTTCTATTTACAGAACCAGTTAACTCTTTACCTTTTGCATTCGGAGTTGGTATTGCTGTTATAAGTTATACTATACATGTTTAGCTCTTGCTCTTCAGAATAATCTCAAATGTGGTGTCATACCATCTAATGTGGACATATCCGTGAGAGTAGCACAGTACTTGTCAGTTTTGATTGCTTTACTGATGTAAGTTAAACTTATTTCATATCTATGTTACTCAATATGTAACTCTTCTCATATCTCTCTTTATACACTCTACTTCAATCAACAGGGAAGAGGAGATACCATTAGGATTGTACCTCCTTAGAAGATTTTCTAAAACACAATTGAAGAGTAAATTTCCAGCAGTGTCCTATAACAAGTTTGTACTATCTTCTTTTGTTAGGATAAGTTCGGGTTATCTTTTTCTTGTCAATGCGTTGGTAGTATTGATTCAGGTAAGGTAGATGTATTCATGTTGTTCTGTTTATGATACAATTTCCTAACAAAACATACTACCACTAACCGACAAATGGACATCCTAGGCCGAAGAAGTGCTTCCTATCTTTTATGATACACTTGCATTACAGTTCATTCAGCGACTTGATGACATCGTATTTGCTGTTTCAAAGATGGAGGTATTGGGTATACGAATGCAAAAAGCCACTATGAGTCCCTACTTCAACACTCCTTTCCAAAGAGAAAAGGGTAATCATTTCAACTGGAAGACGAGAACGCTTTTGAAGACCTTATACTTTATCAACCTAGCTGTTTTTATTACTTGCATGGTTGTCGTAACTGGCAGACAGGTTAGTGGTTATTATCAATGTGAAAGTATAACAGCTTCATGGGGTGACGAGATCTGGCGTAAAGCGATTGTTATGTGGCCTCAAGACTCATTGCAATATCCTCCCGGACTTGTAGAAAGGATGGTATTGGCATATGATTATTTTGATGGAGTGTATGTAAAAGATGGTAGTCGAACGATGAATGGCCGACCGATTTATATAGAAATGAAGAAGTCTGATAGAACTCCTTTTGACATGGTAGCTCCATCTGTCAACCCATACCACCATGATGGAAGTGGATCATATGCTATCGATCCTGTTAAGCCAGCAATTATCAAATATTGTGAGGGAAGATGGATCTTATCACATGAGTATATTCTCAAATCAACGGATGAAACAGTAAGTATGGGCATATCTATACACCTTATTTAGCTAATCTTGAGGCCTGATTCTTCTTCTGTTTGTTCCCAACTTTCCAGCATGAAGGTGAAGCTTGTGACTGGCTTGCAAGATCTCCAGAAACAGAAGGCTATGACTTACTGGATGTTGCAAATTCAAAGTGGGATGTGTGGGCTGGCAAAATCAGCCAAACCGATGTAAATATTCAGTGCAACTACTGCGAACGAGAATCGGATTGTAATTTGAATGGGCAGTGCATCCAAGGGAAGTGTGTTTGTGATGCAAGTAAGGATACAGTCTATCTCGGAACGCACTGCGAGATAGTGCTCGAGGAAACATGTAGAAGGATAATTGGGGGTAAGTACTTACTAATAGTGTATATCATTATTCCAATATCTCAATCTCACTTCAGACCATCTATTAGAGGTCCATAATGATATTTGGGAGGTTGAAGCTGTACCATTCGCTGATGGTGTTTCATCCGCCTGGGAAGGGGAGTTTTTAGAAGAGTATTCTCGTCCGGTATACTCTTATGTCTCTGGACTTCCAGCTGAATTGGAGCCCTATGGTAAAGACGGCATGTCACTTCTGTATTCAGGATCTAGATATTTCTTAATCAATTTGCAGGGAGCTAAAGAGGAAAGCGCATCAGAGTACTGGGTAAGATGAATCATTACCTCGCTATTTGTGTTGTCTACTTCCCCAATACTCACCAGATTTTATTAGATGTGGCAGACGACCAACTATCACGCTTTTTGGAGTAGAGCTTTCAGTCCTGGCGTTACAACTCTGATCTCCGATTCTACTACAAATGATAACCCCGTTAATGTCGACTTCAATCTAGTAGGAGAACGTGGGTAAGTATATAAGCAAGTTGCCATGCGTAATTGACTTAGCTAAACTGATAACCCTTTATCTTCCTTTCAATTCAGGTCTCAGTATGGACCATTTGGTCTGCTGTCTCCTGCTATGGTCAACAATCAGACTGGGGTAAGTGTAGTTATGCATGTCGGATCTGATCATTGCATAGTGGCACAAATTCTTACTAACTCTTCCATCTCATCTTCTCTAGCGAGGCCTTTATCGTTGCGATATAGAGGCATGCTCTTTCTGTCTAGATAAAACGATTCTATCGAATGTCACTATGCCAGACGACTTTCAACTATTTCCAACCGCGTCAAGTCTCTCTTGTGAGTTTCTCAACATTGTTCCATATGCACAAGGTCTAAATGAAGGAGAGGAATGTAATGACTTGAAGCTCGCAGGTGAGTACAGCAGTAACTGCTCATGTGTTTGACGTTGATATTCTTCTCATAAACATACTGATTATTCTCGTGTTGCAACAGAGCCATTATGCTGTCCCGACTGAGGTGATATTATATCTAGAGAATTATAACTAAAGAATGCACAATGTACATATTACCACTATTCTATTCAGAAATACTAATAACAGGTCGTCTAATGAATTAGTGTTAAAGTTTTTGAGTAACAACTTGATATTTCTACCGCAGATGCTCCCAGCTTTACACCCTAGACCTCCCACATCAGGATTTAACAGCTGGCATTCAACATTAAATCTCCTGATCTTCTATCTTTCAACTTACTCAATGTAACATTGGAGATCCAATCTAGGTGCCACGATACCTAACCCATTTAGAATTCTTGCCATATCAGTTCTTGTCAGAGCCAGACTGGCATCAAACAAGACCTAACATTGGTACGCTCAACCAATTCGTGTTCACAATAATCAAATGTTAACATAATCTAATCAGCCGCCAAACCCACTTGCTGGCACTGATCCCTTTTTCAGCAAAGTCGCACCTGGCGGCGGACCCGACAAGTTTAAAGGAGCAGATGGAGTAGAAGATGATGCACTAGACTTGCCCTTATCCCCTCGCTTCTTCTTATTGGCTTCCTTCCGTTTTGCCTTTTTCTTCTCTTTCCTCGCTTTATCCTTTGCCTTCTTTGCCGCCGCTTTGGCCTTGTCTGCCTTTGCTTTAGCTTCCGCGTTGGCTTTGTCAATTACAGCTTGCTTTGCCCTCATATGCACAACAATGGCAGATAATGGTCGACCTTCCTCATCAACTTCAGGAGGTTTTTCAACTGGGACCGTATAAGAAGAAATCTTCTTCTTTTTCTTATCATCTTTATTGGAAGCAGCTTCTTTTGTTGTAGGTAGTGCACCACCACTTTCCAAAGATTCCATGAACGCCTTGTAATCTTCTGATTTCTCAATCGTCGATTCTAAACGATCATTACGATCAACGAATCCTCCCTTACCACGTCCCTTCTTCACATCTGTATCACCAGCGGTACTGTCATCGTGCTCAACGACCAACTCACTCAACTCTTTACCTTCCATTAATGACTCAACCATGGCATGTGGACGACTCTTCCATGTCTTTTGAGACGACGATTCCAATACTTCCCACTTTCCTTCGTTTGATTGTGGCGCTCCAGATGAAACGGCATGGATCTTCATTGCCTCAATAGTACGATGAATTAATACACGAGAGCGTGCCACTGCTCGTGACCGTTCAGCGGGTGATAACAGTGGATAATACGGGATTTGTGGAGGTTGTGGCTGGATAACCTTCGTAACGACTGGCGGCGGAGATGTGGTACCTTCCTCCTTTTTGCTTTCTGCTGATACCTCACCTTCCTCACCCTCCTTCTTCTCTCCAATATCTTCTTCGACAGTAGCCTCAGAAGCAACAAGTCCCTCATTCTTGGCTTCTTCTTCTTCCTCAGTTGCAACTTTATCAGTCTCTGACTTTGCCTTTTGCTTCTCAAACTGTATATCCCCAGCCATCTTGCCAGCATCTCTACAAGCCTCCTTGAATAACAAACACGGATCTGGTGGATATAATGCCAACGTTACCTTGCCGCCAATCTCACCACGACGCTTTGATTGTTTAATAGGTGTTACTGATAGGATACGAATGCGAATAGCTGGGATATTGTTCTGAATTTGTTTCTTGGTAGCAGTGGGTTTGCTTTCTGTGGCAGTACTTAGTTGTTCAATACCCTTGGTAACCTCCTTAACTTCTTTAATATCAACAGGTTTAGAATCAGATGGCTTGTCCTCTGCAGACTGTGGTGGTTCAACTTCCCCATTCTCAGTATCATTCACAAAAGCAGCCTCTGCATTGGCCTCATCTTCCAATTTCTTCTTAGCCTTTGCCAACTTCTCCCTTTCACTAACAACTCTCTCAGCCAAACCAACATCAATCATGCTCTCTTCATCCAATACAATCTTACCACCCACATAATGTAAATAACTCTTACCACACTCCTGCATCATTTGATTCATTGCAGTGTCCACAACCCAATTAATGTTTGTAGTGTCGGATATCTTTTTATCAGTTTCATTTGACATTAGATTTGATACAATTGTTTGTGTTGTTGGTAGTAATGATTCACGATTGGAGGGTAATGTTGATGGTTTCTCTTCGTATACCCAACCTGAGGAGAAGGGACGTGATGATGATGTTGTTGTACTGCTATTGCTGTTGTTAGCAACAGAACTTGCAGCAGATGCTTCAATAAACATTGCCTTAGCACCATCAAATTCCTCCTTCTCGGCCTGCCATGCTAACATGTATGCATCCGTCTCAACGGTACCATCTCCGGCAACCTTTGATGATGGGAATGTACCTTCCAAGAATGTTCTAACTGATGATACAATTTCATTGATTGGTGTATTCTTAGTATTACCATCAGACATTATGTTCCGTAATGTAACTTTAACATGTGGCAGTTGTAATGGAGATGAAGCACTTGGTTTATATCTAGACTCGGATGATCCACTGCCACCACCACGTCCTCGTCCTCCACCACTACGAGGTCTCCTACCTCCTCTACCACCAGAATTTGAGGTTGGCTGGTTGCTATTGTTTGTGTTGCCATTTCCCGTCTGTGGGCCACTAGCTGCACCTGACGCATCACCACTACTACTACTACCAATCTTGCTCTTTTTCTTTCTATTGCGTCTACGAGGGCCTCGGCCGCCTTTGGCGTCGTCCTCCGGCATATTTAGTGTTGCTATTTATTGAGCGACTAACAACTTGAGGTGAGTTGAGTTTACTATGAGAGGGTAAAAGATACCGCTTCTTTTAGTGGCCCGCTGGCCTCACAGGCCTCAGCCAGGTAAGCAGTACAAACATACTTGACTATTAGTTCAGTCTATCGTGTAGTTGACGCTCGAGCTTGCATTCAGATGGGTAGGCAGGGAAAGCATTGATGGTGTGAGGAGATGATTGGATACATCATTGATCAGAGAGTTCAGTGATACAATATGAAATATTATTAAGCTTTATATCTTGTGTGATATGTTATCTTATCTTCTTCTGAATACAAATGAGCCAGCTTTTAGATCATCACTACCGTCTCTTAGCCATTCCCATTCCTCTTTACTAAACCCTTCTCTTCTCAGGTCTTCTGGCACTACTCCCGAGCAACTAATACATATGCTATTCTTTTTCAACACTCTTTCAAACTCTTTTACTGATTGCTCAAAGTTTCCATCACCAGATAAGTATATAGCATCCAAAGCTCCCTTCTCTATGATGACATCAAATAATTGGCTCCATTCTTCAGGTAATGATCTAGCATCTTGTACACTTAAATGTATATTGTCGATATCACTTCCCATTGGTAGATACTCAAGAAGATCATGTTGACGATCTATGGCACCCTGACTATAGTCAAATACTGTCAAATACTTAAACCCGGCATTATACAAATCCAATAATAGCGGATCGTTGCCACAGCCCGGTATTAATATTGATAGTTGTGATTTATCCAAAGAAGTCTCATCTAAGACGAACTGCTCAAGCAGTGGTTTGATAACTTCATAGCCATAATACCAAGAGTACTCTGATGCATCAAAATCTCCCATACCATCAACATTGAATCCCAATACCATTTAGTACCAAAATCTGATCTAGCTTTGGCATCATCACTATCATCTACTTTTTGATACTTTGTATAGTCTTTGTCAAACTCTGAAGATGTTTGGCTTTGGTGTAATTGGGATGTCTCCATAGAACTTCTTGTACTAAACTGTTTACTTATTGCAAATGCAAATAATGACGATGTGCGTTGGCTCATAATATACATTATTGGTATTGACAATGTTGTTTATATCTCTAGGTAGCCATCTAAATAACTTTTTGCAATGACCACGAGTTTTTTCTGATATGTATTTCTACTCCACCGACAAGATTGAAGCGCCGCCACCACCTCCTTCTAATCTTCTTTTAATCCTTTATACTTATTCAAATGAGAATGACACCTCTTCGTCGTTCTACTTCTACTTAAAAGCAATCAAAAGAGCATTGGTTGACAAAACACTAAAAAAAGTAACACATCTGTTGAGGCGGTGAAGTTATGAGTTTTGAGGCGGAGTTTTGAGGGTCGCATGTGGTATCCTATGAGAGTCGAATCTGCGAGCAGAAGAAATATTTGCTTTACAAGGCTTTACAATAGCGGCGATCAAAAGCGCGCTCAATTATCAATATGGCGTTTGGATCTATCGCTCCAGCTCCTGCTACTAATCTGCAAGGTTCATGTACGGCCGGCCAGAATGCCTCTTGCGCTCCAAATGATCATTGTGTAAGTAAACTTCATTTTTGAAAAATGTTGATGTTGTCTGTCTGACTGAGATATAATATTGATGAGAATATACCTTCATTATGTTTTGCATACTGTAACTTTATCATATATACATACTCATTCGTTATATTGTTTAATAATCTTCTATTGTCACGAATATCATCAATATAAAAACACCAGGTCCCCTCGGCTGGTAATGATGGCGTTTCATCATTAATTTGGAGCTCGAAAGCAAATCATTTAGTTTCAACGAATTGGGATGGTGGTGTACGATGTTGGGAGGTTCAAGAGAGTGGACAGCAGGTTAGAGCATTACCAAAAGCTCAAGGTGAGTAGTTGCATGGTTATTACGTGCATTATACTTGGTTACAAATTTTGACGTATATTATATGTGTCTCAACAACTCAAAAACATTTTATCAAATTACATTACAATATATCATAATAATAAACAGTAAACCATGAAAATAACTCACCAGTATTAGACGCGTGTTTCTCGGCGGATGGAAGTACAGTCTTCTCGGTGGGTGCTGATAAAGCCGTGCGTATGTGGCAACTTGGTCAAAATCCACCAAATAATGTCCCACAACAGATTGGTTCACATGACCAACCAATCAAATCAGTAGCCTTCCTACCCACTACTAATTTGATTGTATCGGGTGGTTGGGATAAAATGCTCAAATTTTGGGATGCAAGACAACCCAATCCAGTGGGCACTCTCCAACTTCCAGAGAAATGTTATGCGTTAGATGTTCGAGATAGTTTAATGGTAGTTGCGACTGCGGGACGGCATATTATATCATACAACGTCCAAGGACAACCACAGGAACATCAACGGAAGGAAAGTCCATTGAAATTCCAAAGTCGATGCATTGCTGCCTTCCCTGATACTACGGGCTATGCCGTGGGTAGTATCGAAGGCAGAGTGGGTATTCATTACGTAACAAAAGTTCATGGGAAGGAATCATTCGCATTCAAATGTCATCGAGAAAATAATAATGTTTACCCCGTCAATTGTATCTGCTTCAACAAGAAGTTTGGTACATTTGCTACTGTTGGAGGGGATGGCATCGTAAACTTCTGGGATAAGGATAATAAACAAAGGTTGAAGGGCTTCCCTGCTATCCATCGAACGATCAGTTGTGCTAGTTTCAATGAACAGGGAAATATTTTTGCATATGCGAGTAGTTACGATTGGAGTAAGGGTAGTTCGCAATACGCACCGGGCACTCCTAATGAGATTTGGTTACATTATGTTTTGGATGAAGAGATTAAACCGAAGGGAAAGAAGAGCTCGTATAGATAGAAGAAGGTATGAGATGATGCAGTAGGCAGTAGTATACTCAACGTCATAGTTAATCAGGGATTGAATGAAGGAATTGGGTATATCTTATAATAATCACAAATGATTATTGATCTATCTTCACATACATCACTCAAAATTGTATGCGTACTGATTCTTCATGTTTAAAACTCAAAACTGCTTCTGCTTTCCGCTCCTACCTATCTTGTCGATCATCCTGGTAGTTGTTACCGTTCAAAAATTTACTTATATGTTGTTCAGTAGACACTCTCGTTCTCCTTGTGGTGCCATCACTATACCTTGCAAAGGCATCCATTCTATTATTTGTCGTCTCATCTGTAGTATTGTCCTCCTCTGCCCCTGATTGAACTTGAGAAGAAGAACCCCCATCATGTGTCTTTGTTCTTACGGTAATCTTTTTTCCGAGATGGATGAGCGATTCTTTCCCTTCCTGTTGTTGGTTTGTTGTATCATTGGCGTCGTCCTTCCCCACTTCTTTCGATTTCGACTCGTCGTCATCGTCGTTCTTGTCCTTGTCATTGTCATCAGATCGTCTTCGTTTACTTCCACTACTACTTTTTCCTCCATCTCCACTTTCTCTACTATCCTCGACTCCCCCGGATTTCTTCATTGATGATATAATTGTTTCTATTCCAGACTATCTAGTGAATAGCGAGACATACAATATTCATTGATAGAGACAGATTTGTGTGGTCTATGAAAGTTCAACACAAATCACAAAAAGGGCCTTAAGTTGTTCCCTAGAGATTCTCACTTCTTCAAAAAGTAGTGGAGGTATCCTGAAATCGTGGTAATTTTCAAGTGCTTCTTCTCGAGTTCTCTATGTGACAAACTGAATCTCTAGCAAACAATTAATGGTCCGGTGGATAGTTGAGAGGTGCCAATAATAATATATCTCCTATCTATCAATATACTAAATGAGTAACATGAATAATCATCTGGCCATTGCAATTGCAGCGACTAAAATGGCACAAATTAATAATAATGATAATATGAGGAACAATAAAACCCTTCCTCCAACTCAACAACAAACATCGACATCATCGACATCAACAACACCGATTAATTGTGCCAACAAACTAAGTAAGGGCGGACCCCGTGGTGGTATATATGACCCATTCCCCAGCAAATTACATCGTATGCTGGACGAGATTGCAAGTGAGGGTTTAGATCATATTGTTGGTTGGATGCCTCATGGGCGTAGTATTAAAATCCACAAGCCGAAGGAATTTGCTGATCTTATTATGCATCGGTACTTTAACCAGTCAAAGTATACCAGTTTTCAGAGGCAGCTCAATCTTTATGGTGCGTATATTTATTATATTATATGTGTGATGTGTTATTCATAATATGATGTGTCTCAATTTTAATTATATCTGATCCTCTCCCTGCTTCTCTATTCCCTTCTATAATTATGATATCTGTATAGGATTTCAACGAAAGTGCCGTGGACCTGATGTTGGTTCCTATCATCATCCATATTTTCTTCGTGGTTATCCAACCCTGGCCATGAAGATTGTTCGTACCAAGATTAAAGGAGCTAATCACAAGACGCTAAAATCCTTTCATGAGCCTGATTTGTATGCCATGCCTCCCCTTGGTGGTATTATTGAAGGATTTCGACAAATTGGTCCATCCGTCACAAGCAATAATGTACATCCCGGTGCCGTTAATAATAATGTACTTCCTGTTGTCATCAATAATGCACAAACTCAAGCACCGCAGCAGATTCTTATGAAACCAATGGCAATGGGCATTGCACCCCATCAATCAACAGGGATCGTTTCTCTCGATCCCAGCAACTATTCTGCCCCTTCCCCAATGGTCCAACAATATCTTCAACAACCTGGGATGTTTGTACAACCCCAAGCATATAATAATAATATGCAATATCCCGCTTCAATTCTTTTGTCTGGACAGCAAAACAGACATCCGTCAGCCATGAATTTCGGATCCTTGAGTGATTTATCTCAAGGATCTATTCCTACAAATGGAGCACCAAACAATGAGCTTGCAACAGTGTTTGCAGCTTTATCCAGTCTTCGTCGGGGAGCAAACGTGTAAATACCACTTCCGACGGACTACGAGGATGAGCCTTTATGATTGCCACATCAATTTTCCCCTGCACAGTTTTGCTATCATTGAATCATTTATATTTAATGACAATGAATAGCTATTATGATGATGGCATCAATCATATGCTATAGGATAACCGATTTTAGAAAGCATATTTGTAAAAGACTTCAGTTTACCTTGGTTTTATTATCTATAATGTTTCTTCTTGCTGTTGTCTCCATTCTGAGCATCGCCTCATGAATATTATTAAAGCAAGTCTTCGACATCATACAATGAGCATGACCCACGTCTTTCCAAATTATCTTTTCAATTGAACAGCCACCACCACCATCATCAGAACTATCCTTTGATACCACGGAGTTGTGATAGTTTATCTCCCTTTCGATATTTGGAGAGTTAACTATCTCGTCACAATCTGCGAGACAAACAAGGACTTTTACCTCAGGAGGGATATCTTCTAACCAGAGTTCAGAGTTGTACCATGCAAAGTTACGTCTCAAATAATGTTCAATAAACAGTTCACTACTTGCCACAAGATGTATCTTCGTCTCGTTTACAAAACGGACGACCTTTTCAAGCAAAGTGTTTGGGTTACCATTGTACGAATCTTTCAATCCCTGTCGTCTATATAGAAAGTTTACCACCACATCAGGAGCACTCAGTAGTATGGAAACGGGATCACAGAGAATGATAGAGCTGATTCTGTTTTTGATACCTTGAGATTTAATCATCCAAGCAATCTGACAACTCCCAAATGAGTGTCCAAACAAGGTAAGATTGTTAGAAGTTGAAGGGTCATCAAGGTGCAAGTCTATAGCCTCTAGAATTCCATGTATAGTATCTTCTTCCGACAAGGCATCAAAGCATAAAGCATACGATACGGGCTTATTCTCAAAGAGAAATAGATCCCGATGTCTATATGACAATTCACCCTTCAATATACCAAAGATCATGGGCAGGTAAGGAGCATATCCTCCAGGTGCAATTCCATGAAAGAATAGAAATGGAGATCCCTTACGTGGTTTGGAAGAACGATGCCAGTATCTCAAACCTTTTGCACAAGTGTATTGTCTAAATCCAAGTATATACAAGATGATGTTGGCGGTCATTTTCAGTAGCGTAACCCCGACATATACTGTATATGGTCGATATAAAGACTTCACTCTTTCAAATGTAAAAGACCTTGGCTTGAAATGTGGATTATTACCTGGTTCAAAAGTGAGCCCTGTTCTTGTCGATAATATATTGTAGAAGTCATTTAAAGCATTTTGCATATCAGTTGATGTTTGTACTGTGGACAGTGGTAGCCCGAAGAATGCCCAAGACAGGAACTCGTCCATATTGTCCTTCTGTATCCTGCCTTTGCTTGTCTTTTTTGTTTCTTCTGGTGATGATGATAGTTCAACTAAAGATTCGGTGGAGCTTTTATCAGTTTCATCATCAAGAGAAGATGAAGTAGCATCCCCCACAGATGACCATGCCATATTAAACTTTGGAGGGCATAACCCAACGTCCAGTGTGGCCATATCAAACTGTTCAGAGAATCTATCATATGATATGTCTTCATTCTTTGTTTGAAACCATGATTCTATAAAATCATAGTATATATTATTACTATTATTTGCAGATGATGTGCTGTTGTTGTTATTCTCTTGTTTGACTTGTGCATCAAGTCTATCCAATATTCTTATCAGTAGTTTCTCACGATCTTTTATATCTGGATAATCTCGGTATGGTGCTAATGGACGATGTGTTATTTGATCATTTGCATATGGCACCAGTACCCACTTGTAATAGAAGAAGAAACCTACTTCCAACAATATATATCCAAGCAATACTGTTGTTAATATGATTTCTAAAATCGGTTATCCTATAGCATATGATTGATGCCATCATCATAATAGCTATTCATTGTCATTAAATATAAATGATTCAATGATAGCAAAACTGT
>Ga0214477_100056_pt1 | contig 68050 bp, 41 predicted proteins | sample M1_20Mar14CPVII9_FD_165058 | JGI IMG/M metagenome (GOLD analysis project Ga0214477, IMG submission 165058) | Marine eukaryotic communities from Monterey Bay, California, United States - M1_20Mar14CPVII9sort6BwellC16 | ecosystem: Environmental > Aquatic > Marine > Unclassified | place: USA...
ACTTTCTCAGTGGAGGCATTTGTATTCTTCTATTCGGTATACTACTACTCTTGTCAGTATTATCTCCATTGGTATTCATTTGAGTAGATGCCGTTATTGCCTTTGCACGAGCCTCTCTCATTGGATACAATGCAGCTGCCTGTAATACTTCCCGAATATCAGATGGTGAGTATCCTCTCGTATTACTTGCTACTTGATGTATATCGAAATTAATATCCAATGGTACACGACGAAGCATACCTTCCAAGACTGATATTCTTGCATCATAATCCGGCAAACCAACAAAGACTCGTCGTGGCATTCGTCTAAGAAAGGCTGCATCTACATCGAATGGTCGATTGGTAGCACCCATGACAAGTATAGATGATCCATTGCTTTGTGATGCATGATTTCGTATCCCATCCCATAGTTGCAAGAACTCAGTCTTTAGATCACGGCTCACGTCATGATCTTCTCCACCTCTTTCTCGGAACAATCCATCCAATTCATCTACAAAGATTATACACGGAGATATCTTACGAGCTACTGAGAATAGAGCTCGTACATTGAGATTAGTTTCACCGACATACTTTCTTAATAAACAAGAGGGTGATATGGCTAAGAAACGAGCACCGACTGTAGTAGCCAAGGCACGTACTAACATTGTCTTGCCACAACCGGGAGGACCGTAAAGGAGTACCCCTGGAGGATTTGCAAGTAGTCCACCGTAGTAATCATTATTGGAAGTCGCTGCTGTTGGTAGTAATGGAAAGGCAAGGTCGAGTAATGACTCTTTGGCATCTTCTAATCCACCGATCTCATTCCATTTCTTAGTAGCAGCTTCTTCACTATTCATATCATCAACTACCACACCAGAATCCATGGGTGATAACAAACTTTGACTCAATACATTACCCTCAGCTCGTGTTAGTGATTTCATAATCCCTTCTACCGTACTCTGATCAATACCGGATGATTTTAATCTCATTGCTAACTCACGTGTTGCCGTCATCTGTGGTGTGTTTGGTTTTAAACTTTGTGGTTGTAGTTTGGGTTTGTTGACTTTGCTTCCTTCAATATCACTGTCGTCTGAAGCCGTATCACTCTCTTCGCCACTATCAACAACATCAATATTTGACATGTCCAACTCATCTAGTTTTGCATATGGCATATCCTGCTCTTCTCGTATATCACCACCAGGATTATTACCACCACTTAATCGAGAATTTGCATATTCTTCATTAACTTCATCCCATGCCTCTTTTATTATCTTCCAAATACTTTTTGAAAAGTATAACATGAGTATAAGTTGTGCACATTTTACTATTTTGAGGGGTGGTATTGATCGCAGTTTTGTTATTGACTTTTGAAGTATACGAGTTCCGAATATAGATATAGATGATAATTTAGATGATGATAATGTACGTGATTGTATACCTGCATGTTGCTGTGATAGTTGTATGGCAGCAGATGAATCGATGTGTTGAGATAATTTTGATGTGTCGGGTATTGTTGAGATTTTTTCTTGTATGTGCTTGCTCGGCGCTAGCTTTGCAAACTGTGATGACGAGTAATTCTCTCCGCTAACATGGGGTGTATTCGCCGTAGTGAGTGGAGAGCATACGGCTAGTATGATGCATAGTAGTAAGGTCTCCATCTTTGTCATAATGTGATTTGTGATGGGATCTTATTCTCATAAAATGAAACTTTCAATTTTAAGTTTCATGCCTCGTCATTCCATTCACCCATCGCCCATCATCACTTTTTCTTCTTTGCTATTGTTGCTGGGATGGAAAGAAGGGTAGGATATATACATACAAAATAACGGCAGGAGAAGAAAAAGCAGTGTTTAGTGTGTTATATCAGCTACTTGCAGTAAAAACAATCTAAACAATTTGACTCGCACTCCGAACTGCGCTCTTTCTTGTGCACAAACAAGTACAAACGATATGTTGATACTATCAATACTTCTATGCCTCTACGGCATACTACCATCTATAAATGGATTTGCATACGCACCAAACTTTATTACCAAAATAATCGAATCATCAAGTGGTATCAAGCCCGTAGGATTGTTAGATATCACTCCTTCCAAAACTACTGATAATGATGGGCAACAACCTACGTCAGTACAAGAGGTACCAGTAGATGATGGAGAGGGTAGAGAAGATGATATAGTAGTGAGAGGGCCAATAACAACACGATTTCCACCAGAACCAAATGGCTATTTACACCTTGGACATGCAAAGGCAGTCTCCTTCAACTTTGCAGTAGCACGTGCCTTCCAAGGTAGCGATACTACAGAAGAGAGTAGAGGACGATGTCATATGAGATTAGATGATACAAATCCAACTAAAGAAGATGAAGAATATGTTTATAGTATATTAGAAGATGTTAATTGGATTCAACGTGGATTATCACCCTTTTCATCCAATTTACAAGTTAGTGAAAAAGAGCAAGGGCCATGGTATGGACCAGTACGTAAAACATCAGACTACTTTCATACAATTTATGAAACAGCCATATATCTAATTCAAAGTGGTGAGGCATTTGTAGATGAATTATCAGCAGATGAAATGCGTGAATATCGTGGTTCATTAACCGAGGGTGGACAAGAATCACCATATCGTAATCGATCCATTGAAGACAATCTTAAACTCTTTACTGAAATGAAGGAAGGTAAACATCCTGATGGAAAATATGTACTACGTGCAAAGATTGACATGTCATCACCTAATTTAAACATGCGTGATCCAGTATTATATCGTATTAAACATGAAGTTCATCAAGCGACAGGAGATGAATGGTGTATCTATCCCATGTATGATTTTAGTCATCCAATATCAGACGCAATTGAAAATATCACACATAGTTTATGTACATTGGAATTTGAAGATCATCGTCCATTATATGATTGGGTAATTGAACGTATCGTTAAAGGTAACATTGTAACTTCCAGTCCACGACAGATTGAATTTTCAAGATTGAATTTAAAATATACAGTATTATCAAAACGAAAGTTAATAAAGTTAGTGGATGAGAAGTATGTTAGTGGTTGGGATGATCCACGTATGCCTACGTTAAGTGGAGTACGACGTCGTGGCTTCCCACCTAGTTCTATTCGATTATTCTGTGAACGTATGGGTATATCGAAGACTGATTCAAATATTGATGCTACGATATTAGAAGATTGTGCTAGGGAGGTATTGGATGAGGATAGTCCACGTGCATTTGCTATATTGGATCCGTTAAAGGTTACCATTACCAATTGGGAAGATGATTTAGAAGAGTTTAAGATACCCCGTCATCCAAAGCGAAATGAGTTGGGTGAACGTACTGTACCATTTGGCAAATCTGTTTATATTGAAAGATCAGATTACTTTGATTTAGACGGACCAGAGGGACAAGCGAATGATAACAAACCACCCCGTGGATTTAAACGGTTATTATCAAATGAAAAGGTCCGTCTCAAGTACGCCTATGTCATCCAATGTGATGAGGTAGTACGTGACCCATCCACAAACGAACCAATTGAATTAAAGTGCACATACTATCCTGAAACACGTGCGGGTGTTACGCCTGAGGGTGAAGCTCGTGTTAAGGGTATTATCCAATGGGTCGAGGCATCAACTGGTAGTAAGGTACAGGTTATGCAATATGATCGATTATTCAAGGCTGAAGAGCCTGGTAAGGAGAGTGGTGACTTTACTACTGATATTAATAAAGAATCGTTAAAGATTATCAAGGATGTGGTTGTTGAACCGTCAGTGGCTAAGGATGCATTGGATACCATTGTATCAATTCAAGATAATAAAAGCTCAGACGATGACAAGATGTATCATTCCGACTTGACATATCAATTTGAACGAAGTGGATACTTTGCATTAGATTCATCATCCACTGATGGTAACTTGGTATTCAACCGTGTGGTAACACTTCGAGATACATGGAATGCACCTCCACCTCGAAAAGCGAAGCAACCAAAGAATCAACAAGACAATAACAAGAAGAAGGGTCGTGGTGGCGGTGGAGGTCAAGCTCCAGTTGTCGAGGATGTACGACGTATAGCACTTAGAGCTGGTACGATTCTTGAGGCTGGTCCACATCCCGAGGCTGATAGTTTAATCGTTTGCAAGTTAGATTGTGGTGATATTAAGGAGGATGGCGAGGCCGACGAACCACGAACAGTCGTGGCCGGCCTTGCGGGGAAGATATCATTTGATGACTTAATCAACAAGAAGGTAGTATGTATAGCAAACCTAAAACCTGCCAAGATGAGAGGAATAGAAAGTACAGCCATGCTATTGGCAGCTAGTGATGGTAAAGAGGGAGACGATGAGACTGTGCAATTGTTAGATGTACCTGACTCGGTACCGAATGGAGAACTCTTATCATTTGAGGGTAAGGAAATCGGTGATCCTGACGGTATGCTGAAGAGTAAGGGTGCATTGAAAGTTTGGGATAGAGTTAAGGCAAAGCTACGAGTGAATGATGGTGGGGAAGCCACATATGTCGATGAGGACGATACTGTTAGAAAAATAATGACAAGTGGCGGACCTGTAAAGGTGTCATCATTGACTGATTGTATTATTGGCTAATGAATGGGTATGTGGCCCTTTGAGTACATATTAACAGCTAAGCTTTAAGGATTTACTTTACTATACACACCTAGTATATACCCTTGTCTGACTTCAATGCTCTAGGATTCATCATCACTGTCATCGAGTATCCTCTTTCTCTTCTTCTTCTCTGGGCTGTACTCGAGCTGACGAGGTTGCACCTGAAGTTCATCATCAGTGTCGACAAGATCACCTCCGAGTTCAGCAAGATCACCTCCGAGTTCAGCTTGATCAGGACTTATATGAGATGGCCGTAAACTATCATCTTCATCTGAGTTCGAACTGTTGTCATTCTGTCTAATGGAGCGTTCTTTCTGTCTTGCAGCTTTAGGCTTCATTATCCTCTCTTTCATCCACTCATCCGGCTCTTCTTTGGACGACTCGTCTGCGCTATCATCCTCCTCACTACTATCAGATTCTTCTCCACTTTCATTCTCTTCTTTGGAGAGAGAAGAGATGGAATCTTCATCATCTTTTGGCTTCCATGTACCGTCTGCCATAGCCACAAAATCACAGTTATTCGAATGGTCACTTGCCAAAAATGATATATTGTTAGACGCCGCTTCATCAGAGACATGACTATCAACCCCCTCTTCATCCTCGTTCTCGTCTGATGACGAATTATCAACATCACGTTCCTCTTGAAGTTCTTGGCTATACCTCTCTCGACGGACCGGGTCGGACAAGTTAGGCAAGTGCTGTGCTATATATTCCTCTGCATCGGATTCCTCATCCCCGGGTAGTACAGGTGGTGGCTTGTATTCTTCTTGTTCAATATCTTCATCATCATCCATGTCACCAGAGTCAGAATCATCGTCGTCATTATGCTGCCTCAAGTGTGGATTACTCAATTTATTCCATAACTTCTTAGCTCGGTTGGGGAAGGACTCGCTAAAAGTTTCCCAGGCGAATTCACCAGAATGCATCATCTGTCGATGTATCTTATGAACCATCCTCGCCAAATGGTTGAATTGATCATTATTACCATCTCTCAACCAATAATCCTGCATATCCATTTGTCCAGGAGTACCAGCTCTGGCACGACGAAGCCAGCGCTGCAAAAGACTATCACCGTCACGAATCTTGAAACGTTGGAATAACTCATTATCGACCAAAGCCGAGGAGTCGATGCCGTGAATAATTTCCATATGATCCTTTACCCCCATATCAACATACTTATCAACCCCTCCCAATGTTTCAAAGCAAAACGTGGCTGCTCTTTCTAATCCAATATTTGTTAAGATTGTCATCGGATCGTCACTAAATAGAAATGGATCTGCAGCCACCTTTCGATTACTACCATCGCTTGAACTTTCACTTTCGACACTACTATCATCTCTATCCATATTACCCCCTAGATTTCCTTGTCTCCGATATGCTTCTGCATAGCATAGTGGGCAACAGTATAGATCTTTACTCCCCATTAAATGATGAACCTTGTTGTTGGGCTCTTCACTAGATTCTCCCTCGTCTTGGTTACTTGATTGGTTCTCGTGTTCAATAGACTCTATCCCATCACTTGAATCTATATCAAATTCATTATACAATTCATTTTGCAATGATCCGCGAGATAGTGACCCCATCCCCTCATGATCATTCCCACCATCACTAGTTATACGTTTGCTGCGCCGGGATTTCTTGCTGGACCTTGTAGTTGGCAACTGGTTATCTTCCTCCTCTGAGGATGTGCCATGAAATACAAACACCGAATCTTTGCAACTGCCCTTCCCTCTTTTTCTTAATATACCACCATTATTGATATCTGAATCTACAATACTATTTCGTTTCCTCTTCCTCCTGCTATTATGCTTGGTTGATAACTTGTTCTGTTTTGAAGGTGCTAAATTACCTAACAAATTTCTACCCATATCCTGCGTATCAGAACCAAACACTTCCTCATCGTCCATACCCTCCTCCTGTAGCATTTGACTCATCTTTTCATTAGTTCGTTTGGTACATTTACGTCTCTTACCTCGAGTTTTTGTTGGAGTAACATATTGAGAAGAAGACAGTGCACCTAAATTTGATAAAGGTGACACATCATCTTCAGAACCAAACACTTCCTCATCTGACAAGTCCTCTTCCTCCAACATTTGATGCATCTTTTCATTAGTTTGTTCAGTACATTTGCGTCTCGTGCCACGGTTCCTTGCTGGGGTACTATATTGATATTGAGAAGAAGGTACACCTAATTTTGATGAAGATGCACATAAATTCATATCTTGTGTATCATTATCAGAACCAAACAAATCCTCGTCAGACAACTCCTCTTCCTCTAACATTTGATGCATCTTTTCATTAGTTTGTTTGGTACATTGTCGAGCTTTTCTTTGAGTAGTATCATGCTGAATTCTTGTATTGCAATCCTCTTCCTCTGAGAGTTCGGGTGGTTGATGGTAACTCACATCATCATTACTTTCGTCGTCGTCGCTTGCAATAAAATCACTGGATTCTTCATCACTTGACACACTACTAGATGCGTCCGCCTCTTCATCGTCGGGCATATATTCTCCGTCAGAGCTCATATTATTCGTCTCTACTTTAGCAATTTGCATAGATTTCTTTAGTAAATAAATTATGAGAGATACGTTTGATAAGTTTATTCCCACCTCGGCACGGACGACCATCAACTCACACTCTGTATCTAGATCATCACCTCCTCTTCTCTGACGCTATTACTTCCTAAATGGCTCTCTATCCTCGACAGCATTGCATAATTGCAATCTTAATACTTCTTGTTGTATTGAGTAGAGATAATGATGTGGTGGAAGCTTTTATAACGCCGCCATCATCGATACAGTATCCCCATCAACATCATTGTTCTTTGGTAGAGGTATCCTCATCGTCTACCCCATTGGAAGGGGGAGCAGTAATAGAAAGAGATGTAACAATTGCAATGCACAATGATAATGAATCGCAAGAAGATGACAAAAGTAGTAGCGATGACAATATAATATCAATAACAGCAGAAGAAGCAAAGCAACAACTACTCAATCTAATACCCAAAATGACAGGTACTGAAGAGGAATACAGCTTGATACAATCCTACGTCAACCTATTAGAAGAACAATATTCACCAATACAAACTATAGATTTCTTAAATTTGGCTATAATGGGTGAATGGCAATTACTATTCAGTACTAATGTCATGCCTATACCACGAAAGAATTTACGATTGAGAGAATTGATACAAAATATACAAGCAAATGAAGAGGAGAGAAGGAATGGTACTGTAGTTAATAGTGCAACATGGGATTATTATGCTCAAGATGATGATGATGAGGATGACAGTACGAACCATCAACCATTCAATACAAATGGTAACTTTAATATCAAATGTTCCTACTCAATCAATCAAGGAGCACGGATGGTACTAGAATTAAATGAACATGAAGTACGTCCATCCAAATCATCAACATCAAACAAACAAATACAATCCAAGGATGTACCAAAGTTAGTAGGATTGTTACACCGTTCAATACCCGCGGAGATATTTGATCCAAATAATCATGCAGCCGATTGTACATATTTGGATGCTGATATACGAATTGTTAGGATGACGGGTGAGAAGCATGAGGGTGTTAGGAATATATGGATGAGGAAGGGCTCGTTGGAGATTAGTGCTCCTTCTGCTTTGGTTTGAAGAGGGCGAGGATATAGGATGGGAGGTATAAGAAGAGGAGGGATGCTAAAAGGGCTTGGATTAGTTGTATAAAGTAAAGCAACAGCTAGTTGCCAAATAGATAATAGTTTACTTGATTTTACTTATTTACTTCTACATTTTTCTCTCTGATAGCTCTGGGCGGTGAGCAAATTTAACATTATGTATCGCCCCAGTGCAAAAACAAACATTTAAAGTTCTATATGTATGAGGAAGAAGAATTGCCTTACTAAGGCAGCATTCGTTCATCTCCTCGTCCACTATGAGACATGGCAATAGACTCGAACTTATCGCCCATGCAACTGAGGATATCATTCCATAAATCATCTTTATTATCATCCTTCGTTACTGGTGCACCGGCATACCTCAATATCAAATCAGCCGAGGCCGATGCAATATACCACACACCCTTGTCAATTTCACGAGTTAGCTGCCCAGGTACCCATGCAGCATGTCCTTTCACGAATAATACTTCCTGAGGTTGTAACTGATTCTTTCGTACCTCATTCATCAGTTGACTCGACCCGCCGACGAAGACTCCTGGACAAACCTTCTTTGACCCAGCCACTTCTCCAAACCCATGGAGAGTTGAGAATTGATCTTGCATGACTGGTCCACCGTAAGCTACCGGTGCTGTACTAAATGCCATTTTCAATGATAGGTCAATGTTGGATTCGGTATCACTGGCTGTTTTCATTAGTTTGCCAGGGAATGGTCTGAGATTGATTGATAGAAGGAGAGGTTGAGAAACTCTTGACACGAGATACACCCCTGTACAAATCATACCAAATTAAACATATACATACATAACGTACCTATTAATAACCATACCAGTAGATCCCGTATTTTCATTATGATCAATAATAAGTACAACCGCCTGATTAAAAACTCCACCCAACTTTTCATTCGCAACGAGGATACATCCCGGCTCAACATGAAACAACGGGTGTGCCCAACGATGCTTATCAAGTGATACCTTAGGTTCATCATATATCAAATGACACTCCTCGTCGTCCATGAATGGGTCAGAACAATCCCATTCAATTCGTGAATGTTTTGTGGCTCCGCCTACGTCTACTCCGTCGAAGATGTCGGTGTCTATACTTTCTTCGTCTTTATCACTTTTCTTATTATTTTCATCCTTATTCTTAAAAATAGATGATATTGCACCCAGTATACCCTTATCTTCCTTCTTATCTGATTTGTTAGTACCTAATGCCAATTCATCTTCGATATGTTCTTGTGCTACCAATTTAGCTCGGAACTCACGCCAATCTATTTATTATGTTTAAATTTGTATGTGCAGTATTGTCAAATTGCAATTAGATGCAGACGAGGGGTAATAATACAAACAGATACAATATGCATGAGAGGTATATAATTCTGACAGTTTATCAAAAAGATACACACAAGATATGCACAATAAACCGCTCCATCAAACACAACTGTAACTTACCTTCACCCATCATATTCTCCCACGATTTTTCCATTCTTGCTCTATCATTATCTTTCGCTTGATATAGTACAGTATTACGACTGCTATCTGCAGCTGCTCTTGACCAGCATGATGATGGTCTTGGCTGTTGTAATTTTGCAATTGAGTATCGCCGATGTTTGTTTGTGGGTGTATTGATCAAGGCGGTGGATGTTGTTGCTGATAGGGATAGTAGTATTGGTAGATATTTAGTGTAGAGTGTCATCATTGTATTTATATTGTTGTTGTATTGGTCGCTATCAATAAGGAGCCGCGCTCTTATGTTTAGATTTGCCGCTTACTAAGACTTTATGATGCCAATCAGATGTTTTTGCCTTCTGGCATGAAACTTATAAATAGAAACTTCTGTATTTATCTACAGAATAAGTTCCTTACTCGTCTCCCCTTTTTTCTTCTTTGCAAATTGCACAAATAGCACTTTTAGCACGATGCACCTATCAATAATCCTCTGCCTCTACGGCATTATTCCGTCTTCAGATGGATTTGCATACGCACCAAACTTTATTAATCATCAAGTGGTATCAAACCTGTAGGATTGTTAGATATCACTCCTTCAAAAACTACTGATGATGATGGCTCCCAAACTACTACGTCAGTGCAAGAGGAGGTACCAGTGCTAGATGATGGAGAGGAAAGAGAGGGTAGAGAAGATGATATAATAGTGAGAGGGCCAATAACAACACGATTTCCACCAGAACCAAATGGCTATTTACACCTTGGGCATGCCAAGGCAGTCTCGTTTAACTTTGCAGTAGCACGTGCCTTCCAAGGTAGCGATACTACTAACTCAGACGAAGAGAATAAAGGTAGATGTCATATGAGATTAGATGATACAAATCCAACAAAAGAAGATGAAGAATATGTTTATAGTATATTAGAAGATGTTAATTGGATTCAACGTGGACTATCTCCCTTTACTTCTAATTTAGATGTTGATGAAAAAGAACAAGGACCATGGTATGGACCAGTACGTAAAACATCTGATTACTTTCATACTATATATGAAACAGCCATATATCTAATTCAAAGTGGTGAGGCATTTGTAGATGAATTGACAGCAGATGAAATGCGTGAATATCGTGGTTCATTAACCGAGGGTGGGCAAGAATCACCACATCGTAATCGATCCATTGAAGACAATCTCAAACTCTTTACTGAAATGAAAGATGGTAAACATACAGATGGAAAGTATGTCTTACGTGCAAAGATTGACATGTCATCACCTAATTTAAACATGCGTGATCCAGTATTATATCGTATTAAACATGAAGTTCATCAAGCTACCGGAGATGAATGGTGTATCTATCCCATGTATGATTTTAGTCATCCAATCTCTGATGCTATTGAAAATATCACTCACTCATTATGTACATTGGAATTTGAAGATCATCGTCCATTATATGATTGGGTAATTGAACGGATTGTCAATGGTAATATTGTAACTTCCAGTCCACGACAGATTGAATTTTCAAGATTGAATTTAAAATATACAGTATTATCGAAACGGAAGTTAATAAAGTTAGTGGATGAGAAGTATGTAAGTGGGTGGGATGATCCACGTATGCCTACCCTGAGTGGAGTACGTCGTCGTGGTTTCCCACCTAGTTCTATTAGATTGTTTTGTGAACGTATGGGTATATCTAAAAGTGATTCAAATATTGATGCTACAATATTAGAAGATTGTGCACGGGAGGTATTGGATGAGGATAGTCCACGTGCTTTTGCTATTTTGGAACCATTGAAGGTTACCATTACCAATTGGGATGATGATTTAGAAGAGTTTAAAGTGCCTCGTCATCCAAAGCGAAATGAGTTGGGTGAGCGTACCGTGCCATTTGGCAAATCTGTTTATATTGAAAGATCAGATTACTTTGATTTAGACGGACCAGAGGGTAAAGCGAATGATAACAAACCACCCCGTGGATTTAAACGGTTACTACCTAATGAAAAGGTTCGTCTCAAGTATGCATACGTGATCAAATGTGATGAGGTAGTACGTGACCCATCCACAAACGAACCAGTCGAATTAAAGTGTACTTACTATCCTGAGACACGTGCGGGTGTAACACCTGAAGGTGAAGCTCGTGCTAAGGGTATTATCCAATGGGTCGAAGCATCAACGGGTAGTAAGGTACAAGTTATGCAATATGATCGATTATTCAAGGCTGAAGAGCCAGGGAAGGAGAGTGGTGACTTTACTACTGATATTAATAAAGACTCATTGGAGATTATCAAGAATGTGGTTGTTGAGCCGTCAGTGGCTAAGGATGCATTGGATACCATCGCCTCGATTCAAGACAATAAAAGCTCAGACGAGGACAAGATGTATCATTCCGACTTGACATATCAATTTGAACGAAGTGGATACTTTGCATTAGATTCATCATCCACTGATGATAACTTGGTATTTAACCGTGTGGTAACACTTCGAGATACATGGAATGCACCTCCACCTCGAAAAGCGAAGCAACCAAAGAATCAACAAGACAATAACAAGAAGAAGGGTCGTGGCGGCGGTGGAGGTCAAGCTCCAGTAGTCGAGGATGCACGACGTATAGCACTTCGAGCTGGTACAATTCTTGAGGCTGGTCCGCATCCCGAGGCTGATAGTTTAATCGTTTGCAAATTAGATTGTGGAGATGTAAAGGAGGATGGAGAGGCTGACGAGCCACGTACAGTCGTTGCCGGTCTTGCAGGGAAGATATCATTTGACGACTTAATCAATAAGAAGATAGCTTGTATAGCAAACTTGAAACCGGCCAAAATGAGAGGTATAGAAAGTACGGCCATGCTATTGGCAGCTAGTGATGGGAAGGAGGGAGACGACGAGACTGTGCAACTATTAGATGTACCTGACTCGGTACCGAATGGAGAACTCTTATCATTTGAGGGTAAGAAATTAGGCGAGCCTGACGGTATGCTGAAGAGTAAGGGCGCCTTAAAAGTTTGGGATAGAGTTAAGGCAAAGCTACGAGTGAATGATGATGGGGAAGCCACATATGTCGATGAGGACGATACTGTTAGAAAAATAATGACAAGTGGCGGACCTGTAAAGGTGTCATCATTGACTGATTGTATTATTGGCTAATGAATGGGTATGTGGCCCTTTTGAGTACATATTAACAGCTAAGCTTAAGGTTTTAATCTACTATACACACACACTCATACCCTTGTCTGACTTCAATGCTCTAGGATTCATCATCACTGTCATCGAGTATCCTCTTTCTCTTCTTCTTCTCTGGGCTGTACTCGAGCTGACGAGGTTGCACCTGAAGTTCATCATCAGTGTCGACAAGATCACCTCCGAGTTCAGCAAGATCACCTCCGAGTTCAGCTTGATCAGGACTTATATGAGATGGCCGTAAACTATCATCTTCATCTGAGTTCGAACTGTTGTCATTCTGTCTAATGGAGCGTTCTTTCTGTCTTGCAGCTTTAGGCTTCATTATCCTCTCTTTCATCCACTCATCCGGCTCTTCTTTGGACGACTCGTCTGCGCTATCATCCTCCTCACTACTATCAGATTCTTCTCCACTTTCATTCTCTTCTTTGGAGAGAGAAGAGATGGAATCTTCATCATCTTTTGGCTTCCATGTACCGTCTGCCATAGCCACAAAATCACAGTTATTCGAATGGTCACTTGCCAAAAATGATATATTGTTAGACGCCGCTTCATCAGAGACATGACTATCAACCCCCTCTTCATCCTCGTTCTCGTCTGATGACGAATTATCAACATCACGTTCCTCTTGAAGTTCTTGGCTATACCTCTCTCGACGGACCGGGTCGGACAAGTTAGGCAAGTGCTGTGCTATATATTCCTCTGCATCGGATTCCTCATCCCCGGGTAGTACAGGTGGTGGCTTGTATTCTTCTTGTTCAATATCTTCATCATCATCCATGTCACCAGAGTCAGAATCATCGTCGTCATTATGCTGCCTCAAGTGTGGATTACTCAATTTATTCCATAACTTCTTAGCTCGGTTGGGGAAGGACTCGCTAAAAGTTTCCCAGGCGAATTCACCAGAATGCATCATCTGTCGATGTATCTTATGAACCATCCTCGCCAAATGGTTGAATTGATCATTATTACCATCTCTCAACCAATAATCCTGCATATCCATTTGTCCAGGAGTACCAGCTCTGGCACGACGAAGCCAGCGCTGCAAAAGACTATCACCGTCACGAATCTTGAAACGTTGGAATAACTCATTATCGACCAAAGCCGAGGAGTCGATGCCGTGAATAATTTCCATATGATCCTTTACCCCCATATCAACATACTTATCAACCCCTCCCAATGTTTCAAAGCAAAACGTGGCTGCTCTTTCTAATCCAATATTTGTTAAGATTGTCATCGGATCGTCACTAAATAGAAATGGATCTGCAGCCACCTTTCGATTACTACCATCGCTTGAACTTTCACTTTCGACACTACTATCATCTCTATCCATATTACCCCCTAGATTTCCTTGTCTCCGATATGCTTCTGCATAGCATAGTGGGCAACAGTATAGATCTTTACTCCCCATTAAATGATGAACCTTGTTGTTGGGCTCTTCACTAGATTCTCCCTCGTCTTGGTTACTTGATTGGTTCTCGTGTTCAATAGACTCTATCCCATCACTTGAATCTATATCAAATTCATTATACAATTCATTTTGCAATGATCCGCGAGATAGTGACCCCATCCCCTCATGATCATTCCCACCATCACTAGTTATACGTTTGCTGCGCCGGGATTTCTTGCTGGACCTTGTAGTTGGCAACTGGTTATCTTCCTCCTCTGAGGATGTGCCATGAAATACAAACACCGAATCTTTGCAACTGCCCTTCCCTCTTTTTCTTAATATACCACCATTATTGATATCTGAATCTACAATACTATTTCGTTTCCTCTTCCTCCTGCTATTATGCTTGGTTGATAACTTGTTCTGTTTTGAAGGTGCTAAATTACCTAACAAATTTCTACCCATATCCTGCGTATCAGAACCAAACACTTCCTCATCGTCCATACCCTCCTCCTGTAGCATTTGACTCATCTTTTCATTAGTTCGTTTGGTACATTTACGTCTCTTACCTCGAGTTTTTGTTGGAGTAACATATTGAGAAGAAGACAGTGCACCTAAATTTGATAAAGGTGACACATCATCTTCAGAACCAAACACTTCCTCATCTGACAAGTCCTCTTCCTCCAACATTTGATGCATCTTTTCATTAGTTTGTTCAGTACATTTGCGTCTCGTGCCACGGTTCCTTGCTGGGGTACTATATTGATATTGAGAAGAAGGTACACCTAATTTTGATGAAGATGCACATAAATTCATATCTTGTGTATCATTATCAGAACCAAACAAATCCTCGTCAGACAACTCCTCTTCCTCTAACATTTGATGCATCTTTTCATTAGTTTGTTTGGTACATTGTCGAGCTTTTCTTTGAGTAGTATCATGCTGAATTCTTGTATTGCAATCCTCTTCCTCTGAGAGTTCGGGTGGTTGATGGTAACTCACATCATCATTACTTTCGTCGTCGTCGCTTGCAATAAAATCACTGGATTCTTCATCACTTGACACACTACTAGATGCGTCCGCCTCTTCATCGTCGGGCATATATTCTCCGTCAGAGCTCATATTATTCGTCTCTACTTTAGCAATTTGCATAGATTTCTTTAGTAAATAAATTATGAGAGATACGTTTGATAAGTTTATTCCCACCTCGGCACGGACGACCATCAACTCACACTCTGTATCTAGATCATCACCTCCTCTTCTCTGACGCTATTACTTCCTAAATGGCTCTCTATCCTCGACAGCATTGCATAATTGCAATCTTAATACTTCTTGTTGTATTGAGTAGAGATAATGATGTGGTGGAAGCTTTTATAACGCCGCCATCATCGATACAGTATCCCCATCAACATCATTGTTCTTTGGTAGAGGTATCCTCATCGTCTACCCCATTGGAAGGGGGAGCAGTAATAGAAAGAGATGTAACAATTGCAATGCACAATGATAATGAATCGCAAGAAGATGACAAAAGTAGTAGCGATGACAATATAATATCAATAACAGCAGAAGAAGCAAAGCAACAACTACTCAATCTAATACCCAAAATGACAGGTACTGAAGAGGAATACAGCTTGATACAATCCTACGTCAACCTATTAGAAGAACAATATTCACCAATACAAACTATAGATTTCTTAAATTTGGCTATAATGGGTGAATGGCAATTACTATTCAGTACTAATGTCATGCCTATACCACGAAAGAATTTACGATTGAGAGAATTGATACAAAATATACAAGCAAATGAAGAGGAGAGAAGGAATGGTACTGTAGTTAATAGTGCAACATGGGATTATTATGCTCAAGATGATGATGATGAGGATGACAGTACGAACCATCAACCATTCAATACAAATGGTAACTTTAATATCAAATGTTCCTACTCAATCAATCAAGGAGCACGGATGGTACTAGAATTAAATGAACATGAAGTACGTCCATCCAAATCATCAACATCAAACAAACAAATACAATCCAAGGATGTACCAAAGTTAGTAGGATTGTTACACCGTTCAATACCCGCGGAGATATTTGATCCAAATAATCATGCAGCCGATTGTACATATTTGGATGCTGATATACGAATTGTTAGGATGACGGGTGAGAAGCATGAGGGTGTTAGGAATATATGGATGAGGAAGGGCTCGTTGGAGATTAGTGCACCTTCTATCTAGCCTGGTTTGAAGAGGGTGAGGACTGAAGGATGGGAGATATAAGGAGGGGATGCTAAGAAGGGCTAGAGAAGGTATTATGGATTAGTTGTATAAAATAAAGCGTAGCTAATTGCCAGATAATAGTTTACTTGATTTTACTTCATTTACTTCTACATTTTTCTCTCTGATAGCTCTGGGCGGTGAGCAAGTTTAACATTATGTATCGCCCCAGTGCAAAAAACAAACATTAAAGTTTCTGTGTATGAACTCCGCCGAGGAAGAGAATTGCCTTTACTAAGGCAACATTCGCTCGTCTCCTCGTCCACTGTGAGACATGGCAATAGACTCAAACTTATCACCCATGCAACTGAGGATATCATTCCATAAATCATCTTTATTATCATCCTTTGTTACTGGTGCACCGGCATACCTCAATATCAAATCAGCAGAGGCCGATGCAATGTACCACACGCCCTTGTCAATTTCACGGGTTAGTTGTCCAGGTACCCATGCAGCATGTCCTTTCACAAATAAAACTTCCTGAGGTTGTAACTGATTCTTTCGTACCTCATTCATCAGTTGACTCGACCCGCCGACGAAGACTCCTGGACAAACCTTCTTTGATCCAGCCACTTCTCCAAACCCATGGAGAGTTGAGAATTGATCTTGCATGACTGGTCCACCGTATGCTACTGGTGCTGTACTAAATGCCATTTTCAATGATAGGTCAATGTTGGATTCGGTATCACTGGCAGTTTTCATTAGTTTACCAGGGAATGGTCTGAGATTGGAAATGGAAGGATTGATGAGTAACTTTTGACATGAGATAAACCCACAAATCATACCAAATTAAACACAGATATATATCACCTACCTATTAATCACCATACCAGTAGATCCCGTATTTTCATTATGATCAATAATAAGTACAACAGCTTGATTAAAAACTCCACCCAACTTTTCATTCGCAACAAGGATACATCCCGGTTCAACATGAAACAAGGGATGTGCCCAACGATGTTTATCAAGTGATACCTTAGGTTCATCATATATCAAATGACACTCCTCCTCATCCATGAATGGGTCAGAACAATCCCATTCAATTCGTGAATGTTTTGTCGCCCCGCCTACGTCTACTCCGTCGAAGATGTTGGCATCTATACTTTCTCCACCGTTATCTTTATCACTTTTCTTATTATTCTCATCCTTATTTTTAAAAATAGATGATATAGCACCAAGTATACCCTTATCTTCCTTCTTGTCGGATTTGTTGGTACCTAATGCCAATTCATCTTCGATATGTTCTTGTGCTACTAACTTAGCTCGGAATTCACGCCAATCTATTTATTAGTTGTGTGTTGAATTTTGTTGTAGATTTGGTATTTTAAAGATTGCAATGCGGTATAAAAGGATTAGTGTATATTACACACAGGTATGAATTAGAGGTATATAATTCTGACAGTTTATCAAAAAAGATACAATACACAAGATATGCACAAAATCCAAACCGCACATTAAAACCCCATAAAAATAAAACTTACCTTCACCCATCATATTCTCCCATGATTTTTCCATCCGTGCTCTATCATTATCTTTAGCTTGATATAGTACTGTATTAGCACTGCTATCTACAGCTCTTGACCAGCATGATGATGGTCTTGGCTGTTGTAGTTTCGCAATTGAGTATCGCCAATGTTTGTTTGTAGGTGCGGTGGTGATTAAGGCAGTGCTTGATTCATTTGTTGCTAATATGGATAGTAGTATTGGTAGATATTTAGTATAGGATGTCATGGTATTTATTGTTGTTATTGTATTGGCCGCTATTGAGAGCTAGCCGGCTAAACTGATTTGACACCAATCAGATTTTTTGTTGTTTTGCCTTCTGTTGCCGGTATCCTAATGTCTTTCTCCATGACAAGAGCTCAATCTCAACGCTAATGCTATTGCAAATCGATTGATATATCCTCTCAATATATAGAAAACTACTAGGCAATCACTGGATCTTAAATGTTATGATTTTCGAAGGGCCGGAGTAGTGGCGGTGGTCTTACATTGATTTCAGTCGAGCAAGATACCCAATTTATACAAGATAGATAGTACGATTGCTGATTGCATTGCATTGCAAAGCATATAACATCTCATACCAAGATAACCGAATTGACAACATAATGGGAAGAACTATCTATGAAGTTGGTACCAAAGTATCCAAATCATTCTATGATGAAGAGATACAACAAGAACGACCGTATATTGGAAAAGTAGTTAGTTATAATCCAAAGAGAAAATTATATAAGATTAAATATGACGAAGATGATGATAGCGAAGAGTTATCCGATAGTGAAATGGATGATGTTGTAGTTGAACAGAAGAAGAAACGTTCATCAACCCTAGAGCAGTACCGACCTACTCATTTTCAAGCAAAGTATGGCAGTTTTACTCCGTCCAGATCCACTTCAAAAACACATCTTACATCTAATCATTCTGTTAAGGATTCCTATACAGGAAAAGACTTACCAAAAGGTAAACCATTTGTATATTATGAAAATGGAGAAGAACGATACTACTACTCACTTGATACCATCTACCGACGTGCAATATATGGCAATAACAACAACAATACCAAACCAAAGTTTTTACAACCACCAGAGTTTAAAGAACCAATGGATGATGATTTAATTGATCAAATATCCAACAAGTTTGGACGATCTGCATTGAATATAAAAGAAAGTCGAGTATATAAAGATATTAATCGAGTAGTGGGATATGATATGGAAAGTAAGGATTTATATTGTTGTCCGATATGTTATATCGAGGCGTATCGGAGACAGGGCAATATTCATAGGGTTAACGCTGATGATGCTATCTATGAGAGTGAAGAAAGTGGAAGCGAGAGTGATTCAGATGACGAAGACCTAGTGCTCTTTAAAGATGACCCAATGACTATCCTAAATAATGCTGGGTTGCATAAAGCCTCCACATTCTGTTTTGTTAAGCTAAGGGATGTCAAAAGACACGTGAAAGATGTTCATGGCTTTAATTCATCCATCATGAGAGGGAATGCTTTGTTTCATGGCTTCCGGGTAAGTTTACTACCATGCACAGCTGTTCATATTCCTATGTAATATCTAATCTGAAATTTCTTCACTTGAACACAAAAGATTCGTGAGGAGGACGGACTTCTACAGCGCTGGCTTCGTGGTAGGATTGGAGATACTAAGCTCACCTCAAAGACCTCAAAGGGCCGCTTACCTCGAACATTAAAGCAGGCAGATATGGTGCAGTATTGGAATAAGGATGGAAATAGTTATCATTTTAAAGAACTTGAGGATATGGTCCATCGAAAACACCTCAACAAGTCGAACGAATCGGAGGATAAAGGTGAACCATCTCCCTTTAGCATGTCGTCTCCATTCACGAACCGAGAAAGAAAGATTTGGAAGAAGCTAACCAAGCCTCATCTAAAGCCCGATAAGAAGGAGTTGAAAGGTATGATTGATGATAGTCATGTAGAAGATGAGTTGAAACCCATGCCAATGCTTGATGAGGAGGAAGAAGATCCAGAGGAGCGTATGATTGCAAATCTCCGGAGAATGAATGATCAGCGGGGTAATAACAGTAGTTCGTCCGATGAGAGTAGAAACAGTTCGTCTGACGAAGATAATAATCGTTCGTTTGATGGGGATAGTTCAGAGAATGATAGTGAAAGAGAGGAAGAATCTAGTAGTAGTGAGGAGGATGATAGCGAGGATGAGTCGTCGGAGGAAGAGCAAGATGAATGGATGAAGAAGAGGAAGATGAAGCCTACCGCTGCAAGACAGAAAGAGCACTCCAGAAGACAGAAGAATGCTCTACAATCAGCAATCAATAAAGCAATTGGTTTGCTAAAGAAGAACGACCTACAGGTATGTATGATCGTTTGTCAAAGTTGATATATCTTAACGATTCTTAATCTTACCCCATACTCATACTCATATCAAATTGCTATTGCAGGGTATGTTTCTGTATCCAATAACAGATGACATTGCACCAGATTATTCTAGTATTGTCAAGACATCCATGTGTATTCATCAGATGGAGGAAAAAACTTACAAGAACATTGACGAGTTCAAGCGAGATGTAAGTGGAGATTTCATATCATATATGTTTATATATTGTAGAAAAACTACTCACACAACATTATAATGTAGACATCACTCTTGTTTTCCAATTGTTGCGAGTACAATGTTGGGAAAGCTGGAAAGCGTTTCAGAAAAGAAGCAAAAAGACAAAAGCGACTATGGAAGACAGAGATATTGCCAGGACTCAAGGCAGACCTAGCAAGACGAATTGATAATACTCGTCAGACTGAGGATAGTATGGAAGTTGATAAGTCTGAGATTGAAGGTGCACCAAGTAAGACCAAGCCCTCCGGATCCGCTGAACCATCTAATTCAGACCTGCTATCACTGGTAGATACACTCTTCACGGCCGCAGACAAGCATACCATGACAGTCGGGGGTGTTTATCATTCAGTTGCCACACACTTTGGCTGGGGAAAAGTCGATAAGACGAGGCAAAAGGTGATTTTAAAGAGATTGAAGGATTTAATTAATGGTATTGTTTCAGTTGGAGAAGGATTGGATGATGAGAAATCCAAGAAGAAGAAGGATGAGGAGGTGGACCCAGCAAGGCGAAGGAATACATACGAAGAGGAAGGAAAAGATGATAGTAAACTACCAGCTGTCATTAGTCCTAAGAAGAGAAAGAAGGAAGACAGTAGTGACGATGAAGAAGATGAATTCAAAGGTGATCTTGAAGATAGTGATGATGAACAGCCAACACGGTTGCAACCTCGTCAGCTTGGTTCTAGATCAGAGAAGAAGAAGAAGAAGAAGAAGAAGAAGAAGAAGAAGAAGAAGAGAAGAATGATACTTGATGAGAATGAGGATAATTGATGACAGTGATGATGAATAAGAGGAATTATTGGAAGGAGCATGTACATATTTTGAGTTGAGTAGTACCAATAAAACATTATTTAGAAGCATGATACCTTGCTTATTGGTACTATCAACCAGTATAATGATCACCACAGGATAGAACACAACTCCTCATCAGGGGTCCCAAAAACAGAGTTTTCAATATGAAAACTGACATAGAGCACTTAGCACAACAAAGCACACAATAGCTGTTATTTGTAGCCGCTGTTGGTACACTATACGATATAAACAAAAGCCGCCCATTAGTATACCAATCGCATCTTCTACTCAACCCCTTTGTGCAACATATCCCATCTTTTATCCGCGGCAGTCTATCGTAGTTATTGCAAAAGTACATGTCTTAGGTTGGTGCATCAAAACTTAACAATAATTGCTGCTACCATGGGCAACTGCTACTGCTGATACATACTGAAATAATACTAATCACAATACATAAACATACAATGAGCACAATAAATGGCAAGTATGGTCGTGTATTTAATGGCAAATCATTCCAAGATGTTGATCCACCACTGTCAAATCATGATACCAATAATCAACCACAACCGATACCATCAACAGTAATAACAAAGGATAACAAGTCAAACACAATCTTTGTATCAATACCACAATTTAGAGATGGGAAGCGATGTGCACAAACACTGCATAAATTATATACAAGTGCAACCAATCCCGATCGAGTATACGTCGGATTAATTGAACAAATAGATTCAGAGGAATCAACATGCTTACAGGAGTATTGTGCCTTATCTGGGTACAAAATGTCTCATCATGAAGCTGGTATACACAAGGCCGAGAAGCAAATGGATTATGATAATGTTATGAATGATTGTCCAAGAGTTCATGATCAGATTCGTAGTGTGAGGTTTCATTCGTTGGGTGCGAAAGGTCCAGTATATGCACGTAGCTTTGTTCGAAAGTTATTGGGTAATGAAGAATTCTGTATGCAAATAGATGCCGCAACAGATTTCAGCCAAGGATGGGATACGCTGGCAATACAGCAATGGTCAAAAACAAATAATGAATATGCAGTATTGAGTAATCCACCATTACACACTACCGAAAAGCAACGTAAAGAAAAGAATGGTGTAATGAATGCCGAGGTACCAAGACAATGTTCTATTAAAATTGGTTCCGAAGGTGTTCCGTTGTTTGGTAACTCTGCTGATGGAAAAGCTATTGGATTAGAATCACCTTTATTAAGCACAGCATACTCGCCTTCATTTGCTTTTGCCAAGTGTCATCTCGAAACTACTGTCCCACACGATCCATTTGCAGTACAGCTACTCGAAACTGAAAAGTTTCCACACTTTGCTAGGTTATTCACACGAGGGTATGACATCTACTCACCAACAGTCAATATAGTATACAAGGATAACATCATCTTACATCCATTACATCACACAGCCGGACATGGTGAGGATGGTGAAAAGAAGTGGCCAAAGAATGATAATGAGCGTCGTGATGCACATGTTCGAATGAAGATATTACTCAATATACATCATGGTATCACATCAAGTGAGGTGGCAATGCTAGGTGGAGGAACTGGGGCTGGTCTTGCAGAAAAAATCACAAATGCACGTGCCAATCTTGGTGTCTATGGTTTAGGTAAACGACGTACATTAGACCAGCTATTAGAGTTTACGGGTATTAGTTTAAGTAGTAGTAGTGAAGGAGGTGAGCAGCATGGTAATGATGGTGAAGGATGTGCCAACCCTAAGTGGGTTGCATATGATGCATCTATATCACCCAAGGCTAACCTATATGATGGACTTGGTAAGGCAAATGATTTGGATTTAGATCCTGAATTTCCATTAAGAACATTACCTGATGCTAGTAGCAAAGAGTATGACCGCATGTCTGGTATGAGTAGTGTTGTCAGAGATGGAAGAAGTATGCCAAGTGTACAACAGAAAGGAAGAAGCAGCATCTCTACTACCTCTCAAGAGGAGGTATCATCAGACGTACCATATAGTATCATCTTCTTATTGTGGGCAATTGGATTGTGTATTTGGTATAGAATGTATGTCGGTGGAAGTAGTATTTCTAGCAGTAGACGTACTAGAATGAAGAGGGGTACAACAAATAGACAACAAGTTCGAGATATACCAAGGAAGCCGCCACGACCATTAATGGAGAGGACAATGTTAAAGAATGTCTGAGAAACATATAAACTATTAGAATAGAGTTACTATGTTGCTATTCTATACATTATATTCTACTCTCGACCTATATATTAGTCTTAGTCTTTCTGTTGTTCGCTCCTAGAAGCAACATCCTCAGCCTTTCGAACAGTCCTACGTCTAATCTTACGTAACTCATCACTACCGTTTGTATCTACTCCGTCTATCTTACACAATACTTGTACTGTTGTGTAGGTAGTGAGATGTGAGCATATCTGAGCATATACAGATTGTACATTGGACACATCTAATAGAACAAGAAGTATTATACACATATCATATGAACAACTTACTAATCAACTCCTGAGTAGTCTTATTATCAATCTTATTACACTTCCTATCTTCATCTATTTTATTTATTGTTTGTAAATGAGTAGTTAATTGTGATAACCCTTCTTTATCTTGTTGATATAATGATGAATGTAGGAGTAGTATTTTAGTTTGATCTGTTAATCCTATACCCATCTTTTCAACACCATTCTTACTATCACTACTGTTATTACTATTGTTAGATGTAGTTATTGATGATTCACCTAATATCATACTATCATCATCCATCTTTTTACGTTTTGCTATTAATCGTTGATATGGTGTTGGTAAGTCAGTTTGTTCTTCTATTTTGGTTTTTAGTTGCGATAGGTTTGCTGTTGGTGATATGTCAATTTCACAATAATGTCCGAGGCCTGCTACTCGTAGTCGTATTCTATTATCATTATTATTGTTATTTGATGATGATGACATATTACCAGCTGTATCAGAAGCGGATAGTGTTTCGATTGATTATTAGATGGTAAACGGTGTACTACTCTGAAGATTGATTTGTGTGTTAGTGATGATGTTGGTGTTGTGTTGTTGATCGCTGGGCATCTACGGAGGATTGTGGCCGAGATGATTGACTCGTTGTTAGAAGATTATTATAAATATGTTGTATATTATTTGCAATGGATAGGGCATAAACTCATTCAACTATGTATAACGATGCAAAAACCATAAAGAGGTAAGAGGATAAGGAGGAGGCTTGGTAAATTTGCTGGATAGAAGGACATTTCATCTGAGGATAATGATTCTATCTTGGTTCTTTGAGGTCGATACGTAGACTGGCATAAAGAAACCCCCTTCTTTGCCTTCGATCAATTGACTCGAGGCTCCTCAATGCTTGTCTTTATTTCTATCTATGCTCAGCCGCTATCGAAGCAAGCTACATTCTATAGAAACACTCAATTAATAGTGTAATACTAAGTATTGTGAGGTGTTTCTATTGAAGCAGCTCAATCGAATTGATCAAGGTAGAGAGTTAGGTGAGGAGAGAGTATTGCAATAATTATTAGTCGCATAATAGAAATAGATACACAAACAATGGACAATCGAGTATTATCAACAGTAAGCTCCGAAACTAACAGTTCACCAACATGTGTTGGTAGTTTATGTGGTAATGATACCAATAATAATGATAATGTGGTTAAACAAAATATAGAAACACCGATATTGGAGCCTACTCAAGAAGAGGTTGTTCAAAATGATGATGATGTATCGATATATACAGAAGCCTATGATACTACCCCGCCAAACAACGATACTGACGCTTACAATAATAACAACGATATCAACAAGAGAATTATGAGGTAGAATTAAAAGAAGATTCAATAGCAGTATTAATCTCTGGTACAAATGGATATGAACAGACTATATCTACCACACCTAAACGAAGGAAGAAGGGATCATCAATGAAGAAACAGATGAAGAAGAAGTTACTGAATGGATTGAAAACTTCCAAGAGTTTAATGCCTAGTATGCAGACTAATGGCGGTGGTAAGGAAGAAGAGGTGGCGATGGATGTAACATTAGATGAGGCACTGCCTGGCGAAGAGTTTGATAAAGAAGTAATTGGCAGTAATGAGGAGGAGCTTGATATTGTAAATGAAGAAGAAGAAGAAGAAGCACCACAAGAAGATGATGTAGAAGGAGTAGAAGCGAGTTCAGTAGCCGAGCTTGCCATACTTCGACAAGCCAGTTCAGTAGTAGAGGTATCTCCCAACACAAAAGAGGATGACATCGCATTAGTAGATGCCAATGTATCTTCTTCTAGTACTGCTACCCCCTCCAAAGAGGAAGAATATAAACGAGACAAAGCCACTAAAACACCCGATATTGGTGGATTGGAATTATCAGCATCAACATTACTACTTGATAAAATACAACAACGAGAAATGAAGAGTCGTATGAAGAAGAAGTTGTTGGGATTTGGTAAGCTGAAAAGTTTCATTTCATCTGGTAGTAGTAGTAAGGAGAGCAGCAAGGAGAAGGAAGAGAAGGAGATTGATAACAAGGAGAAGTTGGAGGTATCAACATCAAAGAATTCTGATACTAAAGACTTTTCAGTTGTTACGGTTGAGGATGGATGCAAGATATCAATGTCGTCAACAAAGAATAATGTTTCCACTAATGAAGGAGGAGACGAACTTGAAGTATCAGATGAAGAAGAGTCTCATGAATCAGATAGTGATGAGTTGCAAGGTCTAAAAGTATCAGAATATAACATTGAAAAGATTGTCATATCTCCCGTTGATAACAACATTGCGAAGGATGACGACTCTTTAGTAGAGGAGGAGGAGGAGAGCTTAGAGCCCCCCACTGATGTCAAGAAGGATACCGAGCTAGATACATCGGAGGATGACGATAATGTCAATGAGTTAGATACCCCGAAAGGAGATGCATCTAAAGGAGTGAAGAAGTTTATGTCACGTGTCAAGTTAAGTCCAAAGAAGACATCGTTCAATTCTGTGGTTAATGATACATCAGTAGTGAATAAGGTAGAAGATGCCAAACCTAAGAAAGAAGAAGATACGGGGTATGCCAATATTGATGCTCAAGGCTTGGACAAGTTGAACACCGCACCCAATGATGAGACAAACGGAGATTCTAATACCAAGAAGCTGATAGGGTTATCATCAACTATGAAGAGGTCTGTATCAAATGCATTTGTCAAGCTAAGTCCGAAGAGTTTACTAGACTCCGCCGAAGCGGAAGAGGAGCAGCTTGATGATGTTGTAGAAGACAGTGATAACATACAAAGTACCCCCAAAGACAAGGAAACAAAGTTGGATGATAAGGCTCGTGTCAAGTTGCAAAGGGTACAGCGTTCATTTGTGAAGGTTGCCCAGCGTACCAAGTTGCTCAACGTGTCCAAGAAGTTGGATAAACAAGCTGAAGATGTGACTTCTCCACCTCAGGATGTTGCTCCGCAGCCAACAAGTACAAAAAAGTGGAACCTGCACCTACTGATAACAGCAAGGGCGTCAAGGATGAGACTAAGACGGATTCATTACTGAAGGATACTTCTGCTACTGGCATTGATAACATGTCGGTGTTTGAAGTAACCAAGCCAAAAATGGAGGAGGAGAAGAAGAAGCCGTTAGAATTCCAACAGACAACGGTTACTCTCAAGTTCAAGGCTCTTGCTGGTATTACAAAAGTCTCATCCAAGCCTCAGGAACCAAACGATAGTGCCAACCCATCTGTCAAGGCAGTAGTAACCTACCGAAGAAACACCATTGCATCGAATAGATTTGTATCTACACATGTGCCAAGTCTTCCTATATTCTGTGAGCAAACTCCAGACACATCCAACTCCAAAGTATACGCCTCATGGCTAGGTTGGAAAGATGATGATCTACGTGTCACGGATACAAATGACTCTGCATTACAATTCTCAAGTGTATCCTTCACTAGAACTGTTCGAAGAGCACGGAATTATGATGACTTGAGTAAGCAGGGTACCGTTGGAGGAGAACCAGCAATCAAGAAGCCTAATGCCAAGGATAGCAAGAAGTTCCTCTCCAGCTTGTCCAAGGCATTCGCTCCTGAGCTACTTGACCTTAAGATTGGACTCATGTCGGGATCGAATGAACTCATCCCTCTTGGAGTGGCGACGGTAGTCATACCTGGAGAATGTAAGCGTGTTGAGCTTGATATTCCGGTAGTGAGGAATCATTCTGCGGTATCAGAGGCATTGACCAAGAAGAAGAAGGCTATGGCAAAACCAAAAGACCATGTACACTTCTCAAACGATAAAGATACTGTCTACAAGGTTGATGAAGGGGCTTTCCTTCGGCTTGAGCTAAATATTGAGCCAGCTCCTACTATGCCTCCTCTGGCTCAATCTCGTGATACGAACCATACCAATATCCAAAAGCCAATACTTACAGGAACAGGTCCAATCAATCAAGCATTAAAAAGACGGAGGAAGATGGATCGTCTCATGAGTCAAACAAAGAGGTTACCATTGCATCAACGTGCTCAGTTATACCTCGAGCTCCGTAGCCGTAAGAAGAACAATACTTACAAGAAGTTAGCTGCTAACTCACACGAAGTTGATATTACACGGCAGAGCGAAGTGTCCGAGGTAACATGTGGTGTATCTTCCGCCGCTGTCGATGTTGATGAGCTTGAGGATGACGATGAAAGTGTTCCAGCTAGTGCATTAGCCTTGGTGATTGATCAGTACCAAACTGATTTGAATAAGCATGAATCTGATTTGGAAACAGTGAATGAACAGCAATCTTCCAACTCCATGGTCGCATCAAAGGCAGAAACAAAATCAATTGTAACAGAAATGAATCAAGATCCTTCAGTTGGCAAGGCAGATGATACATCCATTAAGGAAAAGGAAGAGGAAGAAGCATCAGCTGTGCCGATTTCAATCGGATCATTAATGGAGAATACTAGTAGAAATGGCAAGGAAAGTCCAGCTCACGATACTCACAACGATTCATCGGTGTCTGACTTTTCAACCGAATTCTCAAGCTCATTATATTCAGTATTTTCGACTGATCATCCCCAAAGAGCAACAATAGCACAGGAGATGATGAATATACTAAGCTGTGATCCTAATCTAGCTTTGACGGAAGAAGAGAGAGCAGCTTGTAAGCATTATGCTTTTGAAAATGAGGAGTATAAGTATGCTTGTTGCCTACCGATTGTTGAAGAGGATGACGATGTCTCAATCGCTGATGATACAATAACATGTCATGATGATAATACATTAGCTTCACTTGAGTCGGGCTTGTCTTTGAATGGTTATAAGAAATAGTTTGTTATTATTCGGTTGTGCATATGATGTGTTTGTTTGGATCTATGTCAAGAGATAGATGTATGTGCCAAGATAGATGTGGTGTGTGTATGTACAGTGCTAAACGATAGATATGAGTTTATGTCTTAATATCTATATGTTTGTCGGCATTGATATAAGAAGTAGTAGCATAGCACAGGCACAGTTAACTTAAGCTTATTAACTCTGCTGTTGTATCCTCCTTCTTGTTTATTCTAGACACTCTTGCTTCTTGAAGACCTGAGTCTACGTGTTCTTATCTTCTCTCTAGCCAACGCCGACAGTAGTCTACTCTTCTTCTTCTCTTGCTTTGTAGATGGTTGGTTGGATGGGGGTCGCGTGGTTGTGATAATCACCTCCTCGCCTTCCTCTAATTGCTCGTGAGTATCTTCATCATCTTCGGTATTATCCAGTAATGAGGCAGAACGAGCATATGCCTGGCGGTTCTTCCTTTGTAGCTTCCGTGCCTTCCTCCAGCTTCTCATTACATTTTTATCAAAGGTTGACAGTGATAACTGTTATGTATGGGGAAGAAGTAGACAGAAGAGGGGAGAGAGACGAATAGATATGATGTGTGATGTGGGGATTAGAAATCATTGCAACATATCATTCTCCTGTACATCTAAGTACACATATTATACACCATATACATAAGACAAAAGATGTAGCTTACCTCTGACATTGATGTGGTTATGGCTAGATCCATAGCATCACCAAACATTGATGCTGCAATCAAAACCGATTCGTCTGAGTCCGAGGAGCAGCCCCCATGAGTATCCTCATCATTATTGTCTAAAGGATGGCACATTGCTAACCACAATGTATCTATCGTCGGAGAGAGCACATTTATACACGCATTTGGATTATGCTGCTCCTTTCGTCGTCGACTATTGTTCCCCATCACTGTTGTGAGTGTGAGACTGTGTTGATGTTGTATTGATGTATGTATCGTATCGAGAATTTTTAACAAGATACTTTTGTGTTGTATTCTATGTTTATAAATATAATGACAACCTATCCTATCAGCTCTCCGTCAAAGTCAAGTTACTCGGTATTCCCTTATTGCAATGTTATGTGTTTAGCCTTCGAAAGTAATTCGATGGTATAAGGAGTCATGGAAAGAAGTGATGTGTTATGTTATTAGGTGGTGACATCTCAACTCACAACTAACAACAGAGCTTGTAATGGCCAAAAATTAAATTCGTGAGTGAATGAGGTATCTTTAGCATGATGCGTTGAGTAATGAGGTGAAATGGTTGGTTGAGATAATAGTCGTTAAACCCTACAGCAATAATGCTTGACGCAGAGCATATAATATTTGGTAGATGAATTGATACCTATTGTTTGCTCATTGCAATTATAATATTGTGATTTGACTGCAGGTTCAGGTATCCTTGATTTTGTCAAAAAGCATTGGTGTAGTATCATATCTGTTCTTGGTCGTATACTACTAGCAGTCGTCTCTTTATTATCGACCTTCCATCATCTTCAGAATATATCCACGCCTGCTTTGACCATGATATACAGTGCTACCTTCCTCGTACTTTATATCACCACAGTATGCATTGCAAACGAATATGGAGTCGATACGAGTTGGCCAATACATTACCAGTCACTCACAGATGCATCAAATCAATTATTTGGTAATGATAAAACTGAACTATATGATCAATACATAAAAGGATGTCAAAAGAAATATCCTCACATAGCACAGCAATGTATACAAAACGAAAATGAAAGATTTCGTCTCAATCGCAATCAACCAAAACAAATGACAAACTATACCGATACAGGATACAAGAAAGTTAGATTATCAGATGATCTATTTGCTACTATACAAGATTATTGGCAACAAGAGGTTATAGATAAAGGAGGTATAGAAAACTTACAGATAGAAGAATGGCCAGAGGCAAATACATACACAAATCATTGGGACTCGCCGAGTAGAATGAAGCATTTAACAAAGTATCATGCAGAGATTTGGCGTGAAACCGAAGCTCACATTCGAGAATGGATCCCCTCAGCCAAATCTTTTTCAAGATCATCATTGTATGGGATAAGAGTGTATACCGCTAATAGTATCTTGGCCACTCATGTCGATCGAGACCCTCTAATCACAAGTGCAATTATCAATGTTGCGCAAGATGTTGGTGAGGACTGGCCTGTCGAAGTATATGATCATGAGGGACAAGCACAAAATATTACCATGCAACCCGGAGATATGGTACTTTACGAGAGTCATTCCATCCTTCATGGACGTCCATTTCCACTCAAGGGTAGATATTTCGCCAATATATTTGTACATTTCAAACCATTGTTCCATGATGCAAAGTTTAGAGTAGGTGATATTGTCGAGGTACTTTGGGAGGATGAGTATGAGCAAGCTGAATACTTTGAAGCTACTATTATAAAGAAGATTGATTATGAAGATGAGTTTCGATATGATGTGCGCTTTTCCAATGACAACCAGGTTAGAAATGAAGTTCTTGAGGGTAACATTAGATCTTTTAGTGACATGGTAAAGTCAATGCACCATGAAGAAGATAGCCATAGAGAGCTTTAGAAAAGTAATGAGTAGATTACTGTCTAGTTTACATTTAAAGTTACACGATTTCCCCTATATATACAAAACGTCACACCTCCTATTCCCCATCTTCTTTAACCTCATCGTCATCGCCTTCGCCTGCCCTCCGCTTCTGCAAAACTAATGGAATAATTGTCTGAATCTGAGCCCTCCATGTTGATCGTGCAATCTCGTATAATTGACAATCCAACTTGTTGGCTTTATAGAATACTTTCCACTCAGGACTGTTATGATCAGCATATCTTTCACCTGGGGCATCTTTTACTATATCCTCAATACATTGTTTGGCTATTGCATCATCACTCTCGTAACTATCTTTAGTTCCCTGTCCACCCACTGGTACCCAGCCATAATAATTTGAAAATCGTAATAAAGATTCAGCCATTAAATCTCTTGATCCGGCAATGGTTGTTTGCCTAATAACTTGTTTTGCAATTCCAAGTTCTTTAAACTCCAATGGCCCTGTATGTACATCCGATAGCAATCTACTTAAGAAGTTATTAGCACCTGCCTCCGGTGGCAATTTCCTTTTGAGACCTGGATCCACATCATAATCAATGGGGTGTCTATAGAAACTAAATACCCTTCCAAAGTTATCTTGCGAGAACAACTCGGCAGTTTCTCTTATATGCGGTGATGTAATCACCAATGGCTTCCGTCGTTGTCCATTGTACAAACTATCGTCTAATGCACCTACACCTATCCGATCTTGTGATACTAATGTTGATACTAAATTCAATCTCTTTGCCTTCTCGACATCTTCTACTGTATTGAGTTCTACTAGGTCTGCATCGAAACATTTCCTTAATACTTCCTTAACTGGTTTCTCATCTGATACATGAGCATGCCAAAAGAATGGCACGTCATTTGGACTATAAAGGAGAGATGAGAAGATTAGTATGCGATACAAGTGAGATTAAATAGAAAGTACATACCATATACACACATAATTAGTATGAGATACATATCATATGCACACACATAATTTTACTACTCACTCAACAGGTTGATCCAAAACAACATCACGAAACAACGTATACGGATAGAACAATGTTAATAATGAATTTGGATACCTTCCATGGAAACTACCATCATTCGTAACATGCGGCAATGCATCACCAATCACACCATTCTCATCTTCAATAGCCGAACCACTCGATCCTCGTAGATAAGTCAATGACTGTGATATAAATGAATCAAATAATGGTGCCAGTAACATGGCTGCTAGGCCGCCTATTAGTATTATACGTGTGGGTGTTAAGTTTGTTGATGAAAAGAAGTTATTAATGTTGGGATTATTGGTACGTATGTATTGTATTGGATTTGGTAATGTTAATCCAAGGAATTGTATTTTGGCATTGTCTTGGTCATCTTCATCGTCATCGTAGAGGTATGATGTTGTAGGCGCTGCTGTTCCACGATTTCTATATCTACTACTACTACCGTTAGTGTCACCATTACGATGATCACGAGATCTACGCTTCTTACCGCCGCTAGTACGAGGTGCCATCTTCTTCTAAGTATATCAATGCTCTAGCGTTGCAATAATTATCCTTTGTGTAGGGTTGTGATTTATCCGTGATGTGATGGATTGATCACGAATAAGTGAGGAATGACACCGTGTCAAAGTGTCAAAAAGATTCATATCATGGCGCTATTCTTAGGTATCTCTGCGCTCATAATACAAAGCTTAACAGATTGAAAAGGATTAAGAGGATAAAAGATAGCAGGAGAGGAGAGGTTTAGTTTAGATTATAATGGTAGCCTACGACGACGATTGACGATAAACACACCTATGACAAATTGCATTGTTCTCATTCTTTGGGCTGCTTTGCTATCTTCGTCAGCAATGTTGTCAGAAGCATTCATCTCAAGAACTATACCATCAATACAGTACATTGGAACAACGCTACGTCTCAAGAGTACAGGTACGTTCTGTTGTGTGCATATGATGTGCTAATATCTATTGAAAAGAACAAAGTATCCTGACATGAGTATCTTTTTCGTTTGCAATATTATAGTTCCTACTAGATTTCCATTCAGACCAAACAAATCTGACCATCATAATGAACACATTGCAGAAGATAATGAAGAAGTATATCATCGTAGAATTGTACATTTTGAACTAAGTAGTGAGCATACACATGCGACAATTAATGATACTAATACCCAAACGATGAGGAAATATAGAAGCAGGTCTTCTTCAAATGTTGGTAGTGAGAATAGAAGATTTGGATGGGATCATCGTGATTTTATGCAGAGCGTAGACCCATGAATGATAGGGTATGAAGGATACAAACGTGTGATGAACATTGTAAGGCTGGAAGTCTAGGACTACCGTGTATTGTTAGATATTAGAAGATGGACAGAAGTTGTACCAAATGAAAATGAGAAAATAGAAGTGTAGAGTATTATAACTGTGAGATAAACTTGTATCTAGTTATCACCAAAGACCAATTTAATGTAGCTTAAGTTTATTTCTTCTCCAATTCGATTGCTACATCACGAAGTCGTCTGTATTCGTCCAATGTCCATCGTAAAAACTTATCTCCATCTGGCACTGCCCACTTCTCTGCTACTACTGACAACGACATCGTTCCGGCGTAACTTTGTACTACTACACCGATTGGAATACCTGACGGTAAAGGTAAGAATCCAGCTGCAGACTCAACAGTCATCCCATTAATATGTAACTTGTGTTCATACCCTCGGTTGTTTGATATGGCAACGACAGCGTTGGCATTTGCTCTTTGAAACATTACCTTTGTCCAATTCTCTGGTAGGCAGTTGGAACAAAACTTTGCAATGTAGTATGATACTATCGGTGCTGGACTCTTCTTTGAGTAAAGAAGAGAATTGTGTACCTTCTCAAGCCGTTCTGAAGGACAAGTGGCACCTCCAACAGCATCATGCTTCATTTCACCAGGAACACGAGTTACAAATGCACCAATCTTGTTACCGACAGACTCTCCGGGCATGATAACACCCCCTCTTAGATGTACGGGAACGACCACATTGATATTGGGAGAGACATACTTTCGTTTATGTGCATCCATTGGTGCCATAAACTCCTCATGCTCAATGAGCTGCCTTGTAACAGCTGCCGTGACACATGATACAAACAAGTCATTCACGGTGATTGTTATTCCCTTGGCTCTGCCAATAGTGTCTGCAATCTTCTTCACTTCGTCTAAGGGGGTACCGTCACACCAAGAAACTGATCTTCCCGATTGTACCAGACCTTTTTTGTCAGCATCTTTTCGCACAGCGTCAAATGGATTACTCCTCGTCGTCAGCTGTAGGTATCCCTGATACATCAATGCCCCTAATGTACCAAATGATAACCACAAACACAACTTTACAAGCCTCATAAAACGTCCCCATATCCGTCGGAGGAAACTACTCTTCTTCCTACCACCACCCTTTCGTTTCCACTTCTTTAATTTCGTTTCAATATCAGCTCGAATCTCCTCAGCTTCGTCACACATATCACTCAATGCAGCCATGATTGAAGCACCATCTGCCAAAGCATGATGTGATCTAAAGAGTAATAAAGATTCCATTGGTATATTCTCAACCTCATGTGTAGCATCTTTCCATAATCCACCTCTTGTCATCTTTCTCTTAAGTCCAGATGACTGTGATTTCGTAATGGCATCAACCTTTGCTTTGCAAATGGCACCACTACTGCCTAACTTTCCATTGGACATTTTAACCTCCCATAACTTATTAGACACTTCCAATGGTGATGTTAACATGTGTTCTATTCTATTACGTAAATCTTCTCTATACACTGAATAGTGTAAAGTCTCAGATGCATGTTGATCTAACTCTGCTTTAATCTTTGTTGATGCTGTCGATTCATCACTATCCTCATCTACTACATGATGATGTATCTCATTAAAATACTTTTGTTCATCACATACCGTACTATGAAATCTTGGATGACGTAATGGCATATCTTGCTTTAACCACTGTTCTTCAAAATCAGTAACTGTAAATAGTTTGCGATTTGTATTGTTATAATCTTGCAATGTCTTTGTTGTTGAATCATTATCATCAGTTGACTTTGTAATCTTCTCTCCTGATAGTGCCAAGAAGAATGTTGGTATAGAACGATTGTCTTCAGTTTCTGACTTTAATGAGAACCGACCTACCGATGTCATCTAAAAGAGCAAACACAAGATGTGAGCAAAATGAGATATATTGAGGGCAACAAACACAAAATCAGCCGCCACAACTTACCCTTTTACGAATTAATGTCTCACGAGGTTGTGGAGTAAGAAATGGATTTGGTTTATCATCCTTTGATGATGCCTTACATAATGCTTGAGTTGATGACATAAAGCTACCAAATCTTGATTTGACACATGATGTGTTGTTGTCATCATTGTTATTAAAGAGTAGAGAAGATATAACGCCCCCACCACCAGCACCTAAGACTGCCACCGCCGCTACTGGGAGGTTACGGCTTAAGATAGATGGTATTGATGACGCCATTTTATATTGTAATGTTAGTTATCGAGAGTGCACAATAATAAATTGATTGCAATGAATGCAAAAGGATGAGCTGATTGAGTGAGAATTGATGAGAGCAGGACCGATCAGGGGACACTTATGCTAATAGCAATCACCTATAAAACAATATCAAGACTGAATATATCGCCGTATTTGGATATATATTATTACGACTGTATGTCCTCTCTTGATTCTATCTTGATGCTTCACATTTAAGAAGAGAAGTTTCATAATAAGTTCTCACAATAAATTCCCTTAATCAGTAGCAGAGCAATCAGCAGTCATCAATTGCCATCCTCTGGAGCCACCAATAGCCCAATTAAAGGTTGTTAGTAGTAGTCTAAAGGTGTACCATATTCTTATTAGTTAGGGTTGGTAGACAGCGCAGGCGGCCAATAGTATACTTTTTGCCAGATAAATTGCAGTTAATTTACTTTTGTATTTTTTGCCTTTGCAAATACAACTATTTGGTACGAACTACACTAAGGAAGTATTACGTCAGGTTTACGCTGTTAAGAACAGTGAATGTTTGGACCTATACAACATTTGATCCATTGACACCACCTTTACCTGGTACTACGCTTCCTATAACTATCCCTCCCTCCTACAACAACTAACAACAATAATACAAACATGGATACAATGCCAGGAACTATAGACGGCGAACAGCCCAACTTTGACAATATGAATCGAGCTGCTTTGTAAGTTTTTTATTTGTTCTTTGTATTGTCGTCGTCTTTGTGTTCTTTGTATATGCTAACCTTCGTTTCCTATACTGCCTCTCTCTCTCTATTTTACTCTTCTCAAAACAAAACAGACTAGCATGGCAAGAAAGACAGCGTCGACAACGCACACTCCGTATGTTAATGATGTTCCTAATGATACTCCTATTAATGGATGGTGATGAACAAAATCAACGACATCAACAAGCTAATCGATTACGACAACAACGTAATAAACATATAAACTCCAAAAAGTATTTAAATGGATGGATAGATGAAGATGGCAATATTATTCAACCACTCACACCATCCATATATAAAGCACGCACATCACAGGACGAACTAATAACTCAAGCAATTAAAAACAATGTTAATTCAAGATATTATGAATTAATTACATTAAATAATGGAAGAGATTATGAGAATGAATTAAAGGTATATTTGAATGAGATGTTAGAGGATGAGATTGAGATGGATAGTGTTATGGATATACAGCAGAGTGATGTTAGAGATGAAGAAGATGAAGAAGTAGATCATTATGATGATGACCATACGGAGGATGACGTTGTTAAGGATGATGTAGAGGGAGAAGAAGAGAAGACTGAGAATAGAAGGCTGCAACAACTGCAGCAAGAGAAAAAGGAAGGCGTTATATCTGCACGTAGACTAGACAGCAGACTACCAATGAATACAATCCTCGAAGAAAAGAGTATGTCATCTACTAAGTTGAAACAAAAGATACAAGTTGCATCACAGGTTGGTGGTGTGAGTGGATATGTCAGTAGGCCTGCTGTTCAAGTACAGCCACAACAGTTTACTCAAGAGGAAGATGAGGACGAAGTGAGATTGGATATTACAGCAGAAGGAGATGCTGCTGAGAAATTTGTGGATAGTTTACAAGCTGGAGAGTTTGATAAATCACCTTCTGCTGAAAGTAAGGTACAAACATCAGCAACAAAGACAACAAAGATGAAGAAGACGAATCGCTCATCTACACCTGATAAATTCAAGGAAATAGAAGATGTATCAGTATTTCATTATCCAAGGAATGCCACTGGATATTATCGTGGATTATGGATACGATCACAACGTAATAAGACGTTACCACTTGCTAATGACGATGAACGTAGTTCCGCATCAGTTCGATTGGATACGTCCAATCTTAAGGCGGTTGATATCAAGACTCCCGGTGCTGATAGTAGTGCATCAACCACCACCACTACAAGGAAGCAATTTGTACCAATGACTCAATTACTACAACACATGGATGATCAGGGATATTTAGTTCAACAGAATATAACATCAAATGAACCTGGTGTACAAAGTTGGTCACAGAATGAATTAGTTTCGCGGAAGAATGCTGATGTTTGTATTATGTTTCTACCGCCTAGTATATATATGGAACCCGATGTTACCAGTAAGAATATAACAAAAGAGGAGGAAGAAGGTAATGACAAGGTTGAAAAGAAGAAGGAGCTTCGAAAGTCTTCAGCTACTACCAAATCCTCAACAAGTCCAAGCAAACCATCATCACTCTCACTAACAAACGATGCAGGACGTGCCGCCTTCCAATTATATTCCAAACCAATCCCCGCAATGAATGAAATTAGTATAGTCGATGGATTAATTAAATTATATGATGGTATGACTACATCATTTAGTCGTCGTACAGATGTTTTGTTAAGGGTGAAGGGAGTGATGATACATGGTGTTGGTAAGCTTAGTTTGGTAACAACTGGTGGTGGTGGGTCGTCATCATTAGATGGAAGTGGTGGTATTATGAAGAAACGTCGTAGTTTTTTAGCTGTACGACAAGTTGACAGTGTAAAGGACGATGAAGATGTGGACATTGATGAGGAGAAATCTTTTAGTGAGGATAATCCCTTTCTTGGTGGCGATGATGACGATTCCGCCGAGGATGTACAATATTCATCCGAACGACGTAGACGGTTACAACTTGCTGTTGAGGATCTACTTTTACGACCCGAACATCATGATGGAGCAGATACTAGTACGCCACAACAACACGAGGAGCAGATTGAATCTATACGAAATGAGGCACTTGACTTGTACTCCTCACTATATATTAATGAAAGTACACAATATCTAGATAAACATGATGATGTGATTGGAATATCCTTGAAGAAGGATGGGTGGACACGGTTACAATCGGTAGATGATGATATTGTGCCTTTAAATGAGGAAGATGAAGAAATAGTAGAAGAAGATGTTGATAGTGATTCCTCACACCAACTCATACATGAAACACCAGAAGATTCAGAGAGGATTGACAAGAAGAATGCCTCCACTGTGGATCTGCATCTAGATTCCGAACATATAACTCAATCCCATCGTTCTACCTTGACATTAACCGATACTGAACCGCATCCAACTCGGTATGTGTACCCCTATCCATATGTTATTGATGATTCTGAGGATTCTATCCAAAAGGCGTCATCGCCTGCAAGTCGAAAGTTGCCCGGGAGGGAACAGGCGTTAGAAGCTAATGCTGCCAATTGTGAGTTTGAGATCAATATCGACATCCAGTCTACCAAGTGGACGTTTGGAGAATGGAGATCAAGTATGGAGCATCGATTGAGGATGGGAGGGGTATTCAACCCCAATTGGAACGTTGCCAATTCAGAAAGTGATGTCGTAAAGATGAAACGATCACAATACTTATCGGCGATGAAGTCTCAACTTGATTTCTTAGAAGAAGAAAAGACATCCAATGAGGCTTTAGTTATGACCATGATGGGTGATATCGAATCAAAGAATTGTGACTTCCATTCCTTTGTGAATGTAACTGCCATGCGGACAGATTGGGATCATACAACAGCCAAAGCTATCAATTATAGCTTTTACATGATGTTGACATGTCTGACACAGATTGTTATTCTTCTTCGACAGTTACTACATACACAATCTCAATCAGTAGCATCGAACGTATCGTTGATGTGTATAGGATGGCAAACTGTACTGGATGCTATACTGTGCATCAGTCATATATTCCTATGTCTAGTCATGCAACCCCTCTTCACGGCTTTTGCCAGTGTAGCATTCTTCAAGCTTTTGATATTTTGTGTCATTGAGATGAAGTACATGGCAATCATAATTCAAGCTCGGAATAATGCTAACAATACTGGGATATCACAAGAAGAAATGAGGAGACAGATAACGTTGCTCCATATGAAATTCTATGGTGCACTCATGTCGGCTATACTTGCATTTTGGTACTTTGGTCAAACACACCGCAAACTCTATGTCTTGGTTCTATATTCATTCTGGGTACCACAAATCATACTGAATATTATTACAGAGTCACGGAAACCTATGCATCCTTACTACATGTACGGTATGAGTTTGACTAGAACGGTAGCACCCGTCTATGTCTTTGCTGTTAGGAACAACTTCTTGAAGGAAGTGAATCCGGACTTTCCAACCGAGCCACAAATGTGTCAGTTGTTAGTGTTGTGGGTGGCTATCCAAACTGCAATACTATATGCTCAAAGTAAATATGGAACTCGGTTCATGATACCACAGAGGTAAGTCTTTCACGTGTGACCCTTCTAATGTTGCACGTTATCAAACTTACTCATATCTTGTGCTTCTTTGTGTTCAACCAGATTCCTTCCACCGAAATTTGACTACGGCAGGCCAATTCCTGCATCCCTTCTCCCACGTGCAACAATAACAAGCAATTCAACCAATGGGACATCGCCTGGCATTGAGCTAGCACCACTGTTGAACACCGATCCACCTAACTCCCCTGGAAGAAACAATGGCGTAGCACGGAATCGTAAAGGAGGAAGTAATAGAGCGAGACTTGGTTCGGGAGCGGCAGACACTGGCACCTCGTCAATGAGCGAGGATACTACAGATACCCCCACTCTAGATTGTGTCATATGTTACAACGAAATAGATGTCAATGATAGTAAAGGATATATGCTTGCTCCTTGTGACCACATATTCCATCGGCACTGCCTAGAACAATGGATGGATGTCAAGGTATGTCATTTGTATGTTTGCATGCTTATCATTTAACGAACTACCTCATCTCACCTAACCTCTTCTTCGCTCTATTTTAGATGGAATGCCCAATATGCAGGTGTAACTTGCCTTCCATCTAATCTAAGTCTATGCTAGAGTATTTACAAGGTCTACTATGATTATATAGACTGGGACAGATACTATCGTAAGACTGAGTAAAATAGAGAAGAGTTATTTAGAATTTCAATACCTGTTTAGTCATCAATTAGCATGCTCATAAGATAGCCATAGGATTCCTGTCACTGTCGGGTGTGCGTTATCACAGTTTATGATGACAAGAGAGGAGATTATAACATATGTCAGTATATATGATATGAAGGGTAATCAATAAAGGCAAAATAAGGTCAATTGAAACAGCCAAGTCGTCGAGACTTCATATTGGACATACGAATTCATATCATAAAACAATACTAACGAGGACTTTCCTGCAACACAGGCAGATAAAAACCACTTGATGATAACACCTCGACCTTCGATCTCTTTGAATTTAAATATACCCCTGTAAACAAGATGGTGGTTAGTCAGGAACAGCATGCAAAAGGCAAAAGATTCATTTGTTTTGCAACACATCACAAACTACTCACCATAATCCACTTATGAGCATTGATGCTTGTATAAATGAGAAACCTACACCCTGACCCAGGTAGGTTACTGCTATAATGCACATGAAGTTCCCTCCACTATATAATATGCCTGATAGACCTCCCTGAAACCACATTTGTTTTATATAAAACGAAGGAAGAGACGACCAAACCTGACTTATATTTCCGTCATGTCTATACAGTTCAAATGCAAATCGTATAATCCACAAGATAATTGTAACAAGGAATGAACCAATTGCAAAAGATATAACATACGAAGGTCCACCATATCCACTATGAGCAGCATAATGGAGAGGGATCATATTCGTACCGCCCCATAATCCATTAAACAGCGAAGCTAATATACCAGTTTGACGTCTGGTTAATGTGACTCTTCCATTTAAGAAAGTTATACTCTTCTTGTCGGATGTTGTGGGATGTTTAAACTTGTCTTTATCTTCCAGTAATGATTCCACTTCTAACGGTGATAGTGAATTACATAATGGAGCAGGAGCAGTCTTTTCATTAGCAGCCTTTACTTCTAATATTTTCGTTTTGGTTGGAGTTGGTGAGTTCTTTATCTTTGTACCACTTCTTTTACTTGCCTTTGAGTCTCCGGAAGTTCTTTGTTTGGTAATGAGTAGCGGAGCTTGTAAATCATTTGATGATGAATGTTGTATCCGTTTTCTCATGTTACCTTCTATGTCGTCTTCATCTACAGCAGTTGAAGAAGATGTATCTTCTGTTGTATTATCATCCTCTATATCTTCTTTTCTTCTTCTCTTTATCTTTGTTTGTGGTCGGGAGAATATTGACATTCCAACCAATCCACTGATCAATGTAGCACAGGCACCACAAGCATGCGGTACAGATTTGACATGTTCTTCAAACACGAATATACCCCACATGACAGCTGTTAATACATTCATTGATGACCATGTACCGACCGCTACAGCTAATCCTGCCGTCCGTATTCCATAAATACCCGCCCAACCACCTGAAGATGCGCGTTTTACAATTCATAAAGATGAAAGAGAGGAGATAACTTCTGTTAGCACATGTAGTTTGCATAGGCAATTATATGATAAGCAATACAAACTTGGACTTCCCAGGTACCCAGAATAAACCCGAAACAATACCCCACTTTGTAAATCGAAGTGGTTCACCACTAAGTAATATTAACCAACTCGTTAGAAAACACATTATTGTTTTATAACTCTGAACAACTAATGGATCAACATCCAATCGTTTAACAACTTCTGATTTGACTGGTACACCAAATGAGCCTAGACATATTGCAGCGGTAATAGCAGCTGCATATCCACATGCCTCATTGCATTTATCAAGAAGCATAGATAAGAAGAATGTTGTTTAAATTTGGAAATGTTGTGTTGAGTTTTGAGGTATGTGTTGTGATATAAGCTACGCCGCCACACCAGTCGATACTAAAGCAATGTATTATCTATCTCACTGAGGAAATTGACAACAACTAAACTTATAATACTCCCAATCTACCAGTTTGCAATGCACCACCACAAACTTAGAACATTTTATGAGAGTAGATATTGTATCGTACAATTTACAATACTGAGGCAAAAATAAATTGAAGGATACCGGAGATATTCCCTCAGCTCACTCCACTCTCCACTATCAATCATCAAACACCCTTCTTTCCTTATCATATGTTTGCATCGTAGATTCTACATCATTCTTTGTAACATATCCTTGTAGTCAGATATTAGGAAGAACTACTTTCAATTGATATAGTCCTGTGACAGCAAAGGATTCGCAAGGTATCTTTTCTATTCTGGAGAAGAGAAAGCTTGCTACCTCTCTAGATGTATGCTTAAAGCTTTTTAACATTATGAACTACTATGAATCTAGCGTCCGAATCCACTGCGAGATCATTAGCTCTGTTCCATATAAATTCCGATGAGTACAATCCCCTTGCCCCCGTCCAGTATTGCCATTTGGTATGCTTGCAAGCTGCCAATAGATTGGAACAATATGAACCATACCACTGCTATTGTTATCCTCCCATTTCCGAAGAATATCTGTCCTCCATGAGTTGGGTAAACAGTTGGGAATACAACTTTCATGTACTAGCTCTGTCATATTCATTTTGGGATAGAGCTTTTGAAAGAACTCTGCCTCGGGCTTACCATCTTTCAATCTATACTGTTCGTCCTTTGCTTTGTCTTTGGTTATGAATTTGGCATGACCTGCCATTCGTTCCTCTGACAATGTTTCACACCCACATCGCCACATACAAGACGGAGTAAATAATCCGTTGGTAGTCGACCATTCCTCAGGTGTAGGCTCAAATAGATAAACTGATGAATTTGATAACTTTGATTGTGATGCTATAAAGTCCAATGCTTTCTCATACTGTGAAGCTTTACTTGGTGTATAATGTGATGATGCACCCGTTGTTAATACGATATCGTTCGAAGTGAGAGATCTCACGGCGAATGGGAAGTCATACTTGTACAAGTTATCTTGTAACCCCCACTGTATACCAAAGCGAGAATATCTAAATTCAGTCTTTCCCCGTGCATGTATAAAAGTAAACTTTTCGATCAATCTACCTTTTTCTGCTAAGTTAGGTGTCCATCTCATTTTGCCGGGTCCTCCAAGCGCGGCTTCCGTAGGGAGTGTACTTATTGAAGAGTTCATAAGACACGCTAATGTATAGAATGTTTGTTCCATAATCGAATCACCATGTAGCCATACCATATCATATCGTGATAATGTTGATCGTATACTTTCGAAATTAATAGGTGTACTGCAATTCAATCCTATCTTACTAACCGGTGTTGCAAAGTTGGATCGACCTATCCTCTTGAGACATGTTTGAACTTGTGTAGAGTTGGCAATTTCATATTGTTGTAAATTCCTCCATGTCGATGAATTACGATTGTTAACACGCCCACAACCGTCTATCGTTGTTGTACTTGTACTGCTGTATGATTGTGTTCTTATTGTTGAGATGTAATTCAGCAATGAAACATTTTTGTTGAGTTGTTTTCCAATCAATATTATGGCAAGTATCACTAGCAAATTGGTATATCTTCTTCCCATCCATGTTCCAAGTTTCTTCATTAGTCAGATACTATCTAATTTATAATATAGGTATCAATAATTATTAGGATATACGTACGTACATATCAGCTCCGCCGATACCACCGCCGCCAACAACAACCGTACATTCTTTGAGTACATACATGTGATTATGATGAGCTTTGCCGCCGCCAATGATAATAATAGTATACCACCACCTTCTCTCAACTGATTGCACCATACATATCAGTAGTAGTCAGTAGTCAGTAAAACTCTATTACATAAATAAAACTCTCTTCTGGTATTCGTGACCAATCCATCACATCACGGATAAATCACATCATACAACATCTCAACTACTCAACTCTCAACAACTTTTATCTCCTGTCTCAACACTCTATCATCTCATACTAACCGACACAATAAGCGTCAATATACGCAGAGGCGTAATGCAGGTGCGTGTATATTGTATCGATAGAAGTGAACCTGCAACCATAGAATGAATGCCGCAATACGAGCGTCACTCATATCAGATGCAAAGAAAATTTCATCACTACAAAGTTGGTCGATACAAGATTTGCTTAACATTAAGCTCAACAATAATGATACAAGCATCGACATACTAAATACAAAGTTATTACTTCAAGAGATACAAATTCGATTAGCAATACAACATGAGAAACTATCTATATTCTCAAAGTCCATTAATGAATATACAAACGTTGCAAAGATAGAGGGTAATAAGGTACAACGAAATCTTAATAATCTGCAAGCGTTGCATGCAAATACATATCAACTACCACATCAAATAATACAAAGTCAATCGATATTAGAAAACTTTACAACACGAAATCAAAAGTATGTAGCTGATACATTTGAACAAATCATGGATAGACATGGAACATCGGTTGAAACACTAGCCGATGTTGTGATACATGCACGCAATATGGAAGACGAGTTACCATCAATACTTAGAAGACAATTCCATCAAGAAGTAGATATACTCCAAAATACACATATTGAATCATTCCTACATGATAGATTGATGATACAACTTATATGTGAACATTACAGATCGTTAAACAAAGGGAAGGTAACTGGTGCAGTTTCACTTGATACGGACGTATTGGATTGTGTAGATGATGCTATTACTGAAGCAAAACATGTTGCTGATGCGAATCTTGGTGTTGCTCCTGAAGTACATATACAATCAGATGATAGTATCAACGATGACAACTTCATACCTCCTCCACTGATAAGATCTTGGTTACATCATGCATTAGTAGAAGTTACCAAGAATGCCATGACGTCTAATATTCAACGGTTAATATTGCAACAATCATCATCCACTGCCGCCGCAGTATCATCACTACCTCCACCTGTACATATCAATATAGACAAGAAGGAACTACCCAACGAATCTAAGTTTTTGAGAATACAAATCAAAGACCAAGGCACGGGATTAAAGAATAGAGAACAGGCATTCGGCTTTGCTCAATCCTCTACACAGAAACGATGGAATCGATTGGAAGAACAGCAATCATATGCCGCAGTTAGACAGCCACTTGGTAGCTTGGGTGTTGGATTACCATTGAGTCGACTAATGATGAGAGTCTTTGGTGGTGATTTAGACGTAGCAAATCATGACAAGGAAGGCGATGGTATAGATAGTGGATGTACTGCTACCTTGCTCATCAATTATGATGACACATACAAAGCTAAGAATTAGAGAATTAGCTGATAGACGAAGATAGAAAGATTTCCTCTCCAGTTACTTTATTGTCCTAGATTGACTACACATTTAACTCATCTTATCATTCTTACTAAACACACATATCCCCCATCCCCTCTTTACTCAACAGCCCAGTCCTCACTAACACTTCTCTAATTTCCCCATGGCTTATTCTTCTTCTCCTTTGGGGTGCACTCCTTAGGAAGGTCTGCTTGGTAGGAAGTACCGTTACAGGAGTACGCCTCGTTACAACACGTTTCAAAGCCTTGGTCAATATTCTGTCCACTTGTATAGTAACAAGCGTTTGTGCCATTGCAAGACTTGTAAATACCAACACCTCCAATTAATCCACCATAACTGCCAGCGCCAGCACACGAGGAGTTCCCAAAGCAGGACTTGTAAATTCCTCCTCCTTCAATGTTACCTTTAAAAGCAGCGAAATAGCATGACAGTGTTCCATTGCACGACTTGGTGATTTCAGTAATGTTACCCAACTCAGCAGCAAAAATGCACGAATTGTCAGCAAAACAAGACTTGGTGACATTGCCAATGTAACCCTGTTCACCAGCACTGACACAAGCACCTTCTCCAATACAAGACTTGTATATCTGAAGGATGGTGCCACCTACTTCTTCATAGTCAAATGACACCTTTCCATAGGCAGCAAATTGACAGGCCCTACCACCCTGGCAAGATTTCTCAATGGGCCCCACATAACCTCCATAGGCGCCAGTATATTGGCACGCACTATCTCCATGGCAAGAGTTGACGATGGACTTGATGGACCCAGGACGAGAGCGCGCCGCACCTTCTTTGTCAGCTTTCGATCCACGGGCAGCACCTTGGCATGACTCGCCTCCTTGACATGAATCAATAATACTTCCGATATGTCCGCCTCTCTCGCCGGCTTTATCACATGCTTCTTGCCCGTTGCATGATCGGACTACTGACTTGATATTGGCCTCGTAGCATGCCTCTTGACCAATACAGCTGATCTTGTCTTTGCATACAGAACCTGTGAATCTACGGCATGGAGAATCATCATCAGCATCATCAGGGTTGAAACAGCACTCGCCTCCACATGCATCTTGACAGGTCTGGGTACTGTTGTCTACATTGTACCCATTCTCACAGTTGACAATCTTGTCAGGAGGGCAAGTTTGAGGCTGGCCTTGTAGAAACCTACTTCCTTCGTAGGAGTCAGCATACGAATCTTGGAATAGGATGCCAACATCACCGCCTTGCTTTGCGGAGGTTGCATCGATGGAAGATGAAGAGTCGGGTTGATACTGCCGGATTTCACGTGACCTACGACGTCGACGTTCGACACGGTTCTATATGCAATACATGTAGGTCGTATTATCAAGAGACGAGAAGAGAGAAGGTTAGATGGCTACACGTAGGGTCAGGATCCTATAGAAGTTGCTTCTGAAGATCTAGAAGTAGTTGAAGGTTGGTTGATACATCATTGGAAAGCCCTTGATGAGTAGAGTCCAAAACCATGTTGCCCTTACTTAGTTTTAAACATTGTGTGATTTTATGACCCATTTTGGGGGTAAAAGGTATGCCAGCTGGAACAATTCTCCCCAGGTTAAGGATAATCCCTAACTAGCCCAACAAAATCGCTTACAATTTTTTTAAATAAAAAATTAAGGGCACTGTAGATTCATTCCTAACTCACTGAGAGCATTCGATTAAGCCTATTTAAGCCTACCATAAGTCCCCTGGGGGCTTAGAAGCAACTTAGGGGGTAGGATACCGGACCCTGACCCTACGGGTAGCCAGATGTTGATCAAAGGCAAAGGAACACATTATGTGCACTGTGCACATCTTAATCTTGTGCACAGGCACAAACGTGAAACATAATACTTACCAGTTTACCAAAGGACCATTGGAGAGTATTGGCAATAACTAATGCAGGTAGGAGTTTCATGATTGTATTTGTTTGTCTTCTTCGATTAATTATGAGTTGTTGTTGCAACGCTATGTATGCTGAAAAAGACAACTTCAAAGGTTCTCCCAGTTTGGTCGCTAAAAAGGGCAGTTATGAATTAATACCACAGTCACACCATGGTGTCACAAAGGCAGTCCAATCTGGTCATATCAGACAAGATGGCAGATATGTTGTCACGTACGTACTTCTGATCAACCACCGGAGCTTCAAGTACGTGAACTTGAAGAAGAATCTATTTGATATGTTGAATGGAAGGACACCCATCTGATATTTGTGAGCAGTGGTTCATGGCCATGGCATCCAATATCCTCTTACTCTTGACGAAGAAGAGAGTTGCTATCATGAAACAGCTTCAGCTCATACTCATACATATGCCTATTCACACCTCTATATATAAAAAACTTTTTATGTAAATGTCCCGGTGAATACAGGCTTAGCCTTCCCATACTTTGATCCACCTCTCAACTCAACATCAGCAAGTATATTAGTTGCAGCTAACCAACTTTCCATCGAACTTCCATCTCCCATTGCCGCAAGCATTGGTGAAAAGATTTGATGAAATTCTACAACATTCAGCCTTAGTAATGCATCTCCACCATCTGATATCAATTCCCGTTCACCAACAAAGAGGAGTGAGCGGAATGCCACGGCACGAAATGCCTTCCATGCTTGAGGAGGTATCTTCCACTTCTCAGATGTATCTCGTAATGAACCGATTGTTAAACTGACTGTTGATCCTTTTATTATCACTCCAGTTTGATATCCGGCTACTTCCTCTGCTATTATTCGTGCAAGTCTTGCCTGAACACGTAATCTTACATCTAATGATGGTTTATTAGTAGTGCTTTGTTGTTGTTGACTTTCATTGGCAAATTCATCCAACTTGGTACTGCTACTAGAATGGCGATTCAATAATGATTGATGTGCCTCAGCAAATGTCACTGCCCGATTACTATGCGCATCAGGAGCGGCATCCTTATTTCGAATAACATTCTCACGATATCGTTGTGCCGGGGAGCTGTCTGGATCATCATTATTATGATCAGGATCAAAGTTACCAGCCTCATCACCAAACAAACCACTACTCTTCGTTGGTGATCCTCGAGGACTTAAGTCTTGATCTTCGGCATAACTAATTATTGTTGCAAATCCCTCCTCAACATCCTCGTTTGCAATCTTTGTTCCACCAGGTGAATATGTTGCCTTTGTTGGTATAGCTATTGAACCCTGACCTTCGTTTGATGACTTGGCCGCATTCTCAATAGCAGCGGCAGCTTCCTCGATACGTCTTGCCTTCTCATCCCGCTCTGCCTCCATCCTACGTCGTTCACTCTCCCTCCTCATCTTACGTTCCAATCTCGTTACATGTATAGCATGTAATCGTATATATGCCTTGGCAACATGTGCCAGAAAGAATGATAAGAAGAATAATGCACTCGGGATAAAGAACAATGTACAGAACCATACACTTGAATTCTTCGTGGGGACATAATCACCATACCCGACAGTAGTTAATGTAACAATACTCCAATAGATTGATTCCAATGGACTCCATTCCTCTATTGTTCCGACTACAATTGCACCTAGGAATATCATCCCAAGGAATGGTAATACAACTGCTAAGCATTGTCCAGTTTTAGTTGTTCGTAGATATAGTTGAAATTCCTTAATCTTGACAATTGTTGCATCAATACATGGACGTTCTTTAACCAAATCTTCTAATTCTGTCATGAATTGTTCACGATATTTATCAATTTCTTGTACCATCCCTTCACCTCCTTGTCCTGATACATCACTCTGTTCATCATCAACATCATTATTACCATTATTACCTTTCCGTCGTCGTCTTGGTGAAGTCCTTAACTTGGTAGTTTCCAACGTAATCAATTGATACGTATGTGCACCCAAAACAGTAACTAAACTAATACCCACCAAGATATATAAACTAGTAAAACCATGAAATGCCGCAGTATTCGGCAATGGCATTGGACCACCATATCCAACAGTCGTAACTGTATAAACAGTAAATAATAATGCATCCGGAATTGACCATCCTGCTTCTGATCTGTAAAACATACAACCTAACCATAGATATATAATCATTAGTAATGTTGACATTATGAAGGATAATCGTGTAGCTCCGTAGCGTGCACGCCATGATATTTCTTGATCTTCTAATGCACGTTCATATTCGGAATCGAATATTTGACGGAGTGAATTTATTTCTACTTCGGAGGTTTGTTTGTCTGTTTGTTGTTGTTGCTGTTGTTGAGAAGAGGATGATCGTTTCAATCCACCACTACTCGTACCTTCTCCACCATTTGCAACGTTGATACGTTGAGATGTAGACTGTTCTTTTATATCATCATCAACTGCAAACCTTTCACCATTACCTTCATTATTGTCATCACTAAATGGATTCCAATCGGAGTTAATTAGGGGATCAACGAATGGTCCGAATAATGATGGTGATGTTACTACTGTCTCTGCTGGTTCTGATTGCTTATCATTTGCTTCCACTTTTGCTGTTACTTTAGTTTTTGGGGGTGTAATAGACTGTCGCTGTTGTTTAGGCTGTGTAGATTGTTGTGCAGTGTTACTTTTTGTTGGTGGAGTTCGTGATTGTGGCTTTTGTTTTAATGTTGGTTTCGCTGTTGATGAAGGTGAGCTACTACTTGACACCGATGATAGTTTTGGAGGTGAGTTAGGAGGTGATGATTCAACTGTATCGAGTCTAGGGGGCGATGCTAGTAAATCGTCGGTAGTTGTACCATCTGTTGATAGTTTATCCGTTGCAATTGAAGTGTTATTATTAGTTTGTGTAGGCTGCTCTGGTGTAGAGGATATCGTCTCTTCATTGCTACCATTTGCAACATTAGTAGTAGTACCATCACCATTTATATCTGTATTAATACCCTTTTGTATATCAGTATTAATAGTCTCCTCTTGTAAACTGTTGCTGTCATCATTCTTTTCATCAATACTAAATTTGGTATCAGCTGAAGTGGAAGCGGACTGCGGTATTATAACCGTATCATCCTCTGATTCGACAGGGATATTTGTAGTAGACTCTTCACTTGCCATTATACGGTATGATATGGATATGATTAGGTAATTAGCGGCTTAGTTTCGTGTAGGGTCAGTTTATTTGCTGTTTGCTCTATATTGGGCTATGCGTGCCCCCATTTTAGTAAATATTACCCGTTTGCCCGCTCAAAAAGGATACTTTAGCTATTTCTTCTATCTCTAAGTTAGGTAAATATCGGCCAAACGAGGGGGGTACTTGGCAAGTATCCCGTTAGCCCCAAATCGATCGACCTTGGTCCAGCCACATAATTTTTGCAATCGCATTGCAATACAAAACAAACTAATATAAAGAGATATAAACAGAGATGGTAAGTAGAATATATAAAGATTATACGAAGATGTATTTTCTTGTTTTTTGATATGCTGTTGTTTGTTAGATGTGCATATCCGTCTTTTCTAACAATACACATTGGCCTCTCTCACACACCACATACTACACTACAATATAATACAATAGAGTGTGGTAGGAGTAGACTTTGGAGCCAAGCATGCCGTTATAGCCGCTGCCGGACGTGGTGGTGTCGATGTTATCTTAAATGGTAATTCACAGCGTCTTAATCCGTAAGTTATATATTTAGTTGTTTTTGTGTGTGTGTGTGTGGCTGGTATTTTGCACGTCTCCGACTTTAGTAAGAAGAGAAGGGAGTTTGGATTGGGGTTTGGTATATTGTGAATAAAGGGGAATAGATTAGTTATTAAATTATGGTTTGAATGCTGTTGGTTTGACGGGCGGCGGCGTTGATATTTAATACGGTGTGGCCTTTGGATTTTGTGTGTGTTGTGTGGTCATTGGCAGTTTCTTGTAACAATATATGTTGTGCTGTTGGCTTGTACTTATTAAATACCATTCTAATCAAATGTATTATCATCTAATAAAAACTCTCACTTGTTCGGCTTTCCACGACCTACATACGCTTTCGTCCGTCATATATCCACCCATTGACCCTTCTCCAACCATCAAAATTACAAACTGTAAATCACAAAACAAAAACACTCAATACATAAAAACAGCAACATGGTTGGATTTGATCAATCCCGAGCAATGGGAGAGGCAGCATCCTCCACGGCATTATCAAATTATAAGAATACAATTACAAATATAAAACGTCTCGTCGGTCTAAGTTACAATGATCCACGAGCTACATCTGAAATGCAAAAGGTAGCCTATAAGTGTGTACCATATAAACACCCAAAGAGTAAAGATGGCGAAGAGGGTATTGCTGTACAAGTCAACTTGGCTGGTGAAACGAAAACTATACCAATTGAGGCAGTGGCTGGTATGATAGTTAAACATATGGGTATGGTCGCCGCATCAAAATCAGCTGCTGAAACTAATGTCGATCCAAGTGAATGTTTACCACGTGATTGGGTTATCTCCATTCCAGGGTATTACACCGATGCCCAACGACGTGCCTTTTTAGCTGGATGTGAAATGGCAGGCGTGAAAGGCGTGCAACGATTAATGAATGAAAATACAGCAACGGCATTAGCATATGGTATATTCAAGGATATACGTAAGGAATTTACTGCCGAGACACCCACACATGTAATGTTTATTGATATGGGAGCCACATGCTATTCAGTTAGTATTGTTGACTTTCAACCTGGTAAATTAGTTGTCAAGTCGGTACAGTACGATGAGAACTTGGGTGGACGTGACTTTGACACTATTATTGCTGAATGGATAGCAACGAAGTTTGAAGAAAAGTATAAAGGAAAGTTAAGTGGTAGTCCACGTGATAATGCCAAAGTCATGTTAAAGCTACATGTTGCCGCCGAAAAGGCCAAGAAGACATTAAGTCCAGCAGGAGTCAAGGAAGCTAGGATTAATTTGGAATGTATCATGGATGATTTAGATTTTAGTATATCATTAAAACAGGAGGAATACAAGGAATTATGTGATCCGTTATTGGCAAGGTTAAAGTTACCTATTGAGAAGGCATTGGCCGAGGCACAGTTGAGTAGTGGTGATTTGACTAGTGTTGAAATTGTCGGTGGAGCGACACGTGTGGGTAGTGTTAAGACTACATTGGCGGGAATTTTGGGATTGGATGTAAATGCCGTGAATAACGGATTGTCAACTACGATGAATGCTGATGAGGCCGTATCACGTGGGTGTGCATTACAAAGTGCCATCCTCTCACCTCGGTTTAAGGTATTGCCATATGAGGTGATTGAGTACCAGCCATTCCCAATTAAGATTGAATGGGATGGCACACACGAGGCTGGGATGGAGGTTGATGCCGATGAACAGAATCCCACACCCACCAACTCGGTTGTTATGTTTGAACGTGGATGTAACTTCCCCATCGTTCGACGTGTGACATTGCGTCGATCTGGCAAGTTTGCCGTTGATGCCATGTATGATGATAGTGCCGAGGAAAAGTATAATTATCCCAAGGGTGTTAGTAAGGCAATTGCAAGTTTTAAGATTAATGCTCCTCCGGATACTGATTGCAAGATCCGTGTGAATGTCAAGCAGGATATTCATGGTAGTTTGACATTAAGTTCGGCACAAATGGTTGAGGAGATTATTGAGGAGGAACCAGCGGCTCCACCTGCCGAGGAGGGTGTTGAGGCCAAGGCTGCCGAGGGTGCTGCTGATGGTGAGGCGGCCAAGGTTGCTACTGAACCTACAGAACAACCTGCCGCGGCAAAGAAGCCCAAGCTTAAGAAGACAAACCTTGAATTCTCAATTGTCCGACCGCTTGATTGGACTGAAGCCGAGATACAGAAGGAGAACGAGGCCGAGGTTGCTATGGCCAATGCCGATCGTGTCGTGAGAGAAACTTCTGATGCACGTAACGAACTCGAGTCTTACATTTACGACATGCGTGATAAGATTATATCCGAATCTCAATTGGCAACATTCTGTACGGATGCGGAGAAGACGGCCTTCTCGACCAAGCTGGAATCCTTTGAGAACTGGTTATATGAGGATGGATTTGATGCCAATAAGTCGGCATTTGTTAAGAAACTTGAGGAGTTGAAGCAGCTTGGTAATCCAATTGAGAATCGTCAGTATGAGGCACGTACTCGTCCGAATGCTAACACTATGTTACAGAAGACTATTGAGAAGTACACGTCGTGGCTTAACTCAAGTCAGGGCGATGAGAAGTATGCTCATATTACCGACGAGGAGCGTGCTAACTGTTCTGATAAGCTTGATAAGGCCAGTGCATGGATGTATGATATGTTGGATAAGCAGGGAGGATTGGCTGCCAATGTCGACCCAGTTGTTACATGTGAGCAGATTTATGCCAAGAATAAGGAGTTGAACGATGTTGTGAGTCCAATCATGCACAAGCCTAAACCAAAGCCCAAGGTTGAAGAGAAGAAGAAGGAAGAACCCGCTCCTGCCCCAGCGGAGGAGAAGAAGTCGGGAGAGGAGGAAGAGACAAAAATGGAAGAAGAAGGTGCAACACCGATGGATGAGAGTGAACCAATGGATACTAAGGAATAAGTTTATGTTGATGGTTTGCTAGTGGGGTGTGACCCCTTGTACACAAACATCATCATATTGATGTCGATTTACAGCTTGGTGATAGAATAGAGGGTTGATTAAAGTTAGAAAAAAGGAAAGTATAACAGAGCTTACATTTACATCTTCTTAGTCTAATAAACTTTAGTTTACCATTATGACAATATATGTTTCATCTTCGACCCAATATAATCTCTCTCTCTTCAACTTATAACTCCTTCATATGCTCAGTCATCTTCTTCTTCTTCAACTCTTTCTTCTTCTTCTTCTTTTGAGTATGTTGTGCTGTTCCGTCTTTCTTCTCCTTCTGTTTCTCGTCCACCTTCTTACGTACCGCTTTGTCGCCCCTCTGCCACTTTATCTGATCGTCTAGAGACAGTTCACCTACAGCTTCCATCACTCCCATGTTCATCATATCAAGTACCTTTGCTAACTCGTCTGGATCACTTAGAATCCGTCCAAATTCTTTAATGTCATCTTCATTCATTCCACCAAACGCTTTCTTCATCCAGTACTTTTCTGAATCGGTGGAATCATCAAGGAAATCACTAATCTCTTGTTGTTTCCGATCATCAACTTTACCCATGGACTGAGAAAGGACATCATTGAGATCTACCTCATTTGCGCTGAATATCAAATATTCATTTCAACTAAAGCATCCATCACCTCCGGGTCGAATGAATCAAGTATGGATGCTAGGTCATCTGGGTCTTTGACAATCCTCTGCATTTCAAGCAAGTCCGTTTCAAGTGTCATGAATACATTCCTCATCATCAAATCCTGTTTGCGGGTCAACTTCTTGTCATTCTTTTGCTTCATTAGTTGGTCAGTACTCCTTGTCGACTCAAAATAACGGGCAAGTATATCCTCAAGAGGAAGCGTCGTTTTGAAATAGAATTCAATAACTTCATCCTCTACCTCTTGGTTGTCTTCTTTTCATTTTGATACTTATCCGAACAGACACATTGATAACATCATATACAATTGTAATACTCTAGGATCGTCAAGGAACTTCATCCATCCCTCCTCATCAGCTATAATATCATCACATAAAGCTTTATACTTCTTCTCTTTGATATTAGTACTAACATCAAATTCACGTATCGTACTTGCCTCGTATATCTTACCAATCTTCTCAAGGTTGGACATCTTCTCTTCAACATTAATATTCCGTAGTGTATCTTCCGAAATTTCCAATTTGATATTACCATCTTCAAGTTACCATCCATCTTCTCGTCTATATGTTTGATCATATCATCCATGAGAGATAATTTCTCCTCATCAAATTCATCAGCATGTTTCTCGGCTAAGTTTGATAATAGTACATCCAGTAATTGACCCGGGGGTGCGTTATCTACTACCGACAGTATGTCATCATCATCTGAGGAGATATCTTCGTCCTCAAAGAATGCATCATCATCTTCATACTTAACTTTATCAGCCGCCGCCACCGATGGGTATAATAGTAAGGTTAGCAGTAGTGAACTTTTGCGTCTCTTCATGAGTTTGTTTTCGTCCGCTTGATAGCCATATATCAATCGATATCTCATGTATCATATCTCATACATGTCATTATTATTTTATTGATTTAGGATACCGTATCTTTGTTTATGTTTAGTATTACCTAGCAATAGCTCAAATATGAGGTATTTCTATTTGTTTCAACTGATAGCAGCGGTAGACCATTATAAGAGCTCACTCTTCCGATTGCCGTGTTAGTTATTGAATGTGTGTAAAAGTCTACATGTCAATTGTTGGTGGTCCTATGACCTGACTCATCGAGCCAGTAAGTTTCAAGTAGGCAAGTTTGTTCTTCTGATTGATTAGTTGTTGTTTATTGTATCGTACACAATGGCGTTGTTCTCAGATGACACTGCTTCGGCATTGATAGATGTATCGACATCATATAAATTTGCTTCTACTATTGCAATTCTTGTCACTCTTCTCTTCATCAAGATATCAAAGAAGAATGATACTAAGAAGAAGTACCCCCTTCCACCAGAGGGACAACCCTTTGCCGAATTCTTAACCAATAGAAATGGTATGCGAGCTGAGAATCAAACAGAATTAGTAGAAAAGTATGGCAATGTATACACAATACCCTCACCATTACAAGGAATTGTACCAAATCAAGTTGCAATAAATGAAATTGAATTAGTGAAAGAATTATGTATCAAGCAAGCAAATATGTATAGGAATCCTTCCAAATTTACAACGAGAGGCAACGCCTTTGCAAAGGCTACTAGACAGGTAGTGGGTACTGGGGTTACCGGGCTAAAGGGTGATGAATGGGAATGGCGTAAGAAGGCACTGTTAAAGGAGTTTCATAGGAATAGGCTACTCTCAGATGAGAGAGGACTACTAAAAGCAGTTCTCGACGAGGGCAGGATCTTATGCAATGAATTGGAAAAGGCTGCAGATACTGGAACTGTCATTCGAGTTGATCATCTAGCTACAAATGCAGCAGTTGGTGTTGTACTCTTCTTCTTATTTGGTAGGAGATTGGAATTTGATACAGATGAATTACAAAGATCCGCGAAAGATTTGATTGAAGGATTGTTTGATAGATTAATGAGCCCATTCTTTGACGTTACAAAGCATATATCTGGGACAGCAGCATACAAGACATATAGAAAGATTCTGGCTGCTCAGAAAGTAGTAGATAGTATTGTAGCAACCGAGACAGATATGCTATTAGATGAATACAAAACTGGAAAGGTACATCCTGATCGTACTCCTGGATCAGTTATGGCATCCTTAATTGAGAATGAACCTAGATTTCGTCAAGGGGGTACAGAGTCAATGCTCGCCGAGGCAAGAGTGTTTGTACAAGCAGGGTTTGAAACAACTGCTCATAGTTTAGCTTTTGCAATTGGAATGATGGCTGAACGACCTGATATTGCTGATCAAATGGCAAGTGAAGGATCTAAATACTTTACAACTAAAGATTCGTATTACAACACTGACGATATGAAAGAAGCAATCGATAAAGTCACATTGGTCAATAACTTCTTTCACGAGGCTCTACGGCTGTATCCATTGGCACCAGCACTCGGCGGCGAATGTACTGATGATATTGATATTACAACCAAGAATGGAGATAAGTACACATTGCCCAAGGGTACAGCAGTGATGTTCTTCAACTATACACTGCAGAGACAAGTATCAGATCCCGATGAGATACGTCCAGAGCGATGGGATGTTGCTCCAAAAGATAAACCCTTCCTTCACACCTTTCAAACTGGTGCTCATACATGTCCTGGGAAGCCATTAAGCTTGTTAGAAGGTCGTGTATTCTTACTTTTGGCAGCTATGCAATTCAAATTTGAGTTCCCAGAAGTTATTAGTAAGGTAGAATATCAAGACAATATGTTGCTTCGGCCGAAAGATGGTATGCCTTTGCTAGTTAAAAGAAGATAAGTATGAGTATAACAACTAATCATGTACAGACAATGAATATCTACATTTATAAACAATCTAGTATAGAAGTGTATCAATCAATCTTCTTTGATATAGACTCACTCTGTGATGATGTTTCAGATTTGACTTGTACAAGTGTCTTTCCAGTATTCCCTCCCGTGAACAGTTTGTATAAGGCAATTGGATACGAATCAATCCCTGTCTCAACATGCTCTGTCATCTTAACTTTACCCCTTGCATACAGATATAACATACCAATCAACATGAACGGTAGCTTCCAGATGTATATCATAAAGTTGAATCCCTTCATTGTGGCTCCCTTCTCGGCTAATTTGATATAGTTTGATGGACCAGTGGCCGTTCCTCTTGCCTTGCCATATTGGGATATGGCACCACAGATCACCACTCGTCCATTGGGATTGATCTTCCCAAGTAATGTGTTGAGTATCTCACCTCCGACATTATCATAGATGAAATCAATTCCGTCAGGGCAGTATTCATCAAGTTGTTGATCGATTGTTTTGCTTGTGCATTTGTAATCAATAGCAGCATCTATACCTAGTTCATCCACAAGATATGATCCTTTGATCTTACCTCCTGCCACACCAATTACTCGAGCTCCTGTACTCTTGGCAAGTTGTGATGCAATACTACCAACAGCTCCCGCCGCGGCAGTAATGACCACCGTATCAGTCTTCTTTGGTGGTTTACATACATAAAAGATGCCAGCATATGCAGTTAAACCTGTCGAAGCTCCTATCAAACCAAGGGAATCTCTCCGTTCCATAAAGGGAAGTTTCATCATACCAAACATTTCTGAAGACTTTACTGTTGCATGTGTTTGAGCCCCAACCATACCAGTAACATAGGAACCAACTTTCGACTTTGTCTTACTTCCTGCAAATATAACCTTTCCATATCCTATGGCTGGCATGGTACAACCAATATCAACACTTCCATGATATGCATCTGCATCTAACATTGTTCGTAGGAAGGCATCAATTGATAGACATGACGTTTCGATAATAATCTCATCATCGCCACAATTTGCAATAGGTATTTCTTCTGTGATTTGTTCAACGTCTGTGTCTGGATTGAATAATCCTTTGGGTCTTTGTTTTAGTACCCATTTTGTATTGTTGTATGAAGTAGAAGAAGATGATGTCCTCGTTTCTTCGGATACTGACGAAGATTGTCTATCTGGTGCCGGCATAATATATGATTAAGATACTTAACGAACTCTATCTACCGATTAACAACTATATATAATATATACCAATGTCGGCGGACAGTGTGTTATTGTTATGTTGTGTAATGATACTATGGTTTTATGTTGCAACGAAGACGGAGTTGTTTACACTGCAGTTATTGCGAGACTTTGTAAGAATCTTATTGACTCTTGAGAATTGAGATGTGACGATGATGATGACACTACTTAGGAGAGTGATGAGTTGGCAAAAAAATGATGAATTGATTGTCAATTCAAATTGGGCGGGGGAATAAAAGGATATCGGTATCCTTTTATGAGAGTCATGACCCCCCGACAGGCGTTAGGAGCGCGCGTGAGTTACGAGTAATACCGTGATATACCTCTTTATACAATATGAAACAACCCCCAGCAAAGAAGGCGGCATCTACAAAAGGTCAAAAGCCTAAGGCAAAGGGTGGTACCAAACAGGCGGCAGCAATATCGTCTACACAACTCGCAACAAATCATATCTCAACACCAACCAATTTACCAATATGTATCATTGATAATGGTGGATGGACTGTCAAGTATGGCCTTGTAGCTCCAAACAATAACAATGATACCAATGTACAAATGTCAAGCATGTACAATGCCACGGCACGACCACCATTACAGCTAACTATACTAGCCGGTGATGAAATCACATCAACAATGAAAAATTTAGGCCAATTAACATGGAGTAATTCATGTGAACGTGGCATGGTATGTGATGGCGAGACACAGTTACGTGTTTGGGCACGTATATTGGAAGTATTGAATGTTATACCCAATGTATCAAATGTTATGGGTGGAGGTAGTGGTAACTTCTTAGCATCAATTGCAGCATCTCGACGGGGTAAAAAACCAGTTGTTCAACAACAATCAACAACACAAACACAGGCATATACATCTAATAATTGTGCATTCCTATTACTTGAACCACCATTTGTACCCTCAACTATATCTGAGAATATTGATAATATACTGTTTCGTGAGTTAGGTATGTCGAGAGTTTCTAGATTATTAGGACCGTGTATGGCGGCTGTGAAGTATATATCATTCTGTCAACAACAGACAACAGCTTCAAAAGCCACCACAACTAATAACACTGACAATGTGAAATGGGTCAATGATAATACAGAATGTTGTTGTGTAGTAGACTCAGGATATTCATTTACACACATTGTACCAACACAGAATAACGGTGAGGCAATCGATACTGCAATCCGTAGACTCAACGTGGGTGGCAAAGTATTAACAAATCTACTCAAGGAATCAGTTACCTACCGTCAATGGAATATGATGGATGAATATCATATAGTTAATGATGCAAAAGAACAATTATGCTTTGTTAGTGATCAATTTGATAAGGAAATGAAATATGCCAAATCAACAAGGAAAGGAATAAGGTGGTTTGATAGGGAATATCTCTTACCAGACTTTGTTAATACATTCAAGGGATCGATACGGTTACCGGAACCATTGCAACGAAAGAATGAAATGGCCGAGATGGAAAAGATTAAGAAGGAATTGGATAGGTTGAATGATGAGAAGGAGCGCCAAGAGCTTGAGGATGAGGCAAGGGAGTTGGCAATGGAAGTAGATGAGAATGAGGCAGATGACAAGACCTCCGCCGAGGAACCAAATGCAGCAAAGAAAAAGAAGAAGAGTAAATCCAAGAAGGAGAAGAAGAATAAAAGGTCTAAAAAGAAGAGGAGTTCCAAGAATGCTGACAACTCGGATGAAGAGATGGATGGTGCTTCTGACTATGACGTTGATGACTCTGACGAAGAGTCAGATCAACAACGCCTCCAACGGTTAAAGGCAATGAGAGATGCAGAACGGAAGCGTCGAGAACAAGAATCTCTTGAACATCAAGCCATTGCCATGTCAGTTGAACGATTTGCTATTCCCGAGGTACTCTTCACACCGACTGATATTGGTTTAAACTGTGGTGGTATTGCCGAGGCAATAGTCGAATCAATCGAGGCATGTGATCCAGTACTTCGTGCGGCAATGTATCACAATGTATTGTTGGTGGGAGGGAATGCCAAGATATCTGGATATGCAAAAAGAGTCGAGTCTGAATTGAGAAAGCTTGCCCCTACAAACTATGAAGTGAGAGTTTATCTACCTGAAGATCCAGTTTCATACGCCTGGGAGGGTGCAAAGTTATTTGCAAGTCAGCCTGGTTTCCAAGAACGGTTTAGCGTTGATAGAATGAGCTGGGAAGCAATGAAGGCATCGGGCAACCAACAAGATATTTGGAAAAACTGAATTTCAACCGGTCTGCAGTGGCAAGTAGTTAGCTCTAATTTCTAAATAGTATATATTTGCTAGGTTTACATTCTTGTGTCGATAAGATAGTGTTTGCTCTTCTACGATCGAGTCTATCTCTTCATGAAAAAATCTTTTGGACCTGAAGGATACCTTTCACTTACACCGCGTGCAATCACTACTGGCCAAACAGGCTAGGGCTAGGGCCCTAAGAGATCGACATAGTACAGCCAGACACTAATTCACAAGGGTCTAGTCGTATAATAATACATCATTCCTATTTCTTTTATGCCTCATTCTATTTATTCCCCAATCAAACCCCCATTATGTCTATGTGATCACTTTTACAACCCCGAAAAGAAATCACTATTCATTGAACTTAACTTTTTCATATTTTCTTCATGTGCTGATATCTGTGGCTTGGGTGGTGCAGCTGGTACCACAGGTTTTGGTGGAGACGCCATTCCATTAGTTGCAGCAGGGATAGTCGTAGATGTAGGCGCTGCTGCTGCCACCCCATTACCATTACCAAGTCCATTCAACTGTTCCTGCAACTCTCTTGCCAACTTGGCATCCTCCTTCTCTCTCTTCTTCTTTTCATTCTCCTCTTGTAACTTTTGATTCACAATATTCTTTTGTGTAGTCTCGACATCTTCAAATCCATCATCCCCACCACTGCTTGTAGTAATCTTATTCACACGTAACTTAGATGCAGTACTTGATGTAGAAGTTTTCTTTAATAATCGTGATGATGCTGATGTTTTACTTGTTGGTTTACGTAATACTAACTTTGGACCACTGCTACCATTGAGTTTTGTTGGTGGTTTTAATCCAAGATTACCACTAACTGGTGGAGTTGGAACGGGTGTGCCCGTGGGTGTTGCAAGACGTCCTTTGGCACCGGACATTTGAGATGCCAATTTAGCCGAGGGTTGTAATACGCCTGCCTCGCCTCCACCACCATTGGCACTACGTGCAGCATTTAACTTGGACCGTGCCTCGTCTTCCATACTTTTTTGCATAGTTGCATTAGCATTATCTAATAAACTACTACTTCCACCACCTGAACTAACAGAAACACTCTCACCACGTTTGGCACCCTCGGCATCAACAGCCTTGGCCAACTCTGCACGGTATGCAACAGCGGCCTTACTTGTATACTTCTTTTCACATGCTGACTTTTCCGTACAGCCGTGCTTTCTGAAGAACTTCTTTGCATTATCATTACCACCAATACGCATGGCATCAATTTGACTATGTATATTGTGAAAGTTTGAGTTATAAATTAGTTGCAATTTACATTGGAAATTAGTTTCAATTCATAAGCATGCAGATTGTGCACAAGCCCGACTGCAACAAACAAAACAATCTCTAATATCAAATATACAAAACATATAAACCACAATCCCCGCTGCAAACAACAAGACACTCTCTCTAATATCAAATACACAAAACCATACATATAATCACTCACCGTTGTGTCCATTCATCTAAATCAACAGACCTAACAAACGTAATATGAACACCCATCTGTCGATGTGCCGCCGAACAATCTAAACATAGAAATATACCATAGGTAGTCGAGGCCCATGTCGGGCGAGTATTGGGACAATCGAAACATATTGTATTGGCTGGTATATTTTTCAGTTTACGAAACTACGCGCGTTTAGGAGGTTTATATGAAGATGAAGAGAGATGATTGTTGTAACATATGTTAGTGGATTCGGTTTTTGCAAAAGGCAAATCAAATAAATATACACAAAGGCCAAAGAGACAGCACTCAAATCATCAAACTTCATATTGAAAACTGAATTCCAAAACAATATCAAACAGGCACTTTCCTGGGAATTCTTATCTTTAGTTGGTATACATACTTGGTTTTTACCCGCGGCTGTTATTGAACCGTCTGCTTGGATGTTACCGGAATGATTAGACATTACTGTTACGTATTTGTTAATGGCCGTGTAGGAGAGATATCGTAGTATATACTACTACCACTGCCGATAAAGTAATGAAGGCGGTCGGTGATCTTACTTGTTTAATTGCAGAAAAAGCGGTATCCTCATGGCTTTTCTAATAAGAAACTGTCTATCCGTTATTTATATTTTTGTGTTGGTAGTTGTTGTTTGGTTATTGGAGACTGGTATATAATAAGGATGAAGAATATATCACCTAAAATAGCGTTTGCTTTAGTATCATTCTTTTTGGGTGAATTGGGTGATGGGTTGAACATATTTCAGGTAAGATTATATGATATGCACAAAATCATGAGACATGCACTAACCGTCTGACTAACCTATCTCGTTTATACTCAAGGGTATATATCTAGTAGCATTAGGATGGAATGAGGGTAGCGTAGGAATAGCCCTATCAATGATGGGCTTTACGGCCCTGATAGTCCAAACATTTGCGGGTGATATCATTGATAAAACAATATTCGATAGACGTAAATTTTTATCATTGGCAGCTGTGGCCACAGCATTCAGTGCATCGGCTATATTATTTGTACGTGAAGGAAATGAAGATCACATGATGATATTCACAACAAAGATTATTGAGGGAGTGTCAAGTTCTTTCATTGGACCGTGTATGGCCGCATTAACACTTGCCACATCTGGTCCTGAATTGTTCGATGAAGTAATGGCATCAAATATATTCTGGGGTCACGTTGGATCAATCGCATCTGCTTTGTTGGCTGGATTAGCAGGCTACTTATTATATCCAAACATCAAGTATTGCTTTTTGGTTATCGGATTTAGTGCTTTAATGGCTGTAGGTGGTGTCCAATTTCTTCCAGAAGGCGATCCTAAATTGGGCAGAGGATTACAAACGCATCAAAACACAACATCCGGTGGTACCTTGGATGATGCTTTAGCTCCGCCATCGTCTAATAATGATGACTTCAAAGATAATATGAAAAATGAATCAAACTATATCAATATGGATCAACAACAACAATCATTAGGAAACAAAGAGGAGGTAGCAAGTTACTGGTCAATATTAGCAGACAGAAAAACATTAGTCTTGTGCTTGACGGGTTTCTTCTTTCACTTTGCAAATGCCAACGTTCTTCTTGTGTTAGGAGAGCTCATGGGCGGTGATGAAGCCGATGGCGGAGTAAAGAGAAGTGCTATACCCTTAATCGCGGGCGCAATAGTACTTGCTCAATTCACAATGTCGGGGGCTACAATAATGGGTGATAAATTGACAAAACAAGGTTGGGGTCGAAAGCCTCTCTTCCTTGCTGGGCTCATAACACTGCCAATAAGATGTGCACTCATCATCTTTTGGAAGGATGCAGGTGATTCATTCCTACTCTCTACACAAATTCTCGACGGTCTTGGTGGTGGATTTTTCGGCCTACTGCATCCATATCTGGTGAATGACATTGCCTTTGGATCAGGCAGATTTAACGTCTTGAGTGAGTGGTTTTGCTTCTTCTTATGTACTTTTCTTGTGTATTCAGCCTTAACTCATATTTGCATACCTTGTGATTTGTCAGTGGGCTTGACGGCATCATGCTTTGGACTTGGTGGTACACTGTCTAATCTTCTTGGACAAATTATTGTTGAGCATCTCGGTCATGTCGCTTCGCTTAGTGGCTCATTGATTCTATCATTCATACCCATTGCTCTGTTTTCAATATGCATGCCAGAGACGCTAGGGTCTAGAGGTTCCGGCAAGGTACAAAGTATAGAAGTTGTTCAAAGTGGCGGGAAGATAGTATAATACATCACCTAGATTACAATTCTACCACTCATACGAATCTTCTTCATGTTGTTGATAGAGTAACCCTCTTAGTAATCTACCCCCACCAACAGGAGATGCCGGCACTGCCGCAGTCTCTTCTCCACCATTCTTGTTCTTCAATATACTGTAAACAACTACACCCACAAGTAACAATACATTCACACATGCAAAGCATTGGATAAATCTATCAGTAGCCATTCGTTTACCAAATGTCTTGATCAATTTGTCCGCTCTGTTCAAATTATCTTCAATACGCATAGCCTCATCATCAATCGTTCGTATCTGTTCCCGTTGACGTAATAATTCCTCCATAGTTGCCTCACCAACTTGTTTGGACGCTGCTACCATATTCTTTGTATTGGCCAATGATGATTTCGTCTTATCTTGTATATCATTCATTTCATTTAACATCATATCACCGGCTTCTTCACCGGACATATCACCCTGTCCACCAGACATTGAACTAGAATTTCCTCGTGCACCAACGAATAATTCGCCACGCTGTGCACCACCTTTTAATGCCTTTAAATCATTCGCACAATTGGCTAATTCACTTGATAATCTTGATAACTTATTTTCATACATTTGACGTTGTTTTGGATCGGCTACTAATCGAGTTTCCATTTTATATGATTTCTTAGTACCCTGTGCTGCCCGTAATTTCTTCTCGGCACGGTCTAGTGATCCAGCCTTTTCCGCTGGTGAGCCACTACCAGCCGAGGAGAGTAATTGTCTTATTGATTGTACCTCATCTGTTAAGGTATCATCCCAATATTGTACGTCCGCCTAATAATATGTTTTATAATTTATTGTAGAGGTGAATTGTAATGGTAATTAATTATATAAGTATGTATGATTGTTTGTGTAGAGATAACATATTGTAAGAGGTGAATTGCAATAATATTATGATTTGTTTTATGTAGGAATGTGCAATATTATTAGAGGTGAATTGCAATGGGTTTGTTTTGTATAATATATTATGATATCAAGAGGAGAAATAGCAATTGTATGTAAGAAATTGTCACATGATGTGAATAGGTGTATGCAAAATGAAACAGTGTAACAATAAAATACAACTTACCATGGTTTCTCCTCCAGATTATTAATATATGAATATAAGGAATAACTCAGCTAAATCAATGGCAATACCCTAGCAAAACCAACATAAAGCTCAATACAATACAAGTTGCAAGTTGCAACGCAAGCACTCAGCACTCAACAATTTTTATGAGGATACCGTCTCATAAAAATTGAGTTGTGTTTTGCTCCTTGCTTTATTATTTGCAACGATTGCATGCCGCTATTGCCCTCAATAGTATGAACAGAAGTAACATACTCACCTAAACAACAAACATATAATATGCATACCTACGACAATACCAATCACATGTCAAGTCAAGAAGATATCTCGTCCACCACAACATCTCGAATTCTTGCAACTGGATGTGGTGGTTGTGGAGATGGTGAATGTGTTGAACCAGCCATCTCCAACCTTTCAACTAATACAAATTTTCAACCAAGTTCATCATCATTATCTTCATCACCAAGCTGTGATTGCAAAGGTACTGGATATATTGGTAAAAACTGTGAAATCAAATGTAGTTTAGATTGTCAAAATGGTGGAAAATGCATCCCAGCTCAAGAGAACAATAACGAAGAAGAAAGTTGTAGTTGTACAAAGGCAGTAGTGGATGGTAATCCATTCGCTGGATTAAATTGCGAATATGGTGCAACGAAGAGCTGTATGACAATGGGTAGTGAAAGTAAGCATAGTTTTTGTACGAATGATGGACAATGTTCGGATATTGTTGGTGATAATGAACAGCATAGAGATTGTGTTTGTACTGCCGGCTTTGAGGGGGCTCATTGTGAATATATTGTTGGTACTGCACCTGATGTTGGTAAGGCATTCTCGGCTGCTGAGTCTGCTGGACAAGGATCAGGTACAAATGATATGGTTGTTTTTGTTATGCTCATTGTGGTTGCTTCTCTTATCGGGGTATTGTTATTAGCATTTGGTATACGAGCAAAGAAGAGAAGAGATGATGCTAAAAGACAAGAGAGGGAGTCAAGGCTGGCTACTGAACAGTTGTCAGATCTCGTTGTTAGGTCTGAGGATGAGATTATATAACTGAGTAGGTGTATACTTATCGGGGCATTAAAAATGTTTGCTTAATGTGGAGTAATGTTTGCGTATGTGTACATAGTATAATTGATTGAAAGTTTAAGGCACCTGTTATTGATCCATAATTAAAAATAGACTAGAAGATACTAGTGTATAAAGCGGGAAGAGAATAGGTTCATGCAAAAAGTATTTTCTACTAATTCATTCATGTATTTCTATCCTGCCAAATGTGGGCGTTCAAAATAGAGGAAGATTGAATACCCCGAATAACATATAAAGAAGAGAACAAAATGAATGCCATTTATCTCTCCATTCACCTTCCTCAAACCCACAGTGCTAATAAATATCTTCCCCATATCCCCAATAAATTATCTACATGGCCTCCATGACAATAGCCCGAACAGCATCCTTATCTTTTGATAAGTCACAATCCAACCACTCCTCCAACTTTTTCCGGACACCCTTCACAGTGAGTTCATCAGTATCGGATGACTTGACAATTGATTTGACCTTTGCCTTCACCTTGTCAATATCCACACCAGCGATAGTAAGCTTGATTTCTTCATCATCAGATGATGAATCATCATCCGAAGACGACACCTCCTTCTCAACCTTCTTTGCCTTTTTCTTCTTGGCAGATTTGGCCTTTTTAGCAGGTGCCGCCTTCTCCTTCTTGGCAGACCCAGATGAACTCTTCCTCTTCTTTCCACCACTACTACTCTTTCCCTTCTTCTTGC
>Ga0214477_100057_pt1 | contig 67166 bp, 54 predicted proteins | sample M1_20Mar14CPVII9_FD_165058 | JGI IMG/M metagenome (GOLD analysis project Ga0214477, IMG submission 165058) | Marine eukaryotic communities from Monterey Bay, California, United States - M1_20Mar14CPVII9sort6BwellC16 | ecosystem: Environmental > Aquatic > Marine > Unclassified | place: USA...
CAATGGCATCTGCATTGAGAAAGGTTGATGGTGACGAGGAAGAGCTTGATGAGGATATGCAAGTACTGCTCAAGAAGCTGGTTTCCAAGTTTGGTAAGGAGGCTCTAGATTCCAAGATGAAGAAGAGGATAAATGCAATGAACGTGAAACGGTTGGCATCTGCAATACACAGTAGAAAGCCTCTCTCCTCTGAGATGCTCAAGTTACGGTCAGAGTTGGAAACTGTTTACACCAAGCAGGGGCTTGCTGATAGGGTGAAGAGTATCCAAGACGGTTGGGGTACTATGAAGGAAACAAAAGCTAAACAAGTTCATGAAAGAAACGTCACTAATCTTGGCATGGAGAAAGCTCAGCCGGGAGAGTCAGTAACTCAACAATGTACAAGATGTGGAACTGAGAAGGAAACTACACACATATTTATCGATAATGAGGAGAGGAAGATTGTTCTTGATACGTGCCAATCTGTCAAGCTAAAAACGCGATGCAATCGTGTTATGATTGTTAAGCCAGGGACAAAAGAACCGCTATTGACCATATCAAAATTAACAATCATGAGAAGATCAAGAGCTAGTGCTAAGAAATCAAGTGCCGCTGCCGTGTCTAGCAGTGACGAGTCAAGTTCGAGCGGTGTTGATACTGTTGTCCAAATACCAAGAGTTTATACATCACCTCCACTGTTCACGATAGCCTCTGAATTTGTTAATCCAGAAGCTGGAATGAGAGTAGCAATGAGATTTGAAAGTGGGCTCTACTACTCAGGAACTATTATCAATATCCATCCAGTCCATTCAATCCAACCTAATGTTAGACGACTGGCAGTGACTATCTGGCTTGATGATAATACAATGGAGCAATATGTCGAGTATCCTAGCATTGACATTCGCTTCTTTAGACACTCAAGCTTGTCTATTGCATTTGACCGCACATTGTTTCCTTTGGATACTGAGATTGCTCATAGTAGTGAAGGGTCTGAAGATGGAAAGTTTGAGGAGGTTGGCGGTGAGTCTTCCATCGTTATAGCTAGCAATTCTACTGATATTACTATTAGTGGAGAGACAACTCAAGAGATTGAGACAACTCAAGAGATTGAGACAACTCAAGAGATTAGAACTGATAACGTTGGCGATCGAGTTGGTAGCAGTATCGATGGGTCAGTTAATGATGGGAATTTAGCGTCATCTTTACCAGTAAAGCAACAGAAGTGGTTTGTCTGAATGAACCAGCTTCTTCACGGGTTTTGAATTTTGCATCACATCTTGTATGCAACATCAAGTCGTCTATTTATAAATATAACTCATTCATATTGTGCACACTACTAACGAGTCTATAGTAACCATTCTTAGTTATAATTCTCTACAGCAGAAAGTGATATAAGGTATGAAATGGATGAAACAACTAAATTGTGTGGTACGAAGCGTTAACTTATCCACCATGTGGTACGATATAATACGAATGAAAGCTTTGGGATATTAGTTCGGGGTTATAAGAGAACGGTGCTGCCGTGAGGTACCTTGAAATGAGAAGATGATAGAGCATTATTTTTTTTTCTAAGAGCTATGTACCTACGTACCATACCAAATCTACCTTCCCCTACACACAAAAACAAAACACCGAGACAAACACAATAAACACAACCACACACCACATATAGCATTGCTAGAGACAGCATATTATTCGGAATCAATAGTGTAAACATAGATAACATGGAGGTCGCATTTGAGTACACGGTAAGTAATTGGTTTCTCTTTGTGCAGTCTAACATATTCTAACACCCCTTACTAACTAATAATTTACTAATCATTTCCCCTTCAACTCAACAGAAACGACGCTCTGAATTCGGCAAGCATTGCAACTTCAGCAATGGAGATACTGAAATATTGGAATCTATCCTACCTTCGGATGCCTATGATGAACAATACGAGACGAAGAAACACACCGCGACAGGAGTCGACACCACTCCACACTACAGCGAGAGCGAAGTCAATACCGAGAGGGTAGTGTTAAAAAGTACATCCATGCAACACGTCGAAGGTGGATGGCCCAAGGATGTAGATCCCACTGAACAAACTGATGTCAAGCGTTATCGCAAGAAGGTTGAGAAGGATGAGGAGTTTCAATTCGCAATGAAGACTCTTGTACCTCGAGTTCAACGTTGTATGAAACAAAATAATACTGTCAACATTTACGAGGAGTATTTTCAAGATGATAATGACACTGATCATTGCTCTGAGCCTCCATTTGCCAAGGGCTTGGCAGTCTTTCGTGATCCTAGCGACGTATTGACGAGGAGTGCCACGTCTGTCAACTGGCACCCTGAGGGATCAAACAATGGCAAACTCGCCGTGTCGTATTCTGTCTTGAACTTTCAAGATGAAAGGCTGAACAATCCCAACTTACCATCGTCGAGTTACATTTGGGACATTAAAAATTCTAACAAACCCATAGTTGAGTTGGTACCGCCTTCTCCGCTAAGCTGTCTTCGATACAATCCCAAGTCTTCAGATACACTTGTAGCTGGAAGTTTCAATGGAACAATCTCGTACTACGATCTACGCAAACAACCCAATGGAACGAATGGGAAAGTTCAACCTGCCTTGTCCTCCGTAGTTGAAAAGTCTCATCATGATCCAGTTGCTGATATCTTTTGGGTATCATCTAAGACGGGTCATCAATGCGTGTCTGTTTCTACTGACGGGCAAATGCTCTGGTGGGATACTCGTAAGTTGGAGGAGCCAATCGACTCACTCATTCTTACCACTGATTCAAAGGGTGGTGGGATGACACTCGGAGGTTCAAGTTTGGAATACAATACCGAGGCAGGACCGACAAAGTTCTTGGTTGGTACCGAGCAAGGTATTGTCTTGTCATTGAACACTCGCAATAAGAAGACGAATAATGGTATCACCGTGTTTGATGCTGATTCCGGCAAACACAATGGACCCATTCCTTCTATTCAACGTAATCCTACTCATACCAAGTACTTCTTGACGGTAGGAGATTGGTCAGCACGTGTATGGACTGAGGATCTCAAGGTAAGCAGAAGTTAATTGTGCACAATGGTCACAACCCACCCTTTGATCTAGGCATTCTATGTTATGACTGTGAAACCAGTGACGAATGTAATAGACAACATACTCACTTGGCCGTGGATTGAGTTGACTTGAGCATATGATATGGTTTTGCAATTCCACTAACAAATGCTAACCCACCATACCTCCCTCTCTTCTTGGATATGATTGTGACCAATGTGTGGAATTAACTTCTGATTCCTCAAGACCCCTATCATGACAAGTAGATACCATAACAGCTATTTGACATCTGGATGTTGGTCACCAACACGAGCTGGTGTCTTCTACGTCACTCGATCAGACGGAGTGATGGATGTGTGGGATATTAGTCACAACCAAAATGAGGTTGCATACAGCCACAAGGTCAGTGATGCCGCCCTGTCATGTATCAGTGTTGAAGGCAACACTCAAGGAGGTGGTAAGTTGGTTGCAGTTGGAGATGCCAATGGTACAGTGAGTATGTTGGAAGTTTGTGATTCATTAGCACAGCCTCAACGTCAGCTGTTGGTGCCTTACTCGAACGTGAATCCAAGAAGAGTAAGAATGAAGAGGTCAGAGCTAGAGAGTTGAAGAGAGCCAAGGCCCAGGAGGAGGAGCGTAAGAGGAAGGAGAAAGAGGAATCGTCGGCCCAGAAAGTAATCGAAGAAGTTGACGAGGAAATGCTTGAGCTGGAGAAACAATTCTTTGCGGCAACACGAACAAGTTGAGGAGATGGTAATCAAAGAAAGCAGATTGTTGGCGTCGCGTATTGAGACTCAAGAGAGACTCAAAGTAACTTGAGTATACGACGACGAAGCTGCTGATCTGACATCATAAGTATATTCTAGGCCTAATGTTTATAGCCTAGCCATATTCTCCTCTCTCTCTTACTTCTAACAACACACACGAATAACTTATTACACTTTAACATTCAGTCTCAATCTTCCCACTCTATTCTAATCATCTACAAGGAGATCCACAAAGCTGTTTCGCCTCATCAGTAATCGGGCTTTGAGGTAAATCCATTCCTTGTAATCTCGATCCGGCAGTGTTGGGTCGATTGTTCTCCCTCGCTGAGTATCCATAGCCATAACTTTGTCTACCGTGCTTACTTTGAAGAGCCCGATGTGCGGCATCTCGGACTGGCGAACGACTGCCTCGCATTGGTGAATGAGCACCGGTAGACGGTCTTGTAATTCTTCTTGAAGTGGTTGTGCTCATGGTAGACCTTCGAGCAGACTTCTCCTTATCTTGTAATCGACCAATATACCGTTCTTGTCTCGACACCTTATCTTTGAGTTCTGTATTTTCCTTCTCCAAATGAGCACTCTGCCTCCGGGCGTCCTCAATCTTCAAAACACATGATTCAAGCTCCTCCTCTATGACCTTTCTTTGTTGTCTTTCATTTCGAATGGCGTCACAATAATGTGTGTCCTTATCCTGGACTTCGTTCTCGAGTCGCTGACCTTCATCACGGGCCTCAGCTAGCTGAAGTTTGTAACTTTGAACAGCCTCTTCAAGTGCGGCTACTTTGGCATGCTCACGCTCATAATCACTCTGATAGGCTGGAAGATGCGCGTTTTACAGTTTATGAAGATGAAAGAGAGCGACAGTAACGTTTGTTAGTACATATGATATGCAAGGGCAACAACAAAGGCAAACTAAGTTCAAATAAAACAGTCAAGCCGTCGAGCCTTATACTGAACACCTGCATGCACATGATAAAACAATACTAACGCGGACTTTCCTGTAGTCTGCTGCACCATATCCCGAAGGAGATTTGTCCGTTCACCCAGTGTTTTCTTCACCTTGGCAAGTTCACCATCTTCGGTAGTAAGGCGCTCCTTAGACAAGGTTAGCTCAGCACGAACATCTTCCACAATGTTCTGTAAAGCAGACATTTCTTGTTCATGCGTTGCATGTGCGTTTTGTAACTCATCAACAATGTTGGCCATGGCATCCTTGTTTTCACGTTTGGTACTCTCAAGAGTTTGCTTGACACGCATCAACTCATTCTTGACCATCTTTACCTCCTCCTTTCGTTCCTTGGCATAAGCAGTGAGAGATTCAATCTTCTCCTGCTGACTTACTAAACGCTCCTTCTCTTGTTCACTACCATTCTTACAATTGGCAAGCTCTTTCTCTAACTCATCAATTGCGTCTTCCAAATCGCTCACGATATCAGCACCACGTGTTTCAATAACGATAATCTGTGCCTTATGATCAGTCCGGAGTGATTCCATCTCATTCTTATAAGTACAAATATCAGTCTCATGCTTGGCACGCATCAATTCAATCTCTTCATCCTTGGCTAATAACCTTTCATTAACACTCTCCAATCCTTGTTCTAACAAACGTGTCTCCTTCTGATGTGCCGAACCACCCTCCTTGAGTTGAATGTTGACATCTCTCAGTTGATTTCGGAGCTTATTACTCACAATTTTCTCTTCCTTGAGTTCACTCTCAATGTCAGATACTTGTTGTAATTGTTGAGATATCTTCACATCATGGTCCTCGGCCATTTTCTTCATCTCACCCTCAAGTGTGGATACCTTATCAGTATAATCTTGTTTCAAAGAGGCATGCTCTGACTGTAATGCGGCATACTGATTCTGGATACTATTTAATTTGTCATCCACATCGGCAAGCTGTACCTTGGTAGTACTCAACTCCTCGGCTAATTCACCACTTTCCTTTTCAAGAAGATAATTAGTAGCCTTCAACTCCTCTTGTGCAATTTTGTTATCAGAACTGAGAGTCTTCATCTCGTCTTGCAATTTAGAAATGGTATCAAGTGATTCCTGATATTGCTTATCAACTGCAGTGTTATCACTCTTGACATCTTGAATTTTGGCTTCCATTTCAGATACAACAGTCTTGTGACTTGATTGAAGCAGGTCTATATCTGATTTGAGTGTTTGAATAGTAAGCGCCTTCTCATCAATCTGTAATTGTAGGGTGTTTGCTAATTCAGCCTTTTCCTTCTGATATGTCTCGGTTGTATTTTGATTCCTTGATGTAAACTCAGTACGCTGGGCCTCCAACTCATCTTGTAAAGTTTGAATAGCTTGCTCATGCTCAATTTTGGTCAGTTGCTTATCCTGAAGTAAGTTCGCAATCTCCCCATCCTTACTCTGTAGTTCAGTTGATAACTGATCTTCCCGTCCCTTGCCCCGTGTCTGTTCAGCTTCCAACTTTTGTTGTAATTCTTGAAACTGCTCTTCTAACTTCCGTTCCACCACTTTATTCTCTTCCAATTCTTCATCCCTCTTGGCCACAATATCTACAACCTTATCATATTCACCCTGTAACTTCTTTTTACTATCCTTTTCATTCTCAACCATACCAATTAATTCCTCCAATTCTCCCTCCAACTCATTAACTTTACTCTGTCGGTCTGAACTTTCATTAACTACCGCTTCAATCCGACGTTCCTGTTCACGTGTACGTTCAGCTAATGTTTCAACCTCCTTCTCTCTCATAGTTAAATGTCGTTCTAATTGCTTACATTGTTTATCACATTCTTCTTTAGTACTTTCAATCTGTTGTGCAGCATCAATATGTATATCATTAGCCGATTTTTTCAATGCCTTACGTTCTTTATCAATTTCAACAAACCCGGCGGCTAATTCATCACACTTTGATTGTAATAAGTTAGTTTGAGATGTTTGTTCTTCTAATAATTGTAATAATTCTGATTTAGATTCATCTGTACCGCTATTTAATACCTCAAGACGTGATCGCAAATCTGAATTTTCAAGTTTTAATTGTAATAATTCCTCCGTATTTGTGGTAGTAGCAGTGGATTTATTTACTATTATTTGATGTTGTGTACTTCCTAATGGCTGTTGTTGTTGCTTAGTGGGCGCAGTTGATGGCCGATTCTTCTTGGATGAGGATAGTAACTTCATATTGTTTGTAGGTGTTATTGATAATTTTATTTCGATAAAAGTTGATGTTGATTTATATGTGGTAGGCTACCAATTAAATAACATTCAGAGGTGGCGGCGGATATACCAAATTTTGTAGATTATATTATATCAATAAAGATGAGATAGGATATCGCTATTGGAGGCTGTTAATATATATGGTCGGTCGGTAGTCAATAAACTTGCACCATTTCCATTTCACACCAACTGAAAACTGAAAAATGGTAAAAGTTTTCATGTCGAGGAAACTCTGTTTGGTAGATCTCTCATTCATTCTTTCCGCCTTTGTCGATACATTTACCAGATATGGTGGGGTCTGATGGGTAGTGAGGCTTAGCGGCCGGCAGCACTGTCGAGCTGTTATACTTGCCGTCACCAAGTATCTCGAGTTCTATACCATGTATGTTAAAGGCTTGGTATCTTTTGGGGCATACCACCGATCGATTACAAAACATCACGACGGTCACAACTAAATAATTAGGAGGCCTATGTATGTATCAATTGCAATATTGCAATGGACTACCGGCCTACACTACTAACAGGACGATTAGTTATAACATTATGGCCAAAGAGTACGTTCGGTTATACAATGTAGATGTCATCGTACTTCCTATTATTATTGGTATCTTCATTAATTACAATAAAGTAAGTACTGATATTGACATTATCGGAGTTTGCATCAACAGTGTAAAAACAACATTTAAACCTCCATATCAATATACAAATAGAAAATTAACCGTAGAAACGATCGTAGAGGTTTACGCTCCAAACATACACCAAACGCATACATTTCCTGGATACATTCAAGCAATACACAACACCACATCCTCATCATCATCGATGGAAAACGTCATTAGTTACGATATTAGAGCTGGATTTGATAATAAGACGATATATAAAAGGATACATTCATCTTCTGTACGACTCGGTGGCGAATAATATCCGTATGAACCAGAGGAAGAAGCTCTGTGGTACAGCTACGAAAAACTTGTACCTGTCACCATAGTTCATCATACACATAGATCTGAATTATTGATAAGAACAGAAGATGATGAATTGATAAAGACGCCGGTTATACGACTTAGGAGACACATTATAACTGGTGACAAATGCAGTAGTATCAAAGAACAAGATGAGGGTACACCCTCCGAACTTTAGAATTGAACATACTAATGAGGTGAAGAGGAAAAGCTCGGGTATCTGTTGGTGTTGATAATTGATACTCGCATATCTGATGTCAACACATGCAACGGTACAGTCCAGCTATTCTAAAACACGTCAAAAAGGTAGTAGGAAAGAGATAGTTAGTAGGTTAATAAACAAGAGTAGAAGCATATGAATAGACAACAGGAGTAGAAGAATTAGGAAGTCGAGGGATAGGAAAGTTAGAGCAAACGAAACTAGACCTCAAAGAGATATTAGTAGAGCTGAAGAGGAACTAGTTAGATAAATAGATAAACTTGTAGAAGTAGAGAATATAGGAAAAGTGTTCGATTTGTAAACATTTTACTTATACTTAAACATGTATGTGCATGTATGTGTAGTAGATACAGAACAAAATTGTAGACTTGTTACTCAAAACTGGAACACGGCCCAACGGCCAAGTTCCTAGACCGACAAGACATCTCTCCCGTACAAAATCGACAACGAAAAGGAGGATGGGTCAGTCATCAAGTCCTCTATCAAAATTTAAGTCTCCAAAGAGGCTAGTCCTCTATTTGGAAAGGCCACTTGCCGCAAGGAACTCTTCATCTGGTTGTCCGTCACTCTCGACATCAACGTCCTTGGCGGCATCGACGTCTGGCTCCGGCACTACTAGGGTGGCAGCGGGCGCAGCTCCTCCCATCTTCTTCCAGGCAGCAATTGCTTCTTCAGAATCTTGTCCTGTAACAAGACCGGCATGACCCTTGATGCAGACGAAGAGAGATAGGAATCCAGAGGCAATGATACATGATCCCATCAAGACGAAAGCTTGCTTGGTCTCTAGTTGTCTGAAACCTAAGCCAAAGCCTACAGCTCCAGTGTTACCTCCAGCTCCGACAATACCGGCGATACTTCCGGTAACAGGGGGATTGACATAAGGTACAATACCGTAGGATGATCCCTCGGCGGCTTGTACGAACGAGGAGAAGATAACCATGATGAAGATGGCAAGTCCAAGACTGGTGGTATTGGCAAAGATGAGAACCATGATACCCTCAATGATCAAACAGATTGTTTGCCACCAAAGTCTTCCACGCATACCCATACGGGCATTGGCCTTGTCTGAAACGAATCCACCAACTCCACGAGCGAATAGATTCATCCATCCGAAGATGGAGGCAATGGCGGCAGCAGACTCAGTAGTAAGTTCGAATGTACTCTTGAAGTAGGAGGCGGCAGCGTTGTTCATGGTTAGTTCAACACCGAAGCAACAGGCATACTGGACGAAAAGGAGCCATGTGTTAAAGTTCATGGCACCAGATCGGAAGGATGCAGCAGCAGAGACCTCAGGCATGGTTCCATTCTTCTTCATTTCCTTGTAGTTACCCTTGGGTGCATCATCGGAGATCTTCAAGATGATGAAACCGGTTAACATACCAACAACTGCGGGGACGATACAGACAGTACGCCATGCCTTCTCGGCGGACATACCAAGCTTGAATAGAGGGAAGAGAACACTGCCCATAACAAGCTGTGTAACACCACCTCCGAGGTTTCCCCAGCCTCCCACTAGTGCATTTGCAGTACCAACAACTTCCTTGGTAAACATACGGGATGTCCAGAACTGACACATGACGAAGGTGGATCCACCGAATCCAATGAAGAAACGGAGTACTCTGTGTTATGGAGGAAATAGTAGTAGAGATATTTATATGAACATATGATGTGAGCAATATGTTTATTAAATTATTCGAGGCAAGAGAGTATAAGCACAAGATGAAACAGATAGATACTTACGAAAGAGATGCTGATGAATTGACCAAACCAGTTAAGGCACATGGGATGGATGCAAACATAAGGATGATACCCATGGGAATACGGGCACCATACTTATCACACAGAGGACCATTGACGAATCGTAGGAAGATAGTTCCGGCAACTGAGCAGATGTTAGATGTCCATACTTGCTGCTTGGTTAGGCCGAGTGTTTCCTTAACTTCGGGTAGGAGTGGAGCAATTGCAAACCAAATGAAGAATGCAATAAAGAAACAGAACCAACTGCAGTGGAATGCTCGCATATGAGGACGTTTAAAGGATAGGAGCTTGATCTCAGTAGCCTTGTCATCTTGGTTAGGGTCTACGTTGACGAAATATTCTTGGTATTTTTTGTTTTCTACGGGCTATATATTATTATGATGAAGATGTGATGTAATGTTCTGTGAGATATCATGTCATATGATTTGCAAAAGACCATGATTGCAAAAGAAATAAATGCACAAGATATGAACAAAACGTTGTTACTTACCGCGCCAGATTGAACTTCACTCATGATTGTTGATCGATGCTATTATATTGTATAGAAAGCAATGAATTCGATGTTGCTACTTGCAGAGTTGAAAAATTATGGCAACATTGTCGTCAGTACACATCATTGTCATTTTTCATGAGAGTTTGATGCTCGAAGTAGATTTTTTGCCCAAAGGGTTATGAGCTTAAAATATAGCGATTGATTAGCGATTGACCTGGAATTTATGCCCGTTTATTGCCCAATATTCCAGGAATTGGGCAATAAATGGGCCAAATCTTCCGGGAATTGCATTCCAAACCGCTTCCACATCGAGCAGCGGAACTATTTTGTCACACCCCAATGAGTTGCATCTCATTTTGAGAAAGATCAGAGATAATGAGATAGAGATGAGCCACGTAATAATGTTAGGTTTGGAAGTTATGAAACGACAGTTTGATTCTAGCAGTAGAGGATAGTAGAATGACGTCGATGTCTATGTGTTTGTCTATGATATGGAGAGGCTGGGAGGATGAAAGTAGTAGTACCTTATACATGTACTAACAATCAAGCTATATGTGTGGGGGAAATGACAAATGATTCATCATGCTTCCGCTATGGTTAATAATACCTTTGTTTGGAGAGGTAGTTGTGGTTTCCTACCATTTATGGATATATATTCTCCCCAGAGTTGACCACTTTCTAGATGAATAAAGAAGATTATGGAGATGTCTACTAAACCACCATGATACTTGCAACAATATATCACTCCGGGGGAGAGGTAAGCGTAGGCAAGTTTGAGTAATAATCTTTTGCATCTAGGAGGAGTTACAATGATTTATATAAACAATGGATAGCGAGTTGCTGACTGCTGAGGTAGTAGAGAAAGACAGGAATGTCAAGATACTTCCAAGATTCGGGTCTACATACTATACTCTCCATCTTTTGAATACAATGTGGAGTTGTTTCTTCAATTAAGAATCAGCAGTGAGAATGGTAGTATCAGCATGCGGAGCCGGTGGCTGCTGAAACTGGATATAACTGGTGAGACAAAAGAAGAATCAGAAGATACCCCGATTGAAAAATAAAGTTGAAACTATTACATAACATCTTGGACTGAATATTCTAAACATATACACAAGTAATACAGACCAATATACTTCACTACCCCGAATTGTTGAGATCTATCAACTGGTTAAGATAGTACCTTGAATTGGCTCTATTGTGCTACCTCTTCTCTACAAATTTACAGAACGAGTACTCTTACTTGTAGTGACTAAGAAACTACGTTACTCTACAGACTAAACAACCCTTCTTCTAATCATAACCCCCTTCTATTTTAATATCCCCAATTATTACCTTACGACTTTCCATTCAATCCAAATCCGAGTCCAATGGCTTCAATATCGACATCATTAGTGCTGCGGCCTCCAAACATATTCATATCTAGACTATCAAGCATTCCAGGTAGTAAATTATTAATATCCTGTTCTTCGCCTACGTCCTCCTCGCCAACAAGGTCAAATAGACGACCACGATGACCTCCTCTAGCAGCTACTGCAGCACGGTTTCCTCCGCCACTGCCTCCTCCTTCCCAGGGGTTAGAGGACACAGACGCTTCTTGAGGCGTACTAACGAATTGAGGTTGAGACTTTGGAGAGAAAGATGCATTAGTTTCAATCTGCATCTGAGGTCCTCCTCCTTGCATTGCAGGGAAGGAGGTCATCACGGGAGCAACGTTTCCCATTCCAATGTCAGATCTCATAGAGCGTCTAATGATATCCATGGCTGCAGGGTGGGCTGGAAAACGAAGCTTCCCAGCTTCACTCTGTATTAGAAGGAACATACAACTTGACTTGGAAAAGATACTGCATCCAGCTGGGATCACCTCAATGAACGAAATCAAGTTCTTTCTATCTCCTACCAAACGCGGGTCGAGAGCCCTGATGTCGTCCATACTAAGCGACGCGTTGTTAGTGACAAAGCTGTCGGACGTTAAAACAACACCAAATGAAAGAGGCAGGCCACAGAAAGTTACTGACATATCAACCATCATGCGAATGCACTGAGATGATGTGGCGTTTTCGGGTGGTGCAACAACGACCACGGCGCCCCCAGCTCGAGTGAGAATGGTCTCACCACCTCCCTTGTCCTTTGCAAATGGCTGAAGACCACCAAAGGCAGCATCCACATCGGGGAACATGGCACAAAAGAAGTTGTTTCCATACGCCGAGACAGAGTCACTGTAAGTCTCAAGTGATGCGCCAACACCTTTTGTGAGGCAGTCCATAGTTTGCAAAGGTAAGTGGTAAACCATGTCAGTTTGGTCGGCAATGGCACTCATGATTTCATGACGTCGAACGGCAGAAAATATCGCTGACATCAATCTGCTCCTATCTCCAGCATAACGCCTTGCTAGTGAATTGAACACACCATAAGGAATCGACAGTCGAGACTTTCCAGACCATTCAATGACCACATTACTACCCTCTTCCATCCCTGCAACATTAATATCAGAATCAGACCAATTAGCTGGGACCTGCTGCTCGCACTTGGAACGGAATTCCACCACTCCTCTTGCAAGTGTAGTACAAATCTCAGCCATGGCAGCACCCGCATCCCGTAGCACCTCAATACTTGGAATAGCATTGTACCTCGAATCCTCACCTGGCGCGGGACGTCGTTTCTCAGAAATAAACTGTCGTTGTAAAAACTCCTTGAGATATGCTTCATCATTCCAACTGGGTATGACAGGATCCAAAAACATTTCAGAGCCATGAGATGCACGGATAATCCAGCGATAGAGTACCACTCGTAGTGTGCGTTCATCAATAACACGGAGAGGATTGTTGGGCGCAGCAGAAGTTCGTGCCTCGGCACAGTGACGAAAAATCTCATTCAGCTTTTCTGCTCGATAGATTGACACAGCTGGAAGCTCTACTGGAGCCAGAGGTGCCATGGGTCGAGGAGATGATGCAATCGATGATGCTGTGGGAGATGAAATCGACGACACAGCCGCATTATTCAATCCTCTCTGCACATTATTAGGTGATGGTGAACTCATTGAATTGCGTTGATCTGCACTCTCGCTGTCGTTATTGCGTTGAGACGGATACCTAGGACTGGCCATATTTGATAACTGATCAGGAACTTTAGGACCAACAACATCTGATGTCACAATGGGTGATTGAACCGATGAGGCAGATGCAGCACTGCCTCCACCTGAGTTACTAGGAGGCGTCATGACTGCTTTCTGACCGGGTGTGGGTGTAACTGGCAAGCTATCAGCGGTGGAGTTAGCTGTAGATTGAGTGCTCTCATCTGAGCGAGCAGAGGCATGCTTCCCTCCTTTACTAGGCGGACTAACCGAATCTGGACGAGGAGTCACCGACGGTGGAGTCTTGCTACTAACTGAAGAAGGTGCAGGCGTGTTTTCACTACTACTTTTCTTCTTTCCAGAAGGTTTCTCCTTATTTGTTGTAGCAGCCGGTTGCTTGCTGTTCTGCTTAGATTGTTGTTTCTTCTGATTAGCTGAAGGAGTAGATGATGATGATGGTTGTGTTTGATTCTTACTCTCCCAACCACGCTTGGGCTTTGCAGGTGTAGCACTACCTTTCTGATTACGAGATGACTGTTGAACTTTGGGATTGTCACCAGGGATCTTCCGTGGCTTCATAGGGTTATCACCAGGAATCTTCCTCGGCACTACTGGATTATCACCAGGGATTTTCCTTGGTTTTATGGGATTATCACCGGGTATCTTCCTTGGTTGTGTTGGATTATCACCAGGAATCTTTCTATTGGCTCCCTTCGAAGCATGGTTATTATTACTTGTTTTATTCCGGCTATTAGCATGATTGTTGCTAGTCGAAGGAGACGATTTCTTAGACTCCCCTGATGAAGGCTTGGAAAGCGAAACCTCACGGGCCTTCTTTGACTTGCCAGTAGTGTTGTTGGATGAAGATGGCTGAGACGGCAGAGAAACCTCCTTATTCTGGCCAGATTTCTTCGAAGATGCACCGACAGAATTGTCTGACTTCTTCTTCTGCTTTAAAACAGTTTTGGAAGTGAGTTCCACAACCTTCTCCTTCTTCACAGGTGACGGTGCCTTCGGCTTGGAAGCTGATATGTCCTCGTTGTTGGACGCTTCTAATTCTGCTTTCTTCTTAGCCTTGGATGCCAACTCCTTCTTTCGAAGTTCCTCGTCCTCCCGTGCCTTATCAGCAGCAGCCTTTTGTTGTCGCTCTCTCTCCTTCTTTTTCAACTTCTTCTTTCGATTCTTACTACTGCCACCACCGCCATCATTCGATACACCCTTGGCAGTCTCTTCCGCCTCGAGTTCGAGTAATAGTGCCTCCTCGGCTGCACGTGCCTCAGCTTCTTGCTTTGCTATAGACTTTTGAATGCCCTTATCCTTCTTCTTTTTCTTCTTCTTCCTCCCACCTCCAGAAGTTACGGGTGACACACCGGCACTACTGCCAACATCAGCATGAAGAGCACTAACAATACTTTGATCTGGCTCAACGTCACTCTCTCCCGTATCAGAAGAGTCAGATGAATCACTAGCATATGGACCAGTACCATCACGTTGCATCTGTTTTAATCGTAAGTTAATCAACAATCGGGCACGTTGGACCTTCTTCCTATCACGTGAACAACGGGGGATACTAACACTGTAATCGGTTACCATCTCAACAGCGGCATCAATCAAATTCTGTTCCACGAGGATGGAAAGGGCCGTATCGCCCTTCTTCGTGGTGACAGTATGATCGGCACCATGACGTAGTAATAACATGACAGTATCCGGCAATCCTTTTGTCGCGGCCTGTAATAATGCACTTAATGTTGGATCATCCTCCTCCGTGGGTGCACCCCACCCTAGTAATAACTTAACAACATCATCATGTCCCTTATACGCTGCAATACTTAATGGACTCCAACCGGTATCAGTACACTTACATGGATCACCACCATACCGCAGCAATGCATCCACGGCATCTGTATGACCATGATTCGCAGCAGTTAGTAATGGCGTCTCCCTCCATTTATTCAATGCATGAACATCAGCATCACCCTCAAGCAATAACTGTACTGCATTCGTATGTCCTTCCTTATTACCCGCACATGCCTTATGTAATGGTGTGCTTAAATCTTCATTCACTTGACAATTCACGGGTGCATCGGCATCTAACAACATACCACAAATATCATCATATCCCTTGTGTGCCGCGAATGTTAATGCCGACCAACCGGCCTCACTGCAGAGTGATGGATCGGCATCCATGGCCAATAGTCGCTTCACTGCCTCGCCATGTCCATTATTGGCGGCTATTAATAATGGCGTCTCACTCCATTTATTCATTGCATTAACATCAGCTCCGTTTTCCAATAACAAGTCTAATACTTCTAAACTTTCCTCTGAGATTGGTTGATGTTGTCCATCACCATTGGAATTATTATTATTGTTATTATTCGAACTTTGTTGATTATTCGAACCACCATCATTATGATTATTAGCCGAACATGCAGTGTGAAGTGGTGAATACATATCATCCTTAAATTGACAATTAACTGATGCTTCCTGATCTAAACATATAGTTACCGCTTGTGCATGACCCTCTTCGACTGCACATTTTAAATATAATTCAGCATCTTCTGGATCAATATTTGTGGTGGATGTTTTAACACTAACACATGCCCTAACAGTTAATGTGTCATTCGTAACGTAACCATCCTGTTGGATACGATCACTTGTAATAAATTGGGACCATCCCCAATCTATTGCTTTGGGACACATTTTAAATGTCTTATCGGGATTACGTTTGGCATAATTATTACTTGATTGTTGTCCTTGTCCATTATTATTATTGTTGTTATTAGGATGTTCCAATGTTAATACATAACTAACCTGCTTATTCCAACCAAATGGTAATTCATCAGCATCAGCCACCTGTAAAAATAAACTTAAATGATGATTCGATGCACGGCCATTACCATTGACATATATAATCAAACGCCATTTGTTACCAAGATTGTCTGTGGTGACTGAGGAATATTCAGCTTTTTTACACCCTGAATCACGTTTTTGTGAATAGGATGTTATTGTGTGGGTGAATTCACATGTTGATGTTGTTTGTTGTGGTTTCCAGTGGATTGGAGCATTGATTAATTCTGAAGTGGTTGATATTGAAGATTCTCCTCCATCGCCCCCGCCTGATGGAGTATTCACTGGGGGTGAAGTAATTCCCTGAGCACCAACGCCCGGAGCAAATCCTTTACCAAAGTTCAATGCCGCAGTTTGTGTTGATGGAACTTGTGTTGATCCAGTACCCCCTGTATTATTACCAGATTGAGGCTGTACCAATTCATTATTATTTCCACCACCACCACTACTTCCAGCTGCATTGGTATTAGAAGTGAATTGAAAAATTGGTCCTCCTCCCTGCTGTGTATTACTACTATTCGGGGGCTGTGCGGATATAGTAGCCATAGTTTTAGTAGTAGTACCATCCGGAGTAGTTATTGTCGATTCACCATTCGGATATACATCTATACGTGTTACATTACCCCCAGTATTTGAGCTGCTAGTATTGCCAACACTACGCTCACGTTTTAGGTTTTTAGACTTTTCATTTGTTGCTTGCGGTGGCCATGATCCCGTATTATCCTGATTATTAGTAGATGACATTGATGGGAATAATGGCGGAGTGGCTGCCTCTGTATTATTATTACTGGCGCCTTCTCCTGTTGTATCGTCATTATTATTCTTGGACGGCTGCTGCTGACCATCACCCACTAAATTAGTTGCACTCCCATCATTAATTACGCCCCCGATATTATCAGGTGTAGATGAGCCACTACCCTCATCTCCAGAGACTGCAGTACTCACAGCATCGGGTGATAATTCCTGTGTAGTAGTATTAGGGCTTGGTAGTTTATTAGTAGTAGTACCATCATGATTATGCTGTGAGGTTTCGGGTGTATTAGCTGAAGTTGATTCAGTATTAGTTACGGCTGGTTCGACGTTGTTATTATTACGCCGTCCCCATCCTAGAACCATGATGAAGAATAAGAAGAAGCTCTATATACTGCTTCTCTTTATATTGTATATACTTTCTGTATTCGGTGATGCCCGTCTGCCGTTGATTAGGCCCTTGGATATAGTGCGCATGTGCGCGCGCGCACAACTGGCATGATATCGAGCGCCGCAAAGTACCCGAATATAGGCACAAATTTCCCTAAAATGGGGCAAAATAGCCTCAAAATACCCGTAAAAACCCGTATTTGTACCTAAATATGGCGAAATGTGCGGCGCACGTGCGCATCGCGCACAAATGGCTCTAAAAATGCGCACTATATCCAAGGGCCTACGTCTGATGCCTCAGATTTTTATTACTGGCGTTTGGCGTTTGGAGAGGGGAGTTTTGCAAGTTTTTTTACTGCAATATAGATACAAAAAAGTCCAAATTTAGGGCATTGCACCTCTGAGTATGAGATAAACACAGTCTAAAATTGTACCTAACTTATATGAAATTGAAATATGTACCTGATTTCAATATTTAGGTAATAAGTAACCTATATTTATACTCTCATAAAATAGCCGCTACAACACTCAAAAAGTTTGTATTATATTATGTTCATCTGTAGAACTCATATTAATATCCTTTTGCAAATTACAAAGACGTGAAGAATATACGTCGTATCGCATAGAAAGGCGTCGATATATATGAGGAGATTGGAGCGGCGCGGTGGTCTGAATTAGAGTAAGTAATAATTTATTGGCATCATTTTTTTTATGTTTTAGGTACAATAGTGTTTATATAAAATATCTAATTCAACCTTTTCGTATACTTATTATTGCAGCAGCTGAATTCGGCAGTGTATTTAGTGGCATAATGTCTCTCTAGGCGACTCTCCTTCTACAACGTTCATCAAGAGATAAGGTACACATCATATGCACTAAAATTATTATAATTTGCAACACAAACCTTTAACAAATTAAAAGATATCATCATAATCAGATATGAGTAGGAGGTCCACGAGAACTAGATCACATCAGATTTTTGCCGAGCTTCTTCCCTACGTCAATGTTGTTCCCACTGGAAATAGGGAGAGTTTCCCGCCAACTGAATATTGGAATACAATTCTTCAATCATATCATGAAAGTATTGATAGGTCATATTGGGTGTCTACTGGTGAGGGAGATGTCTATGTAGATGCCATGATGCACCTGCAGAAAAGTTTGGAAAGATGGACAAAAGAGCTTGTACAAAGTGCCCCGCTTATGCCGGGTGTAACGTGCCTAATGCAACTCTTTCCAACGGCAAATCATCTTGACGAGGATGCAGAGCTACCTATCTTTCTTCATTATGATTCTAAGCTTTTATCTCGGTGGAAAGCACTCTTTCTGTCTATGGCTGGTAGTAAGTATTGGGGGGCATTTGAGGTGAAAAATATAGCACTTCCGAAGATTCTGATGGATGAGTTCACTACGGCAATGGAAGTGAGGACTACCTTTTTCCCAGAAGATGAATACTCATTAACTTATGACAACAATTTAGGCACTGGGAGTATATCGAGCCTGTCACGGGTTGTAAATGAGAGATGTCTCACGGAGTTGACTGTTATGAACAGTACAATCGATGTATCAGCAATTTATGTACCCAACCATCTCCGAAAGTTGGATCTGTCGGGGAGTGATACAGGTGATGATCTCATCTGCTTGTCTACTCTTCTTTCGTCATGTCCTAATCTACAAGAGTTATTTCTAAACAACATGCCGTCGGGGATTATTATTACTAATGATTGTTTGGGATCTAATCCTCCACTTGAACTACTGGAGTTAAAGTCGAATTTTCTAGGTGATTATGATAGCGAGAAACTTGCAGCGTCACTGGGAACAAATACAAACCTCAAGACTCTTTCTACAAACCTCAAGACTCTTTCGCTTCATGGAAACGACTTCTCCAAAGTGTCAGAGAATGCATTTACCAAAGCAATCTGCAATAATGAAGATATGAATGCTGTCATCGATTCTAATCATACCTGTACAGTCCGTGGGGTGACTGAAGAGATTGAGGGTCTGCAATGTACAAAGCACGAGAAGAAATTTATCTCCATAAAGCCAAACGGTGCATCCTTCATTGATGTGCCCTTGGAACTAATGCCAATGGTACTGGCATGGTTGCAAAGTGTCCCAACTGATGAAGTTGAAGAGGATGGAGATATTTATGTACTCCCAAATGCTACATCTTTTATGTTTGATGCTCTTCGGTCTTATTGGGACCTACCTTCTCTATTCGTGGGTCGTCATCAGCCAGAAGAAGTAAAGATGTGCCTTAGAGATATGGTTTCAACTGTATCTAACGAGGAGGTAGTGTGTGGTCAGAGCTTTCATCAAGCCTTGCTACCACCAAGGAAACATGGCGAATATGATACAATTCTTCCTAGGACGAATCAGGGGTTGCTAATCAACGTTGGAGAAATATCTCTCTTGAATTTGACGAATGAAGAATTGTTATTACTGAACATTGGAGAAACGGGGAATGAGTTAACTCGTACATTATTTTTGGGATATCGAAGGTTTCCCGACGGGTCAAAGGGTTCAGCTGAGATCTTCACTCTTGTCAAAAAATATCGAGATGTTATAACAGCCCTGAATGGTATTAGTATAGTTGGAAAATCATTCAAGGAGACTCTCGCTTTGATAAAGAAAGTGAATCTTCCTTTTTTCCATATGAGACTTCAAAGTCAGAGTCAAAAAACTGTGAAGAAGTCTATTTTGCGCCCCATTCTAGAGAAAGTCCAATCACAATATGACAGATCTTATCAGTTGAAAGTTAAACTTGAACAGCAGGTAAACATAATTCAACATAATTATGATGCATTGATCATGTCTCAGAATGAAGAAGTGCAAGAAGGCTGCCAGAAGAGTGAACGCCTGAAAAGGTTGCATGCAAGAGAACAGGCTGGTATAAAGAATGATTTACAGCGTGCCCGGGATACATTTGAAGCCAATGAACGTATTCGTGGGAAGACATGGGGTCTGCTGTGCAAAGTAAAGCATAAAAGGTGAACGGTAAAGGCGATTGTAATTGTAATTGTAGGCTGATAAACAAAAATAAAAAGAAGATGATGATGATGAACCAAGGACATAACTCAGGATACCTTATCTTTGTTAAACATTTTCGGCTCGAAGTAACTAGAAGCTGTATATAGTAATCAGCTATTCAGCCAAAGTTTGGAACCAATAGATGTACGAGCGCCCCTCTGAGGAGAGAGACAGAATGAATGTCACTCGGACATAAAAAGGAACGTACCATATATAAGTGAAAGCAGAATTTCTTTTAGAGTTGCCATCTCAGTTTGTACTATCGTATGTAGCAGGCAGGAGGGACATGTTGTAGTTATTGATTAGCTTATTGTAGGTATATGAAAATATGTCTCCACGGGAAGAACCTTCCAAAATAACAGAACAAACTCCAGGATTGAGCACTGCCGAAAGTGATGGTAGCAGCACGCGAACAATAAGTCCACCTGATGGGGATGATATTACAATGCCCAACCAGGAAGATAGTACCCCTGCAAGTAAACCTCCATCTCCGCCCAAACGGGGTGGTAGATTTTCAATTGCAACAAGAAACCGGTGAGTTATTGATTATGTGTACCACATTCACATTATACCATAACATTTTATATGTCTTTTTTTTGTATGTTCACATCTTATGTCTAATTTATATATCAAATTCCAATACCAATACCAATAATAATAAATAGATTACCATCACCAACGAATAATAGCGATGTATCTATTACTAACTCGGCACCAACCGTTATGATCCATACGAGGGCGTCATCGCAACCTAATCTATATAGACCTCCACTTCGCAGCAGTATGACCTCGAGGACATTACATGAATCATTACACAGAGGACGGAGAAGTAGTGATGGCGCACCCAATCCAAGGATAAAACGGAATGTATCATTTGCTCAAGTTAATATCCGTGAGTATGAACGTATCATGGGGGATAATCCATCCGTAACCTGCGGTCCGCCATTAAGTCTAGGTTGGAGATATGTACCCGAGGCCACCACAATATCAATTGATGATTACGAAGAAGGGAAAGGTTCACCACGGCAAAGTTCCGAATTTTTAGTTCCCAAAGTAGCACGTGAACGATTGTTAAAAGAACATGCTGATGTATCACGTCGAGAAATGGTAGCGGCAGTCCGATCAATCCAAAAAGAGAAAAGTAAACGACAACAAACAGTTGTTAATTTACCCATGCAAAAGACAGAGGAAAGAGTTGAGGGTGCTAAACGAAAGATGAAAAAGATATTAAAACCATCCACGTCATATGATAAGTTGGAGGAAGAGTTATGGGATAATGCGCATAGGGTTGCAATTGATAAGGCTAAGAGATTAGAGGATAGTTTACGAAGGGGTGAAAGTGTTAGTTCAAGGGATTTATATAAGGTTGGTACACCCTGTGAGAGTATATTACCAAGTCGAAGGAATAGTGTACGACCGGTGGTGGAGGTACCACAACAAAATCATCATCAGCAGCAGCAGGGATTGGGAAATAATAATAATACTCAGTCATCAGATGGAGGAAGCACCTCAACAACTGCAAACGCGCCATCAGTAATATCATCAGTGGAAGATCATGACATAAACTTGGACACAATAAAAAGTTCATACAACCCCCAAAGGACAAATCACTCTAGTAATTCTAGAAGATCAGCTGATGAAGGAGAAGAAAAAGTTGAGGAGACACCCTTTCCACCGCGGACAATACAATCACCTCAAATTAATGAGGATGATGAAGTAACGACCCCAATAATGACATCTCGTGGTTCAAATAACAGACTGAGTAACATTGTTGCAACAGAAGATAGCGAGGATGAGGATGTACTTTCCTCGTTACTACAAAACGATTCTGAACATTATACCGGTGGCGGCACAGTATCCTCTTAAGGAGGCTGGTTATTACCTACAACAGCGGGAAGAGGAGTATCGGGGGAAATTGTGCATATTGGGATATTATACAATAACTGGTGATAGTCCCAGCAACGAAATCAGTTCGTAAATCCAAAAGCTCGTCCCCAGTTGGCTTATTACAAACACATACAGGTCTTCTGCACAAAATGTAAATATTTAGTAGACTATTGAGTATTCGACTTCAGACTTTAATGCATACCATTGAATATTATATACTTAGATTTACAGGCAATGAGAGAACTGCAAGAGATGTACATAAACCCTCGAGTGGAAGAAAGCCATCATATTTCACTTACTCGCGTCGCATGTCCTGCCGGTACGAGACAAGCGATTAAATGTGTTTTGGGAAAAAATGTGTTTTGAAACTCGAGAGCCAAAACACTCAGGCCTCAAAATGGATGGTCTTTGTGTATTGATATCTCAACAACTGCATGTCTAGTAGCGTCGTCCAATGGCTTCACAGAAAGCTTATCTTCTCCTCTATCGACTAAGTGCTTTAGTTTTGTATTTACGATTAGTATTCGTTGTCATATCTTGATTCTAGTAAAGAGCTATGAAATATGCACCCTCTGAATAGATGTCGGTCTTGTTCATTATATACTCGTCAGTCCACTAAACAAAGATGCTTTATTGATTCTGCGATAGATATATAAACATAAGATGCAGATTTTGATCATCTAATAACGTTTAGTTGTCTAGATGATAGTCATCTCGTCTAAGTCGAGCGGCTCAGCAAACACTCCCCAAACGATAGATAGTAGCTTGACGAATATAGATCGCGTGACGTCACGCAATGTCTCTATTGAAAGACCATCTTCTCCTCTATCGAATAGGTGCTTTGGTTTTGTCACTACGCATTGTTTTTATCGTCGTCTTTCAATTCTTGGCAAGACCTGTAAAATAGCACTTTTGCACAACATGTGTTGCAGATGTCGTCATTGGTTGTTGTATACTCCTCAAAATGCTACAGTTTGATGCCATATTGATCACACAATAGATATTTAGTCCTATTAGATGGTTGTTGATCATTGTAGACGTTCCATTGTCTCTTGGAGAGTCGTCTTGTTTCTGTACTTGATTTGACTTGTTGTGGAGATGCATATGTCCATCTCGAAGTATATGTGCTATTGCTAACTTTCCAGATCATGATTATCAGCTACCAATGGCATTTACACAAGTAGATTGTCTCTATGGTTCACAATCATCGTTCAATTCCACTTAATTTTATAGAGTAGACATCGTGATGGATACCTCACTATCATCTCTTGAATATATGTACCATCTGTTGAATAGTGCAATTCTCGTCTGTTCTACCATCGTATCTCATCAACAGCCTCATCCTTCGTCTTACTGTCTTCTAAGCTTGTGTTTAATACATTGTTGATCTCATTCTAGGTCTTCTCATTCATCTCCTATGTTTACGTGCTGAACATTCTAATCTATTGATCAAATATCGACCATTATATCCTCCCAATCGACACCACAGACGGGTATCAATCTATTTAATGACTATCAACAATGCCTAAACTGATACCAATGCGTTTTGTCTAGTAATGTAACATAATCTCTACTCTTCCATACTGTGTCTATCAAAATTGGCCATGTGATAGAACAAACTACTAGTTAACAAGCGCCACACCCAATCCACCACTACATAATTGATCTTAACAACTAATAATAGATTGAATTGATGCGTTTTATATCCGTCTAATACGTTCATACGTGCATTATTGTTCTATATTGCTATTTCGATTTACTACATAATTCGTCAACTTGAGACACTATAACTTTTGATCCATTGTAGCTCTACTATCAAAACTACCCATATTATCGTTAATTAGGTAATGACGAAGAGATTGATGTCGGTAGATAGTTCAATAGATGATGGTAACGATATCAAAACACCTCATAAAGTTGGTACATTTTTGTTAATTTTGCCAAATGTACTATAGTAGAATGTGAATATCTCATGATTAAATGTACCTCTAGAGGGAATTAAACGAGTTATCCCATTAACTAGATGTTGGAGAATAGATTGATGTTATGGGCGATGTACTACGATGATCAGAAGATATCCAAACCACATTTGCAAGTTGGTGCATATTGACACATCATCAAAAAGGGGCTACTTTGAGGTATATAAACGAAGTGAATACTTGGAGAAAATCGACCGGAGTTGTTGCAATATTAACGTTATTGAGCTTGTCTAAAAGATGTAGGCATTGTAATTATAATTGATATACTATAAGTACATTTAATACCTCATCAAAGTTAGTGCATATCGTAATTTTGGTGTTTTGAGTTTTTTGAGCCGGTGTTTCAAAACACATTTTTTCGCTCGTCTCGGGTATCCTTCATGCATTTTTTTATCGAACAGCACCACCCGCCCAAGTACGACGATAAGAAGTTGATGATTGATGAGTTGATCGGAGTTTGAAGTAATATGTTGTTGATATAGAGTTGATGGAAATAAGTTCTATCGGATTTATGACTTCTTTATATTCATCAACAACTAATCTACTTATAATTTAGAGGCTGAGTAGGCGATAATAAATGCAAAAGATATCACTATAATATCAATATCACACTCTCACATCGGAAAGAACAATTGAAACACGGATAGTGTTGTAGCCCCAATGTCTAGGCCAGGAGTTACACACGTGAGCTCTGGTGGTGGAGGAGATAGTTATGAAGAGAAGCTTAGAAAGAAATTGGACGGCAATAGTGGAGGTAGTAGTAGCCGCCCCGGTGTTGTTAGATCCAGTGGTAATGATGCATTTGAGAAGAGATTGAGGAGGAAATCTGCATTGTCTGCCAATACTGTCAGTGTGAGAGATGATAGTGATAGATCTGGAAATACCAGACAAAGCAGTGGTAGTATTATAAGTACACAATGTAGGACATCAGAGCAGCCAACATCAAGTGCAGATGATTATCAAAAGAAGATAAATGCCAAGTTGGCAGCTCAAGAAGAACAAGATAAAGCTGCACAAGCTCTAAGAAAGGAGATGAATACTACCTCTAGACGTAGTAGTGCAAGTCAAAAAGCAGAAGATGTAGAAGATCATACTGCAAAGAAGAGGTCTAGTAGAAGACGGTCAAGTAGAAGAGAGGCATTAGATGCAAAACTGAATGAACACAAGTCATCACTAACCGATGAGAAAAGTGATAAGAATCTAATGTCATCATTCACATCCATACACAGTGCAAATAGTCGAGATACTAGAAAAGAGAAACTGGATGCTAAATTGGAGGCAAAGATTGAAGAAAAGAGACGCAGAAGTTCAATGCTGAGCAATTGCAGTGCATCAGACAAACTCCAGGCCAAACTGGATGCTAGACGGAGATCATCGGTGTTTGATAACGAAACGGTGACATCCGTTGATGGGTCAATATCATTAGATGAGAAAGTTGCAAATAGGAAGAAGTTGGGAAAGAGTGCATCATCCGTAGGGAGTGCATCAGGTGGGTCTAGCTCATTAGAAGAAAAACTTGCACTAAAGAAGAAGTCTAGTAAGAAAAGTACGTCGGGAGATGATATATTTGCAATAAGTGAAAAGAATAAACAGAGAAGGGCAAAGAGAAAGGAGAAGGAAGAGAAGACTTTACGGCGTAACTCCTCATTCACCCCCGCTCCACCAACTCCTGAGACTCACGAGCAGAGCTGGGACGCTCTCGACGACATATTGAGACAAGCTCAAGCTATGTCATTAGAGGAGGCCAAGAGATAGATAGGATCTGACTAGGTTAGAATTAAAGGTCGGGGAGGGTTTGTGTCACCCAAAGTAGTGTATGATATAATGTAGAATAGTAGTTTAGGAAAAGGAAAGACATCACCTCATTCAAACCTTCTCATAATATATTTTATAATTAGGACTACTCCTAAGGATCTACCTCTCCTCCTTGCTCACACCTTCTTCACAACTAACAAGAATGGGTTGCCAATATCGTTCATCCAACTAGTACTATCTCTCGGAACTTGTGCCAACTTGGCATAGAATTCATCAGCAGTTAGCATTAACTTCATTTGATATTGACCCAGTGAACTAAAATCATGAACAAATTGACTAGAACTTTGATTTACTAATCGATTCGCCCTCTCCTTATCCTCACGACTAATCTTACGTATCTCACCGGCAGTATGTTTACCAAAGTATGTCTCGATGACTGAACTGGCAACACGACAAGCCACCTCTCCGTCGGATTTCTTTGGTCCGAAGAACTTAGGGAATTTTAGTTATATTCCGCACAATGGTCACAAGTATACCCAAAAAGAGAGGGAGATAGGGGGGTTAGCAATCCACGGCCAAGTGAGTATGTCGTCTATACATACATTCATCATCGGTTTCACAATAAGAACATAGAATGCCCAGATCAAAGGGGTGGTTGTGACCATTGGGCATAATTAACTTCTACTTACCTTACCGACCAAAAGGAATTCATACTTTTTATCTTTCTTACTCTTCTTCTTTGTCTTTTGAGGACTTCCATAACTGTTTGACTTGACAATATTGAAATGTTTATCTTCCTGCTCGCTACTATCGGATATCTTACAAGGGACTGTGATTACCTTGCCATAGTATTGGTCGTATAGTGCTCGATTAGAACGAAGTGACTGGAGAAGTGATCTGAGCTCAGAGAAAGATGGGTTGGAATTGAATGAAGTGGATGAAGACGAGGCTACTTTTTGCTGTGAAGTGTTGTTATTAGTTGCTGCTGGAGGACGCAGAGATGCATATGGATTGGCTTTGGGCGGAGAATCATCATCAATGGGTATGACATTTGAATTATTCTGCACTGCAGCAGCAGCCGGTGGTGGAGGTCGCTGTTGTTGTCTTTGTGGTTGCTGCTGTGGCCTTTGTGGTTGCTGCTGTGGTCGTTGTTGAAACACTGGTGCCAAATTGTTGTTATTGCTATTGTTAGACTGTGCATTCCTACCCCCATTGTTGTTGCTGTTGCTGCTATTGTTTGCTCGTTGATAGGGATTGCCATTACCACCTCCAATCTGCTGCTGCACAGCAGGTTTACTTGCACCGTTGTTGTTATTACTGGGTAATAGTCGTGTTGTTTCAGGACGTGGCTTCTTGGGATATGAATCTAGTGTTTGTTGACGCAAGTTCCCGGTGTTGTTGTTTCGTGATGACGATGCAGCATTTACAGAAGATGAAGATTGGCCTTGTTGATTCCTATTCTGCAGTGTAGCTGGATTGTTGCTCATATTCATGTTGGACTGTTGCTGACCAGCTACTGCATTCTGATTCGGAGGTGTCGTGTTGTTCCCTCTTTGCTGAGGTTGTTGATACATGTTACCGTGGATGTTATTATTCCAAGGCTGAAAGGGTCCCAATCCATCATCATCGGCCGAATCACGGGAGGGTTGATGATTCATTTGGTGTGGCGGCGGCGGTTGTGAAGGAGCAGTAACATCACCACTTTCACCCTCACCTTCATCGACTTCTTCCTCCTCTCCATCAATAATACCTTCAGTACCAATCAATGCCTTGATCGTAGGGTCAACACCCAGCCCACGTGACTTCTGTGCCCTCTCACGTGCCTGTATCCAAATCTCTTTCCAACTATCAATATATCCACCAATTATTGTACAATTACCATTATTTAATTGTAATATACCAAACCTTACATCAATTGGTCCATGTAGTAGTAGTTTGAGTCCGGGAGGCGATGATACTGATAAGTTTTTGATTGGTGATGTTTCCATTGATAGTAATATTTGATTCTGTTGTTGTGAGTTGGAAGTAGTTGAAGATGGAGAAGGGTATGGTTTACCATTTGGATAATATCCATCCGAGAAGACCATTTTTAACATTCTATACTTTTGATTCCGTTGTCCTCCTTGATTATTGTATGGCTGTCTACCATTATTGTTTTGAGTTGCACCAATAATACTTCCTCCACCCATTGCTGCCAATTGCTGTTCAGAGTTCATGGTAACATCGCAAACTTCCTCCATCTGTACCAATAGATGAAATGATGATGGTAATGTAACCTTACTACTAACATGCTGCTGCATACTATCTGGTGAACTATTGTATGAGTTATACTGTTGAGCACTATTGTTACTAGCATTGGTTTTTGATTGACTTATAGCATTGCGTAACTGCACTGCTGCACTTTCTTCTCCACCACCTACTTGATTATAGTTAGAATTACCATATGGATCACGTACAACATCTCGTAAATCAGCATGCAATATCTGTGTCCATAACGATTCCTCTTCTGTGTTACTTGAACCTAATATTGAATCATTACCAACACTAGAGAAGATGCGCGTGATCACAGTTTATGATGACGAAAGAGAGGAGATTATAACATGTGTTAGAGTATACGGCTTGCAAAGGCAAACCAAATAAAGGCAAATCGAGTTCAAACAAAGTGAATATATCACCGAGACCTCATATTGAACAAAAAATTATACATGATAAAACAATACTAACGCGGACTTTCCTGCGTAAATGTGAAAGGCACTTTTCCAACCAATAGTTTGATGGTTGTACTCCTGCTTCTGTGTATATCTTTTGTTGTAACTGAGGATGTATTGCTTGTTGCTGTTGCTGAGGAGCAGCAGCACGAGTCGTTGTAGAGTTTGCTGCTTTATCCTTACTTCCAACATTGTTGTTGTTATTGACATTATCAACAATCATCACTTCCGAGTCGGAGCTGTCTGAGTCGTCTATAATGCGCCGCTTACCAGCCATGATATGATATTTGATTTAGTGTATAATTATTATATCTATGGTTCTTTGGATAGCAATCGATAGAGCAAACTCCTGCCCCTGAGCAAACTCTTTACACTCTTTTCTAAATTAACATTGTCCCATTTAGATACCTCATCTAAAAGACTCCCTAAGTATTCAACTAACTAACAAATCAACACAATTCATCAATAGCAGAAGACTCCCTTTCGACGCTGTTGCATGCAACTCAATAGCAACAAATCAATAAACTTCAAGACATAATACTATGGATATTAATGATAATGGTGCTAGCGATTTAATCGCTGCGGCGGCTGCAGTTGAGCAAGATCAGCCCCCTTCAAAAATCCCCAAATTAAATGTTGATATCAATCAAGATGTTAATAATAATAATGTAGCCTCTGCCCCTGATTATATGGATATTGATACAACAAATACAAATGAAGAAGTGGGTGATACCGAAGATTATGGTATACCACCTCTATCACCGGTTGTAAACCCTGAAGTACAACAAGGTGACGATAATGTTGGGAATTATAAAACTGAAGGAGATCTTCCTCTTGATGATAGTGGAGGTGGTGGAAAGAAGCAGCGTAAGCATAAGGAATTTACAGCGGAAGGTGAGTTAATTTAGGGAGTTTGTGTTGCGCATTAGTTGTTTATTGTAGTATATTTTCATGTTATATATTAATTTTGCTCACATGTATGATATAATTATACATAGAAAAACTAAAAATCATCTCGGAACTTGAAGCACGCGGTGACAATACCTCAGTTCAAGAATTACTAGATAAGCACGGTGCTAGCAGATCATCCGTCCATCGTTGGACTAGACCCGCAATGTTACAGTCCTTAAAAGCTTTGGTAAAGGAGGGGAAAGGATCTGGTAAACGTGATAGTAGTTCTGCCACCACTACCACAGACAATAATAAGAAGCGTAAACGTGATACCACAGATAAATTATCTCGTATTAAATTGGGATTACAAGAATTCTGTAAGGATAATATGAACAAACCGGAGGAAGAACAATTGGCAATTACATCCGGTTTGATCCGAGTAAAGGCTCATGAAATTAAGGCTGATTTGTTAAAGACACCCAATTTGTTATCCAAAGAGGAAATTTCCGGATTAAACTCATTCAAGGGAAGCAAATCTTGGGGATGCGTGATGGGTAATGAACTTGGTTATTTATCTGCGCCTAGTGCACCAAAGTGGAGTGCCAAGGCCAAGAAGAATACTACCACATATATTGAACAACACACCTCTGGTGATCAAACAAAGGCTAAGAAGAAACGGACTGAATTCACTGCACAGGAGAAACTAGCCATTCTAAATGAACTCGAAAATACCAATATTGAGAAAAAGTCGGAGAAGAAAAAAGCCATGACAGTTGAGGAAATCTGTACCAAGTATTCAACATCTAAATCATCGTTGCATCGTTGGAAACAGATGCACAGGTCGGGTAGATTACAACAACTTGCTGCTGCCAATTCGGGACATGCAACAAGTAAACGTGTATCCTCGGACAAGTATCACATGATCAAACAGGCATTGAATGGTATCTATCTCGAGAATGAGAATTTACCTTTGGATCAAAAGACTGTCTTAACCTATGATACGCTACAATCACATGCCATTGCTGTGAAGGACAGTTTGTTGGAGAAGCATAATGCTGCCGTGTCGGCTAGTCAGGGAAAGACTGGTGACGAAGATCAGGATGAGGGCGTGAACAGTGCTGATATTCTAAGCACAGACGAGGTAATTGCTCTGAAAAACTTCAAGGCAAGTCATGGTTGGCTTCGTGAAAGTGCCAAAAAGTTTCATTGGCATTTGGATGGTGACAGTGGGATCAAGAAAAGTGGTAGCTTGGCCGACGAGCCCGGTATCGTCCATCATCCTGGGATTGATCAAAATGCGATGGAAGAAGTGCAAGATCAAATGGCCATTGAATCACAAGGGTATGAAGGTGAAGCAGCTGCAAATCAAGATGAGATGGATATCCCATATCCCGAACCTGAACAGATCAAAATCTAATGAAGATATTTTCCGAATCTAATCAAGTGGGCATCTAAATAGTGGGCTTGTGTTATGTGTTTTCTTGTACAATAAATTAATTAGATTGCCCTTTAAGTACTATGTTCAAAACCTACTAATTATTAATACACACAAAATCTGTATCCTCTCGTCAAAAAAGGGATTCATATGACTGACTTCCTAGGATACATGAAAACTCTTCTGTACTTGCCCACTTTTATATTTGTCACATTTATTCGCTATCACTAGCGGGTACCGTGGCTTCAGTTGTCAAGGATGCCTTAACATCAGTGATCTTAGCTGCTATATCCTTCATGTACTGATCACCAGCATCAGACATTGTGGTAGCAATTACCCCATACACCCATGTCCAAGCGTCAGCTGATAGATGTGATATGTGTATATAAGAAGAACTTGAGATATGAATGGAATAGAAAAGAGCTTCATCAACACATCTTGTACTTACCAACCTCATCAGTAAAGGCATCACCAAGACCAGTCTTTAACGTCCAGATTAAACATTCACCAACTGCATCATAATGCTCTTTCTTGACTTCCCATTCAATTGCATGTCGCTTTCCTAGATTCTGAAGAATCGGTACCAATTCATCAATCTTCGTAAGATAATCAACAGCCACTGAGATTGTCTGAAGCAACTTATCAGCCTGTTTATCCATATCAGCACCACCAAATAATGGTACTACATCTGGATATTGTTCGAATAATCGTTTGTAGAATAACTTGGTAGCCTCAACGCCAAGACTATCGCCGACTGCCTTCCATGTAGTTGTAATGTCTTCCTTACGTTTGTTAAAGAGGGCTGTTTCCTTTGCTTTATCAACAATTGCTTCTGCCTTTTCTTTTGTTATATCATCAATATCAGCAACCAATTTATCGACTTCTTGCTTTGACATGTCTTCGACGGTGGATACACCAAGTTTGTCGAAGGCCGATGATAGCTCGGTAGCTGTATGATATGATATGATATGAAAAACATGTATGTTAAATAATGAACATAATCATAGACAAGCCTGTAAGTATTTGCACATAATCATAGACACGCCTCGGTACATAGAAACATATCATAATACTCACCATCACAGGATTTTAATAGGTCTTCCATGGTTGAGTGTTGTGTCTTGATAGAGTATTGCAATGAAAATGTGCCTATGATATGCTCTCGATTTTAAAAGCTGTTATTGCAATGCTATTATATATTATGAGGGGGAGAAGGCAGGAGATTCAACGCTTTGTTACTGATCAAGTCCAAGAAGGGTCCAAGATGTCTCTAACTCATATGCGTCGACTCTATCTTCAAGAAGTAAACCACTGCCATCATTCAAGACTTGGAAGATATTATCGTTCTACTTTTGGCGAGTATACAGAGCGTTGGTTCGCCACATTTCACTTACCACCTCATTTTTTTTATTGCTCATCGTAGTAGATAGTGTGTCATTGCTAGCAATAGTCAGCGGCGGCACCAGCATTCTCATCCATTGAATATATATCCACTGCTATATCCTCATAATTTTCAATCTTTCATCATACACTCAGATTACTTACATCGTAACATAAATACATATATCATGTCTAAATCTATCGTCACCACTACAACTCTTCTTCTTTCTATGCTTGCATTATCTTGCAATGGATTCAATATGCCACAATTACACAATGTAGTATCCCCATCCAACAACCATCGATCCATATTATCAACAACACATCTATCAATGTCATCAACAGAAACTGAAATGACCGAGGTTGAGAAACTACGAGCAGCGGCCGCAAAGGCACGTGAGGAATATCAAGAGTTATCAAAAGCAATGGGTAAAGAAGTTGATGCTAAAGGTGATATTACCTCACCTGATACAGTACAACCAAAGAATCCAAGTGTTGGTGAAGTTGAGAAGATTGCCAACTCAATGAACTTTGGTACGGGCGATGCTTCTTCGCAAACTCAGAAATTGAATGAGTTGGTAGATTCGGGCGACTTTACATTGTGGAATAGTGCTGTACGTCGTGGATCTACTTCCGATGCATCAATGTCAAAGTTAGTTCCCTTCCCGGTAACTCTACAAACACTGGAAAGCCGCACTGGTGGCAAGGTCAATGGACCCTCTCTAGGAATTGACGGAGACAAGGATGTATCCTTGGATGACTTTAAAGATCTAACAGTTCAAGTGGTACTTGGATCTACAGGATTGGGTATTGCCTCCCTGGCTTTACTCCCTGAGAATGTCGGAGCCACTTTTACATATCTATTTGCTTTGATCCCTATTCTCTTCATCGGTATTGGAAGTTTAGCGCCAGGAGTCATTGCTAGTGGTATTGTCTTTTCTCGAGGTGATAGTGAAGATGCTGAACAACAACGTGAACGTATATGCAGACATGAGGCTGGGCATTTCCTGTGTGGATATCTTTGCGGCCTTCCTGTAAAGAATTATGAGATTAGTTCAGATACAGGAGTTGCATGTGTTGAATTTCACACTATCGATGCTGTTAATGGCAAAGGAGAACTTTCTGATGCTGACATTGCTGCTTTATCTGTTGTAGCAATGAGTGGCAGTGTTGCCGAGATTATGCAATATGACAAGGCAACTGGCGGCGAGAATGATTTACTTGAGCTACAGAACTGCTTTCGAAAGTCAAAGGAGTTTATTGGTGCAGCCAAGCAACAAGATTTGACCAGATGGGGTGCCTTGACATCGTATGGACTTATCAATGCAAATAAGAGCAAATACGATAGTCTCGTCAAAGCTTTCCAAGAGAAGAAGAACTTAGCAGAATGTGTGTCTATCATCGAAGGTACTGCTTAAGCAAGCTATTAAATGTAAAGAAGATCTGTATTATATGTATATTGATATGTGTTCTATGTTATCTATTATTATGTAGTATTGGTATAGAAGGTAAGAGCAGACTAGCATGTCTCTCATTTTCACTAACATCTGCAATCAATATGTGTAAGTGCCAAGACGGTCTCATTGGTGAGCTAGGAGAAGAAGATCTACTATCCAATGAGAAAAACACTGCATTTGAGACAATGCTATCCGGTATAGATTGACAAGGATCTTCAAATAAACCCTCTCCGAAACATCCCATTCGTACTATCTCCCGACTCTTCTGAGAACTCTTGTCTTTCACAGAGTGTATATTATTCGTTGTTTGTTTTAGATGATAGATTGATAACGGTCGCCTCAACATTTTGCTTAACACTGTTAGTTCTGGTCCGCCTCCGTATAATCCTCCCTCTTTCCCACTCTTTCTAAGCTGCCTCAAGTATTCTTTCGTTGATAGACCTTCATTATTGGCCGCTGATTTGAGTAAATCTTTGCATCTTACTATCCTCTTTTTCGGTTTATTGTTCACATATAAAACGCCCTCTGGACTGGAGAGAATGTTAGCAACTGCACCTCGCATTTCTAACGCCATTTTATTGGAGATAAATGACTCATCTGGATTTAGCATACCCATACTTATCAGCATTGAAGAGTAAACCGCATGGAATATGCTTATGTTGCAATGACATGACGTCATAAGATGTGTGTAGTATATAAGTATTATTATGATCATCAATCGGTATGAATATACTTACCAGTCACCATCCCCCGGTACATTGCGTAGTACAAAATACTGTGTATCTTCACCTTCCACTTTGTATTGAAACGATGATGGACTTCTACAAATACCTGTCGAATCAAAATTATATGTTCTGAAAGTATGGATGAGTACTGCCGCCGCCAGAAGAATCCACACCCTCAGCAGCAACGAAACCATCGTATATAAGAGTATAAACCTCTTTATGTTAACTGACGATGATGAAATGTAAAAGGTGTATCGTAGCATGTAGCATGGCGGGGAGAAAAAAATGACGAGGAGGATACCACGAGGTATCCTTTTAAGTTGTGGGTAATTTACTTGAATATGAAAGGTAGAAGCTCCTTCTCTGCTCCACATCTAATCTGTCATTACTTTATATTGGATTCGTTTGTTGTATAGCCTTGTGCTGCTCTTTTTGTTTCTCATCACTCTCTTTCAAAGTCAAAGGTACACGTCTTTTGATAAGAGTATCTACTTTTTACCCTTTTTCTTTTTAGGCTCCTCTGTCAAAACCCTGCCATATGTTTGTAGAAATGAAGGCGGAACAATAGCATCCGCCAAAGTGGGATCTTTCTTCCCTTTTATATCTTCCAGAGACCGTTTGGTACCCTTTGCTACTGCTGACTGGCTCCCAAAGACTGGTGTAATGTGTGATCTTCCTCCTAGCTTTAGGCGTACATCTGAGTTGTAATCCACTGCATCATTTCGAATTACTATTATGCATTGTTTGATATTTGTCTTTTGTTGTTTAGTAGTAGCTGTTGTATGAGCAGAAGCAGCATTAGCACTGCTACTAGTTTTTCTCTTCTTGCTGCTTAAACCACCAGTTGGAGCCTTCCGCAACTGAATCCACGCTGGTACTAATTCAGAGAGTTTCTCAAGTAGTTCAAGTAATTGCATTTCCATTTGACGCTTGTCTGATATACCTTTATTTGAAACCATCTTCAAACGGATTTGAAATAAAACCCGACTAAGGTCGATACTCACTATTGCTTTACCTCCTCCTCCTCCTCCCCTTGGTCGAGACTTATTACCACCACTACTATCATGCTTATCAGCACTCTCATTAACAACAGATGTCCATGTTACACGAGCATCTTTCATTAAATCCATGACTGTCAATCTTGCAATGTTCTTTGATGTAGATGTGTTGCTACTCTCTCCGCCACGACTTTTCAATCTATCCAAAGCACTACTACCACTAGATGAAGCTACCCCTCTACGCTGTGAATATGATCTTAATGCATTAGCTAGTTCAAGTATTGTCTTGTTATCACTTTGATTTGATGATTCTTTTACTTTTGATGACTTTGACTTATTTGTAGATGGATTAAGAAGTGACCTAGCTCGTATTCTCTCCTCCAGTGTCATCTTCTTATCACCATTGGTAGTTGCTGTATGAGCTGTCGATGATGCAGTTGATTTAGTAGAATTTGACACAATCGAAGATTTAACTCCATTAGCTGCTTTGCTTTTGTCTTTCTTCTTAATAGACTCGGCCTGTTTCCTATGATCAAGTATAACTTGTGCAATATTCTTAGCATTCGTCCACCACTTTTGAAGTGAACTTGATTTCACCACTAAATTATCGAATGAATAACATTTATGCGATAGATGACACATAGTACTTAATACTTCACTTCTTGCTGGTAATGGTACTCCTTCTTTTGGTGTTGGTTGTTGCATAATCTCAAGCCGACTTCCATTTAATTGATATAGAGGGTAGATATGAGTTGATACATCCCTCAGATCACATGTAGATATAACCATAAAATCAAATAATAATCGTTCCGTGTCTGATAATTGGCTCATTAATTCATAGACTTCAGTTGACACCTCTGCTATTGACTTTGATACATGTTGTTGTTGTTGTGTGTGTATTTTTTCGTTATCAATTGCACCCTTGGAGCTACTTAAACTTAACCACTCATGAGTAGTTGCCATTTCATAGAAGTTATCAATCGATATACTACCTTTGCCTCTAGTAGATAACACAATTGTAGCCTCTATCCTCAACAAAGTATCAATCAAAGTTGTCAACATCAACTTTCTACCAACATGATTGTTGTTAGTGATGTTGCTATCTTCTACTCCTGCCGCCGCCGGTACACCCACACGAGTCATATTAATACCATTGGATTTAGGACTCTTCTTACGTCCTCTGCCCCTTCCTCTTCCTGCCATGGCGATATCAAATAGCACTCCTATCCATCCACACAACTAACTAAACTCAACCAAAGTTAGATATTTACGGTAGGATGCTTACAAGTGGAATATATCTTTTTTATCTTTATTTTCAACTTCACTTCCTCTGATGTTTTACAATAGGACCTTCCTTTGCAATATAAGACGCCCTATATGACACATTATACTCCTCGTAAAAGTCCATTACATCTATTCTTTGCAACACTTTTGTTTTCAGCTTCAGCGGTACCACTTAATACACATTCAACAACATTTATTAACATGCATCGACAACTAAGTAACAATCGAAGGAGCAGAAGGTTATCTTCTGCTGCTGTTGGTATGCAACAATCTAGTACAGAACAGTATGATTCAATGAAGGTATCAGAACTTAAAGATTTATTGAAGGAACGTGGCTTAGCGGTATCGGGTATTAAATCAGTTTTGATTGAGAGGTTAAAATCCTCTTCAACTGATGCACCGACAAATAATACTGTTAAAGGTAGTAGTAGTAGTACTCAACCGAAAACAAAACGGGCTAGAAAGAAGAAGAGTGAAGAAGTATCAATTCAGCAAGCATCATCTGTTGACTGCCTTCCACGAACACGCGAAATGCAACTTCTTAAATCAAACTCAAACCTATTTGTAATTGGTGTAGACGAAGCAGGAAGAGGTCCGCTAGCTGGCCCTGTCGTTGCAGCTGCAGCTATTGTACCAACTGATATTGCAGGTATAATTGATTCCAAAAAGATAACAAAAGAAGAGGAACGGGAACGATTGTATGAAGAGCTAATTGTTTCTCCTGGTATTCGGTATGCCGTTGCAATTATTAGTGCACAACGAATTGATGAAATTAATATACTACAAGCTACTTTGGAGGGGATGAGAATGGCAACTGAGGGAGTAATGAATATGGGTAACAAAAAGAAGAAGAATGTAAACAATGTTGCATCTGCAGAAAGAAAGGAGATATCCTATGTCATTACTGGTAGTGTGGAAGATAATTCAAAGAGCAAAACTTCTAGTAGTAATGGTAGTTACTATACTCTCATTGATGGGAACAAAGTACCGAAAGATATGCCTTGCGAAGCTGAATCAATTGTGAAAGGAGATGGAAGAGAATACTCAATCGGTGCTGCGAGTATACTTGCAAAAGTAACTCGAGATCGGTTAATGCATGAGTACCATGTCAAGTATCCAGAGTACAATTTAGCTCAACATAAGGGCTATCCGACTGCTAGTCATATGGCTGCTTGTAGAAAATATGGTGCTTCTCCCATCCACAGGCGTACTTTTGCTCCTCTAAAGCACTGGGATTTGGATGATGATGGGAATATTATTGGTTAAGATGCCGAAACACACATAAACTTGAATTTTATCAATATTTACAATCTATTCTATACCAAGGCGTCTCTTTTTAAGATGTAGAACACCGGAATCTTATTTTCACATATTTACATTGAACAAGATACTCAAGGTATAGGCAGCTGTTGCCCTCTACCTCTGCCATCACCCATTCCGTATGCCCTCATTCCAGACCACCTCTCGTACGCAGAAGCTGCTTCCTTGTTCATTCGAATTCCCCTCGCTTCTAGAAGGCCTCCCGTGCCTGGTCGTTCCCATATTTCTTCTAGCCAAATGTAAGATAAAGGTTTCAACAACACATCAGCACTACCGTCAGCACTAACTCCAGATCGTTCAATTTGTACAATGGTTGCTGGACTATTTCTTCTCAAGGGAGATTGATGAGCATGAATGAAGGTTCATTTACCTTGTAGGAGAGATTCATTCTTCTCAAGGTCTAGTAAAGAAGCCTTAATGTCACCTCCTAATACTCGCTGCCCTTGTTGTAGTGGAAACAATCCTGATATCCTGGGCGTAATGATATCTCCTCGTTTGGCACTAACAGGATAGTTTGATAAGACTTCTGATATAAGTAACCGATATCGTGGTTCAAAGAAGTGTAACCCATAACATTCACCTAACTTGATACTGCTCGGCATATAGAATACTGGTGCTTTATACTTCATGTGATGATTGACAATTGAATTGAAAAGATATTGATATATTCTAGTACTTGGTACACTCGGATGAGAAGATCGAAGAGCTTTGCATGCTTCTTCTAGAAGTTCCTCCTTCTCTGACAGATTTATTGATATATCACCATCAGATGTATTGACAGTAGAAGCTGCTATCACTGACTGAGGAGGGGCTTTCTTCTCCTTTGTGCGCTTGTCTCGTCTTTTTGAATTTCTTTCCCTAATCTCTGATCTTAACTCATCACATTTGGCATCAAACACTACTCGTTGAGCTCCTTCCTCCCAATTTGGATCATTTTCTATCAACCGAAGTAATCCATTTCTCCAATATAAGTCATGTTTAGATGTCAGTTTATAGAATTGTTTACAAACAAGTGGTAATGTATGAGTCAGTGTCGAATAGCTATCGGTCGGTGATCTTGATGCATCTAAATGTATTGCAAAGTGGTATGATTAGAAAAACATACATATCATATGCACATAATCAAGTCAATAGAATATTGCAAACAATAATACAACATACCATTTCTATTCATTTCATATGGAACATCAGCCACATAGCTAAGAATAGTCAACAGAATATCTTCATGAAAGACACTAAATACCGATGATGATGATGTATCCTCATTAGTAGATGTTGAGTCCATATTCATATCATATGAATCAATTGTAGACTTTAATGACGGTTCAGGATAACTATCACCTGAATACGATGACGATATATTCTACGCTTTGGCACTTGCCCATCAATATAGCGATGAAGAGAAGGTATAACAAGCAAAGTAAATAGTGAGGTTTATTCGTTCCGGTCTCGACCGGTACTTATTTTCTTTGGGAGTCCACTCTCTAACTGAGACTGAACTGATCAAATAGTTGCAAAGTTGATGCCGACAAAGTGAATGATATCAGTGTGATAGATAGCAGCAATCAAATAGACCACAACTAGTAAAACACAGCCACTCTTTTAATTTAATCTCTAGCTTTATCCAATCATGATTACAAGAACAATGAGACGTGAACGTCCATCACTCTTTTCACCACCTCCAAACAAACAACAACAACAACAAAATAATAATAACGAAGAGGAAGGTGAAACCTCCTCCCAAACCTCACCTTACTCACTATCCAACGAAGATATGAATCAATTAACAGACGAATTTGATAACAACACAAATTGTGAGGAATTAACAACGTCTGGACGAACTTATGAAGAATTAGTAAAAAGTCAACAGAAGCAAAATAATAATAATCAACGTGATTCTCTAATGAGCGAGGAAACTGAAGAAAGTGATCAACAAGAGACTTCACGTAATTATGGACGTCAGTCTGTTGGTTTCATGTTGGGACGTAATTCATTAAGTAATTGGAGTACAATTGGTGGTAATAATAATGGTGGTTTAATTGATAACGAAGATTCAAATTATAATAATAATATTCCAACATCTGTTCAATTGAATGAATCACAATTGAATACTGGACGTAAAAGTAATGTTAGTCGACATTCCCTAGGTGGTAGGAGAAGTTCCTTGGGTTCATTTAATATGGATACTCCCAAGGATACTAATAATAATAATGTATCAAAACGTGTTGGTAGCCGTAAGAATACAACAGGTCAAGTTGGTCAGGCACGTTTATCACGTCCATCAAATAATAATGGTGGAGGAGGACGTCGTTCCCAAAATCAACTTAATGTATCGCACATTTCATCATCATCAAGTTCTGGATTAAATACCACCGGTGATGAATCAGGCATGCTGGGTGATAGTTGGAGTCCAATCCGTACCTCGTTGGAAAATTCATTTGTCAAGAATGTAGCAAACAATCAACAGAAGAATAACAGTAGTATGATTGGTAATGGTGGTGAGAATGATGTATCAGCTACATCCATTGGTGTCAAGAGGAGTGGTAGTTTATCACCCATCCGTGGACGTTCATCGACATCGAATACTAGTTTATCATCACCTAATAGGAGTCCTGTTCGGTCACCACTTGGGGATATCTCGCCCAATCGTTCACCTTCACGTGGTAATCAATCACCCAAGAAGATGAGTGGCGTGTCTTCTCCCAAACAGCAACAGCAGAGGCGTGCCACAACTGCAAACGCCACCAACACACAAAAGAAGGCATTATCTCCAAATGGCACCTATTCCTTGAAGGAGGCTGAAGGTAAACGATTAAGTTTGCCAGTCACTTCCACCACTGGAGGAAGTTCAAGTAGTAACATGGCATTGAGTTCCGGCGGATCTGCAAGTGGTTCAACATCATCGCGAACATTGACAACACAAAGTGCCTCAAAGACGAAGAAGCTTGCACTACCAAGCTTGGGATCAAGTCGTAAACAACAGTTACCAAAGAAGGTTGTCACCACCAAGGCACCTACTACTCTATCACAGGATAGTGATATGACAATGTTATCACCTGAGAAACCATCCAAGGGAGATAATGTACGTTCACAACAACCGGCACCAACACCAAATAGTCAACGTCGTGTTATTAAACGTTTCCGTGCATCAGTGCCCACGGCTAATTATTTATTACCCGAGGATGTTATGGATGATGATTCATTGGAGAAGAATCCAGTAGTTGGCAGTAGGAAGGCTGCGGAGAAGAGTGTTTCAAAGTCGACTCGTCAATCTAATGCAAGGAAATCATCTTTGGGGCCTCAGTTTTTAATGGAAATGGAAGATGCTACCGAATCAGCAACGTATGAGAATACATTTGAGTTCCCATCTGACTCCATTCCACTACCCCGGACTAAGACTCTTGGTCATTTCCATGATCAGGCCGTCGCGGTTGGTAGTCCATCACATCAATATCAACTTAACCGTGCTGGAACTAACTTACTTTCCTTACAGGAGGTTATTCTACCCTCTATTGCATATGAGACGAATGTCGTATTGAAGGAAAAGCAGGCCAAGGCACAACGATATGCCCAGGATGGCAAGCCCGATTCTCAAGGTACAGAGGTTGTCAAGGCAATTGAAACTTGTCGTCGTGTCGTAACCAAGTGTACAGGTGAGGCAATGAAGGTAGCCGGTGAGGCATGGCGTACTCGTGAGAAGGAACGTGAAGAACTCCGTGTCCAACGTTTGAAACAAGAAACTGCACAACAAAAACTTGTAGATGCCAAGGCCAAGAAGGATCGTAAGGAGGCACGTGCACATTCACGTCATGAACGGTATGAACGTCAAAAGCGTGAGAAGAAACATAATCATCCACGCAATAAAGAGTTATGGCAGGAGGTTACAAAGTTAATGGTAGAAATTCAAAAGTTGGAGAAGGAAGAACGTTTATGGAAGGATACATTGGTGGAAGTTAATCATTTGGTGGAGAATCATCAACCACCAGAGATGCATGATTTAGATTTTGTCGTTCCTATGAAGGAGTCGGAACTTGTCAAGGCTGTAGAAGGTGCCACATTGGAGTCAACGACTAGTACCTTGGTGGGTGATGTTACCTTGGCAACCGAACGTATCAATTGGATGCTCAAGAGTGTGTCACTTGCCATTGAGGAGTCTGACAAACTTAGGAAGGAGGCATTTGATCATTACCAAGATGAACACAAGTTTGTTGGATATCCCAAGATTGATGACAGTAAGGGTCTTTTCATGGCCTTGAGTATGGAATCACCGGCGAGGTGAGGAGTTGAGTTGAGGGATGTTGTATTTAATTTGGGTGATGTGGAATCACCTTATCGCGGAGGATATTGTTTGATTTGTATTTCGTAATTCATGATTGATGTTGGTTAGTTTTGTGTGAAAGAGAAGAATAGTGCACGCTAGATGATTCTGGTCTGAGATAGTTTCCAGCCTATTTGTATATTTGGCAGTCAAAACTTTATAATATAATGCCTGCTTTAGTCAACTATACCATTAATTTATTAGGCTATGACTTCGTCACCACAGGTTCTCCACCCTTTACATCTTTTACTGCGAACCCTAATTCTTTAATCTTTGCTCGCAGAGAGTCTGCAAGTTCCCAATCTTTGGCATCCTTGGCCACCGTTCGTTGTGATACTAGATCCATGACATCATCTGGAACCGATAGCTCTGTATCATCATCTTCATCATCGTTCTCCACTCCCTTCTCTTTTGGTACCTCATAATATATACCAAAGACTTGATCCATCTTATCTAATGCTTGTTGTATACTTGCAAGCCCTACAATGTCTAGGGGTGGCACTACCTTACTTTCATCGCCATCAACATCTTTTGCGGCTTTGGCAACTCGTTTGAATTCCTTCTCTGCCAACTTGACTAATGAGAAGAGACTTGCCGATGCACGAGGCATACTCAAATCATCAGCAATTGCAACCTCGAAGTTTGCAAGTTCTTTCTCTACAGTGGTTGTCATATCACTCTCTTTACTGTTTGATATGTCAACTCCATCCTTCAGTGCATCTCCAATCATGGCATTTACCTTATCTAATCGTTTCAATGCGCCCTTGGCAGCACCCAGCGCCGCATCAGTGAAGCTTAATGGATTACGATATTGGGAACTAACAACCAAGTATCGGTATGCTCGAACATCATCTGATGTTGGACAAGCAGTTCTCAATGTTAAAAAGTTACCCTTGGACTTGCTCATCTTTTCATCGCCAATGTTCACAAAGCCATTATGTACCCAACAATTACAGAATGGTGCACAATTAGCTCCCTCACTTTGGGCAATTTCATTCTCATGATGTGGAAACTTGAGATCTATACCACCGGCATGGACGTCAATAGTATCACCAAGATATTTTCGTGCCATGGCACTACATTCTAAATGCCATCCTGGTCTTCCCTTGCCTATACTCTTTGTTGTCCCGTCTTCCATTGTAACGACAGGATCCCAAATTGCATCTTCACGGTCAAACTCTGGTTTATATGCCTTCCATAAACAAAAGTCACGTACACCTTCCTTTTCTGCATCATATTCATCTGCATCTAACCCCGCGACTGATCCACCTCCACCTGTTTCGGAACTTGCACCCTTTTTTAATTGATCAGGATCTAACTGAACTAATCGTGTACCATAACCCTCCTTCTTACCCACAGAGAAGTACCAACTACCCTCATCACTTTGATATGCCAATCCATTACCCTCCAAATCTATAATCAATTGTGCCATTTCATCAATATGATCGGTAGCACGTGGATATTCTCTAGCCTTTACAATATTCAATGCTTCCAAATCATCAAAAAACTTATTCTCAAACTTTCGTGTTAATTCTAATAAACTAACATTCTCACGATCACATCGTTTAATGATCTTATCATCCACATCTGTTAGGTTACATATATGATCAACATTATATCCAAGGTATGTTAATACACGTTTTAATACGTCATATGTAAGGAAGGCACGGAAATTTCCGACATGTGCTGAATCATAAACTGTTGGTCCACATGTATACATTGATACAATATCTGGTGATTGTGGTATAAAGGGTGTTTTTGATCGTGATAGTGAATTGTACAGTGTTAATTGTCGTAGTTTGTCTTTACTTCTTGTATCTTCTTCACTGTCTGTTTTTGTACTTTTGAGAGAGGATGGAGATGAAGTTTGACTTCCACTGGACAATGGTGGCAAAGAAGATTTTGGTGATGCATACAGACATGATGAAGACAATATACTTCTGCCCTGTTTGTACCATATTCTACTTTCCCCTTCAGCTTGGTGTATTTGCAATGGAGCTACATCTCTGACGAGTGTAGTTGATGATGTGTAGGATACTGATGTAAATGCATATGTTGGATTGCAAATCGATAACGAAGATGCTATTATTGACAGTGCTGTTATGAACTTCATTGTTTTCTGTTATTGTAATGATGATACTTATACCGTTTGCAGTCTGTTTATTAATATGTATTAGCCAGGGGAATAAGAGGTATAAAAATTATTATGAGAGTTTGATTGTGGCATAAGATATGTTTGCAAAAGATATGTTGTTTGCGGTAGCATCATATAAATATCCGTCCAAAACCACACTAAAGAAACACATACAACCTATCTATGATACATATCCCTTTGTTACTCCGTATGAGCACTTCACCCACTACCTATGTACAACTAATTCTTTCTTCGTGCGCACTAATCAAGCTAGGATACCACCACCATAAAGAGAGACATTGAATGACACTTTGCATTGCTCTCCTCTGCTCTCGATATTGTACGTGGTGATAAGGTACTATTATAATATATAGACGGATATAATGATTACTACCATCATCATAATTACTTGAATAATCAGTTGCTTCTTTACATTGCAATAAATAATATTATACTCTCAAACTGGAGAAAACAAACATCAAAATATCATGACAAACTCAAACAACCCTTCTCCTAAAGATGAAGAATATACTTCCAATGGTACTACTACTGTTCGATTTATATCTAGTATAGCTAGCGGTGTCGTCGAAGATAATACCACTAATACCCCAACATTGACTGACTTTAATGCACTTGTACAGCAGACGAAAGAGATGCAAGAGCGCATGGATGCTCTAGAGAAGGTTGGATTATTGCAAACAAGTGACGATGAGGAGAATCAGGATGATCCTTTCGTGGCTACCAAGAGAAATTCATTAAAGGAAGATGTTGAGAATGCTAATAAACCATCAAGACGTCGTACTTTAGGTCAGGAAGGGGAGATGACTGAAAGTGCCGTAGAAGCAAAGTACGATGAATATGAGCTACCAGAGTCTACATACTCACTATTGATGACTGAGAAGATCATGTCAATCCCCTTCTTTACTGGAATACTGTCAGTATTTCTTAGTTTGTTTGCATTGGTACTTGCATTGAAGAATGAATTGGACAATGGAGAGACTGGTAACTTTCTAGGTAAGCAAATTGCATTTGTATTGTGCATTAAAATGACATGCTCACTCACTAACTTAAAACCTTTACCACATCTTCTCATTCCTAGGTTTGCCTGCTGGGGTACAAAGTGAAGTGAGAATGGCCCAATATCTTGGAATCTTAATTGGTGTGCTAATGGAGGACGGTAAGTACTTATACCTCCTTTTCTTGTTTTTAGTATTATCATATACTCATTATTGTATGCATATATCTTTGATTTGCAGAGATACCAACAGGGTTAGAACTCATTGGAAAGGGTGTTGAGCAACGAGTAGCTTCAGCCACCAGTTCTACACGTCATATGTATGCAATGAACGGATTTGATATGAAAAGAATTGTACTACCAGCTTTACTACGTCTTGCTGTCGGATACACTTTTCTATGTTGTCTATTCCTTGTTGTAGTACAAGAACAGACAGTACTTGATATCTTCTTTGACGGTAAGGTCTTCGTTTGTACTATTTGGAATTGTGCCTCTGTCTTCGTCATCCACACGTACTAACATATTGTTCATTTTTGTGTTCTAGTTCTCGCTCTTGAGTTCATTGAAAACATTGATGACGGTAAAGTCATCTGTCTTTTATTTGCCTTGTTTGATTGCCTTTGTCATCCACAAGTACTAACATAGTTCCTTGTTCATTTCTGCCTTCTAGTAATCTTTGCCATCAGTAAACGAGGTTTCTTCGGACGTAGTTTAAGATTAGCTACAAATGATTTGCCATGTATTGAGACAAACTCACAATCTCATACACTAAGGAGATGGACAAAGCGGTTCATAAGAGTTGTATACTTGTTGAACATATGCATTGGCATTGGAAGTTTGACATACTTAACCCTAACTCAGAGGGAAGGCAAGTATCGATGTGATTCTGTGACTGTTTCATTCGGCGATGACGTACTTGAAGAAGCATACGTCAAGAATGCAGATGGTGAATTTGAGAAAAGGCTGCTTGTATTCTCTCATTTCAATGGTAAGTAAGCAATCGACTTAATCAGTGTAATTGTACTGAAAGATAAGTGGCCAATATAGTATCCTTACTTCTCTACTTGTATCTTATGCAATCTCAATCGCTCTACTACTATTAGGGATCTACAAGGAGAATGGAAGAGCTAATGGTCGACCCAAGTATACTGAAATGAACAAAGAAGACGGCGACCCATTTCTGGAAACTGTTCCAGCTGAGATCATCTAGTAAGTCTTTTTCTTTTCTCATATGTATTTCGATTTATCTTTACATATATCACTCACTTTCTACATACTTTTTTGCCCTACTACAGTTGTCCTCAAATAGAGACTTGGGTCTTTCAGCACCAGGACATACGAACGTCACCAAATGAGGAGGAAGAGGTGAGTACTCTTACTGACACACCATTATCACGTGTACTAAACTAACGACTCATATGATTTGCTCTCTGAACTAGAATGACTGCTCATGGTTGCTCAGGTCTCCAAATACTGACTCGTTTGATATTATCGAACTGGCAGAGGAAGTGGAATGGTTTGTCTGGAAAGGTTTGGTAGAAAGTGAGTACAGGGTTTCGATCGAATGTAACGAATGTGAAGTTGGGCAAGATGAGACGTGCAACTACAATGGAGTATGTGTTGACGAGAAATGTGATTGTAATGAAGATCACTTCGGCATCTTCTGTGAATTTGAAAGACCTTGTGATGTCATTAGATGTAAGTGGCACCTAGTGTATCTTTCAATCTCAAATCCTCCTGGCTATTTCATTCAGGGCTCACAATTCAATCTTATATATCATCATAACAGCTGAAAAAGATGTCTCAACCGAGCTAACTTTGCTCGGTGATCCGAATGATGATGAAGTTGATTTCGTCGAAGTGTATGGACGTCCCGTCTATGTTCTTCGTAATCTTTCGGGCAAGCCTACAAGTCTAATGCGATTGGGGTACCCAGAGAACGAAGTTGATCAGTATTACAGTGTGGAGTATCCTCCGAATTCGACAGAGGCTTTACCACTACACCAACACTACAACGAACAGTTCTTTGAAGATGATGATTTCTTCGAGATCAACAACCAAACTGAAGACTTTCAAAAGTTAATGAATAACTATACATTTGCTCTCTCATTTACTGGTCGACGTTGGTATGGAAAGTTACTATCACCAGACAGATATTCAGGCAATTTCAAGGAGGAAGAGTATCACGCTTTCTGGGACAATGCATTCAGTGGATTGGGAGATCAAGACAATAGTACATTACTTATCAGTGCACCCACAACCAAAGGTAGTCCTGTTGGCGTCGACTTTTATGAAATGAGACGCCGCAATGTTGCCTTTGAAAGTGGTATCCATGACTATGATTACTCACCATTTGGTGTTTTGATTCCTCTAGTCGAGTATGAGGGTAGTGGCTTCTTTCATTGTAACAAGCCAAACGTTTAAGGCTGAGTATACTGTCATGGAAAGTGTATACAAGCTGATACTTGTATTAGAAGATGGTCAAGTTAGGTGTCATACAATCACAGTATAATATCTTATCAATAAATACTAGAAGTAGATAGATGAGGCTTCTTCTTAGACTATTAGGAGAGAAGTGGGTGAGTGGTATCCTCGGTATCCTTGCCATCATCCTGACTCAAAATCTGAAAAAATGATCTTAGACTAAAGTAGTCAAGGTCAAGAGGTTAATGGAATAATATCAATGCATACAACCAGCCATGGCCGAAGTTAAAGTCAAGTTGAATGTACTACTATCACTTCCTGCGGAAGAGTTTTATGCAGCCATTGGAGGTAACGAAACATTATTACTTTAAATGATGATATGAGACTTGAGATGATATATGCATACTTTACGAACTAACACCTTCCCCTTTGCTCTTCAATATAGGAATATATGAAAAAACGCCATGGATAGTTGAATTATTTTATAATGTTAATCTATCGCCTTCTCTTGATAGTACTATAGTTACAGCCACTAAAGAACGTATTGTCAATGTAAAGATACTATTTGATGAGATTAAACAATATATTAAAAATGGTGATAGAGAGAAACATTTGCAATTATTAAGAATGCATCCTGATCTATGCCTCAAGATTGATCCTGCTACTCCAAAGGATGATAGTAGCAAAGATGTGGATATCACAAAAGAGAGTAGGCAGGAACAAGGCCGTGCAGGTTTATCAACATTAACACCAGATGAACGTACAAAGTTTCATTCACTAAATAACCAATATAAAGAGAGATTCGAGTTTCCCTTTATCTTGGCCGTGCGTAATGCTTCAAAGTATACAGTTCTGTCAGCATTAGAAGGCCGTGTTTCATCATCTATTGAAGAGGAAATATCATGTGCACTATCACAAGTTGATAAGATTGCATGGATGAGACTACTTACCAAAGTTGACTATGCAGAGGGCACTAATGGCCATGGAGGATTCTTAACATGTCATGTGTTAGATACCGCCAATGGCAGTCCTGCTTCGGGAATGCGTATTGAGTTGTATCGGTATGAGGATGGACCAGAACAGAATGGAAAGAGAACACAACAACGTATACTGCTCAAGTCTTTTGTTACCAACTCTGATGGAAGGTTAGATGGACCAGCACTGAGAGGAGTTGAGTTTGATGTAGGTCAATATGAATGGCAGTTTTATGTTGGTGATTACTTTGCAAAGTTTTCAATGAGTAGATTGTCAGGTACTCCATTCTTAGATGTTGTACCACTTAGATTTGGTCTTGACGATCCTACAGAACATTATCATGTACCCTTGTTGGTGAGTCCATGGTCATATTCAACATATAGAGGATCTTAGCATACTATCAAGTAGGGAGGAGTTGTATAGTGTACAGAGAGAAGTTGTACATAGAGAAAAGGTGACAAAAGGATACATCTAGAATTAAAACAGTATAGTATTACAACTTAGTTTTACACTGTTTTCAAAACATAGACAACACAACATCGAACATACTCAATTCATGCCTGGTGATTTTAACTATCCTTCTTGCTGCTCATACTGCTCAAAGTCTTGTTTAAGTTCTTTAGGTCGTCTGGAGCAAGGATGTCATCGTCTTCTTCGTTCTTCTTAGTATTTACTATATCCTCCACAGCATTCATATTCATTCCTGTAGTCAGAGAATATCGTTTCGTTGGGCTCACTACATCAACTACTTTCATGATACTACTCCTACGCCTACTAATCATGGAGTCTCTACTAGAAGATATCTCTTTGGTATCAATCGGAGTGACTCCGTCCATTGCCCTTTTGATGTATCTTACACATTTTGGAAGAACATCCGCTGCAATCCCCAAATTAAATAAGCCCATGAGTAGACCTGAAGCATACAATACCTTTAAAATGATTCCCTCATTCAATTCTGGGTCGGCCTTCACTTCATCAAGAAGAGCAAATGATTCAATTGGATATACCCACCAACGGCACCAAAAGAAGAATGCAACACTGAAGTTAAAGGCGACCGCTGCTTGAGTCATTTGTTTATCTGGGTTGAGAGAGTATATATACACTGTAAATATGCAGCTGAAGAAAGCCCCTCCTAATAAAGCTAGACATATCTTTTGCATATGAACATTTTGATAAAGCCCAGAGTCCATCACGAAGAAGCTTAAGACGATTCCAGGAATGTGATGAACAATTAATACTGGCTTGACATCTGCACGGAAACCGTCATAGTATGCCTGAGATTTTTTGAAGAGAAGGAGTTGAGAATGAGATATACATTTCAACTTGGTTGAAGGATTTTTACATGTTCAACACCTGATTGAAGGATACACCCACAAAGACTCACATAGGGAAAGATATTGAGCACTACTGCAATGTAGTCGGCTGTTTCAAATCCTGCCTCAAGAAGGAAGCCATGTTTCCATAGATTTGGATCTTCGTTCATCAATCCGACGAACATAAGATATGCTGCAAAACCATGGTGTATCCCCAAGCATGTCAAGAGGACGGCATCGTCTCTACCATTTCCTAAAAAGATCCCCTCCCTCTGCTTTGCGTAGTTCCATATATTAGTTTGTCGATATACATAACGAAGTACCCGTGAGAAGATCTGAACGAACACTGTATAACATAAACTCCAAAATAGCACCTCTATTGCAATCGATTGTGTTGATGGATTGAGATATCCATCTAATTGAGGTATGTGTCTATTCTCTAGGAAATCGAGATTAATCATTGTAGATGGCTGATATTGATATATACTGCAATAGATGCAACTGATACTAAATAGGAAGTGCTGCTACTATCTCTTGCATCATCTTGCAATAAGATATTTTGATTGATTCAAGACCAAGACCCCAAACTGCCAAGTCTAATCATACTGAATACTGAGTAAGAGTGATGCGGTCGGTATGTAGTTATTGTTAGGTTGTTAATATATGGTCGACTGCCATTATTAACAAACAATACCATGCTATCGCGTAGTTGGAGATTTGGCACTAGCCTTGCATTGGCAGTGACGGCTAGAGCATTCCAAACATCTTCTTATCGTCACAACACACCTGCATTCCTCAAAGCATCCACAACCTTCCAATCGACCTTGTCATCTGCTCTATCTGTATCTACTACAGCTGATGCTGTTACATCTACAACTGCAGAATATGATAATCCACTTTTAAGATCATGGTCTGATCAACCATTTAATTTACCACCATTTAAAGAAATCAACCCTACTCACTTTGAGCCAGCACTACAAGTTGCAATGGAAGCACACACCTCAGATTTGGAGTCTATTGCAAATTCAGGGTCTAATTCATTTGATGATATCTTAGGTGCATATGACAGATCTGGTAGTTTATACAGCAAGGTTGGGAGTGTGTAATCATATGTGCACAAATATTTTTGTATGATATTATACGAAACACTTTTATCTTCAAACATTGTATAATTTTGACTGAGTATTGATTACTTGTTATATTGATGCATATCATATGTACTAATTTTACAAAATCACCTTCTAATCTCACCTTCCTTCTTCCTTATGACTTAACAGCTGAGCAAGCTACACTACAAACACAGTTTATGCAAAACATGTTGAAGGATGAAGAAGAATGGGAAATGGTTCTTACTAAGGAAGATCTCGATGGTTGTCCTCCAGACCTTGTATCTGCAGCACGTCAAGCAGCAATTGATCGAAATCATAATGGGGAAGATGATTATGTAATTACTCTTGGCCGCAGTTTGGTAGAGCCATTTTTGACGTACTCTAGTCGTCGTGATTTGAGAAAGAAGGCATTTGATGCTTGGACGTCTCGTGGCGAATTAAACCCAGAAAGGGACAATTTATCAATTGCAACAAAGATACTCCGTTTACGTAAGCGACAAGCTGAACTTATGAATAAGAAGACGTTTGCAGCATATCAGACTGAAGATACGATGGCAGGCTCACCTGAGAGTGTTATGAAACTCCTAACTTCTGTATGGGAGAAAGCAAAGGACGCTGCAAATCGTGAAAGAGACATGCTTGAAACCTACCTTAAAGAGAAGGGAGAAACAATCGAAGATGGTATTCAACCACATGATTGGAGATACTACGCGGAAAAGGTTCGACAAAAAAACTTTGATTTTGATGAAAGCTTGCTAAAACCATACCTGTCGTTGGATTCAGTGACCAACGCCTTGTTTGATGTTTCCAACAAACTCTATGGGCTGAAATATGTCAAAAGAGATGAGATAGAAGTTTATCATCCTGATGTTAATGTGTATGAGGTACGACGAAATAAGGCTGGAAGTGCCGATGAAGATGAGTTAGTTGCCATCTTCCTCCATGACAATTATGCTCGACAATTCAAGTCTTCCGGAGCTTGGATGAGCGAGTACAGGTCTCAGACAAAGAATCTCTTGCCTGGTGCTGATGATATTGAAGCAATTCCAATCGTCTCAAATAACAACAACTTTGCAAAAGGTGCGGAACATACTCTTTTATCATTTGATGACGGTACAACATTATTCCATGAGGCTGGGTAAGTTGCTTTTTTTATGTTTGTCATATATTTACTATGTGTCAGATAACTAATAAATACTCTTTGTATCTAAAACAGTCACGGTCATCATGGTATGTTGAGTGACTCGTCGTTTGGATATCTGGCTTCTACTAGTGTGCTTAGGGATTTTGTTGAACTTCCCAGTCAATTAATGGAACATTGGTTAAGCGAACCAGAGGTACTTAAGCAGCATGCCAAGCATTATCAGACAGGGGAAGTTGTTCCAGATGAGTTACTGGAACGTCTCAAAGCAGCTTCTTTGTTCAACGAGGGCTTTGCTACTGTCGAGTACACAATCTGTGCTATGCTAGACATGGCCATACATTCCCTTGAAGAGTATCCCGACGACTTTTCGATTGCTGAATTTGAGAAGAAATATCTTGAGGAGCAGGACATGCCCCAGGGCGTTGTTATGAGGCACCGTCCAGCTCATTTTGTCTTTTTGCATCATCGGGCTATGCTGCGGGGTATTATGTTTATCAGTGGGCGCAAGTGCTTGATAACGATGTATATGCAGCATTCGAGGAAACAGGGGACATATTCCACAAGGAAACTGCAGAGAAATGTAGAAAGTACATTTATGCAGCTGGTAATACTTCGCCGCCTCAGGATTTGTTTAAATCTTTCCGTGGAAGAGAGAAGCCAGATATCTCATTCTTCTTAAAGAATAGAGGTTTAGTGTAGATATGATGTAAAGCTATAGAAGTTGGTAATCTTCAAACAATTTACTTTAGATCTTTAGTCTCCTTTCTTATGCCATCATTTTATTTGGGGATAAGTCCTCGATTTTTCAGCATGAAAGTGGCATCGGGCTTTTCTCGACCGCGGAACCGACGGAAGAGTTCCTGTGGAGCAGCAGTGTTCCCAGCTGAATAGATACATTCACGGCACCTGTCCGCAGTTTCCTTATCAAAGACATTACCTGTCTCTTCAAATGCCGCAAATACATCATTATCAAGCACCTGCGCCCACATATATACATAGTAACCTGATGCATAACTACTACTTGCAAATAGATGGAGGAAGTGCGGAAGGCGATGCCTCATGATGATACCTTTGGGCATGCCCTGTTCCTTCAAATAATCCTTCTCAAACTGGGACAAGTCGAAAGAGTCTGGATACTCTTCGAGAGAATGCAAAGCAATGTCAAGCATAGCACAGATTGTGTACTCGATGGTGGCAAAACCCTCGCCATACAGCTCAGCTTTCTTGAAACGTTGGACTAAATCATCAGGAACGACCTCTCCTGACTGATAATGCTTGGCATGCTCCTTCAACACAATTGGCTCGCCGAGCCAATGTTCTAACAATTGACTAGGAAGTTCAACAAAGTCTTTCAAGACGCTTGTAGAAGCTAAATACTCGTATGTGCAGTTGCTCAGCATACCATGATGACCATGACTGTTATAGAGATACAAATAGAATGTGTTAGTTGTCTGACACATGGAAAAATATATGTCGAACATAAAAAAGTACGCAACTCACCCCAGCTCATGAAACAGTGTGGTACCATCATCAAATGATAATAGAGTATGTTCCGCGCCTTTTGAGAAGTTATTATTGTTGCTAACAATGGGGATTGCTTCAATGGGATCTGCATTAGGATCTAGATTCTTTGTCTGTGTACGATATTCACTCATCCATGCACCGCTTGATTTGAATTGACGAGCGTAGTTATCATGGAGGAAGATGGCAACCAGCTCATCTTCGCCTGATGCATCTTGTTTATCCCGTCGTACCTCATAGACATTGACATCAGGATGATAAGCAACAACATCCCTCTTCACATATTGCAGCCCATAGAGTTTGTTGGATACGTCAAAGGCGGCAGCGGTGACGGCCTCAAGACTGAAGTATGGTTTCAGATCATTCTCATCAAAGTTGAATTTGGCAATCCGAACTTGTTCCGAATAGTATCGCCAATCCCAAGGTTCAATACCATTTTCTATTGTTTCTCCCTTTTCAGTAAGGAAGGCCTCCATCATTTCTCTCTCCCGATTAGCTGCATCCTTTGCTTTCTCCCAGACGTCAGTTAGCAACTTCATCCCAGCTTCGGGTGTCTGAGCCATGGTATCTTCAAATTGATAAGAAGCAAATGATGCCTTACCATGTAAGGCAGCCTGACGCTTCCGTAGTCGGAGCATATCAACAGCAATTTTCAAGTTGTCTCTTTCTGGGTTGAGTTCACCCCTTTTACTGAAGGCTTCAAACACCTTCTTTCTCAAATCTCGGCGCTTACTAGAACTCAAAAACGGTTCCACCATGCTTCTACCAAGAGTGATCACATAGTCGGAAGGTCCCTTCTTCCTATCAACGGCTGCTTGCCGTGCTGAGGCAATAAAATCTTTAGAACATCCATCAAAGTCTTTTTCAGTCAAAACAAGTTCCCACTCCTCTTCATCCTTCAACACATTCTGCATAAATTTAGTTTGTAATGTTGCCAATTCAGCTGTATTAATTCAAATGATTAGTTACAAAATAAAAAAGTGCACAAGATATGCACACACATTCAATATATGCACAGTTAAATTAAATGCACGTACCTTGAATGTCCGCATACTGCTTCTTTTTAGCATCATCAAACTTGGCACCCATCCTAACAAATTTGATATATACCCTCTCAGCCAACCTTGATTGTTCAGCAGTCCATTCACCACTCTTCAACTTTTCATCCTTCATATCATATAACTTTTCAATCTTTTCAAACAATCCAGGGATATCATAACACTTTGAATTATGACGTGATAGAATTGGTGCCATGGTAGTTTGCACCTTTTGCAAATCTGGTGTATTTAAACTAGAAGTATAATTGTAATACACAGAACTAACTTTGGATAACAGTGCACCGGCACGATCATATTTTCCTAAGATATCATCGAATGAGGTAGACTCCGATTTTGCAATAGACTCCAAATCTGTAATATGTGCTTCCATACCAGCTTTTAAAGCAGGCTCAAAGTGTGAAGACTTGATATCGTTAAATGGAGGTAAGTTGAATGGCTGATCTGACCAAGATCGGAGGAGGGGGTTGTCATTTTCGAGTTTTTGTCTCTTATTATCGTTGGACGCGGCTTCAACTCCGGAGGTTTTGACCTCATCGGCCGGGGCGGTAACTGATGATACTGTCATATCGGTAGTAAAAGCGTAGCGTCTTTATATTATATTGCACTAATAGCCAAAGAAATAATGGTTAAGAGGAGCACAATGCCAATAAAAGAATTTTTGTAACTGGGAGTCTTTGATAACTGGGAGATTGATGATTGATGTGTGTTACATGCATTAATAGAACCTTCTTTTGGATATGATGAATTACATATCATTCGTCCTTTTCTATATTCTTGCAGTAGCGCCGCAAGAGGCGAGTTCATTTTCGTCAAGTAGTGTAGGCCGAGGACAGATCGTATCTTTGACACCTTCAATCATATCAACTTCAACACCACATCAATACAAATCTTCTCGTCTATCACTATCTTCTACAATAAATGAAGATGATGCTGACATTAGTAATGATAAGAAAGTTGATGGTAGAAAGAATCGTGTTGTTATTGGGTATAAGGCAATGGTGACATCATATCTAGCAGTAGGTTTACGATCTATTGCAAAAGTTGGATTGACTAACTCAATCATTCATATGATTGGTGGATATATTGTCATGCCAGCTGGGGTATCATACATCATGAGTGAAGCAGCTACAAATGATAGATTGGGTAGTGATACCTACAAGAGATTGAACTTGGCTCTATTGGAATATGGGTTGATTGGATTATCTATCATCTCCTTGGGAAAGGGAGGAAACAAGTTGCTATCGGTAGCATATATCTTATCAGTTATCAATTCATTAAAAGGATATGCTTATGGAGTACTAGGATGGGATAAACAAAGCACCGATACAACTTTGCTGAAGGATCTAATAAATGGGACAAAGGAAACAGTGAAAGGCTTCCTTCGATACCCAAGAATGTAAAAGCTGCTGGATATACTGCTGCAACTTTCTTTGTGACATTCTTGAAACTTGAAAAGTTGTGGGAGATTGTCAAATTTATCCAAGCAAACTCTATTACAGCTGAACTGTCAATGTCACTAGCTAGATTCAATAGACTAGCATTTCTTACACTCATGGTTTATACTTTGAAAGATGCCGCGGACAGAGATCGTTTGAATGGCGGTACATTCATAAAGTTGAATTATTTATGTTCTTTGGCAATGGGTATTCAGTGTGCATTTAACTCAGGCGGCCTGACGACGCCTTTCGGGGCCCTCAGTGCTATATTCTCTTTCTTCTTTGCCTTCAATGGAGTCGCATCATATATGAAGAATCAGTATGCCTGAGAACTAAGCTCCTAGATGTAAGGTAAAGAAGAAAAATCTCTTAACATAATTCAGGCATTAAAGTATGCCTGTTTGTTTGTTAGCCAACACCTAACTCTTACGGCAAAATACCCGTACTAAACAAAACGATAATTATCAATATCACCACAATCAACATTATCCAACACTGTTTCTTCCTAATCTTCTTCTGATACTCTATAGCCTCATACACATCCACATTAGCATCCTCGACATAATCAGCAGCCGATCGTACCTGATATTCAATCTGATCAAGTAATTCACCCTGCTGTTCAGTTAATAATGCAAAGTCTAGAAACATTTGATGTAACTCTGCCACGCTTGCTTCGAGTGTTAATACATCTTGATACTTTCCTGCAACTTGTCTATACTGTGTTTTAATTTGATCATTAACTCCACCACTTAATATTTGTTGTTGATATAATGCCTCTCGTCCTCCCTCACTTCTCATAATTTGATCAACTTCCTGATCGGTAGCATCGGGTTTAATCATTTGTACTTGACGTGTCACCTTGGCCTTAACATCTGTTTTATATTGTTGTTGTGCATTTTGATATCTTTTCATTTCATCGATAAATTTTCGGAGTAATGTATTAACAAGATTATCACGTACACGCAAGTCGGTGGGCTTAGCTTCCTCTGTTTGTTTTAAGTTGGAATTCTCTTCCTTTAATAATCCTAATAGATTTTTACATTTCTTTGCTCGGCCATTGGTAGTCTCGACAAGTTTACGTATCGTATCACTAATTTGCGACTCTTCTGTTTCACTTGTTGCTAAGACAGCCTTATCTTTTAATGTTATAATTTGTTCAGTCGCTTCAGTAACCGCTGATATATCTGATTTTATAAATTCAACATCATCAAAGAATTGTTTCATATGTTCTGGTTGTGATGGTGTTTCGGTGGTGCCACCGCCACCAGGAGTAGTGGACGTCTCCCCTTCATCTGCCCAAGCAAATGCATTATCATCTTCAGATGGTTTTTGTTTCTTGGCTTTCTTCTTTTCACCCATTTCAATATCCCCACCACTACCATTGTTATTATTGGTAGAAGATGGCGTATCTTCTTGTGCCCATGCTGGGACATCTCCTTGCAATTCTGCAAGCCGATCGTTCATTATTGTATGTTGTTATTGTTATATTAATTGATAATAATTTTGAGTGGTGATACAGATGAGTTTGGTATCCTGCCACCGAATCGATACTGAGATATCTTCACGCGCCACTAATATACCGACAATATACTGAACTACTATTTCTTTCCTTAATAAGCTGAGAGAGGTATAGACAACCAATAACTACACTACCGCTAACAACACCTAATACCACACAAACCCCAACGCAAAAATAAATGAGCCATGAAAAAGGATACCCCAAAAGTTTAGGTTAATAACCTTACTAGTGAATGCATAGTTCCACCCGATTTAATCACAAAGTGGGAGGAATAGAGGAACTACTATTTGTGCAAAGATACATACATCATATACAGAAGAATAGTAGAACACTTGATCAGTAGCGGTATATTGTCTTGGATCGATAGATATCCTCAATCAATAAGGATACCACACATACCATTCAACAGTCATTGTACATTGCAACTACGTAGGTACATAATATTAGATGATGAAGTCTATATCACTTATTACAACCATAATATTATTACCATCTTCCTTGGCATTTATACCCAAACAAAATGATAGTAGTAGCTTGCATAAACAACAAAGTATAGGCCGTCAAAAGAAAGCTTTGCATCTTTACAAAAGTACAAAAGACGCTATTGCAGAAGCTAAAATGATATGCTTTGAAGAGGGGCCTAATTCTGAACGGTGTAAAGTAGCATGGGACATTGTAGAGGAACTAGAGGCGGCTGATTCACATGTTCGATCAGAGCCATCTGTAGCTAATGAATTAAGCTACTCGCCAATGGTTGATTCATTAGAGATATTGAGCGCAAAGATTGAGAGGAAGATGGATGAGTTGAAGAATCTTTCAATGAGTTTGGCTGAGTATGGCGCTGGACCTGAGGTAGAAAGATTATCCTATGCTAGTGATGAAATGAAGAACTGTTTAGAAGATGCTAGAAGAGCAATGGATCAATACAGACAATAGAGATCAAGAAGAATAGATGAAATGAACTGATTTGCAATCAATAGAGGGCTTATGTTATTGTTTAGAGAAGTGTTTGGGTTATGAAGAAGTGGTGAAACAAAGATGACCGTCTACTTATAGTTCGGTATAAGTTAAGGGGCATTATAATTAAGCATATACGATATCTTTATTGTTATTACTGTCAGCTGGACAGTGTCTAACTAACAACAGTATCTGCGCTCAAACACATATAAGCTCACTCCTTTCTATCTATCCCCTCTATTCTTCTATTCAACATTGAAAACCACAAATCACTCTCTGCTACGAACTACAATCCGATGTAAATAGTGATGATAGTCTCATAATCTCTTGTCTTGCATAAGCAACCCATTCGTTATCGTTTGGGTAATACTCAGATGCTGCAACACAATACTTATCAGAACCTTTGCAAATTGGAGACAGTTCTTGCTCCGCTGCTCCTCCTAGATTGAAACCCCCGTACCAGTTTGTTTCCTCTTCTGTATTATTTGATTCTAAAGACGTCCAATCCGTATCTCCTGTAGACACTGGTGATGGTGGTAGTGAATATCTATCTTGCTCATGTTGATACTTATCAAGATCCTGTGCTTTAGATTTGACCGCTGTATTCTCGCTAGCTGTCGGTGTTGTCTTATTCTTATTCTTGGTCTTCACAACTTGTGCTTTAGCCACTGACTTATCGGCTTCGTCCTCACTTATTGGCAAGATACATATATCATAATCTTCCTCATTGAATGGTACATCATCACAAACATCATCTTCCAACCCAATGGGAACAAATTTGTTGGCTGGAGTAACCTCTACAGGGAGGAATGAACCATTGGATGAATCCGACTTGGTCTGCCTTATGGCAAATACCTCATCTTCATTAATCATACTATATCCACCAAATGACTTTGAGGATGTCCGTGATGAATTAACTCTACTTCCTGATGTGGAGACCAATCGTCTTTCCCATGCCGATGCTGATTCGTTCATGGTATACTTGTCATTCACAACCCTACCACTACTACTAGTGCTACGACGGCAACTCTTGAGTGTTTCGGGAAGATTCTTCTTCTCCTTTCGACTTTGATATGGTGATCTATTAGTCTGCATAGATGGTGGTGCCGACCGTGCTGAGGAAGAGATACCTTTTGAACTACTCCGGCGGAGACTTAGCGATCTCTCTATGCCGAAGAAGCCATTGTCACACTTTTGCTGTCCAATGGTTAGGGGTGGTGATGAGGCTGTAAGACGCTGTACCGTGGGAAAGATGAGGATACTCTCCTTATCGTCTGAACATACTGTACTGTCATCAGCCGGTGATGTTGCCTTTCTATATCTCTTCTTTTTCTTAGCTGCAGAAGAGGTCGTCGTACTCTCCTCTTCTTGGTGAGATTGCAACCTCTTCTTCTGATCTTGCTGTTTGAATGAAAAGGCATTCTTAAACTTCTTCGAATTAAACTTAGCCTTGCCGCCGCGGCGCTTTAATATCTGTCCTGACATATCTAATAAGTGCTGTACTGTATTGCAATGAAACCAATCTCTATTTCTATGGTGTTATGTCACCACAAACTAGAGTATAACTTGGCGTCAGAATAATATTATATGCAGTGTTCCTTAGGGAGATGAGCATCAAATCAGTGGTGGACGTGATATATTCAAATGGATTCGAATATTTGAATGACTTAGGAGTTCTATGCTGCCATGCGCTGTGAGTAGATGATACCTTGGAGTATTCTAATACATTTTTATTTATTCCGAGTATTACTAGATAAAGATACCGTATCTTTCAAGATGCAAAGGTACAATACTCACTTCATTGTTGCCTTGCTACACATATTTCTTTTGCTCTGTTGAGGCAAATACAATCACGAGTTATTGTTGCATTGCATGCATGGTTGGTGATTATAGGCCTTTCTCATCTATCAGCATTTGTGGGTATGTATCCTTCACATCTCTCTTATTGATTGAGCTCTGGATTATTGTTATTTAATATATTGATCATGACAAAGCCCAATGTTACAGCGCCACCTCTAGTAAAGAAAATCCTTTGGATAATAGTATCACTCACGGCATCGTTTCATATAATATCATTTGTCTTTCATTTAAAACCCGAAAAGATATTAGTTGCTCAGACTAGTAAGGATACCCTTGCAAATCATTATCATCGATCAGATGACAACAATATACCGTCAGTCTTTGCAGAAGATAGAAATACAACAACTATTACACATATCAATACCATCAAGAGTATAAATCTAATTGGAGAACGACACTCGGGTACAAAGTGGATAACATCCCAATTAGATGACTGCTTCGGAGATCAAATTGCAGTCAAAAATAGATATACAAGATATAAGCATTGGTTCCAGTATAATGATGAATCAGAAGATGATACATACTACCACCCACCAAACTCTTCACTTGTCGTTTCAATCTTTAGAGATCCATATGATTGGGTTGATTCAATGATAAAGAAACCATACCATTCACCCAATCACTTTGATTTGGATTGGAAGACTTTTGTGAACAAAGAGTGGACAATGGGATATAGATATCATGGAGATGAAGAACTCATAAATTCTGGCAATCATCACAATGCAACATGTAAGCATCGCTTTACATTCAATGAGATTATACCATGTTCAAAGAAAGATCGAAATTGGAAAAACATTACAAGATATGGGAAACCTGTAGGAGTTATCTATGAGCTTAATCATGATAAATCTGGTCAACCATATGATAGCATTATAGACTTGAGACGAGATAAGATCAAGAACTTTATGGATGTGGCAAATTGTGACGGTGTTGCCTCATTCATACCTATACAGTACGAATACATGGTGTCTTATGGTACATTAGAGTTGATTGAACAAGTTGCAAGCATCACTGGCCTCGAAGCGAAGTGTACCCCAACACCACCAAGAATTGCAAGGTCTAAAACATTCGACCCTGAATATATCGAGTGGATGAATGATCATATTGACTGGGACGTTGAGAAACTAGTTGGATTCAGCAAGAAGGAAACATAATCTGTACATCTAATGATACATTACTATATATCTTATTTCTTCTTTTTCAAATAGGTAGATAGAGTCTCGTCCTCATACCAACCTACATCATTATTGCCAAGTGTTTCCTTACTTGACAGTCTATTCTCCTTACTCTTCCTTCGTGTTTCGCCTGCTGGTTTTCTTCTTCTAGTATCTTGATTGCTATCATCACCGGATAATAAGGTCATTGCAAGGACGGTGCCAACAGGGTTGGGCGAGAGTGCAATGGCCGCTCTTGTTAGAGGATTTGCCTTGTCAACTGTCTTGACAGCTCGTCGTGAAAAGGAATATATTGGTTCTGGCAGCACTTGCTTGGCTGTCTGCTTAGCATTCTCTGCAAGCTGCTGTAGTGGATTATTCGACGACTGATTAGCTTGTTCTTGAGGAGATGGGGGTAGCTCTTGGGCAAGGCTACTTCGTGGCACTTGAGCTTGTGGCTGAGTCTTCTGTGATGATATTCCTTCCAACTGCTCGTACTCTTTTTGACTCATCTCCTTCTTCTCTATCTTAGCTCTTTTAGCGGCAGCCTCTGCGACTGACATGATATTTATAGGCACATCTTCCTTGATTCGCCACTCAAGCGCTGCCACCGGAACTGGTCCCTTGGGCTTTACATCTACAATATACTTGACCATTGTCTTGGTAGCATCATATTCTTGTATTACCCAAGCACCGTCAAACGATGAGAAGAATTGAGAATCAACACATTCAAAGTCAATTGAATACATTTTATTTGGTTCCGCATTGTCAAATACATTCTCGGTCATATCCATTGTCACGTCGGCACCAAATTCGAATCCAAATCTAAGATAGGAGCAGAATAAAGATTATGTGAGACAACTGCAGTATGGGAACAACAAAGAAAGAACAAAGAAACTTACATTTTTTGTGCCCCCTTTTGATATACTCTAGGTCTACCACCCACAATTCTATCACCATTATTAATAACTTTACTATCAACCAAGTTTGGTACATGTGTGCTCAGATTATCATAGTCAGTTAGTATACTCCAAATAGCATCGATTGGTGTGTCAATAATAATTTCACCAGAGATACGACGTGAGTTGGATGATGTACTTTCGATACCAACTAATACACCATCTTTATAGAATTGAGTATAGTAATTAGAAGGTGATTTGATTTTGGGATATGATGCATTGATACCATCGATTGATGATACTTGCAAAGATGATGATTGATATGTGCTTGTTCTTTGAGCATAAGATGGTGAAGCAAATATAGAGTTGGGTGATACTGATGTGAAGGCATTGACTGCAACCAATGTTGTTATATGCAGAATATAAAAGCTGGTAACCAGCAGACATCGAAGGTAGGTATTGCTATTCATCGTGATTGATTGGTATTATATATTGATTTGCTTGCTTGTATGCTTTTGCAAAGAATTTTTGGGCCAATCACTTAATCGTTGTTGCTTCACAGAACAATGTGTATGATTATTTGAACTAACTGATAACAATAAAGATTCAATATACATCCTGACTACTCCATCCACAGCAATACATTGAGTCAAATTGTTGCAACCTCATCAACTACGATTAGCAAGCAGCTTGTGAGAGAAAAAGTTGTCAAGAAATTTAGGCAAATGCCGCCACGTAGCAAGTTGAAGGAAACTGTGTCACAGAGCCAATACCATCTAAATCACTAATAATAAGAGGTCTAAGCATCTACATATACCTTAATTGGGAGCCTAAAGTAGACAACTCAACCATAAACCATACAACTTATGACTGATGTACTATAGCGTTGATATATTATATTTGATACCTTATCTTAGTTCTACATTCACTACATCTTTGATTGGCTATACTCTAAGAGATCTCTCTTCATGTGTTCATGTGTATATTGTGTCTGGTCTCAATATGCATTGATTCAATAGGGCGAATTTCTTTCTTCAAAGGTAGCGGAATGAAACCAATGTGTCAAGATATTGTCTTGGTATCTCACTGACAAAGCCAGTAATCTATTGCAATATCTGTCATTAATTTGGTATCATATCAACAACTTTGAAGAAGGTCATCTCGCCCAAAGTCTAACTCATATACCTAACAGTGACTTAATGTGTCTGCGGTACTTGCATCTTTAGTTGTTCATTCTCATCCAACAAGGCTATAATATCATCCTCGATGTCCAATGGTTGTACTCTATGTCCAAAGCTTTTAACTGCACGTCCTTCTCCATTCACCAAATACTTGTGGCTAAAGTTGAACATATCGACAAGTTGAATTCATAAAAGATAATAAAAAGATAATATACATAACATGTAGATACATATCAAATACATGTACTTACAAGTTCCACTCAACCTTTTCTTGAGTATGCTTCTTGCAGAGTTGAAATACCATGTTTGTACTTAAGGGCGCTCTCGAGAACAAGGGAAACTTTACTTCTGGAAAGTTGGTTTGTACATAATCTAAGATTTCTTCATTCGTATCCTTCTCTTGATTGAAGTCATTACTTGGAAACGCCAACACATTAAAACCTCGCGATTTATATTTGTTATATAATACCGCGAGTTCTTTGTAGTTGGATTTTGTGAGACCTCATTCACATGCAACATTTACGACAAGACTAACACTTCCTGCATAATCCATCAATTGTTGATTATTGCCGTGTATATCCTCAATCTTTGTTCTGTATATAGAATCAGGAGGGAGGAGTCTGTTCTCCTGAGGCAGATATCTTTCCTTCTTTATCTCCTCCATGTGTTTACTAAATACTTTTCTCTCACTTTTAATGGGTGAAGAAGAAAATACTTTATTGGAGACATATAACAACGTGCATAGAGCAGCGGCACCACATAACAGTGCCAAGGCGAGAGAGGAGTTTGATGAAGATTTTTTCTTGTGAATTTTGGCATCGGCCCCGCTCCCCATTTGTACATCCAAATGAGATCTCTTCACGGCGGCGGGTGTTTTATTGGCCCTTCTCATATTGTTAGTAATGTCTTGATGTACTACTTTAACAGCATTCGATACGCCAGGCATTTATTAGCTGCCATATATCACTCACAACCTCTTGATTATCTAAACAATCTACTACAATCTACTCTCATAAAATTTGAAATATTTATCGGTATCCTTGTGTATCTGCCACTGCCTGCCTAAGAGTAATCCATGCATCAAAGCAGAGAAGTATCACTAATAGATGGAACAAATGATACTACAATGTGTTGCCTATATGAACATACAAGCATTAGATTATGTTTCAAATTCATCTTGCTAAACGCTTCCTTCCCCATGATTTGAGCTTCTAGTTTGCTCGAACTTCTTCTTATATCAAGGTAAAAGGTGCAGCAATCAACATAGGTGCTGCAAACAGTATCAAAGTCTTGTAATCGTCTCCGACTAACGTTTTCAATCCACTGAGTGTTGCACACCATGCCAACATTAGAAGAGCTCTGCTAACATATTTATGTACTTTTCTGTATAGTTTGTTCTGTTTATCAATACCAAAGTCTGGATGTAAGAAAACAGCTCCTGCCAAAGCTGGCAAAACACATCCAACTAATGAACCAAGGCCGGCTTTATATTGTTGGATGTTATATGAATTGTTTATTGAAGTTCAAACCAAAGAATTAGATCAGGAATCAATTAATATGAGTACCTTTCAGCCAAAAATCAAGTGGTTCAATCATTCACTCACCCCATGAATGATATGTAGTAAAATGTTGTTTCCCCATACTCTCTTTGTTCTGGTATATCACATACAACCCTCCGAAAGCTAGCATCAATCCTGTACTAGCCATTATACCATGAAGTTTGGTATTCGTATATCCACCTCTCTTCTTTGTAAGTGCAGCTGAACCCATCAAACCAACCATGCCTAAATGAGAGTTAGTAGAGATTTTGCAAAGATGTATCAGTATCAATAGTGCAATATGTATCGTAGTAAACATCAATCACGATCAAGTACTTGAAAAAATCGTAGGTATGCGGAGAGTCAATGCTGAAAGATATCATCAATATGGTCCAAACGATATATCCTTTTGATATAACGCATATAAATGAACACTGATGACCTATCATTGTGTATATTTTGTGCAATCATCATTCTCTCGCCATTATTGTTTGTCATACAATACCACAATTTTGCTACAACAAAAATAGTAATCGCAACTCACCGATCATCATTAGGAATGGGTGCCATGAAAAGTATCTCCAACCTGCGCCTGCCGGTTGTATTGCAGCCCAATATCCTCCAATAAGAGCATGTAAAGATAGTACTGCAAGCAGAACTACATATTTCTATGTGATGGAGAGAGAGCAGATGTTTTATGTGGGTGATTTTTTTAGTGAGTGTATCTTCAATATATTGAAAGATATAAATGAGCTACACACACTAGATTATAATATCACAAAATAATGCACTTACTTGTGTCGGTAATGGGCCCATTTTCGCCATTGTAGATGAATTGAGAGGTAGCATACACTATTATTAGCAACTAAACAACTTTTGATACATTTGATTGTCGATTGTGGAGTAGTTTTCATGTTTATATTGTGAAAACTCCTCTTTGGTTAGGAAGGTTCCCCTTTGATAGACATGAAAGATGTCCTTGGCTAGACTTTCTTAGAGTTGTTGTCATACATAGACTCGTTTAGTGAAGACGTTTTTAATATAAACATTGAATATCTACTATTATTAAACTTAGTCGATATATCAAACATGAAGTAATTATCTGTACATAACATAAAAAAAAACGCACATAACTTGTTAGCAAACAAATTTGCGCTCATCATCATCCTTCTTCTTCGACTTCTGACTACCACCGGTACGAGATGATTTTGATCTAGATCTTGTAGTTGTTCGTTTACCAGACTTGGACGAGTTTGTAGTGGTAACACTAGCAGTTGA
>Ga0214477_100058_pt1 | contig 66682 bp, 58 predicted proteins | sample M1_20Mar14CPVII9_FD_165058 | JGI IMG/M metagenome (GOLD analysis project Ga0214477, IMG submission 165058) | Marine eukaryotic communities from Monterey Bay, California, United States - M1_20Mar14CPVII9sort6BwellC16 | ecosystem: Environmental > Aquatic > Marine > Unclassified | place: USA...
TATATGCATCCATGGCGTATCAACATGAACAGTTATCAAGTCTGAGTTGAAGAGGAATATGTCATCACGCAACTCTCGTTGTTCAATCCATTTCCCACACTTTTTTGGGTCTATTGACGAGGCTTGGACTTGACGGGCATAATGAACGGGAGTATTTTCTAGGAGTATCTTCGTACTACCAGCTTGCTGTCTTGAGTTTATATCCTCAGCAGGATCATGCCATCTTCGAGTACAAGCCGGGATGGTATTATAAGCAACGATGCGTACACTACCTACATCGAACACGCCTGGATTGATCATATTGGGACTTGTCTTGCCAAAGTTCATACGGAAGTTACCACCTCCTAAACAGGTATCACTTCCATTGAACAGACACTTCCGTGCGTCTCGTCTGTCCATTTGGAATGATAAGTATCGTGTCTTCATCCTTCCGGGTATCTTGGGATCTTCTTCTTTGAATGTAAAACCATTCCGTATATTGAACATGTTCTGCCCTGATGGACATGTGTCGAAACGGTAGGGTGCCACATTCCAGTGAAACCTTGAGGATGTGAAGGCGTTATACCAAGTAGCTCCTTGTAATTCCCATAGCTTATTGCCATTGACTTGGATGGTTTGTCCATCAAGACCAGTCAGTTGCGGACCAGCACCCTGGGAAACAACGAGAGCCTTGGAATCTTGAGTAGAGTCCTGTGGCGGCTCCTGTTGAGCCGCAGCATCAAGGTATGAATTGATAATATCTTGTTGAGCGGGGTATACTTCCTCCTCAATATACTGGTAAAGGAGCATATCAAGATTATTCTTGGTGGCCAACGCTTCATACTCTGGACTACCTGGCTCAAACTTTAATCATTAGGGGAAGAGAAAAGAAGAAACAATGTGTGAGTTAAAGTTCTCATATGAATATCGTACACATATCAAACATATCACACTAGATTGATCTTACCTTGGGATAATTCAATCTTCTAACACCCCTTGACCTAAACTCATTAATACAGCCATTCCCCTCCTCCTCATTAATACCCAACACGATATTAAATCGTCGAACACTCTCATCAAAATCAGTCATTAAACCAACAACAAATCGTTGCCGTACCAATTCTTTGGCAATAATTAAATCAGTCTCATCAACACTTTCAGCAAATCTTTTCCCTACCAACTTGTGCACCATATAATTATCTTCTTCATCTGGTATACTTGCCCAATCCAATACTGTCATATTACTATACTTTTGTCTGTAACGACGATGAGTGGGTGTATTTTGAATGTAATAGAACCAACTCATAGCTCTGTCGATTGGTGATCGGAAGATTGATATATATCTTCCTTGATGTTCTTGATTGAATAATTCTTGTCCAGCAAAATTTGGTTCAGCGGTGTATATAATATCAGCAGTATTTGTATATGAAACACTTGTATTCTCCTCTTCGTCTGATGGGGTGGCAGTACGACGAGCCAATTGTAAACCCTTGGCACGTGAAATACCATCCTTGGTATCAGCCGTTGCAATAGTTAGATGATTATAACATTGATATAATTCTTTAGTATGTCTTGCACCGGTTCGTGGAATTTCCCAAAATAATGCAGTTGGTGGTGGCTGTTGTGGCGTTGAGGTTGAATCCTTGATATCAATCAAGTTGTGTTCAGCCCACGGTAGTAATGTAGAAGGACCTTCTAGATATATTGATAATTCTCTTGATGATGAGCGTAGAGAACGCCGTCCACCAATATCAATATCATCGTCGAATATGTACAAAACAATACACAAGGCCAGTATGAATGAACAAATATCTATAACCTTTTTTTTCTTTTCAACATATTGCTTGACACATCTTTTTGATATTAATATTGATGTTGATGATTGGATATCTTCACAAGATGTGCGGCGCCGAATCCTTTTGTTCACCATGGTGGCTGGATATATATCGAATAGAAGATTAATAGATTGAGCCTAATTACGGCAAAGACTTGTAGCAATTCAGTTGTTTTGTCTCCTAGTAGATGCTAATTGGCATTGCAACTACGATCTATTGTGTCATCGAATGACTTTTAATGACTTTGCAAAACGATCTGAATACCGTATTAAGTTGGCGATCCAACGAAAATATCTTTTTTGGCAGTGATTGAGTTAGTGGTCGACTATCATAATAAGTTGTTGAGCAAGAGAGAGTTTAAGAAGGAGCAACATATTGAGATTTCAGTTACCTTATATCTATATAACTACAACAAGGCAAAGGAGCTATCTATTAAGTTTCAACTTAATGTTATAAGCTATCTATTAAGTTTCAACTTATGTCTATAACATGTATTCTCATTCATATTGCCCTCGATTTACTTGAGCATATGAGATATATCCTTCAAGCCGTTATTTGGACAAGTCTTGAGAATATCACATATCGTATTATACAAAACCTGTACCTCTGCCTCTTCATGAGATGCAAACGCAGCCAAGACTGAGCAACCTAGGTTCGTCCAACGTTCCAGCTTAAATTGAAACATTTCATCCTCATCCTTCTTGCCATAACTCTTCTGTTTCATTGGTAGTAAGCGGTGACCTAATATACCAGTATCTTTTCCATCATGATTACTCTCCATATCAACCATGAAGTTTATCTCAAGTTTTACAAGAAATTCACGTTGCTTGGATGAGTGATAAGGGTTTGTAGCCCAATCATCCATATGTTCTTTACTTCTAAAGATGAGTAGAGTGTGCGGTCCATAGTGCATCCAATAGGATGGGTGCCATTTTTTCATAACCAACGCCCTTAGTGATGTACGGGTGGAGATAGAGCCTGTTCCATGTATAAGCTCAGCAATGGGTAACGGAGATGACTTATCTATGTTATGTTTCCATGATTGACTCCCTGCCGCGGAAGAGGCAACATCAGACCCGACAGTTGATGCACCGGCTGCGGTGTCGTTATCAAATGATTTAGTAGGCGTGGGAATGTTCATCATTTCTTGTTGTACTGGCTGTGACGGTGATGATACAGTTGCGGTTTTGTTTTTTGTTTGATAATGATGAGTATGTGGATTGAAGAAGGCTGATGGTGGAGAATGTAACTCATCTGGTGGTTCTAATCCAATTCTACTCTGTGGAACTTGCCTTGCCTCTTCTTTAACTGGATCTTTCTCTTTTCCGACACTATTCGTCTTCTTCTTCTTCCTCTTCACTCTACTAATATCAATCCTCAAACTTTCAATACTATTACCATCCTTATTATCTTGAGCCAACCTTGACATGATAATACTACAATCCAATCCAACATTACTCAATATCTTGGCATCATCACAATCCATATCAATATCTATACTAAATCCGGTATTATTATTTGATGCTAATGGCTCATCCACATCCAATTCTGGATCAATTAAACATGGTTTCAAATCTGTATCCTCTTCTTTGATTGTTGTTGATAAATTAGTGTCAGTGGTAGCTGAAGATAATTTCCAGTAATTTTCCATAAAGTCTTCCCACTCGGGCTCTTCTTCTACGTCTTCTTCTGGTTCAAATTGAGATGCACCAGCTTCACTATCTGACATATCCATAATAGTACTATCACCGTCTTCTCCCTGTTGCTGGCGATTATCGTCTACTATCATCTCTTCTTCATCTTTATCGTCTACCATAATCTCTTTTGTATCCTGCTCTTCTTCTTCACAAACCTTATCCAACACTACTTCTTCATCCTTTTCCACTTCTAATACATTAATAATTGGCAACTTATTCTTACCAAGAGGAGATTGATGATTGGCATCTAATATAGATGAATCAGATATTATATCATTATCATCATTATTTGCAACTTGTGATGGTCGTTGCCATGGTTTTAATGGCTTTGATATAATTGGTTGTTGTTGTTGTTTCTGTGTATGTTGATTAATATTATTATTAGATGGCTTATTTTTAATATTACCACCCCCGAATATTGCAATGGCAGCTGAAATTGATGGCGATTTTCTTCCAGGACTTTCTTCACCTGTATTATTATCGGTATTGGAATGTGATGTAGCTGATATCAAATCCTCTGTTGCCATGATTGGATAGGTGTATTTCTTCTGCGTTTTTTCTTCTTCTTCTTTACAAACAGGGAGTATGTAAATATCAGAACACTTAATACTAATATCGTATGATATATCTCTAAATGAGATGATCAGACTACATACAATAGACTACAATCCAGCCGCCTTCTCCTCTCAGTAACTGTATGTACTAACACCGAACCATAAAACCACTCTCAAAATAAAGGATACCGTTACGCGATTCACTAGTAAGTACCCTAGCAGCAATCTCAGCCTTGCCATGAGGCTGGGAAGTAATATGTTTGAGAGAGATCCAATACACAGCACAACTTATATATTTCTCTCTTCCTAGGTTTTCAATTTACATTCTATAACAGCTACACAGCTACATTGCATATATGTCTGTCCCACTCAATTCACTCACAATAACAACAAAGCCTTTTAACTTGTGCTCAAAATTTTAGGCCACTTCTTACTCAAAGGCCATCTCCCAGACATAACCAGACCATCCGTCAATAGTATGCTCACGAACGTCACCGTTCTTGTAATTGACAGAGTAGGTATAGTTATCACCTAACCAATCACGGTAGTCATAGTCCCATACGCGTCTGGGAGTAACTCGTTCTTCAGGGTGAGTAGCATTTCCAATCTGTTGGAGGGGTCCGCACTAGAAGATGCGCGTTGTAAGATTTAGAAGATGGAAGAGAGATGATAGTAACATATGTTAGTACATATGATATGCAAGGGCAATCAATAAAGGTAAACTAAATTCAAATGAAGCACTCAAATCACCAAGACTTCATACTGAACATCTGCATTCACATGATAAATCAATACTAACGCGGACTTTCCTGGGGGAAGATGTACCAATTAACCTTCGGAGCGTGGGCCCAATGGTCTTCAAAAGGAAGACAAGGATCATTGGGGTTTTTCTCCCTGGCGGCACAGCACCAATTCCCGTCTCCATCTTCGTCTACTTCACAAGCTTGGCCCTTCTCAGCCTCGAGGGTAAACAACTCTTCTGAAATATCATCTCGGTACTCGATGAGGAGTTCGACGAGGTATTGAGCAATGGGATTGGCTGCCCAGTTAGTATCCTGATAGTCGTCATCGTTTAGAATCTGCTCTACTCCCTCTGATGAACTATACTTGACAATAAGCCTATTCAACATGGCGTTCATTTTCTTGAGGTGCCTGTACGAAAGTTTATGCCTACGGTCGGCATAACCTTCTCGTGCTCTCATATCGGTATAATCTTCAGCATCACCAATGTCTCCCTTACCAGTTGGATTGTTGGTAATGATAGTATCATAGAGGCTGTGTGATGATGTAGACGCGAAACAAAACATTGGTATGATGATTTGTTAGAGAGAATCCAACAAGGAATAAGAGTCGTCCAAAATCTTACAAAACACTTACCAATCAATATAGGTATCATTAACCAAGGCGTCTTGAACACCTTGTGTTTCATTAAGGAGAGTAGCAAGTTTACGATGTTCAGCATGTCCAGTTTCATTTGCCATGAAACGCTCAGCGGAGAGAAGAAGCTTAACACGGCAATCAGCAGTCATAGGTGCGTCAATATCGGGCCAGTCAGCATTTGGATTTTGATCACACATTTGATCATAATACAGTTTATCTACTGGACCGTATGGTAATGGATTTCCATCTCCGTCTACCTCATCTGGATTTCCATCTCCGTCTACATCGGTACAGATGTTATAATCATACTGAAGCTCTCCATACGTCCAGAGTTCTGGAGCACGTAGACGTCTCCAATGTGCTTGGGTGGTCAACTTGTTATCGAAGTAGTCTCGGTAGAGTCCACCTTCCATCCAATAATCGATTAACCATCCATACCAACCAATCTCATCCATGGTACGCTCGTCACGCCATCCATTGTAAAGGACCTCGTAGATGGTACCCTTGTACATCATGGGGATCTTCTCGGTTGCGGCCTCCCATGTCTTGGCGTAGTCGATGTCGGCCAAGATATCATGGTACTCATCAATTGTATGACGGGGTCCACGCACGACGAAGACGACTTGATCTGCATGGTCATGCCAGCCTGTAGTTACGAGGGGAGTGGGGGGAGGGAGGGAGAGAGAATAATGAAACCATATGATGTGAGTAAATGTTCTCTAGGCATCTTCTTACAAACCACACAGGCACTCATGAGTATCTTACAAACAAAACAAAACTTACCCCAGATACCCTCATGATGAGGATAATTCGTTTTAATATACGGCTGTCTAGTAATACCCAAGAACTTCATATCCCAACTATCACGTCCAGACAATCCAGTTAATGCCTCAGCCTGACGCAAGACAATACGCTTATCGGCACCAGGATATCCTACAATGATAGTATTAATATAATCAACATCGGTGGGTATCTCTCCCGGTCCCAACACAGCCTGCATTTCACAATTATCAGCAGGTACTAATGATAAGAGGTATGCCGTTTCATTATCAATGGGAGCGCTTGATGGTGCCGGCGTGGGTGATGCCGTGGGATCTGTGATGTTAATACAACCATACAATCCACGGGAGGGATCGTATACACTTGAACAAACCTCTCTCATATCACGTAGGTTACGTAAATGCTTGGGCATCTCGTCACTGTATCGTTCTTCCATTTCAAGCTCGACCTTGAGTTGACGACGGAGGGTGTCGTAATCGGCATCTTGTTCGATGTAGTTGTTGCTGTTAGCAGGGACATCGCTTGTTAGCTGCAGCCCTATTAAGCCTATGGTGGCTAAGCCTGTTGCAGCTGCGAGGAGTTGTCCTCGGGTGAGCTTGCGTCCTCTAATCTTGACCATGGTTGGAATAATCTGTCGGTGACAATTATACTTATCACGATGATAATTAGGATGATATTATCGATGATCGGATTAGCAACTTGGATAAATTATGAGCTCTCTACAACAATTATCAATTATAAGAGGAGAAGCTAGTGCTTTGTTGCAATTATTCTTCTAATCTTCTAATGCCCGCGATAGGTAAGTTATGTGCCTCCGCGACCACATAATGACTCATGAATAAAAATTCAAACGGAATGCCTGTGTCGTATGACCTGAGGTCGTATCTATCAGCACTTCATACTCCTCCCCATTGATACTACCTACTAAATAAAAACATTCTTTATAATATATGGTTAGTCGTCATCCCCTCATCAGGATCGGCTAGCATAAGACCAAGGCATTAGTCAAAAGCATAAGTCTGGGCATTCTAGGCTTCTCAATAATTGCAACAAGCATAATTTTTCATCTCCCCCCAGAGTTCAAGACTTCATAATATCTTCATCCTCTCGATACTATCTTCCAATAATACTTCCAAAGTAATAGAATAGCAGCAAATCAAACAACACGATCATCTACATTTTATATCAATCATGTTGTCTTCCGACAACAAAGATATACAAAGCTCCAAGCAGCGGTTAGGACGCAAGATTGCTCAACTCTCCCTCCTCCTTGCAATCGTTGGGTACTCCTTCTATCTATTCGACTCAAATGACTATCAAGATGCATTTACAGATGCAGGCCGTCGATCGATGCTCGTCACCGACGATGGTGAAGTCCAAGGCGAGGTTACTCAAGGCGAGCATAGCGAACGACGTCGATTATCAGACAGTTATTCCAATACAGGTCATCCACATCCACCACTGGCAGATGTAGCCGACAGCCTCTACATCGTCAAGCCAGTCATTGGTTATGCCCCATCATATACCATGGAACCAATCACACCTACCGGACCTACCAAGTTAGATCCATTCTTGGCACTTGCCTCATCCCAAACTAGTAGTTATATGAACTACGCCGGTCAAGGATATGCCGATAATGTATTAGATGGTTCAACATCTACCAACTGGCGATCCCGAAAGACATATGTAGGTGTAGCTGAATATCTAACCATCGATTTGGGCATCCCCGAGGATATTCGGGAAGTACAATTCACATTTCCACAGTCTGGTAATATGGACTTTGAATTGCAATCCTCACCTGTTAATGACTATTTGGGTAATAATGGTATGGGATATGGTAATGAAAATGGTACGAGCTATTGGAAGACATTGGAAACTGTTACAGGGTTTACTGGAACGAGCGTTACATTTAATGGTCCGTATGATAAGGCTGATCGTTACTTGAGGATTTACTTCACTGGAGGGCATACTTTGGTAAGTGTGTATTTGATTGTTTGTTTGGTATCTATGACTTTCCTCCAAGCTCAATCCTTATCAATATGTACTTGTGTATCTCTCCTCTATCTATACTTCATCCCCTGTAGATTCTCGGTGGTGGCGCCCGTCGTCTTACAGAAGACTTTGAACAAGAAGGAAGTGTTGTGGTTCTAAAACAACACGAGGAAGGAGGTCGTCGTCTTACCGAAGAAGATCAAGAAAGTGCTGCTGCTGTTGCCGTAGTACAGAAGGGCGCCGATCGTAAGAAGAGAAACGCCAACAACAAGAAGCAGCAACAGCCATCAAGGAACCTCAAGGAAACAGCATCTATCGCCCCCGAAGAAGAAAGTGATATGAGCCCGGCTATTATTGAAGAAAGTGATTTGAGTCCAGCTCTTCGTAAGAGAAAACTGGTTAATCTTGGTTGTGGCAGTAGTTACAGTGGCAGTACTGCTGGTTTACCTGCTGCATCCGCTTCAACGTGTGGTACATCCATCGGCACTGGAGGGCATAATTGGCACACTATTTCGGGAGTAACTGGATGTGTAACAGTGAGTACCTGTCATTCTGGTACAAACTATGATTCCAAGCTTTCAGTTTTCAAAGATAACAAAGCTACTTGCGTAGGAGGCATTGATGATGCAGGGGGTACCTGTGGAACGAAAGCTGCATTCCACTTTCAGAGTTCTGGGGCATCAACAACATATGATCTTCTTGTTCAGTGAGTGCCTTGTCTTGTCCTTAAGCAATGTATGCATTGGTACCATCATTTAACTAACCTTGGTATATCATTTTTCTCTTACAACAGTGGTTTCAGTGCTGGTGAGGGATCGTACACAGTCACTATTGATTGTAATCCAACTTGCCCAACGGAGATTACGCTTGATAATGCACCTCCACCAACCCCTCCTCCAACACCAGCGCCAACCCAAGCTCCTGGGAAATACTTTTCTGTTTCCACCGTCAACATTTGGCGTCAGCCGAGGGCAGTTTCAACTAGTACTACAAGCAACTACTGTGGCGATAGTGTTGTTGCAGGCAAAGAGTAAGTGTGCACTTCCTGTATGTCTATGATATACCTAGTCCTTTACTCTCATCACTCATCACGATATGTTCATAATCCTTTACTCTAATCGCACCACAAACAGTTCATTGCTACAGTCACATGGCGGCACATTGGATACCTTGTATGAGAATATTGAGTTCTTCTCCGCCTCCATGACCCCTGCTCAGGCATTAAGTATGAAGAATGATCCCTGTGCATTTGCCGTGGAACCCAACTGGGTCGTTAGGCCTCGAGGCCGTACTCATCGTATTCGAAATGAGCCTCAAGAGCTCACCAACCAAGAAGAACCTCAAGCGGAACCTCCCCAAGTACTTCTTGATTCTAATCACCGTGGCTTGGGCATTCCCGAGTTCAACATGGAAGACGACGAGCCTGGAAATTGGGGCCTTGAGCGTATCTCCACTCGAGGTCGTCGAAATGGCAAGTACATTTGGGTGTCGGAAGGATTTGGCACTAATATATACTTCCTTGATACTGGAATCTATCCCGATAGTCAAGATTGGATTGGAAGGAATGTTACTTTCATGAATGAAGGTCCATCTCGTGTGGAGACTCCGTACATTTGTGCTGGAGATGCTAATGATCTTGGCAACTTCAGTGATCACGGCACACATGTGGCTTCGAATGCAGCTGGGTGGAAGTATGGCGTTGCCAAGATGACAGCGATCCGTCCTATTCAAGTTATTGATGGAGCCACAGGTACTGGCAGTGTTGCTTCCATCCTCTGTGGATTGGAAAAAGTAGCACAAGATGGTATTGATTATGCCATAGAGAAAGTTGTCTCAACAAGGCAATTGAGAGCTGTTATTAACCTCTCGGTGGGCGTCAACGGGCGTAGTGATATCCTTGATCAAGCAGCCAAGGATATGACAGACTTGGGATATACCACAGTTATTGCCGTAGGTGATAGTCCAGAAGGCGAGGGTGGTGGCAACTCATGTCATTTCTCTCCTAATCATCCAGATGCCATTCGAGTTGGAGCCTTAAGTGATGCCCCAGGAGGCACCTGGGATCCTGTTGCCCGGGTATTTACGAATGGTCAAGGAGACAACCCCAAGGCTCCAGACTCCAACTATGGAGAGTGTATTGATATTTGGGCGCCAGGGGATATGATCATGGGCGCCACGAATACTGGAGAGTATGATATTTCGGCGATGAATGGCACATCAGTTGCTGCTGCATTCGTCAGCGGTACTGCCACTATGTTCCTAGAAGAGTTTCTCGATCGTCTTGACGTTGGAACTCCAATGGAAGGCGGGGTTGGAGTGCCATCGTGGCCCGCCAAAGTGAAAGCCAAGATGTTGTCTCGAGCTGAGAAAGGAGGTTCTCGTGGCCCCATCCTTGGTGATTTGGGTCGTTTTTCACCTGATGTCATGCTCCAGACCACATCGAGTGCCTGTCAAGCGAACTGGCATTGTGATGTTCCTGGGGAGACATGCATGTACGACGGAGTATGCGGAGATATGTCAAAGTATTTCTAACGTTTTCGTATAGGTATCAAGAAGAGGAATTTGTTGTGTAATAGTAGAGTCTTGTTGAAAGAAGTTTAGTTCCAGTAGAGATTTTTAGGAACATTGAAGGTAGTTAATAAGTTAGTAAAACCTGTGAAGCATCAAGTAACTATCTATTATTGTTTGCTACGGCTAATATCGCCCTCGATAGCTTAGGAGGTACATCAAATATGACTAGGAATAGCTCTACCCCCGTTACTTTTCATGAAACTTCTATATTAAGTTTCTACATTAAAAGTTGAAGATCATATGTAATAGGTAGATATCAGTATGACCTTTAGAGTTGAGAGTTGAGAACCACTATCATACATATCAATATATCAATATACATATACTGTTCAACAGAATACAAAGCTATTAGTTCAATTTGCAAACATCTACAACTAGCAACAATAAGCACACCATATTAGACATTGTGTGTAATAATCATGGATAACAATACTAATACTGCAAGTACTACTGAACAGCAACGTAGTAATTCTAATAATGAAGTATTACTACTATCATTAGAGGATAATAAGTATGCAAATTTAGATGAAAGTCAATTGGAAGAATTTGCAAAGATTGCTTCACCGAAGGTAAGTAATAATATATCACAGAGTAGAGTTGCTGCAACTTTATGTGTTCATATGATATGCACTTTATTATACTTATATCCATAATAATATTTTATACTAACTTCAATTATATTCATGTTATCACAGGTATCAGACTTACTACACGAACAGGCATTAGTATTAGATGACCTATTAGATACATCCGCTTGGAATAGTGATAGCAGCAGCAGTCACGGTTCCTATTCTTCTTCCAAAAAAAGAAGACGAAGGAATAAGAAGAAAGATAATAATGATGGCAATGAAGATGATTCAATGAATGATGAATGGAATCAGTTGGAACAGAATCAATCAAGTTTACAAGATGAATTGAATGCTGTTACACTTCATGACTTTTATACTACTGATGATAGATATGATAATAATGATAATGGAAATGATGATTGGAATAATTCAATACATCAATATTACACTGCAAATAATAAACAATCTACGGGTGAATTATCATCCAATACTACCGGTCAATCATCAGCATCAGCATCTACAACTACTACCAATTACTTAACAAGTCGACAACAGCAGTCAAACAAGTGGTCTGTTCCAAATAATAGTAATAATCCATATACATTGGCAGATCATGCAAAAACACTTGATATAACACGATCTGAATCCAATGGACGGTTATATACTAAACCATTATTATCACGATATGATATACAAACTTTAAATATACCATCGATACCAGAGAACATTAAACATCCATTGAGTAGTACAGATGAAGTAACATTATCAAGTAGCAATCGTGAAAGGTATATACAAACTATTGTAAATTGTAACATTGAATATATTGAACCAATTAAGAGTAAGTATTTAAAACGATTATTTAGTGGATGGCAACCTGGACCTGGTGAGAATCGAGGGGTACAACAGCAACAACAAGATGAGAGGATAACACAACAACAGGGAGATGATTCGTCACAACGTGTCATGGCATACTCACCTCCAAAGGGTGCCAATCAATCATCATTAGATAATGATAACAACGATGACGACGGTGATGTTTCCTCAGACGAAGAGAATACTAATAACTTTGAAGATATTAATGGGATGACGTATGAATCATCCAATAAAAGTATCATGGAACCATTGCCTTTACGGACTGTTACTATTTGTATAAGATGTGATGTTATGTGTGGTGCTGTGATGGATGCAGTAACGTCAAGTGTGGAAGGGTTGGGTGGAGAGATGACCAAGCGACAGGGTGGGGTAAGAATATTCTTTTTCTTTTCTTGTGACTTGATTGAAGTGTAAACACATTCTCATTTGTCCAATTTATTCTCCTTATACTGTATAAATAATATAGCACTTGAGAGCTGTAATTCCAGGACGAAAGTTAAGTGTCTTCGCGTTAGGGACAAGAGAGAGAGCTAGAGAGATATTAGATGAAATAAATGCCGTTGTTGGGGGGGAATCATCAAGTACACAACGAGGTGGGGACAGTAAGGATAGTGATGAGGACGAATCTTCACATGATGATTTTGAAGTTGTCAATAGTCAATTTGATCCGACTACTGATCTACCAACTACTAGTCCAAGACAATATGATGATGATACTTCAAGTGTTGCATCAAGCTTCTCAACGCTTTTATCTCCAATATTGGGTACTCCCAACTCTCATTCAAAACGCAATCAGGGTCGGACATGTGAAGTGTTACCACCTTTTATTATTGATGCTCAATTAGTCACAAAGAAGGTTGGAAGAGAATGTCAACGATTGCTACTAATACGGGTATTTCGAGTACAGGATGTAGCAAGAGCACAAGTAGGAAGTGGTGAAGATGAAGAAAGTGAAGCATTCGATATGATTACACCACTCGATCTTGATACGAAAGGGGAGAAGGTCTTCGGTGGTAGTCGTAAGCAAAATGATAGCGGTGCAAAAGTTAAGGCAACAAATCCACTTATGGAGAGTAAGAAGAGCTTACAAGGACTTATTGAAGCATCGGCATTAGTACAGCGGATTAAAGCTGTGGGTGGAAATGGATTTGCCATCAATCCGCAACCAACAGGAGGTGACGACGAAGCGAGTGTTTCCTCGTATTCAAGTACCAAGAGCTACCTTAAATCGTTTACAGATACAGTAACATCTCCAATTCGGTACTTTGGGGGGACTACGAGCTCTGATTCTCCTCCAATACAACAGCAGCAGCAACAACAATCCAGTCCTACCACACAACCTACTGTTATGGAATTAATGACAAAGTACATACTGAGAAAGCTTATCCCCAGTCCTTCGGTTGGTAGTTTAGAGTTGGCAAAAGCAAAGCAAAAGAGCAAAGGGGTATTTCCTGCCTTATCCAGGGAGGATCAGCAGTACATCAAGTCTTCGTGGATGTTCCTAAAGAACGTTATTGAAGAGTTAGATCAACGTTGTTTGGCATATAGGTGAGTATGAGTAAACCTGTGCGATACTTGTCGTAAAGATTCTTCTCATCGTTACACTCTCTACTTTCTTTTAATAGCACGCTTGGGCATTCGCCCATATTTCAATTCCCAGCTCTACCCTCACTTGACGTGCACTTCATTGCTCAAATTAAGGCATTTTGTCGCGAATCTATGATTATATCACTTGTAAAGACAGCATCAGATTTAGAGATATTTGCTAGGGAATCTGAGCTGTCATGTGGCAATGTAGATCAACTATTGCGACCAACATTTGATATGTACAAGTTGGTACCACCACAGTTACCAAATCCCGTTCCTCTGACGGCATATCCACTACTCGACTTCAAACCTCCCGAAGAAGTCAGTCCTCCTTGGGGTTCAGAGGTGATGTCAGCACTTGAGAAGATCTCAAATGATACCAATAAAAATCAAGCACAGGCAGAAGAATCATCTGATCCACCTCTTACAAGCATCATTCTTTCAGAGAAATCTGTTTCAAGCATAGTGCAAGCATTTCAAAAGCAAAACGATATTGAACAGGGTGCTCGTCTTGGCCGAAAGAATCTACAAGTAATGGATAGGCTAGCCAAGATGCAAGCACATAGGCAGGCTTGTATCGCAAAGATACGAGGCTCGTTCGGAAAGAATCTCCTAGCGACAAAGGCAGCAGATGATTTACACTCTCTTCGAAAAAAGAGCTCTAATGTCGAATCGCTGTCAGATGAAATACACTCTGCATCTGATGAGGTACCATTACTCATTTGCAATGTGCTTGTTGGGAGTTCAGGGTACATGCTATCTGGTACATGCTATGTCACACACTCTCATATACTATTTCAAACGCAACTATTACCGCTTCTTGGGGGTTCTAAAGTACATCTCTTTTCTTTAATGGATGTAGAAGTTACAATCAATGCACCAACAAATTCAGTTCTAAGCCCTCTGCCTTCATCTATATCATTCACAATTGCTATTCTTGGTGGTAGGAAGTCAACACGTGAGGAGGTTTACAACTTTATACCATCAATTGGAGCTCGGAGGTTTGCCAAGTTCTTAGAGGTACTAAGAGATAATGCTTAAGGTGAGAAAGGAGTCATGATGTACTTGACAGAATGATCTAATAGTGGATAAAGCGCTTCTTAGTAGAATGGATAAGGCGGAATCTTAGATTGATGTTTTGTCTATCCTCAAGTCCGTTATGGATTGAGCTACCAATTCTGAATAGGTATAGGCATAGGTAGAAGAAGATCAGTGTACAAACATATGGCTTTAGTATTTACCAAACCAAACATCAATGTCCCTCATCCTTCACTTTGTGCAGATCTAGATATTTAAGCTTCGACGTCCACGGCCTGTTCAACTTCTGTCTTAATGGGATCCTCAATCAACTCCACGGACTTGGCGTCTTCATTATCATCATCGACATTTGGTTCTTCATCTTCAAAGTCTACATCTGGCACTGCATCCTTCTTCTCCGATGAATCAAGCACCACATCATCAAGTGTAAGGGAAGGCAGGCCTGAGGGACCACATCGCCAGAGTGATCCAATAAAAGATACAATCATGATACCAAGAAGAGTCCATCCAATGGCCACGAGGCTCGTCAAGGATTCATGGAAAGGACTATCCACCAGAGATTTGACAAGTAAATAAATGCCAAGGAATGCAGCCCCCACAGGAGCAAAGAAGTAGAAGGTCGGCATTCCATAGTACTTGGATAAACCGTGACCAGTTCCAATCATAGTCTGCATAACACGTGTATACTTGAAGTCGATAAGAAGAGCTGTCATGACGACAAAATTGGCAAGTAACAACCCTAATGATATGTATTCAAATTGTGTACATAAGATGTGATAGTGCCTTCAGAGCATCAACAATAAGATATACGCTCATACAAATCATTCATCTTACCAAGTGTTTGGGTTAGAAAGTCAACCACATCCATAATATAAGGAGCTAGCCTTGTAGAATATGGGAGACTCGTAAGGAAGAGACTGACACATGTCACGAACGTTGTCATCTTCCTGTTGAGGTACTGTTCCTTCCCATAGATGTGCGCCACACCATCAATGAAACATGTGATTGCTTCAACAAAAGCAAACACTGTATCGATCCCCAATGTAAACAGCATCAGGAAGAACAAAACACTCACTGGATGAGTTATGATGGAGTTGATACAAGGATAAAGGAGGGTGAGACGATTGAATGAGAAAATGTACACATCTTATGTGCAAAAAGTATAAACTTACTAATGTTGGCAGCAGAACCAAAGCTTTCCATTGCAACAGGCGCAACCACGAAGGCTAACCCCTGTCCAGCATTGCTAGTAATATCATCGATTGATTCTCCAGTTGTATACGCCACATTTCCTACAACAGCGAATGTGTAAAATCCACCAAAAATACTGAATAATGCATTCACTGATGCTACTATGGCAGTCATCTTTGCCAAATTCACCTTGGGATCTTTCAACGTCGATGCATACGACATTCCGATGCCAAGCCCAGGACCTAAGCTAAACAACACCTGTCCCAAGCAAGAAGACCATACCGTAATCTCCCCAAATTTTGATGCATCGAACTTGCCGATGTAGAAGGCAACTCCATCTGAGCTTCCAGGTAATGTGTTGGCCGCTATGACCATGATTATCATAATGACAATGGGGGCAATTACTGTAATCCTAGTAATCTTGTGGACTACCTTTTGCCCAAAAGCCTAAGATAATGTTACAAAGATGACGTATATGAGACACAACTCGTTAGAGAGGGAATATGTATCCGCCAAAACTCACCATGGATATGAAAGCTAAAAACCATGTAACAAAGGCAGCCGCCACAGTCTGATTGTGTATGGAAGAGATATGTGAGCAATACCATGTATGCAAATCAACAATTTACAGAACATGACAGTACACTTACAGCACCATTCACACCACCCAGATCTCCAGCCTTGGCAGTTAGAATACAGGATCGGGTTTGTGAGTAAAGTGAAAACATCAATATCATATGCAGAGCTCATCTAGTTGATTCTTACCTTCCGAGTCTCCAATTCTTCATCTGTGAATTTGTTTAACACATCTTCATACCAAAACTTCTGTGCAGCTTCAGATGCTGTCTCCGTTCCCTGAGCTTCAGCAGTCCAAGGCATTGGATTTTGGCAGCTTCCAACGAGATAGACAACTGAAAAGAAGAAGAAGAAGAAGAAGAAGCGATGTTAGAATAGAGTAATTATATGATACACATTATACAATACAATATATAAACTCACGGCAATAGGATGCAATCATACTAAGATTAGAGAGTGTGAGTGGTGTTCAGCAGAAGGTAAGTATGTCGGTTTATTATGAAAAGAAACGCTCATAATGATATACATCTAATGTGCTCACCTAAAGTAACCCATATTTAGGAATACCATGATAAACTGACCGATTGGTACTGTTGCCCAACGTGGGTGAATGATCTTGAATGCTTGGATTGGAGGCTTTCGGATGAAGTACCCCGCTACCATCTCGTAAAAGAACAGAGGATATGCAACTATTATTTGATTATGTTGTTAGAGACATACTAAAGTTATGTGATTAAGGAGTCAAAGATATACAAACTTACCAAAGATCAAACATATAATGTAAATAATTAGTGCTGATCCGCCTCCATTGGCTAAGAGAGTCAGTTGTGGATAAAGATAAGGTTAACCAGGTAAGTCGAATCATGGAGAAGTAATAGAGAGACATTAAAACTTTCATGTGATTAGCTTACCTGCAATTGTGAACGGGAATCTAGCAAAACAGATAAGGTATGTGTTAGTATTTGGATGATCTATTAGATCTGATCTGATAGTCATGTGTGATGATCAACACCAGAACATACTTACCGATAAACATTTCCTAAACCAACTGCAAATCCAATGAGCCCAAATAGAACAGCCGATTTACTCCTTTGTTCATCAATCTGTTCACCATGGCGCAAGATCATGGACTCGGTCATTGTTGCTGACATATTGAAAGTATGTGTGTGAGAATACGACATATTATTGTAAGTTTGTTGCTATTGCTAGTTGTCTCGATATAATGCACACATGATGTGCACAAACTAAAAAAAACTAACCATTCTCCTCCGACATAGTACTGAAACGAGACATACGACGTCGAACCCCCTCCAGGGACATACGCCTACCCAATGCAGATTGAGACATTCGCCTCTTGGTGTCAATGCATCGTGCTTTCATACGTTGATGAATGAAACGATTGTACAGATACGCCGTCAAAGGGGCAATGACGAGAACGATGAGCAGAGTTAGGCTGTGTGTATCGACATATCGAGTTGCAATTAGAAGCAAGAAGTGGATGTTAAGGTACACAAGTTGAGAATAGATGAATAATAGGATAGAGTCAGATTGATATTTAAAGGGTCGATTGACGACGAATGGCAACTTACATTCCACTGACTGATGCTGCCATAGTGTGCTTGCGTTCGTAAGATAGTGGGGATCAATATGATGTGAAATTGAAATCACTTCTACTTATGTATGATTATGGCATAGATGATATCGCACACAAGATTTTCTAGTGGCTTCTCCTTGTTGAAGTTGAGCGTGTAGATCCTGAGAACTACCCCAGGGACATTTCAAATGAAAAGGAGGACACATTATTTTCTGACTTTATACTGCAAAGGGGCAACACTGTACAACATATAGGAAAAACTATACCCCAGGATGACATCCATTAAATCTTTGAGACAGTAATCCACGGTCGACGATCAACAAGGGTTGTGTTCATTGTTGTCATTAGTTGACTAGTCTATTACTATTACTATTATGGGCGCATGTGTCTCAGTCTCAAAAGAAGATGATGGTTATGCCGGAAAGAAGGGATCATATGTTATGGAGAACCCATATGTAATAATACCTCCCAGTCCGCTCTTATCTGCAGGATATCAAGATGATAGCGGAGCTTCAACTTCATACAGCAATAAGATATCCAAACGCCTGGTCAAGTTGACCAAGAATCGACATGGCATTGATGTTGAAAAGGCTACGCATACTGAACTTATTACCTTTGATGAGTTACTATGTAAGTCGCTCGGAATCAATATTATGTTTACATAATATTATGTGACTATTATTATTATGCAATTATATCATACCATACATTCTGATCTCTCTTCTCTGTCTCAGTTGCAATCAAAGACTGCAAGAATGATGAATATAAGAGACTTATTGGACCAAGTGATTTGTTGTGGAGGACGCCTGAAGTTGAACAGAGACGCCAAGATTATCAAAAGGATGGAGAAAAATGGGCTTCTACAGCCGAAAGACTTCGATGCGAGTCCTTTGGATACACTGCGACCGAGAACGAAGAAGGCAAGCTAGTTGCACAATTAGGATGTGATGAGGATACTGCAAAGGGGGGTCAGAAGAAGGCATGGATGAAAAACAAGTTTCCATATGCCTTTGAAGAGGGTGTTCATCACGACATATGTTTCTTTACCTCTATTCAGGGTAGAGACTATTGTATTGATACAATCAAGGACAAGTTAGGTCCGGGTTTACAAACGGTTTGGTTCACGAACTCTGTTGCGAATAGGTCCGTGCCAGAGATTGATCATATCCAAGTTATCTATCGTGATAGTCCATTCATTGGAGGCTCCACCAAGTACAAAACCTCCATTATTAGGAGTATGAAAAGTTCAGTTTACAAAAAGCCTACCAAACCTAAATGTGCCCACAGGATGCCAGAGTGATGGATCAGTAGAGGTATGGCATATGTTGAAGTGTTAGGTTCGTGCTGTTAAGTGTATTTGTTCATAACATAAGGATTTAGTTGCTTATCAAACAAACTAAACACACATGACTATTTCACCCCTCCTTTCCAGATCTCTCATACATGGATTGTAGTAAGACCTTGTTAAACTGGTCACGAAGAACATCGGCGGTAGTTGTTTGATATTGTTGTTGCATCTGCTGATCAGATTGAGATTTTATATTTTGTGCATATGATAATGATGTGTACATTTTCGTCTTCGTTTGTTCTAACATCTAAAGTATATCTAGATGCCTGGAGGTCTATGTAGACGTAGCTTAGTGTACTGTTTGTTCAACTCACTCATGGTAGACTATGTCATCATACTCTAGATCTATCCTACAAATCAAGGCAGGTTGATAACTTGAATGTAGCGTACATAGTGTAGAGCGGAGAACAAAGGGTTAAAAGTGAGTGGAAGGGATAAGTCGTAAGCAAAATAGTGCGTTCGAACGGGTTTGGCTTGAGAACTACGATTAAGATATTTAGAGCATCATTTGACATCTGCGCCCCACCACCTTGCCATAAATTGTTCAAGCAAAGAACAATCACTACTATTGCTTCTATCTTGAACATAGTAATATATCAACATCATCTTACCTATATTAGACAGATATCGACTAATCGTCTCTTCTCTTTCATCTCATATTTATCTTTCATCACAATCAATTATACAATATGTCTGATGGAAACACGCCCGAAGTTCAACTGAGCGAATCTGTATCTAACTCCAATGATAGTGTGAGTGTAGGCGGAGGAGCCTTTGCAAATCTCAAAGATAGTGCAAAGGTAAACAAGGCAGAAGTTGGTGCAGATGATAGTTCACCAAAGGAAGAGAGTTTTGCAACAGAGGAAGATAGTCCAAGGAAGAAGGGTGTAGGGTTCGCAGCTGATGAGAAGCCTTCTGATGATGCTCCTGCTCGACCCACCGTTCCCAGGGGATATTCTTATTCACAGCGTATTGTAAAAGATGGATCAAAATGGAACCGTGTTGTTCGTCTTTGGTGAGTCGTAGCGTTTGTTGCTTCTACTCGTGTGCTGTACATATCATGTGTCTCGTATTCTTCTATACTCAATAACTATTCCATATCTTAGGCAAAAGATGAACGTCGGAGGATCTGTATTCGACGGATTCTTACTTGCAGCCTCTCAAGAAGTGGGGCAGTCTATTCTGTCTCTACCATTTGTTTTTGGGCAACTAGGCTTTGCTGGCGGTGTCATCTTTGAGTTCTTCTTTGCCACACTTGCATTATACACCTGTGCTCTACTTGTCAATATGCACGCTCAATTTCGATACATACTCAAAGCTACTGATGATCCACGACATAGCGATGATCACTACATTGTTAGTTACTATGAAATCATGGAGCATTTCGTAGGCAAGTGGTTGAAAGTAAGTTGTGTGTTGTAGTTGTAGCATATATCTTACTTCTCGTACATATAATATGTTCTTACTCCGGCATCTGTTTTTTTTACAACAGTACTTTTCAATGACCGTGGTCTTCTTCTCCTTAATTGGTCTATCCACAGTTCAAATTATTGCTGCTGCCAGTAACATGTATCTCATCTATGCAGGCTACTCAAAGCGTACTTGGGCGATCATCTTAGGCTGTTGCTTCAGCCTTATTTCATTTGTACCTACCTTCCGTCACTTCCGCCTGTTGAGTATCCTTGGTATTCTCACCACAACCTATGGTAAGTTCAACGTCAAGATATATATGTATTGTTATGGGCATCATCTGATCACCTCATCATCTGAATCTCTTTAAAGTTGCTTGGTACATGACTATCACGAGCATTGTTACTGAAAAATCTGAGGATACAACACATAGCGCACCTCAATCTATCGACCAATTTATGCTGGGAGTGGTTGCACTTCTCTTCACTTATGGAGGCCATACCAGCAACATTGAAGTTGCTGATGTTATGGACAACCCAGCCGACTACGATCGTTCGTACTTCTGGAGTTATTTGTATGTCTTCACCTTAACCATGCCAAACGCAGTGGCTGCCTACTACACCTTTGGAGATGAAGTACTTGGAGCTGCCAACTCGTTCGCTCTCTTCCCAAAGAGTCCGGCCCGTGATGTTGGGATGATGTTGATGATGCTTCATGGTTTATTACCTTCAAATAATTTCAATGCTTTTATCAAAAAAGATACGGTATCTATTATTTTTAGTCTAGGCCACTTATTTAGACTCTACTCAACATAATATTAGTCTTGAACGAAGAGATCTCCCCACTGCGGATGACAAAGCAGTTACTAACCAATGTAACAAATCACTGATAAGCCAATGTAACTCACTGGATAATCAAACTATATGCTAGTGCCAAGAGGCACCTGCGGTGGTAACAACAATACACAAAAGTCAATAGTACACATCGATTGCAATAACAACCATTATATTTCTAGGTATATAGTACGAAGCAACGCGAATTGATAACGCGATTGTCGTTGTATCTTATGCATCGTCTTTAATATACCTGCGTGTATCTATGACCCAGAGTGTGTTGTCTGATAATATCCTTATTCAAAAAGTGTGCGTATGTGTATTAAGGCATATTGTAGTAGAAGTTAAACGATAATGATTAGTATTAAAGTGATATTTACCCAATGGCGGGTTATATTAAAAAAAAGTTTAGAAAATAGTATTAAGCATACCAAACCATATTAACAATACCCCAAAGTTAGGCTATTAGTAGAACATATTAAAGTTTGGATTTTGATGTTATTTTTAGTTGACGGCTAGAATAGAGGCAGCTCCTGGACGGCGACACTAGTGTAATGTGCATTATGCTTACTATTGGTAAGAACAAATGTATAGAGTTTATTGTACGTGTCTATTTGATACTAACGATATATATCACAACTCACATAATAATATTTGCTCTCCCTTTTGGCGATGAACGGCGAGTTAGTCACGTTTGAAATTGTAAAGCACAATAATGTGTTGATAGCAGCAATAGCAACAGTCCACCTCTGGTAAACAAACACCAGACAATAATCACCGTTCCACACGCCGAATACTCCTTAGAGACCATCCGGGCACGATACACCACCCTTTGTTCCGCTTCCGAATCTTCCTCGGCGGTGGAGGTAAGAAAAGATCTTTTTTTAATTTTGTATCGTTTACTTGCCTCAATAGTCTGCTGCACTTTCCCAACCAACTGTACCTCCATTTATACCCTGACCCATCGTAATTTATAATTCTATATACAGGATCTGGCACCTAATAAGGCTTTTACACACTCAAGTGGCCATCTTCTCTGGTATTCACCACCATTTTATATCTACTTAGTGTTGAAACGACACTGCACCAAGAAACGATATAATTTTAGTATCATTCAACAACACACAACATTAGTCACTCCATATATCAGTATTACCTAATCCATTCAATCTATACACGTAAGTCGGCTGGGTGGTGGTGCAGTGCCTTTGTGCATTTATATATTTTCTCACCATTACCATTTTATGGTTCATGTACCAAACATAATTTAGGAATTAATACACAGTACGCTGAATTAGTCACTCTATATACCAGCAGTATCTAAAATGATCCTTCAGCACAGGTAAGTTGTGTGGTTGATTACACAGTACTTATACTTTTATACGGTTATAATTTTAACTTATCATTTTACTTTTTGTTCAATTTTGTGACAGTATTGAGAGTTTACCTCAGCTCAAGGCATCCTGTACTGCTGCGGAAAAACTTGTTATTGAGTTGGAAGACAGACTTGTCAAATGTATACAGCAAGATCAGATCAATCTTTTACAGACTCAGCTGAAGGTTGCCGAAATACGATTGACATATTCAAGAAATGAACTTCAGAAATGGTATGTCATACTTATTGCTGTGTTTTCTACATTGTTTGTCACCTCAAATTCAGCTTACATTCTTCTACTCTTCTAGTGTTCAATATACAAACAAACTGAAGAATCGAATGAAAAGTTTACAATGGAGGAAGAGCCAGGTTGATAAGCAAGTACAACATGAATTTGATAAGCACAACAAGAAAGCATCGAAAAGCAAGTACAACAATAAATTGATAACAACAATGCAAGTACAACAAGAAATTGGTAAACAATTGAAACCTCTTCAAAGAATGTTCAGTAAATATGGTAGTGATAAATTACAAGAGCAGCTGGTAGAGGAGGCATATAATGAACATGTAGAGTTTCTACCCGAGACGGCTGTGCCTACTAAAGAGGAAGAGGTGCCGGAAGAGGAACGAGCGCACCGCGGTGCAATTGGTTTCAGACCATATGCTCTAAGAAAAAGATGCCCGAGTCCTAAATTCTCTTGCAAGAATCGTAGGGGTCGTAGAAGTTGGCGTGTATCAGGTGGTGCAAGGAGGAGTAGGAAGCCTGCTTTGACTCCACAAGATATAGCCATGAAACAGGCAAAGATTCAAGCAAAGGCACAAGCAAGAGCTGAATCAGAATCTAAAGGGATGATGTTTGCTCATTATTGTGCCACAGGAGGGCTGGGTGTAGAAGAGATTGAGGGGGAGATTCTAGTTGATATGGCAAGGTGTGCAGAGGAGTATCATCCACAATACCCATTGGTTGGTATCGATATTAAGGCTGTCGATGAGGATGGAGGTGTGCACGATCTTTCATGTGTCGATTCAATTCGGGCAAATACTATTAATGATCTCGCCTACATACCTAGTGATGCTACAAGGATAATTATTGAGCGTCATGACAACTTTGATAGTGTAGCGGCAGCAGAAACATTCCTCGGTAAGGTATACTGCCTCGGCACTACTGTGATATACTGTCTTGGTGTTACTGCGTGTAGTTATGTGTGCATCACATTGTTACTAACATTTACCTTACTCTCAGACTACTTTCCAGATTTGGCAGAGGTTTTTGCCGAGACTTTTCCGGATACACTTCGTGCTGGTGGTAAGAAGTGTGGTTCAAAGCTCAAGTCAAACAGTACTGCAAGTACTGCATGGCAGAGGTCAAGTCAAGAGTATCAGGCAAGATTTAGACGAAGTTTGACTGCAGGATCTATCCAACAGCAATCTTTTCCTTTCTCTCAAGAGGGCAGCAACGCATGTGCTTCCATAGCAATGTATACTGCCATCCAGTATGCATTAACACCTTCTCATTTATATGTTCAAGCTGAAGACTTTCGTCGTTCAACCACATCTATTGGTCGAGATATAGCGGTAGAGACTAGATTTATACATGAAGAAAGAGTAGGATCATTCATAAAGCGTGATCAGTTTGAAGATATCTTTCGTGGATTCATAGACAACGGTGATCGTATTGTTTGTCAAGAATATAATGGGCATGATATTTACTCCAGCAGTGTTGGTCTTATAGAACTTCTACTCGACGGTAGCACTCAAGACAGTAAAAATGTGGCAATCAGTGAGTTCTTATGTTGTATGATATCACATCTTGTGTGTATAATATGATATCACATTTTGTTTATACAAATCTAATATTATCTTTCTCTATAGCTTTGAATTGCAATGGTCATGTGTTTTTCCTTGCCAACAGATCTGATGGTGCATTTGACTTGATTGACTCTCTCCCCGCTGAAGAGTTGGGGTTTTCATCAGCATTTAGGCTCACATGCAAAAGTCATGCTGATTTGAACACTGCATTGTTATGCCTATTATCGAGTCGCTCTACTGGCTCCCCAGCTAGCAAATGGTTTGATGCAGTTGTATACTATGGACAGTCCGATACTGATATTGATGGTCTTGAGACTAGTGTGAATACTTTTATTGAAGAGTCACGATCGGCTCGTGGTGCTCGCGGTGCTCGTGTTATTGAGGCTCCTTCAGCCAAGCCAGAAGTAAAAGTGAAACGTTCTCGTCTCGATGTAGCTGCAGAGATTGGTACTTCGTCATTTGATGAAGAGCAGAGTAGTAGTATCGTTTCAGCATCGATCAACTCAAACAATCCTACACTTGAAGAGCTTAACGATGCCTTGGATCATGTCGATAAGTGTATCAAGAATTGTGATAGTGAAGATGTACAAAAGAAGTTCGAGTTGGAAAGGCAGAAAGTGTTATTATTGATCAAGTTCATTCCTCTTCACATTGAGAAGAGACCATCTGATGAAAAGCCAAGTGGGAGTAGTAGGAGATCTGGCCGTAGCAAGAAGAAGCTAAGTAAGGCCGCAAGGAGTAAGGAGAAGGAGGTGGAGAAGAAGCGGAAGGAGATACGGCAGACGTGGTCATCGACTCTTGTTAATGCAGTGAGTTTATTAGGTAGGGGCGTTGCTATTCTTGAAAGGAGTCAGTTGTATAAGGAAGAGATTGATTCATTCAAACAGCATCACCAAACACTTCTCGTTGATTGCATTGATGCTACACAACCTCCCAAACCTACTTCCAAATCTACATTCACCATTGTCAAGTTCATGGAAGACAACTTTGTTCACATCAACTTACTAAAGGCTGCAACGAAATTCATGACGGACAAGGAGTCATCTCATGGAGTAGTGCGTGTTCTTCAGGAGAAGCTTCATTTCCTTGACAAGGCCCTGAAAACTAACATGCCACCTGAGGCTTTTCTGAACGAATGGAACCGTCTTGAGGAAGCGGATGCCGAGGCTGTTCGTCAAGTCATTTGTAAAGAAGGCTTGTATGTTACTGTGGAAGACAAGAAGACTGGTGAAACTAAGCGTATTTGTGTTGTCGAGCCGGGTAGTTATTGGGAGCAGAACGTATTGACTGGGGTACAACTCTACCGATTGGCTGTTGCTTTGAAAAACTGGCATCCACCAATCAAGGAGAAGAAGAAGGAAGGCATGGCAAAGAAGGAAGATGATGATGCAGAGATGGAGGAGATTGGTAAGTGTACACAAATGCATGAACATCGGTTCATTGATCACGAAGTCTCTAATATTGCCTCAATTCACCAACTCTCAACAAAACACAGACAACAAAAGTGAGAAGAAGGAAGCGGCAAAACCAGATCTCAAGAACGGTTGTCTTCGAGGAGTGAATGAGCTAGGCCCAAGGATTGTTCACATCGAGGGTGGTGGAGAAATGACTGATGAACTGCGTCGACAAGTTATTGACGCAATTGCCATCTTTGATCTACATGATTTGTTCCCCAAGACAAAGAAGTACTGGGATATGGAATTCACAGAATTTGCAAGATTGTCTGGTCTTGGTTCTTTCATCAATTTCCAACTTCGTGGGATGGTTAGGTTACAAGCTCAGCTCGTATTGAACAAGTTGTGTGGTCAGAGAAGTCATATGGCAACCTTCTCTGCTGAGGCTGCTAAAGCTGGTTTCACTATCCCATATGGTGCAGGTGTTAGTGCCGACGTTACTAATGCAGGTAGACTACCACATGGTGAGGCACAATGCGAGCCAAAGATCAAGATGGCATCGAATACTTATTCCTACCAAGACTTACTCAATCACAGTGCAAGTCTAGGTGCATTATTCTCTCCTATTGTTGGTATGAACATCTCGTTTATGTCGATAGCCATGGCAATCATTGCTCGTCGTCATAACGATCACCACTTGTCCGAGGAGGACGAGGAGCTACTCAGAAAAATGAAGAGACAGTGGTGTGTAGATGGTTACAATGCAGCAATTGAGGCAGTAAGTATCAAGTATTCTGAGGAGTTTAGTAAATACTGCGAGGACATTCTAGATGTTGATGTGACTTCTGAGAATGTAGATCCTAAGGAGATATATGAGTGTCAGAAGTCATTCTTTGGATCCTTTTTTAGAGGTGCAATGGGATCGGTAGCCGCAGCATTTGTGAGGGTGTTCGAGAAGTTAGACAATGATGTCAAGGCTTCAAATAATGCCTTCTCTTCTGAGATTACAAGTCTGATTATTCCCCACCTCAAAAAGAGGGAGAGAGCAAAGTACGACAATTTATTGAAACATTTCAAGTTGAATGAACTTTTATCCAAGATGAAGAGTTGTCATGGTGGAACTGAGAAGGGTGGTGCAATTGGAGAGGTAGCTGCAGCATTTTCTAGGGTGTTTGATGAGGAGCTACCGGGCGAGGTCCAAGCTTCAAATGATGCCTTTTCTTCCGAGATTACAAGTCTTATCCTTCCTCGTCTGCAGGTTTCTGAGAGATCAAAGTATGAGATGTTGTCAAAGCAATACGACACACAAGAAGATCTTCTATCTAAGATGAAGAGTTCTCATGATGGAATTAAGAAGACGGGTTCACTTGCAACTGTGGCCGCAGCATTTGTGAGGGTGTTTGAGAAGAAGCTATCCGGCAATATCAAAGCTTCATATACTGCCTACTCTCCCGAGATCACAAAGCATATCATTTCCCTCTTTAATAAAGACGAGAAAGAACAGTATTACGACTTATTGGAGCAGTATGACAACAATAAGGAGAACCTGTTATCCAAGATGGAAGGTAGACGCGGTGGAAATGAGAAGGGTGGTACAGTTTCATCGTTAGCCGCTGCATTTTCTAGGGCGTTCAAGGAACTAGACGATGATATCCAAGCTTCAAATAATGCCTTTTCTTCCAAGATTACAAGTCTTATCCTTCCTCATCTGCAGGCTTCTGAGAGATCAGCATATAACAATTTGATAAAGTCATATGACAAACCAGAAGATCTCCTATCCAAGATGAAGAAATGTCATGACGGACAAAGTAATTCGTATGCAAAAGGTATGAAGCAAGTCAAGACTAATGCATCTGGCAGGAAGAGGAAGGCAAGGGATGGGAAAGGATCTGGAGGACAGAATGAGGATCCTCGTATGAAGGCAGCAGTGAAAGCTAAGTTGGCCACTCCTAGTCTCAATCATTATCAAGCATTGGTTGCTGGTGGATTCGACTTCCAATTCCAAAATCCAGAGTTGAAGTTGAAGGCCAATGGCGAGCCTGCTGGAGCAGTAACAGATAAGGATGGTAAAACTTACAAATATAGGAGGAAAAAGTTATCAGAACGCCTAAAACATACAACAGCAAGGAAAGCAGCAGAGAAGGAAGGCCGTAGTTATACCGAGAGAGGAGGTATTCAAGATGTCAAGGATGCCAAACAACCAACTACTTCTGCTACCATGTCGGGCGTTGTTACTGCCAAGTCTACTGCTTCTTCCAAGACAACCAAGTCAGGTGATAAGCGCAAGGCGGGTGATTTTTCCAAGGTTGATAAGAAAGGAGAGAAGAAGAAGAAGAAGCCCAGAAGACGTTGAGAAGGGATTAAATGACATTTTCGAACGTATGGGGGGGGGGGTTAAGTTGTGAATAAAATTGGTGGATAAGTAGTGATCACCTATTTACCAAGAAGTGTTCAATATAATAAAGATCAGATTAGGCTATATACAAGACAAGAATAACAAGTAAGCTAGTCTCAACAACTCTAAGTTTTAGTACATATCTTTTCTTCTCACTAGTTTAGCTTGTGGCATTTGGTCTCTTTGCTGGGCCACTGTTCCATATGTGGGAAAAGTTACTACGCATTTCTCACAGGCCATTTCTCTTCCGGGCTGTTCTTCGACTACCCGTTTGTGGTGTCATGTTATTCTTAGCGGTGCTATTTCCATTCTTCGGTGCTATCAACGCCATCCTGGGAGCGTTTACCACATCTTTCGGGACGTACATCATCCCCGCCTACTCGTTCAATCGTGCCTTCAAACCTGGCAGTGAGGATGAAATGATCAAGAAACCGTACTTTAACTTGAAACTGATGCGTGTTATTAATTGGATGATTGTGGTCGTGGTGGGTGTGATTGGAGTTGGATATGGTGGATATGTGGCCATTAAGAATTTCGTAGAGCAATTCTCCCAGTACGAGCTGTTTGCCGAATGTTACCAATGTGGCTCTTCTTACTACAATGGAAAGAACCAGCCATTTGGACAAAATAATGGGGATAAATTGGATGTTGAAGCCTTTGAGGGATAAAGGGAAATAATATATACTGATTGGGGAAGAAAGTATTGTGCTGTTTGTTGTTGTTTGAATCAGTCTTGGGGACTTGAGGGCTGTAGAAGAAGTTAGTTGTTCACAGGTAGGCAAACGATCAAGATAAGATACAGTAACCTGTCCTTCTATACTTACCGAGGTACATGTGTTGTGAGGTATATCCTTTTTCCTATCTTAGCTGCCAACTGTATTCGATGATGCTAAACAGACTAGGTACCTTCGTTACCTATATCAACCTAACAATTTTACTGATTCGCTTTGTTTAACCATCCAACCACAGCCGAAGACGATGTGCATCATTCCAATTTAAATAATACTTGATTAACAACTCCTCTCTAATAAAACCCAATCTATTTTCATACAAATTCAGTGCCCCCTTATTTGTAACCTCCGTTTCTAATCTAATAGATTGACAACCAAGTTGTTGCATACGATGTATAACTCGTTGAACTAATACAGTGGCTATTCCTGATCGTCGATGTTTCTTCTCTACTGCTAGCATTCCAATATATCCAGAGTAGACTTTACCATTGGGTAGGGGTGGTAGCTTTTGTGTAATGTTGCCTTGTATATCAGAATCATCTTTTAATTCTAAATTGTTTGCACTGCCGCCATAGATACTTGATTTGGTAACGACATCCTCATCATTAACCTGCTCATCAACTACTGGATCACCATTATCATTTTCAATATCAATTTTACAAACTACACAACCAATCGGCGGGCGTTTCTTGGTAGTAAAACCTTCTTCATTATTATCATCATTGGTTGGTACGGCAAGTATACAAAGTTGTGGCCAACGATGTAAGAAATATCGATATGTGAAAACTTTATGGAGATCATGTAGGGTGAGATCGTATATGATGTAAACACGAGAGAAATAATAGATACGAGTTTGGAACTGTTTTCCTATCCAATAAATTGCAACACATTTCTGTTCAGTGTATATGTACAAGTAATACTTACTTGAGTACGGTTCTGACAAGTCCTGAGATACCAGTCGCATCACATCATCTAATTGCTCTTCATTGGTATAATTTACAAACTCTATTCCATCAATTGATGGTAGTTTGAAGTCGCCGCTATCCATCCTCAACTCTCTCTCTTTGCATGATGCAGTAACAGAAACTTCCTCAAGTCAAAACTTCTGATAATAAGTTTCATCAGCGAACCAGCACAAATTACTACGTCTCTACTCGGTCAGCTTTGGTCGTTGATGTTAACACAAACTCATGCTGCATAGAGTGGGTGAAATCATTTTTATATAGACAAGAGCCCGTCATCGATCGGTATGTCTATGGATATTGTATGAGATATTACTCGACCATCATTTTTTTTTACCTCTCAATCTAACCGATATCATAGTTATCAGGTCTTGAGGAGTAGGAAAGTATTATATTCTCCTATATATAATGTATTAAGTTGCTGAAACGTTGATTTTCTGGGAAAGGAATTAAAACAGGGTATACAACCATCATCAACAAGATCTAGCATAATTGCAATGACATATCAACCAATAGAAATACCGAATCAATGTCATCTTCTACACACAACAATACCAACACCAAACTAACCAAATCACCTATTCAACAAAGAAATGCCAAATCATTATCCTCACTGCCAAGCAGTCCATCTGCTACTGCAATTCATACTAATAATTCAACAAGCCATCAGAACGATTTTGATAAATTGGTAATAAATGAGTTTCTTTTGCATGAACGGCAGACACAGGATGAAATAAAAGAGAAGGATATTAAGCATTTCATATCCCTTCCCGGATCAACAGTACACCCGCAAGCCGAGAAGGAGTTACAAGCAAGATGTAACAAAAAGTTATCATCCAATAACGACACACATTTTAGTAGTACTACACACAGAAATGATCGACAACGTATGTCACAGCTTGGCAAATCTCTTCAACATCAAAAGACACACAATCAACAAAAGAAGAAGAAAAAGAAGAAGCTCACCCCATATGATGCAGCAAATTCAAAGATATCTCGTGTCCTACGTCATATCAAACCAAGAGGAAAGAGAGAAGATATGCAAGCAACACAATTGAATCATTTTTACGACTTGGTTAAGACAGAGACATCGGCAGCAATTATATTACAATCTTCTTGTAGACGTGTCTTGGCTACTGAGTACGTCAAGTTAGTTGCTCTTCGAACAAGGAAAGCTATACAACTTCAATCATTTGTACGGGTATGCTTTGCTAGAAGATTACTCCAGAGATTAAAGGATCGATTTGCTTCTGCTACTATTGTACGTGAGAGATTTGTTAGGCTATATGTTGCAAGACATCTTCGAAAGAAGAGGATCAAGTTAGAACAATCTTCTGCGGTTATTTGCCAATCTGCCATTCGAATGTTCTTTGCAAAGCAAGTAGTTAATCTGATGAGGCTTCAGTTATCATGGGAGGTGAATCAACAAAGGTGGAGATCAATCTCCACTCGTTTATCATGGTCAGACCTGAGGGTTAACTTTTATGCAAGACAAATCCAGTGCATAGTACGACGCAAACTAGCTCAAAGACGAGTATCATCACTGTTTGTGGTATATACTAAAGCAGCTACTCGTATTCAAAGTATATGGCGTCGGTATGTTGCAACACAGCATAAGGCTGATATTATATATCAGAATAGTATTGATCAACATTCCGATAAGATCCGGTTAATAGCATCCGAGCATAGATATTGGAAACAACAATTTGAAGAGTTGACAAAGCCGACCAAACTCCATGTGAAGAATGATCTCATTGAACAACGACAAGGCCTGGAGGTACAGCGTCGTGACAAGTATGAAGAGATTCATACATTAGAGCTACACTACAAGGATCAACTACAAATTCAACAGCAAATTACTCCACGAGCCATTGCAGGAGGGTGGGAGGAGCAAGTACAAATTAATCTAAAGGATACACGTGAGAGGATAACCAAGGCAAAGCTTAGTCTCTTTTTTGATATCGAGAAGAAGCTCAAGTCTGTCAATGAGGAGATCACACGTATCCAGAGTATTGAAGATGAAGCCAAAAAGAATGCCGAGCACTGGAGTAATTGGCAAGATGTTGAACAAGAAAGACTCTGGAGTACTCAACGACAACACGAGCAAGAGATTGAGGGGAAAGAAGCCAGGAAGAGTATTATTGATGAGAAACTAAAGTGGCAAGTGAAACATTGTGTACCTAGTGGTAAGCCGGATAAGAGGCGGCCGCTTTGTCATGTATCAAGTGACGATGGTGGTTCTACTAGGGACAGAGCTCAACAGAACTTTGACAATCTTCAAGCATCGGCTCATTTGACAAACACTTTCAAACCGATACAAAAGATGATAGATCAATGCAATAATCTTGATATAAATGACTTTCAAGTTAAGGAGAATGTGAGAGGTAAAGTGAATACCTCGCATCATCATCTGCCATTTACCAGCCAAATGGCAACGACAAATCACAAAGAAAGACAACCAACACAAGACTTTAAAAAGAAGTTACCTTGGGAGCTGTTGAACAGAGTTCGAGATGAGAGAATGGCAATACATTCCAAGTTTGCTACTAAAGAGGCGAGCTAGGTAGATTTACAAAGTCGTTTTATTTATAGTATTCATAGTATTACAATAGTGTAAGTCTATCCATATAAGTTACAATAGTTTAGTGAACGGTGCTATATAAACTCTGATTAATAGACAAAGGCCTAATAAAGTAGCAGAGTCCCGCTGACAAAATTAAAAAGTGATTTTTATAAGAGAAAGACACTCAGATGAAGATAAACTATTGATAACTTCCTGCTTAATATCTTAATATCTTTAGTCAACACAATAGGAAGAATGGACTCTCGAGAAGAACTAGATGAGAATCATGCCTCCTCCTCTCTTGCTGTAAAGAAGGTGAAGAGATCATTGAGCGAAGAGGACCAAGCTATCAAAGATAGACATGACGCTCTTCTCAACAAGCACAACGAGAAGACGAACTTTTCAGGCATTGAGTTGAAGAGAAACTCGATGAGGAACAATGTTACTCAAGCCTATCGTAATGCATCTTCTTTTCATAAGAAGATCGTCATATCAAAGGCTAACGGCAAGCTATTACTGTTAGTTGAGGCTGCTTACTGTCACGATCTAGCTATTGATATTCTATGGATGTTAGACGGATGCTCTCGTCTTAACAACAAAATGACTAATCCCGAACTGATTGCGTTATTACAGAGATTGAAAGAGAATCCTCCTTGCTTCTCAGTATTTGAAACATCTGCTCATTTGTTTGTTCGTATGTTACTTTATGAAGGCGCTGCTACTATCTTGTTTTGCCTCTTCTTCTTGGTGTTATGTTGTTCTTAGCTATGACCATATCATTACTCCCCCCCATTCTTGAAGTCTTTCATCAAATCACTTTTCAAGCTCTTCAATAGGTATTCTTTTAGAGTATCACGCTCACTCTCTCCCATCAACATCTCAATTAACGGCTCAATGGCAGCATCACGTGCTGTGTCAAACTTCTTTCGAAGTTTCTTCACATCAGCCTTCATACCATCATCATTTTCGAACGAAGACCACATCAAGTTTGTTGTGTTTTGCTTTACTTCATTGTTTCGTAGCTTCTTCTTGTCCTTCTCGTCGATTTTTACTAATCCCTGTTGAATATCACTCTTCTCTTTCTCCCAATCTTTCCCGACTTGTTCACTTAAACCTTTTGATTTGAAAAGGCTGAATGATGGACCACCGTCCTTCTTCTTACTATCCTCCTTATTCTCTTCCTCACTATTCTTCTTCTTCCTACTTGACGGACGGATAGAATCTAACAACTTCTTCTTTGTCTTCTTCTTGTCGTCATTTGCCTCGCTCCCCTCTTCATCTTCTCCATTTCCATTATCCTGGAGATCATTTAGATCCGCCTCAATAGCACTCTTATCGTTGTCTAGGGTATCGTCGTCCTCAGACATGTCATCACCAGACTTGCCACTATCATTATCGTTGTCGGCATCATCATCATCATGTGTTCCTGCCGAGTGGGGCACAACTATATACTCTGACCCAAAATCGTCCTCGTCCATAGGTTCAATCAAAGTTGTTCCATCATCTTCTTTGATATGATATTTTCCATTGACAATCTTTTCTATGATTCCATATTTGTCTGTTCCTTCATTTTTGACACGTGCACCCACTGCGTGTTTCATTTCCGGCTCCTTATCCTCACTACTGGTACTACCCGTTTTCCCCAGATTATGTCCATCCTTCTCCTTCTCCTCCTCCTCCCCATCCATCATAGTGATATCACCCCCTGCATTTGCAGATGATGAATCCGGATTCAAATATGGACCCATTAACTCCTCAAACGACTCCTCCTCCCTCTCTTCCTCGAGCGGTGGTACTGCAGAAGTTCTATCCTCAACAGTAGTGGTACCATCCTCACCCCTCAACATCTTTTCTTTCTTTTCAAAACACTTAATGGTATCATCCTTAATCTCTTTATCAGCATCAAGGTATGGTGTAAATTTATTCAACTTCACGACGAATTGTACACTCAATATTGGATCTTCATCACCATCAAGATAAGCTATTGCTACTATACCATCCACTACTTTTGTAACAATTCCTGGATAATGTAAATCAGAAGTTCCTCTATATTGAGCATAGACCCGATCCCCAACACTAAAAGTGTCGTTCAATGCATCTTCTTTTCGGGTACGATAAATAAGTACCTCTTCTTGATTAACTGTTCCCGAACAATAATATCCACCAAGCCTATCTGAACCCTCTCCACTAAGTACAAAACCATTAACTGTTAGTGTTCCAACATCCAACACCCTTTCATTCCCATTAGTATAGTGACCTTCATACTCAACTAGTCCATTAGCTTTTCCTAATCTCATTTTGGACCATGATACACTCCTACCCTCAACATAATTCAACTTATATGAAACGGATTCTGTAGTGATACTATTGTCTTTGTCATTAATTTGTTCATCAGATTGATAAGTTCCAAAAGGTGTGTACACACCTTCCATTATATCTTGTTTTGATCCTTTTTGTGGTTTAATAGTAGTATTTGATATTTTAGCATAGAATGCATCTGGCCTATATCCTTGACCTACATTTTGCTTTGGATTGCAAATACGTCCAAGTAATTTTATCGGTGATTTTGATTGTTTCTTTTGAACTGCAGTTACTCCGTCGGTGCCGGATGTTGGCGGTGTACGCAATTTATCACGTAGTGCCGTCTCCTCCATATCTAATTAGTTGTTAGTATATATCTCCTGCAATAGAATATATCAATCTGTAGGTATAGGCTAAGGATAGATATAAACAAAGAGACAGACCCACGGATTTAAAGAGTTTTCACTATGAAATTGACTTTAAGCGAGCATCAATGGTGCTTGCTCTAATAGGCTCTATCTCATTAGCGGAAGGTGGATATTACTCCGTTAAATCGCGCGCTGAGTTCTTGTGCCTTACCACCCAACTAAATGAGGTGCTACTAGTCTAATAATAAAATACATTCAAATAATCATGTCTATTCCTTCCTTCTTCGGTAATAATAATACCAATGCTACTGCCAATGGCGGTACTACAACATTACCTTTGTTTTTACAAGACAACGATACATATTGCCAAGAAACTAACACCACAACATTACCTGCCTTTTTACGCAATAGTAATCAAACAACACAACCACCCACTATTCTACCCAATTTTCTACAACGACTGTTCCTCACTAATACAAGTAATATAAATGATCCAACCATCCTTTTATTAGATAAATATATGAAAGGATTGAAGGATGAGAATAAGAAAGCAGTCAATACCATAAGATTGACAAACAACAAAAGAAAGATTCAAGATATTAAAATTGTATCAGTACCAAAAGATATTTTCCCAAAAGAAATTTTGGTGAATATAAAAGGACAGAGTAAGAAGAATAAGACAATGGAAATAACAATCTCCTTGTCAAGAATTAATGTACTCGTTACCGATGCCCGTTATCTAAAAGATGTAGGACTAGTGTTGATAAATAAGCTGGCATCTCTTGAAACCAGTCGTAGGCAACGATATCTGCAAATTTTAATGAATGATGTGTCACTTATTTCATTGGATACATTATTGGCGGATAATGCAAATATTATATTTAAAGAAAAAGGTGGTATTAGAAACACCAAACTAAACTTCAATGATGAGCAATCAGCTATTACAGCTAGGGTGAATGAGATTAATGAACGGAAACTGAAGAATGTGGATACGTTTGAGAATACTAAGCAGGCAATGTTTGAAATTATGTTGAGGGTTATTCAAGATAAGTTGAATGGTGTATTACGTAATCAAGGGGATAATACCAACAGCAATTATAAAACAGTATCTAAAGTTGCTAATGACGCAATAGAGAATGGGTATTTTGATGGCATTATTATGGAAAAGAATCCTTTCCAACAACCAATCGCTCCCATCTCTCTCAAGCAACTCATACCTGAAGATGATTATAAAAAATGTACCGAAGATCAGCAAATCACTTACAAGTATATCGAACAGTCTTCATTAAGTCAAAAAGATATAGATGATTGGGAACAAGACAACAAACAGAAAGGTCAACCTCCATTATTGAATCAACCAATCGTGAGGTGTAAATGTTGTGGTAAACAATTCCGTTACACTTCTTTGAGTATGGCTATGAGGGATCTTTTTACCAAAAGCAACTTTTTGGTAAAACATCTATTAGAATGTAATAAGTTCAGATTTTCTCATCCGATTGATTATGCCAAATTGTGGAAGAGAAACGGTAAAGCCAAAGCCTGGTTGTATTTGCACAACAACATTGAAGCGGTAACTGGGCTCTCGGCTAATATATTACCAGTCGTCCCACTCGTCTATGACCACGAAGTAACAATTAAGAAGGCTAAGGAAATTGCTGATGAGCCGATCGATAATAACAATACACCACGTCATGAAGATCATGTACCTATTTCGGAAATCTATCAACGTCCGGGAATTATCAAGTTGATCAAAATACTTGCATGTATTTCACTCATTTCATCAGTTAGTGCGGAAAGGAAAAAGAGAAATGGAGAGTATGACTCTGTAGAGTTCTATGTGAAGCTCTTTCAAGAGTTGGCTGGGGTAAATGTAAATACTTTCCGAGAGGGTGATTGGGAGTACATGTTTGACAAGTATGGTGCAAGTCAATGCTCTACTCTCATGTATATATACTCAATGAGACATCTTCAAAAGGCATGTGCCAAGGGAGGATGTAAGAGTGCCACTTCACTATTTGGAAGTAGCCACGAGAGTAATCATGTCGAGGCTGATGGTGCCGAGCCTGGCAGCCCTGCAGCTCAAACAAAAAGTTTCAGTCTTAGTGTTGAAAATAAAACAAAAAGGATTCTTGTTGTTGCTTGGGAGGTTGGTTTAACTCGGATTGAATGTCAAATTCATCATAATATCTGGGGACATAAGGTATCGTATAATAATATGCCAAGTGAATGTATTGGTACGTATGAGGATTTGACGGAGAAGCGTCTATTCTGTGATGTACAAGATACTGAGAAGTGCAAACGGTTACATAGATTGATGGATGACTTTGCTACTCGAGTTGGAGATCTAACTGCGGCAGAAGTGAGGCGAGGTGTCACGGATTTGACGGGATACCAACCTGAGGATCTTTCCTTGTTTAGAGATGCCGAGTCCAACATTGCGGGAGTGTACAACACAGAAGAGCCCAAATTGTTTGACGAGCTCGACGAAAAAGAGAAGCTCAAGATATTGAAACAGACGGAGTATTATTTCGAAAGACGTGAGACTGGTGGGTGTTTCATGTGCGACTTTACTACTAACAATCGACCAAGGCGTGATTTTGGAAATCTTCACGCACATCATGTGAAGGAAACCGAGAAGGAATTTGGTCCAAGTCAGTGCATGAAGAAGAGTTTCAAGGATGGCCGAAAGGAGCGTAGGAAGTGCTGTCCACTTTGTGGTGAATGCCATTCACGCGTACACCATACCAAAAGCTATGCAGAAAAGTTCAATTATATGTTTGGAAACATATACAAGTTGAAGAGTAAGGGTATTATTGATAGAAAGTTAAAAACATAAGTTGAAGATTAGCATATCCACGTCTACTTCACGAGTTCGCAGGCTCATTCACAAGAAGGCAGTCTCTCAACTTCTTCGACTTGGAGTCAATGAACAAGGCATGGCGGAGAGAGGTGAGGAAACGTTCTCTCGACTTGGCTGGTGATGGTATCTCTCTTACTCGTCGAAAGGAGCTCTTTGTGGCAGTAGTAGACGCTATTATCAAGAAGTGGAAGTGAGATTCACATATGTACATTGATTGTAGTGTGTTTGAGTACCAGTCGTATGTTGAAACACTTGGGGAGAGTATTCATGGTTTATGTACCTTTATATGAATATGGATTTACTTAGTTGAATGCTAATAATAAGTTGTTTAGTACTTGACTATGATGATTTGTATAATATTATGTTTATGAAGTCTTATCTTGCCTCTTCTTGGTGTTATTACTGTATTCTAAACATATATTATGCATCTCTACCACCACAAACATACCTCCATTCGCTCCTATCCATTATGATCCAGATGACGACGAAGGGACTTCTATTTCCTATTTAAGTCCAAGTTCAAGTTCTCATCCATTAGACTGCTTCTCTTTTTCTCATAGACGCAGCCGATATTCACATCCAATAACTTTCACAGTTGATCCTTCTTGAATATCAGAAGGACAAACTTCATCATCATCCATACACAAAGCATCGAATGGAATGTTCACATCTCTAGTTCCATCTTCATATTTGATTTCATATAAGTGAACAATCTTGACCTTTGAAACAACACCCTGATATACACGATTTCCCTTTGAGAGCGGAAGTGTCTTCTCATTTTGAGTACCTTTCCTCTCATCATGACGTGTTTCTTTCATCACAGGAATCGTCTCTTCTTTCTCACGTGCTTCTGTTTCTTCCTCTAAGTTTGTATTATCATCCCTCTTTTCATCTTCACTTCTAACTGGCACTACAAACGAAATAGGACTTCTAATGCTGGACTTTAACTCAACCTGAGTATCATCTGGCAGACGATTATCATCATACATATTTTTCTCGGCCTCCAAATCATCTTTGTTGGTCACAATATGCTCGATTGGAACTGGAACTTCCTTCGGGGAAGTCTTGTTTGCTTTTGTACTTGATCGAGGAGCTCTGGCTCGAATATGGATGCCTGATAAACCTCGATCTTTGTCTCCATCATCATAATCAATATCATACGAACCATCGTCGTGTACACCTACAATCTTACCCTTGTAGTATCGCTTACCTTTTCCTTTAAATTTGGCTTCTATTCTATCTCCAACGTTGAAGGCTCGACTAGTATCATCGGCAGCAACATTCATTTCAACATCAACCGACTCTCTCCTCTTGTTATCATCATGTAGCCTCCTTGTAGTCGTTGTCTTCACTTCCGTCTTTGATGAGGTAGGCCTACTGGAAGTTGGGATTCTTCTAATGAACTCACCTGCAAGGCGAGAATCTTTATCACCGTCATCATAATGAACATCGTATGAACCATCATCATGAACACTAACAATCGATCCCTTATAGTAGCGTCGCCCCCGCCCATGGTAGAGAGCCTCGACCCTAGACCCCACTTCAAGAAGTGATTCGTTTGAAGAAGAGCATGATAATTCACTTTTCGTTTCAACTTGTTTGGCATCATCTTCACTATTTGGTTTACCAATCACATTCGTTTTCTGTGATATCCGAGCTCTTAGCTTGGTACCAATTGCAAGTGCACCATCCATTTTCAAGGCTTGAGAAGTGTAGTATCTGAATAGATGATGATCACCACACACTCACTTAGACAGAGACTCTGTTTCTTCGTTTATGATGTTCTTTAGATTTTTCGACCAAAAATCTTAATCCCATGAGTTCTTACCAAAGATCAATAAGCAAAATTGATACCTCAGTTTGATATTTTTGTTAGCAGATATTGTATGAATAATTCAGATATATACAGCCATATAATAACCAACATTATCATTAATAGTTAAATACTACTCAGCTTTCCTTTCAACCTCTGATAAAGTAATTTCTATCGATTCATTGGCATTACCATCATTCAACTCCTTCTTTCTCATTTCTTCTTCACTACGTATCTTAGCTCGTTCCAATACCTCCCGTTCTACAGTAAACTTATACGGTATTAATGATGGTTTATCTATTACATCTTGTACATTTTTGAGTACTGATGATGATGGTGGAGGTTGAGGTGGTAAACTTGATTTTGATGATGACTTGGGATTATTAGTTTTAATGTTTGCCGATACCAAATTGGGATATACTAAATCACTCTCTGTTAAAGTATCTCGATAATTGAATGCCATTATTTATCTGTACTTATGTAATAGTATCGTATATTGAGTGTTAATTTTGATGCCAATGGTTAGTAATCAAGACAAATCGGCTAACCTCAAGCTCACCCAGTATGATGAAACTATTGCAATAATTTCGTTATAATCCGTATATGCCTATCTTTATCTAATGCCTAAGCCTAAAAGGCAAGGTAGAACGTCCAATACCTATCACGCAAACAATCCAACAATATTGAAGGTATTTAGCACACTCTCATAAAAATCAAGGATACCTTTGCCGGTATCCTTACACTTCAAGACTAAAGCACAAAATGGCAAGCAAATCGACGTCGATCCTTTCATCTTCCTGATGATGATACCTATATATGCCATGGAAAGTACTATTGGCAATAAGCAATGATGAAGAATCGTGACTATTCATCAGTTGCAGCTGCCGGTAGCAATTCACCCGCCGGTTTGGGGTTGCAAACATCTAATAACAACACAACATTATCTCAAACAGCTACTACGAAACCGATAACGGCACAAGATGTAGTAGATCGTATCACACGTAAACGCCCTCGTGATAACAACAATAACAAGAATAACATCTCCTCAATATCCAACTCCTCGAATGTAAAAGGCGCACCTAACAAAATACTCTATCAAAAGGCACGTGAAATTGATATAATCTTTCAACAATTATTATCATCAGGGAATAATACAACTAAACAACAGCATGGTGATACGGGTGTTATATTACCAACATTATTGGAGGTTGGTAATAAGATTCAACAGTTTATTATTGAATTTGATCGTACTCAGGGTGGTGTTAATAATGGACAAGGCGGATTTGGTAATAATAATTTGGTAGGTCCACCTGTAACCACCAATATCGAGCAAGGAGGAATTCAAACATTAAGCTCGGATCAATATTTAGATTGTTTATTATCATTATGGACAATTTGTTTCAATGGTCAGAGTAGTATTACACAAAACGGTCAGGATATCATCATTCCACAAGCATGTTCACCTAATAATATCTTCTTCCCATTATTGATTAATTCATTGTTGGTTAGATTACGTGCACTCCTTACTTCAACTAATGCTGCTACCCAAATTAAGAAGAAGAGTAATCCATGGGGAGTTACTACCCCCAATAACATTGCTCCCGACAGTGACAGTAGTTCACAATCAATAGAAATGCAATGTTTATCAAAATTATTGCAAATTATAATGTCATCTATATTACTTTGGGATGATAATGATTCACATAATAATGAATGGTATAGAATCTTTTATGGTTATATTAAAGAAGGTGAAGGAGGTGCTTCAGGAGGTGGCTTGTCAAGTGAACGGATTGAAAGGTTGTATAGTTCTGTTTATCATTTGATACACCCTCAACAACAAAATCAACAACAATTGATGGGTGGGGAGCTTAATCAACAGCAACCTCCACCACAGCAGCAGCAGCAGAATAAGGCATTTGAAGATGACGGGATCGGTATGCTATTCGCGGCAGCCAGGGCTGAAACATCTACATCTTTATTCTCGGATTTTTCAGGGTTGAGTATGCAGCAAAATAACACCCAACAACAGCCTCAACCCCCTCCACCTCAACAACAGCCACCTACCTGGGATTTTGATTCGTTATGGAATGATACCGCCACCCCATCAGCAACTGCAACTGCATCGGGACCATCAACAGCAACTACCGCGGTGAGTAGTGGCGGTAGTCATTCTCCTTCTAATTCCACTTCGGGAGTTGTTGGGTTAAATCCATCATTTGGCGTTGTTGCTGGATTGTCACCATCATTTTCGGCAACCAATCTTTTATCGGCCGAGACTGTAGTAGCGGGGGATGTACTACCTATCCCTCCCTTGGTTTCATCAACGTCTGATAAGACGATTGAGACAAAGAAGGATGAATCCACCACAACCACCACCAACAACTCGGCTGATTTGGAAATTATTGACATTTTGAAAAATAGAGCATTTGTTATACCCTTACCACCATTAGATGAACGGAAGGTAATAAATGCATTAAAGGGTGCTGATACTACCGACAATACTAACAGCAGTGCTGGAACTGGTGGTAAAAAGAAGAGGAAGAAGAAGAATAAAGGTACTACTGCTAATACAAATAGTGGTGGTAGTATGTCATCACAATTGACACAGTGGAAGAAACGTGCACTACACATCATTATAGAATCGGGCCTTACTCCCAAGACACTTCCCCGTCTTGTGGAACAGAATCCAGTTATTGCAATTGAATGTCTTATTCTAATACTAACTGCTCCTGATGAGGTTATAGAAGAGCAAATGCCAATGGATGATAATACTAATATAGACAATAACGACAAGAAGGAGGAGGAAGTGGAAGATAATGATGATGCCAAATCTGATAAATCTTCTGAAACAAGCATGAAGAATAGATATTTATCAGCCTTATCTGGTATGGATATGAGTATCCATAGTATGGAGGTTGTTAATCGTCTTGCTACATACTCTACTTCTTCACGGGGTGAGGTTAGTGCTACTGCTAACGCTTCTTCTTCGCCAGCGGCAGCAGGGAAGAAGAATAGTAAGCAGAAGAAGCAAAAGAAGAAGAAGAAATCACAGCAGCAACAAGCAGTGCAACAACAAGAAGATACAAAGGAAGAACAACAACCCTTACTTCATGCAGAATATATTCATCTATATATTTCAACCTGCATTTCTAGTTGTGAAAGTATGAGTTATGATCGACACTTGCAGAATAAGAGTGTACGATTATTCTGTGTTTTCTTACAAAGTCTTATCCGTAATGGTATCATCAGTGTGGAGGTGAGTGTTTGTTTTGTGTTGGTTTGCATCTGAGTAGTCCCTTATCAACGGTATCCTAACCCCGAATTCTCTGTCTTCTCACCACCAGGACTTGTTCGTTGAGGTACAAGCGTTTTGCATTGAGTTCTCCCGTATTCGTGAGGCAACGACTTTATTCCAGATCCTCAAAGGCAGCGCAGATGAATAAAGCTGGATTTAAGTTAGAGTCTTAATCTAACACCCATCAGATGCCCGTCTATAGAGCTCTTAGGCAGCACTTGCTCTCACTACCGCTAAGTCAAATTACACTGTAGACTTCTTACTGGACTTTTTAGATGCAGAGGCACCCATATATGCATTCTTTGCAGATGCCATTTTAGGAGATTGCTTAGGAATTGGTTTCTTCTTCTTATGAGATGTCTTATTCTCCTTCGATGTTTCATCCTTGCTCGTTGTCCTCCGCTCGGATTCTTGCTCTAGATTTTTCCTTTGATTCTTTGCAGACAATAGCAAGCCCATTGTATGCTTACGTTCTAGCTCAAAAGAGAGATCATGCTCCTCATCTCTGGACATCTTCTGATAAAGCCGTCTTATTCCAGTCATCTTGGGGAGCTTGTGAGCTTACACTGAGGCACTCGCTTTTATCGGAGACTGTTATCAAGACCGATACGGTCGTGATCAAAGATTCTTGAGGGCTCAGTGGTTGAGCTTGTAGTTCGTGGGAGTCAGAGAATGTAGCCTCTCTTGAGGAATTTATTTCAATACTATCTTTCGACTTATGTCTTACATCATATTAAACTACTCAAACGCCATCGCTTGCCAATCAGGGAATCCTACCTTGTACATCCTATTCCATCTCTTTCCTGTCAGTAATACATGATCTTCTCCAAGCGCTATTCCATTCAATACATTCTCACTACTTCCTCTTTGATTAACTGGCCACAAAGAAGACATGTCTGTTTAAAGATAAGAGAAGGCATATATAAGATGTGTTCATACAGCATGCAGGTAGGTACATGCACATTTACAACTTACCATACTCTCTCACGCTATTACCAGTAACTGGATCGACACATATTATGTGATCATCGTGCCAAATATTACAACATACTAGTCCGTCCATGAATTCGAGCTCGTTAAGCTCATCTTGTTGCTTTCCATTAAACCGTGTAACTGCAACTTTTCTCTTTTCTTGTAAAGTATCTCTGTCCCAGAAATATAGATAGGTAGTACCATCAGAAACGATGAATTCTTGTTTTGATGCATCATAGGTTATACCCCATCCCTGGTTGCCATCGCTAGGTGTGGTTATATATTTAAATTCACTAATCTTTTCCAACGTTTCAGCATTCCATATATATCCTGTTTGTTCTCTCCATGTAATCTCTATCAGTCGGGGATTACCATCTTTATCTCTAAAGAATGTAGAGCCCTCACCAAAGAATCGACCTTCTAGATTGACAGACTTTTCTACTTCGAAAGTATCAGGATTGATGCGTCTTACTTTTGATTGATGATATAATCCCGTCGTTTCGTATATAACTCCGTCATCGCCATATGATATTCCTTGTGTAAAGGATGATGGATCATGCTTGACCTGTTCGATAACTGTAAAAGTATTTACAATGGTGTTGGGAAGAGTTTGTTCTGGTTCTGGCACCGTTGTTTCTTCCACCGGAGCCTCTTGTTTATCATCACTAGCCTCTTCTTTTTCTTTTTCAGCATTAGTATCTTGTTGATTAGAATCTCCTTCATTTTCAGGCTCACTAAGCTTTTCTTCTGCGGGGCTGCTGACATTCTTCTTTTGCGTATCTTGGCACTTCTCATCCTCAGGAAAGTGCCGACAATATCGCTTCAGTGCCACCTTACCCATTTCCTCATTATGAGCAATTGGCACATTCTCCTTTGCGTCTCCGGTCGATTCATAATGGTAATGATCCAATTTTTCCTTTATACTATCCAAATCAAGACCTTCAGTATTTCCTTGACAACTTTCATCATCAGGATTCTGCTTACAGAGTCTCTCATGCTTCTTCTGTTTACGTTTCTCCTTCTTCATTTCTTTCTCATATGTTTTAATCTCTTTCTTTGTCATGGTACTAGTATCTAGATCAGGTGCATTCTTCTTCCACCAATTCTTATTTTCAACCCAATCATGCTTGCCAATTCCATCCTTACGTCCTAGACCCTCTTTCTCTAACATTTCCTTCATTTTCTGTTTGTGTTTCTTCCTTTTGTCTGCTTTACTACCTTCTTCGCCAAAGTCTCCTGCCTTTTCAAGGTCGACAATCTCCTTATCAACAATCTCTTGACTTGCAGCATTATCTGCATCAAGCCCCACTTCACCTAACATATCATGAACAGCATATTATTGAAAAAGATTTGGTTAGAAGGTTGTGCATATCATATGTATTATGATATATTTGTGTTATGAACATAACATATGTTTCGCACATAGGTATGCACAAAGTGCACAGTAAAATATGAACATATCATATGCACAAATAAACAATTGCAATACACAATAAATAATCTTACCTGATCCACCCTTCATAGACGATTCATCACCGAATATACCAATATTAGAAGGAGTAAAGCTCATACCCATATAAAAGTAGGCCGCTATAAATAATCCCGCGAATGATATCATACTCAAACCGAAACAACAATTCTGTCTTCTCACTGTGGTTTTATAAAAGTCATTACTGTGTCCATCAGCTTTGGATATATTAGACCTTGTTATTGTCCGAGGTGCTATTGTTTGTTCACCATATTCATTTTCTAAATCTAATGAAGATGAACCTTCTTCTATTTCAACACTGTATTCATCATCAGAGTCAGATGAGGAGTGCATAGAGACGTCGGCCATCTCCATATCACCTTCCATACTTGACTATTATTGTGTGGTGTTTTAGATTTGGTATGGCGGCGATACGATTGGGATTGGATAGCGGCGGCAATAATAAAGATTTGACTTGGATATGGTGCACTACTATTGATAATTTTAGGTATAGGTGAGCTAGCCCTATTCGAGCTTAGGTAGTTTGTGTGATATGTGTGTGATATAATTTGATTAGGCAGGTTGTTCAGGAAAGAAGTACGTTACAAATGAGGCGCCATTAGAGATATAACCGCCAAGAGTATGGATAGATAATATGCCGATGATTGTGATGTTGCACTAATGTAATATCATTTGACCTCCAACACACATTCAGCATGACCGACCCCTCAAAAAATCAACAACCAAGATGCATAGATACATTGCAACAGATTGCAACTCCGTTCGTTTGTATTTAATCTCCACGGCTGATAAAGAGAAAAGCAAGATGGTATGGTAGTCGTGAAGGGAGTGCTCTTCTAGTTTGCTCATCTCATAATTTAACTCAAGCCGCATCGAACATAACATACAAAACAAACACAAAACACACATTATCTAATCATGGGAGTTCTAACAATCTACCTCGACAAAGCCACAAACCTAAAAGACAAGGATTCTATTGGAAAAAGCGACCCATATATCAAGTTCTCTCTCGAACAAGATAATATGATCCTTGATAAGGATTACGGTAGTAAGAAGAGTACAACGAAGAAAGGAGATTTGAATCCAGTGTATGGCGAAACATTTACATTTGATATACCCTCTCTAAAGAATATGGAACTGAAGATTAAGGAAAGTCCTATGCATGTGTGTGTTTAATATGAAGTCTCGGTGATTTAGATACTCAGTTGATCTTTATCTACCTTATTTGCCTACATGTACTAACATATGTTACAATCATCTCTCTTTTGTCTTCTCAAATCACTAAACGCGAATCTTCAAGGTCATAAGGTCATGGATGATGATATAGTTTCAGACGATAAGATGGGTAAATCAAAGATTAAATTAGAAAAGTTAGGATTGACTGGAGAGCCAATGGTCATTGAAGAGAAGGTATACAATCGTGTTTTCGGGAAGGACTCCTATGTTCATCTCAAGTTGAGTTATACTGAGTAATCCATATGAATTGTAGAGATTATTTGATATGAGTAATAATTCTCAGTAAATGTTAACTAGACCATTCAACCCTTTAAAATGTCTTTCTATCTACTTTAGAGATGGCTTTTCCAAGCAAGATACCACTACCTTCCACCCTTCCTCTGATTGTTTTTTAGGACCATAAGCAAAGCCGGCTACATATGGACAATATCCTCGATGAGAATCAAGAAGTTTGAGGTTTATGCCATCTTGAATACGATCAGTACGACGTCTTTTCCTGCTTCCTTCTCCGTCCTCCTCATTATCAGCCTCTGTAGGTTGCATCAAGCAAGTTGCTCTGGCTTGACAAATATTACACTTTACAACCACAGCATCATCGGTGTTGTGATCAGCTTCTGGTTCGTCGTCATCACCGATTGACCACCCAAAGGTAGATAGGAGATAGGGTGTTTTCATTGCGATATCTTTCTGACATAATACATCATCTAAAACAATCCCAGGGAACTTCTCATTACAATACTTTGTTACAATCTCTGGTACCATTAGTTCTCTGAGTTTAAAGCTCCCGCCGATATTCATTGCTTGTAACTTGTCGTGTATCTTTAGTGCTCCTTCTTTGATATTATCTCTTGTAATTGATCCGTCCTCTGTACAATCCTCAAATCGTAACAAGCCATCCGAGAGAGGCAACAGGTATGGAGGAACGTAAAAGTTTGTTTTGGAATTACCTAACAATGCTTCAGAAACTTTATTCAATCTATTTGATGCATCATTATTCTCACTAATTGTTTTTGTGGCTCCGGATTGTGAATGTTTTGAATTGTCGCCATCTCCTTCTTCACCCTCGTCAACTATTTGTTGTTTATGCTGCATTATCTTTGACCAACGAGCTGCATATGATTTGAATGGACAAGTATTACAATGTGATGTCACTAGCATTTCCATATACTTTTGACATACATTTGTTCGTGATTCTTCGTTTAGACTTGGGTGGAATGCAACACAGATTGTTCCTCCACATTGAGTACATTGAATGATATTTCTGGATGTATTTTCCCATCTATAAAAGTAAGGTTAGTATTAGTTGGAATAGTATTGGTTAGTATTTAATTTGAAATATTATACCATAAAAATACAGTACTCTTTTTTCAAACAAAATATGTATGTCCGTGTGTAGCTTGATATATCAATAACCTTTGATAAGTACATCAAGTCTGTTTTGGACACAACATCAATTTATGGAGAGGGCCATTACATAGATCAATCTATGATATTTACATCACACACTACTCGTTAAAATATAACCTCAAAGAGAATATCGAGTAGTAATTGCATGTTAACCCCTCCGTTTAGAGCATCCACGCGTACCATCATTACATAAACACCACATATTATAACATAAAAAATATCATACTACATATAATCTACTCACCCAAATGCAGCACAGACAAGCGGTGATATTGACAATGGTTTTGCAAAGTATGATTCTGGTTTATAGGTACATAGGCGCTTGTGATATTCATCACTATCCTTCCATATCTGTGTAGACTTTATCTTATTATTATCTTTCTCACATGCCCTCTTCTCATCCTCAGAACCAGATACATCAAATGCCGAACGCCAATTAGATAAGGTGGCATCGACTGATGCAGATATTTCATCTACTGTGTTCATATTGCCACTATCAGCTACAATGTTACTACCGTGATGAATCCATCCCCTGAATTGAGGTGTTAGTTATCTCTCATAAAAGGATACCAGGTATCCTTGACAAAGACAAAAATTGTTGCCGAGAAAAGTAAAAATTTGAAAAATTGAACAATGACAATGTGTTTGGCCTTACATACTACCAATCAACGTTGGGGAAGTAAACTCTCCATAGTCTCATTCATTAGATAGAAATAAATCATCTGAATAGCGTGGTAATATTTGTTATATATCTCAAGATCTTCCCAATAATAATAAAGCCGAGACATATCCTCTATCACTTCCAAAGATATAAGTAAAATAGAATGGTAAACTACACCATTGGTGCCACCGCATTGCTTGCAATTACCCTCGGTATTGCAACAACAACAGTAAATGCTACTGAACTTGTTGAACAGCAACATCAGAACTTACGGCAGCAGAATGATAATAATGAAGAATCTACATCGTCTACTACACAACAACAGAAACAGCGTAAAGTATCTTACTATCGATATGGCGGCAACAATGATGCATATGTCGAAGATGATGAGGAGTATAGCCCATTTGGTGGAATGTATGGTGGTCATCATCATAAACCCAAGTCGTCAAACCATGCCGATACCGATAACAGTTATCAAGATAAAACTAATAAACCTCCGCATCATCACGACGTTGTGAAAGTTGGTGATGCGGCACATGACAAGTGGACTGCTGATGGGTGGGAGAGTAGTAAGAAATGGTATAGTAATGGTTGGGATAAGAAGAAACATGATGATGATGATAGTTGGAAGTGTACACATAAGCCACACAAGGTGAGATACACACATAAATGTTCATATCTTGTGTACATAAAGTATCTTTGTTCTGACTATTATCTTATGATATGATGCTCACACACTCCTTTACTACTATCTTTACTACTTTACTACCATCACAGCGTTGGAGCTCATCATCGTCAAGTTGGGATATTGAATCCTCTTCGAAGTTGCATACTATCGACAACGAATGGTCGTCTTCGTCCTGGTCTAGTTCGTCGTCAGGCAAGAGCGGAAAGAGCAATTCTCATCATGGTAAGAGTGGTAAGAGTGGATCCAAGAGTTCTTCTTCAAGCTATGATAATCCAAATGGATGGGGTAATATTTCGACTTGGGGATCATGGTCTTCTTCATCTTCTTCATCAGGAAAGAGTGGCAAGTCTGGCAGCAATTACGGAAAGAGTGGGAAGTCAGGTAGCTACTTAACAACAGCTACAGTAGGAGGCAAGTCTGGCAAGTCCGGCCGATGGAGTATGAACAAGACCAACAGAGCAGGTTGGTCATCTCCCACGATTTGTCATACCGATAGCCCTACTTCTTCTCCATCCGTTAAAACTCAAGAGTTGATTGTCTATTACTCTTCAGAGGAGGGTAGACTTACTGCAATGGAACAAGCCACGGAGGTATCCCACGATGTACCTGATTTTAATTTCGTTTCAGGATCATTTACCGAAGATGCAATTGCAGTACTAGAAGATGATTCTAATATTGATTCTATCGAGGAAGATGCAACTATTGTTCTTGACCCTATAGATGATAGTTATTATCCTGATGATGATATCACGGATTCAACATCAAGATTACTTCGTAATGGCTTTAGTGGAAATCACAATCACCGTAATCTCCAAACTGAAGCTTGCGATGGCGACAACAGGACTCCATGTGTACAAAAATCTACCCGTCAATCTCAAGGAAATTTAGTGCCAAATCAAACTCAATGTAGAAAGAAGGTATGTATTTTGGATACTGGATATGACCTTGGTCATCAGGACTTGCCAACGAACAGTGGAGGTTCTGAAGTTAGTGGGACAGGGACATGTAATAATTGTCCTTGGAATCGAGATAGTAACTCTCATGGTACGTCCTATAAATTGTCTATGCTGTTTGTTTCTTATAGGTTCTCACATCAAGTTTTTATTCATTTGCCACTCCATTTCAGGTACTCATGTCGCTGGTACAGTTGCTGCCGTTCAGAATCAAAGGGGTGTTGTTGGCGTTGTTGAAAAGGGTGCTTCACTATATATTGTAAGAGTCTTTCAAAATCGATCTGGCTCAACCTCTGCAATCTTAGCCGGGCTTGATGCGTGTCGAAGAAATGGAGGCAATATTGTTAACATGTCTCTAGGAGGTGGTGGCAGATTTGGAAGCAATGCTTTCCAGAGAGCGTATAATGAAGGAATGCTTCTAGTCGCAGCTGCTGGAAACTCAGGTAACTCCAACCTTTCCTGGCCTGCATCAGAGCCAAATGTCATTAGTGTAGCTTCAACTGATGCCAACAACAGACATTCATCCTTTAGTCAAACAAATAATCGGGTTGAGTTGGCTGCTTTTGGAAGATCGTCATTATCAACTCTACCAAACAACAGATATGGTACTAAAACCGGTACAAGTATGGCAAGCCCAGTTGTAGCTGGTGTGGCTGCGGTAGTTTGGTCGACCTATCCTCAATGTACCAACGTAGAGATTCGTAATGTCCTACAAGAGACCGCGATACCATGTACTGGTCGGTCAACGACTAAAAATAACTTTTGTGGTTATGGTATTGTTCAGGCAAAAAAAGCTGTTGATTATATTGCAAATACACCAGGCGCTTGGTAAGTACATATTATATTGCAGATGTATCCCTTCTTCTTGATTTGACTTTATCTAACCAAGTTCTCTTAACAATGTATCATTGTCGTTACAGTCGAAATAGAGCACTTTGTCCCTCGGTACCGACTCCACAACCTCCGCCAACAAAAAGCCCTACAGTAAGTAGACAAAGACGAGATATATTGTTTCTATTTCTATGATTAATACTAACATTCTTGATATCAATCAGCCTCCCCCGAGTCCTCCTCCAACAACGCTACCTCCCACAGTAAGTCCTACAGATCAGCCAACGGTGAGTGATCATATTGTTTATAGTTTGTGTATATATATCATGTCTAAAATTCTAAACTTCTATTCTCTTCTTTGTTCTTTTTTCCAATGATCTCAAGGAGAACCCAACCCAGCCGGTAAGTTTTGATAGTTGCCAATTTGTGCATTGTCTAAAGCTCTCTCCTCGCTAACACAAGCGTATCTTTCCCTTTTTTACATCTCTCCATATCGTATAATACATGTACACAGCCAACCACAACAACACCCAGGCCAACCGTTCCACCTGAGCCTTCAAATTCGCCCACACGAGAACCCACGAGTAGCCCAGTGCCTCCGACATCTTCTCCAACAAGAGCACCAAGTAGTTCGCCCACACGAGAACCCACGAGTAGACCAATTCCACCAACATCTCGGCCAACAACAGCACCGAGTAGTTCGCCATCAAGAGCACCGTCCAATAGTCCAGTTCGAGCCACGCCTAATCCTACAAGAGCACCAAGTACTTCGCCATCTACTGAAAGTCCTGTTGCTTTCGTCGTACCTGATCCAACTGTTGTGGCAAATGATGATCGATTTACTGTTACTTGTGACTGGACGTTGGGTGGGTTCCCCGTGTGTAATAACGGGGGCCGGCTAGACGTATTGAACAATGATGAACCCTCAGCCATAAGAGATTCTCTTTATATTGAAAAGGTTCAAACACAACCACCAGCTGGCTTTGGGAGCTGTCTTATTGGTAGTAGTGGAAATCGAGACGTTGTAGTGTACACTCCTGGTGATGATGTCAGGGTAGCAAATAATGTCATTTGTGAATATACAGTTTGTATTCCAAATACACTTTCAGTATGTGATACTGCAAGAATTACTATCACGTTGAGGGAGAAGATTAGAGTTAAAATATGGAATGGTGGAGAAGCAGTAGAGTATCAAAATTGAAAGTAGAATATGTCTTGTTTAGGTTTTGCCATTGTTGAGTAAGCAGAAAGTTCCGAGCACTGTGATTGTGAAGTTGAATGTCGATTTTGAAAACAGAGAAAAGAAGAAAGTTGTTAGAATATATGAAGGTACTAGAGTATCGACATCGAAGTATTGTTGTTTTGCCATTGTTTTAGAGGATCTTATCCTCTTAGATTCATAATTTATAAAACTAATTGATGTATTCGTCGTTTGACAATGAAGTATACATGTATAGAAACAGGAAGACAGGAAGAGAATGCAGCGAGTTTCAGATGGACTCTCACTCTCTAATCTGAAAAGGATACGGGCTAGATAGGGTATCCTTTCAATATAAAGAATGGTGTGACGTCATAGACGACAACCAACCAACTAACAAAACACCACTACTCGGAGAGTTCATGCTAAGAGCCGTTACCATAATTCATTGCAATAGTAGAAATATAATAAATAAGAATACCATGATGTTTAATCGATCAATCGTTGGAGCAGCTGTGGCATTTGTTGCCAGTGCTTCTTCTACTTCTGCCTTTGCTCCTAGTTCATGTGAGTTTGTATAATTGTCTACACTATGTACTGTGGTTGGTTGGAAGCATACGTTGGTGGTTTATGGAATAATTCTGAATCAAATGAGTACATTGGCTGTGTATGCATTTGGATTGATAATTAGGGCTGCAAAAACACTATAACAATGTGTCGTTGAGATTCATGCATATATATACTTATTATGATATATGCCGCATTGGAATCTTTGTGCTTATAATATATTTGTATACAGCTGAGATGGTATATGTTATACTGCAAAGAAAATATAAGAGAAGCAGCGCAATTGGTTATCTCAAATCTCCTTGTTTATTTCTATCTCAATCTTCTCAATAAATAAAATGCTAACAAATTTACTCTTCTCTCACAACTTTACTCAATTTATAGCTGTTGGAAATGCCATCTCTAGATCATCTCCTGCTCTTATGCAGCAACAACAATCTCGCCAATACAGCAAGTCCACTCAACTTCAAATGGCTGGACCTGCCCAAGTTGATTTGACAGGTAAAGTATGCTTCGTTGCCGGAGTTGCCGATTCATCTGGATATGGATGGGCCATTGCACGCTCCCTTGCTAGTGCCGGTGCCACAATCATTGTCGGAACTTGGCCACCAGTACTTAAAATCTTTCAAATGGGATTGAAGAAGGGTTCATTCGAGGATGATTCTACTTTACCCGATGGTAGTAAGATGGTTATTGAGAAAGTGTATCCTCTTGATGCAGTATTTGACACACCCGAGGATGTACCAGATGAAATTAAGAATAATAAACGTTATGCTGGACTTGATGGATATACTATTGAGGAAGTTGCCAAGGCAGTTGAGGCTGATTATGGCAAGATTGATATCCTTGTTCATTCATTGGCCAATGGTCCCGAGGTTACGAAGCCATTACTTGAAACTTCACGTAAGGGATACCTCGCTGCATCCTCGGCAAGTGCCTACTCCGCTGTATCGTTATTACAAAAGTTTGGCCCAATCATGAATGAGGGTGGTAATATGCTTTCACTTACATACATTGCATCTGAGAAGGTTATTCCAGGATATGGTGGTGGAATGAGTTCCGCTAAGGCACAACTTGAATCTGATACACGTACTCTAGCCTATGAGGCTGGACGTAAATGGAATGTTCGTGTGAATACTATTTCTGCTGGACCATTAAAGTCACGTGCTGCCTCAGCAATCGGTAAAGAACCTGGACAAAAGACTTTCATTGAGTATGCTATTGATTATTCCAATGCCAATGCTCCGTTAGCACAGGATTTGTACAATGATGACGTTGGTAACTCGGCCATGTTCTTATGCTCAGGATTAGGAAGGTGTGTAACCGGTGTTACTCTTTATGTTGATAATGGTTTACATGCTATGGGTATGGCTTTGGATAGTGAGTCAATGGCTGACTCCAAATAAACAACAAAGAATGAAGAACAGTTGATTGATTGGTACAAATTAGCAAATTAGGGGATGACGCAGCTACCTCCAGATAAAAATGTGCAGTTGTAGATATATAAGAGTTCTTAAAAATACCAATCAACTCACAGTTTCTTCTATTACCTACGTATTAGACATGTATTCACTGTTTTCTTTCTCACACTACTAGTACATGCCAAAACATATCTTTTTTGAATGCAATGCCTATGCTCTCCAAGTTCAACTGTTGTTCAATGCTTACTTCACTCTCATCTTTTTCTCGACATCATTTGATAAAATCAGCAGGTAATCTCTCCATCCCTTCTATTACTGAATCAAACGTCCCATAATGATGAGTGTCTGAAGTGAAAAATGCAAGGAACGCTGCAAATAATGCCATATCTCTAAAGAATGTCCAATCTTTGAATAATTCTGGACCCAATCTTTCATAAACTCCGTCTGGATCTATATTATCATTGAATAGACATCAAACATCAAATATTAGATAAATTGCAACATATACACATTCACAAATACATGATAATAAAAAAAATCACTTGATATGTACAAATATAACTCACCCATAGCATCTAGTAGAGGATTAGGAATGATACCATTGTATGTATCAATTTCATCCAACTTGCTATTAAATTCATCATCAAATAATTCATCGTCGTCGTCATCGTCAAGATCAAAGAATTCAACATTATCTTGATACCGCGATGATGAAGAGTATGATGATGTTGATTGACGATCAAATCCTGATCCTTCTTCCATCTCACGTCTACCCGATCGACGTCTACCGGCGTATACAAAATCATCTTCATCATCATCTCGAGCATTTAATCTCGTATGGAGTGGTTGTATTGATTGTTGGTTTGGTATGGTAGTGAATGCAGATGATGTTTGCACATCAAGTAAAGATACTAAGATTAAGATACTGAAGAGATAAGCTCTCATTTTCGTTACTACAGACCGCAGATGATAAAATACACAACTTTAACAAAGTAATGAGATAATTTGCAACTTCTACTACTTCTAGCAAACTCTGCCGTTTGCTGCTTTTAATATTGTTTGGACTTTGGACAACTTCAAATTTCAAATTATGAATATAGGAGAAATACTACACGTGGAATAAACTTCTCTGCACAATTACCAACAATCGCTAGGACTCGTAGTCAGTGGTCTCGTTTTGGCCAGAGGAGATCATTGAATACGAATACTAGCTGTCTCCCCACTTTGCTATATGTTCAAGCTGAAAGCATTGGGAGAGTTATATAGATAACCTCAATGTTGAGAGATGTGATCAGATATTACGTATAGTTGTCTCAATTTTGCAGCATCTTATCTACATGTTATATGCTTTCTCAACTATAATAACCCATACTCATAGGACCACCAACTCCACCTCCTAACGATTGCATTTCTTGCTCTTTTTTATTCATTACGTCAAGTTTTTTCTTAATCCGTTGCTTCTGAGCACATAATCTTTTGGCTGATGCGTCGAAACTCGTCCATTCTTTAGGATAGGGTATGTTTGTATGCCCCATTGCTCTTGATATCGCCTCTTGTCTCATTTGTTTGATACTATTCACCCATATATTAGCTTCTTCTTTACTTTCAACTGCAAAGTATTGTGTTTTCCCTATTGATGACAATTCAAAGATAGCATTATAACCATCTGGTAATTGATCAAAGATAACATTAAATTCACCTCCACTATCAACAATACTCTCATTTGATATCATTTGTGCTTCTGTTAATGATACTGCAATTGGAGCTCCCTTTGGTGATGAACTATTCTCATCCTTGAATCTATATAGATATCCACCAATTGCAATTAGATATCTTCTCTTCCAAGAGGGAGAAAAAGACTTCGGACAACATCTAGAAATAAACCATTGTATGGTTGCGGGTAGAAATGAATATAGAGCAGGTATGTGTATCTTTATAACGGTACCACAATGTATTGGAGATGCTGCCTGTAGGGCGTGTGCTGATAAATGTGCTTCTTCGTAATTCTTTGTCATTTCTGATGTGGCAGATCGTGATGATTGTTGTTTTGCAACACTTCGTTGACGGAGCTCACTGGACATTATGATATAAACTACTGCTGTATACTCGCCTCGCGTATAATAATGTTATAACAGATCCAATGGTCTATCTATGGCGTAATATCTCTATTATATACTCCCTTCTTCTTCTCCCCCCAATTGTGAGGTCGATACGTAAACCTGCAAAAATGTAAAGGAACCACCCCTCTTAATTGCAAAAGACTAAAGAATTGTATGTCAGGCCGAACAAAGGCCGGCATGATATATATACGTAGTAGGATTGCTATGGGGGCTGCTTTTATCCTCATATAGAAGACATTTATATGTTGTGATTGGTGGCGGTCGAAATAATATATCTAAGTTTGATCTCAAAATTGAATAAAAAGGACTTCTGCAACTCCATAAATCGTTGATAGATGCACCGAATTTATCGATTGTATGTTACTGATCAGTTAGGGCAAACACCAATATGATACAAAGGTATGAATTCGCCTAGATCGACATATTCTGTTTACTGCAATTTGCATGTATTAAATAAGTGCACATGATATGCACTAAACCAAACACATACTACACATGACACATGTTTTAACAATTATGAACAGGCATTTGGTTTGAATAAAAAGACAGAAGATTTAAGCATGTTGACAAAGTGTATGCTCAATCCGATCAGTCTAGCACGACGTATGGAATGGAATGCGAAGATAGGAAAGTCAAGGTATGTATGTGATATGTGTCTGCAGTAATGTTTACGGTTGTTTCTAATTGTCATATACTAACTGATGATTCCTTACATTTATCCACACAGTGCTGTCATGGCAATTGATATAACGAATAACTGTATCGGGATAGCACTAGCATATCACCGACAGCATAATGTACCAAATAGAGAAGTATCCTCTCAGCAAATAGCTGAGAGTGAAAATAATACAGATGATTACATCAGCACAACATCAATAGTAGCTCTACCTCCAATTCCATACTTATCCAGTGATCCGTATCATCCATCATATACATTCCTACATCATCATCGTCAAGAAAGCTTAAACAGCAATTTACGAGGTTTAGATAGAGTGGAACGCACTTTGGAGATAGCTGATCAACTCGCTCAACTAGCAATTGAAAGACAAGTCCGTGGAATCTTAGTCCGATGGCCAGGTGATTTGGCAAGTACAGTAAGTGGTGGCGAAACAAAAGAAAATGAACAAACAAGTCAGGTAGAAGAAGGAAATCTGTTATTACCAAACATACAAGAAAACAATATAGCTTGCAATACAAAGAAGTTGGCTGACGGATCGATGGGGTATATGCGAGGGAGAATTTTATATGTTTTGGATAAATGCTGTACCAATCATGGTCATGCAAAGACAAACAACCTATCGTCATTAGAACCACTCCTTGTTGAAGGGAATAGACCATTTGCTCTCTGGGATACATCGATATCAGAGCAAACCTGGATCTCATATGAACAGGAGAACAATCACTCTAAGTCAAAGAATGCACAACCTAGAATACCAAAGAGGCAGGATAAATATGGCAATTCATTAACTGACATGGATTTGTTTGGACGAGCTGCAATCTTTGGAAACCAACCGCCAGATCCGCAGCAAGGGAAGCATCGCTTCTCGTCAAAACAGCAGTACTCTGGATATCGTGTTAGTACACAATTTGGATCAATCGCAAAGAATGAAATGACGAAGAGTCAACAATCACTTAATGAGAATTTCGATAGTTTTGACATTGAGTCAAGAATGAATCAGTTTCAAGGGAGTCTCTCTGCTATGCACTCATTATATGATTTTGTTACTGAACATTTGCAAGGTAGAGTAATCCTGCCTACATGGGCATCATCAACTTCATCTTCATCAGTATCATCAGGTAGAGCCAAAAGTCAAGTGTTAAATGAAGGCTTGTTTGCAGAAAAGAATAAGAATACTATCATAGCTTCTCAATCTAATAAAGAAGAAAGTAGAAAGACAGAGGCTGCCCTCCACAGAAACACGGCTAGCTCCCCAATAACAGCCAACAAACAAACTAATGGTCTTGCCAGTCTGGTACAAATACCAAAGAGAAAAGGCCGTAGAAGGGAAAAGCGTGGATGATTAGAATGCAACATGTATGTACTTAATGAAAATGTATAAACTTGAAGATATTGTAAATTAGGAGTAAGAAGGGTAGATAAAGGGTATTCTTGTGTATTTACACTTACTAGCTGTGCACAGCTTGATACAAGTATAACTAATCAAGCAGAGTGTTTGTTCAAAGTGTAGGATATTGCCAGTTAGTAAGAGAATCACTCTGATTGAACATGAAAGAGGATACCTTTTCTTCTCGTTTTAGTCCTCTTATTCTCTATAGCATCTTAAACTATCTCGTGCAACAATTCATACTGTACAGTATCTGTAGAGATAGCGCATGTAGTCTATCTTAGTCTATCACGTGCATCCAAACCTTCAATTAGTGTTGTCCATTGACTGTGACATGAGTATGTCGTACAGTCATTGTGACTTTTTTTTTATTTTCACCTCCTCTTCACACATTTAAATATGAACATGCCCCTTAGTTCAGGCTATCTACTTCTGACAATTGCTGGTGTATGATCTTATTAGGTTGGGCTGTTAACCAACCACTATCAACTCAAAATTGTATCCATCCCCAATCATTCGGCTTAAGAGTAGAGGATTATATTATATAAGGAGATAAGATGATTGGGCAGCTATCAGTATCGCGCCTTACAGCACTTGTAGGAGCTCTCGCTCTGTCGTTGTGCTTTTTTGGTTAAACTACTACTACCCAACAACAGCAACAGCGACATGCCCGACGATCCCTACTTGTCGTCGAAGAGGAGGAGCCTCTACTCCTCTCGAATAGAATAAGAAAGCTGAAAGCCAATCCAAATAATAATATAGAATCTCAAGATGTCAAATCTAAGCAGTATGGCCGATATGACCGGCCAAGGCGACTAGAAAGTCTAGAGATTGCTAAAGGTAACTCAGATGAGTATTCAGAAGCTGTTCTCACTGTTCAATCTCCTACGAAGAAGATAGCACCTTATATCGAGGCAAGTGTCTCCAAGCTATTAGCAACAACAATAGAAATGATAGACACCGCCAAGATACTACTTAAGAATCAAAACACATTGGCTGAGGGTAGAACATTAATGGAGAAGGCAAATGCATTCTATCGGAGTGCTATGAGTAAGATACAAAATGATAGAGAACAATGGGGGCAAGATAATGTAGATAATGGAGAAAGTACGCTTGATGATGACGAGAAGGCTGCTCTTCTCACTCGTCGGCTCTATCAGACTGTAAGTATGATACGTATATATGAGACAAACTCTTTTCTATATGATATGCTTCTCGCTTACACATGTATCTCTTCTCTTTCATATAGCTTATTACATTCCCTGAATGTCTACAGATGTTATTCCAAGATTGTCTAGAACTAATCAATGATGATATTGCCAACATTGGCTTAGGTACTATTGAAGTTGTAGTCCATGAAAAGAGGAATGCCGACCAAGAAGGTTATAACAAGATTGTCATCGTTACCAATGAGCTTGCCGACCGGGTGGTTGGTCGTAATGGCGATGGAATAGTTACATACCCTTTTCTCTGGAATGATGCGCAAACGGGTCCAAGGGCGCTAGGCGTAGATGGTAAATGGAATTGTCATGATAAAAGTCCAGAACATTGCTGTGATGAAATCAAGGAAGGTAAGGATCTAGATTCATATCATGTGCTCATATCTTGTTTATGTATCTCATGTATGTATATGCTACTCTTAATACACAATAATACAGGCGCTCCCAATCCAGATAAGAATGGCAACTACATAGAATGTCACATGTTTGTTCCATATGGAGGAATAGGCAAGCCCCGAAGAAACGATAGAGTATTCATAACTCTCTCACCAGATGGAAGGGTTCATGAACCACCCATCATTCAATAAGAGGAGTCCATCGCAAGATAGATGTAAATTGTAAATAGAGTGCAGAATATAAAGAGCACTAAGCAAAGCTTGTCTAACAACTTCTGCCCGGCTTGGTTAATAAGCAACCTACTGTGTTGGACTTCATTCTTCTAAACTAAAGCCAACTTATCATCGGTTTATTCAGGTTTATTTTACTAATATAAAAGAGATGGTTTCTTCTCCAAATTTATATGTCACGATGACTTTTTTGATGACTATGTCACATTAGATGGCAAACAACCCCCCTCTCCTACTACCGAAGGCAATAGCCCCCTCTTCGTTGGGGTGACTGCTAATCGTCAACCTAACTCTTATAAAGAATAGTAGACTCATATATCATACCCTCAATTATAGTAGATAGACTCATATAGCATCGCAATATGGTGCGTTGCTTCAGCGCAATAATTGCAATATGTGCAATTCAAGCATCATCACAAGAATATTATAATGATCGAGTAGCCACCGAGCCGTCACTCCGGATGGGGGAGATTGCAACAGCAAACTCGGACGATCTGGTGGAAGCAATTCTAGCTATACAGTCACCCAAATATGGTATTAGTGCAGAAGCACATGATAATTGTTCACGATACCTATCGACAGTCATGCAGATGATCGATAAAGCTGATGAGCTTATCCAAGATGAACGTACATTCACAGAAGGAAAGTATTTGATGGAAGAGGCAAAGGCAAAGTTTTTAGAGGTTACGAATTATATACAAGACGAGCGTGTTCTCTTCGAGGAAACTGATATGCTCAGGAAGAAATATTCGGATCATGATTTAGATAGGGCTTACTTGAATGATCAACGTGCATTAGATCTTGAGCGCAAGATCTATGAGACTATGATTACATTCCCAGAATGTCTAGGTCTTATATTTCAAGAATGTTTGGATACAATCAATACTCAAATTGCAGATATTGGCCTATCAACTATTGAAGTTGTAGTGCATGAAAAGAGGAATGCCGACCAAGAGGGTTATAACAAGGTTGTCATCGTTACTAATGAGCTTGCCGATCGAGTTGTAGGCCGAACAGGCGGTATGTAGATATTTTGAGTTGTGTTTGTATCTGTCTTTACTTTACTTTGGAATTGAAATGGCTCATACTTCAACTTATCTTTGCTAATAACATCAGATGGTATCGTTACATATCCATACCTTTGGAACGATTCAGTAAGCGGCCAAAGAGTGCTAGGCGATGCAGGAACATGGAACTGTGTTGGTGATTCGCCTGAAGATTGTTGTGAAAAGATCAAGCAGAGTGCTCCCGATCCTGATGAAAAGGGAAACTATGTGGAGTGTCATATGTTCATACCATACGGTGGCATTGGCAAGCCACGTAGATCTGATAGAGTCTTCATCAATCTCTCGCCAGACGGGCGAGTCCATGAACCTCCCATTATTCAATAAGAGGTTCGGTGAATAAGTACATTGAAGATAGAAGATTTGTGTTTTAGGAAGGCACTTCTTGGTCGTATGATGGTACGAGTGCATCAGCAAAGCATTCAACCTTCGTCGTACCGCCACCAGAAGTTGTATAGATAATAAATAGAGCTACATCAATAAGTAAAAGTCATTATGTTGAGAAGAGTTTTCAAGTCGAAGACACTCCATCGAGTGAAACCTCGATCACATGCCAAATAAAAATAGAGTTATCTTCAGCTCAAAGGGTACCCTCAACCACTAACTATCTTCGGGTTTATGCATCTCGGGACTGACCCTATTAGATAATGTGTAGCTCGTGTCGTGTAGGAGTGTGCGATCTGTCTGCAGCCAAGTCCTATAGTCAAAGTCAAAAAGCTTCAATAACCTTTCATCGTCCCTGTGGTATCCTTTCACTACTAAGGTATGAGCGCACAAGCCTACACATAGATCACTCTACAGCGGTTATCTATCCTCTTAATTACTTTGCTTATATTCTGCTCCCCAAAGCAAAGGAAGTAGTGTGGGGGTTGTAATGTATTAGGGACTATTGTCTTAGTTTTTGTACTGTGGTATCCTAGTTCTTCCACTAGATAGACAAATTACTAAACTTAGCCTGTCATTGTGAGGTAGGCCTATGTCCTATGTGGTACCGACCTCCTAACGATTAACTCAATCCCTCCCTATGCCATCTACAAACATCATATGCAGTGTTTAAATAGTGTTCAAAGATAGCTCATAACTCTATATTCCAATATTAGTCAGTCCTCATCCACCGCCGCTGAATAGTTGCAACTCATGATACATCAACACAAAAGTATCAAAAAAGTTTCTCCGAATTATATGGTACCACAGTATACCTATATATTATATAACATCAATATTACCAGTTCTTATCCGCCCCACTCAGTAGTATCAACAAACAGTATCAAAGTCAATCATCTCGGAGTTATTTCATACCATGTTTCGTATCCGCCGCAGTCAAATAGCAACAACAATCATTGCAACTATGGGAGTAGTTGTCTCATCACAACAATATGCACCTCCTCAGCCACAGTCACGTCGTTTAGATATTGAGATATTAAACTCAGATAACTATGCACAATCGGTAGTATCAGTCCAAACTCCCAAATCGTCACCAATAGTTGGGATTGGTGAGCAAGAGCACGCTCGGATTACATCCATACTTGAGAGAACAAAGGAGTTAACAAACCGATCGAGAGAACTAGTTAAGGATCAGAGTACATTGAAACAAGGACAAGATATGTTAAAACAAGCAAGTACCTTATTTGGCCAAGTTAAGGACATTATAAAGCAACAGCATGGAAGTTCAATCTCAAATGGAGTTGGAGAAGAAAACGGTGGGGTAGGACTACATGGTAGAGATTTGTTAAGGAAGAAGTATCAAGATCATGACCTCACAAAGGTACAAGAAGACAACTTGAGGAGTATCCATACTGCCCGAAATATATATGCAGCGGTGAGTTTTTTTATCCTGCGCTGAACATTATATCTTTTACATACATTTCTCATCATCTATTATGTTTTCTACCTCCCTTACTGAAGATGGTAACTTTTCCCGAGTGTGAGCATACTACATTTGACGACTGCCTTGCCATTATCAATTCACAAATTTCAGACCTTGGTCTCTCAACTATAGAAGTTGTAGTCCATGAAAAGAGAAATGCCGACCAAGAGGGTTACAACAAGGTAGTACTTATAATGAATGAACTTGCCGACAGGGTTCTAGGCCAAGCAGACGGTATGTAGATACTTTGAGTTGTGTTTATATCCGTCTTACTTTACTTTGGAATTGAAATGGCTCAACAACATCTTCAACTTATCTTTGCTAATAACATCAGATGGTATCGTTACATATCCATTCCAATGGGATGATAAGTTCTTGGGTAAACGTACTCTTGGTGTTGATGGTCAGTGGAATTGTCAGTTTATGTCTGCCGAGGCATGCTGTGAGCAGATCAAAAGCAGTGTTCCTAATCCTGACAAGAAGGGGAATTATATCGAGTGCCACATCTTCGTACCATATGGAGGCATGGGTAACCCAAGAAGAAGTGATAGAGTGTTTATCACTGTATCTGAAGATGGTTATGTGCACGAGCCTCCTATGATTTCGTAACAGCCAATAAGGGGAGACCAGTCAAGAAAGAGGTCCCTGTACGACTGAGAAAGAGATCCCTGTGCAATGCAAGGATCTCGTAGGTTTACTAGATCATATGTAGAACCAATAGTGTAATATTAATGTCACGAAATCCTAGGTAGAGAGATGATTTGTACTTGTACTTCAGACAATACTCATTTACCATTACTCATTCTTCTATAAAACAACTATCTCAAGAACAGCTAATCTAATCAGCTGATTCTTGAACACCCCCCTCAACATATCAACTGTCATCTATGGCAAGCGAAGCCACAATAACCACTAATCATCTATGCATTTTCAGCTCCAACAAATACACGCTCGGGCTTACCACTGGCTGAAAGTGTACAACCTACAAAGTCTGCAGATGGTTGAATGCCAGACTTAACACCACCACTCTTGACAGTCTTGACCTTCTTTCGATTGGCAAAGGCAATAGCTCCCTTCAAAGCGGTTTCATCACTGTCAATATCGATCTGACCGTCTCCTTTCAAGCACTTTTTGAGACTGATTGTGCCGTCAGTGCACTCCTCCATGTTTGAAAGGAACTCTGTGCACATGCGCTTTCTTTTACGCCAGACAGAAGCCTTCGACTCTATTTCCTTCTTCACCAACTTGACATGCTTTTCGTTTGCAGCATGAGACTTCATCTCTGTGATGTTCTCGCCCATTTCAACCAACTTCTTCTCCATATTAGAAACATTCTTTGGCTCCGACTCAAGTTGAACGGCCTGAGCAGTTGTAGTCTTGAGCTGTTGGTTCAATTGATCAAACTCAGCCTTGGACTTTTGTAAGTGGCATACTAGCTCATTCCTCTTCTCGGGAACGAGACCATTTCCATCATTTGCCTGCTTACTATTATGTGGTGCCAACCTAGAGAGGGGTTTCTTTAGAGTAATACATAATTAAGTAGACGCAAATTAATTGAGCACATAAGTTTAGCATTCCAGTATCAGTTTTAACTGTTATTTATTGACCTCTGTGTGCAGATACCGATCGTTTATAAACGAAACCCCCACAATATATTCCAGTATAATTTTTGAGTCACCCCTCTCATATCCCTGCATTATTCGGCAGTGACATATGTCTTCCTCTTGTCCGATTTGACCTCACAAAATCTCAAATCTGAGATCTAACGACTGCGTTTTAAACTCTTCTCGATCTCAGCATACTCCTGATACAATCTCTTTCTCCTCTTCTCTGGTAGAGGGTACTTGTATCCGTAACTAGTATAATGACCAGCCAAAACATTAATAGAGGTGTATAATGTTGAAAAACTTGGCTTCCCGGCAACCTGTGGGAATCGTCTGTAATAACTTACGAAATCAATCATCTCCTTCTTTAAGTTTTTACCAAAATCTTCCATACGATCAGATCCCTTGGCAAGTCCGGTAGCTGTTACCATATGTCCACGTACACGTGCTGCATCGGCTTCGTAATTGTATGTTAATCCCCATTCTGAGGGGAATTCATATTCTTTCGATTGTTCAGGTACGACAACTTCGGCTGAGGCAATGGTTGGTACGAGAAGAGTTGTGGATGCAACAGCAGCTGTTGTTGCTGTTTGCAAGAAGTTACGACGACATGATTGTTCATTCTGCATTTATTGAAAAGAGATAAGTTAGATTGTATGAGATGTGAAAATGTTGCAAAAGATTGAGTTGTTTCGTATCTCATCCTTTTTTTGTAAAGCCACAACTCATGAACGCATCACAATTGGCAATAAAAAGATATCCATACGGCTACACGGTACCCTTCAAGGTATACTGTACACCAATATACTAGATATGCATATCATAACAATCTTCCTCTTCATCACATTATATGCAAATTTTTACTTACCGATACAGAGAATGCACCGGCACTTGAGGCAACAGCGGCAGCGATTAGGATTTGAGATTTTGTGAGGTCAAATCGGACAAGAGGAAGACATATGTCACTGCCGAATAATGCAGGGATATGAGAGGGGTGACTCAAAAATTATACTGGAATA
>Ga0214477_100059_pt1 | contig 66668 bp, 51 predicted proteins | sample M1_20Mar14CPVII9_FD_165058 | JGI IMG/M metagenome (GOLD analysis project Ga0214477, IMG submission 165058) | Marine eukaryotic communities from Monterey Bay, California, United States - M1_20Mar14CPVII9sort6BwellC16 | ecosystem: Environmental > Aquatic > Marine > Unclassified | place: USA...
AAGTGCTTTTGTATCACTTTGAAACAACCCAATACCTGATTTATACTTCATGGCCATTTGTATAAATGCTTGAGGATCATTCTTTTTCATTAATTTCTTGATCTCTTTGATTGAATTGATCGATGGCTGACAGCAGAAAGCACATCTATCCTGCGTAGACTTAGACAATCCATCTTTCTTTATCTCGGTAAATACTCTTTTACAGATACATCCCATACATATATTCTTTCCACAACATGACATAAACATGATTTCACTGTCTTTTATAGGAAGAGGAATCATACATATTGGACACTCTCTTCTTTTAGATATTTGTATAGGTGCAAAGAGATCAAGAAATTAATGAAAAAGAATGATCCTCAAGCATTTATACAAATGGCCATGAAGTATAAATCAGGTATTGGGTTGTTTCAAAGTGATACAAAAGCACTTGAACATTACATCCGTGCAGCTGAGCTAGGTCATGATGATGCATATGCGCTCATTGGCGATTCTTATCTTAACGGTTTAGCCGTGGAAGAGAATATGACTAAAGCCTTCGAATTTTATGAAATTGCTGCAAAGAAAGGATCAGTATATGCCCAAAAGAGACTTGCCTACGTACATGGGAGAAACGGGAACATTCCAACGAGTATTCAGCATTACAGGGTAGCTGCAAGCGCAGGTGATAAAGTATCATTGGATCATGTGATGAAATGCTACAAAAAAGAATTACTATCAAAAGAGGACCTGACTAAAACTCTTCGTTCATTCCAGGAATCAAATGATCTAATGGAGAGCGAGGATCGGGATAATGCTCGTGCTGTTGGGGCATCCATGCTACAAAAAGGGGTCAAACTAGACAGATAGAAATTTATGATACATGGATGGGAATATCAGATATTGTAACTACTAGGGCTGGAGATCAAGATTCGATGGACAAGCTGATGATTGCCTACAAAGATAAATTACTACCAAAAGATGATCTCACACAAGTTCTTCGTGCTTTCCAGACCGCAAAGAATGCAATAACGAGTAAGGATAGAGATTTAGCCCGTGCTATCTTTGGTCGATATAATCGCGATAGGTCAAACATACCAGAGATACATAAATCTAAGGTACCGCACATCTGATGAGAATGAAGAATAATAAGCCGCTCCTCTATGGTGGATATGGTGGGCCTTCAGTTAGGAATCTCTATTGATACAACCAGCATAGAAGTTTAACAATAAGATTATTTCAATATCTACATACTTGAACCATATCTCAGGTATCTATGCCTACCTTCGTAAAAGATTAAAACCCAAAGCACTCTAGTGAGCAACTTCCTGGTCTTGTCCTTTACCTCGTCATCTTCTACACTCTATTTCTTTGTACACACATATCATAACCACCCCCCAAAAGAGCATTCACAAAACTTGTCTCTTTCCCACACCTCTTTATCTCCAAAATCTCACTCTCGTTAGATGTCAAATACCAACCTTGCAGGGTCAGTAATCTTATCAGCCACACTCTTCAAAAACGTTACACCCTCCCGTCCATCAATCAATCGATGATCATACGTTAATGCCAAATACATCATGGGACGTGCCACAACATTCCCCTTCTCATCAACAACGGCTCTCATCTTGGTAGCATGCATACCCAAAATAGCACTCTGTGGTTGATTAATAATAGGCGTACCCATTAATGAACCAAACGTACCACCATTCGAAATGGTAAAGGTTCCACCGGCCATATCATCCAATGCCAATGTCCCGTCTTTAGCCTTCTGTCCAAATAATGCAATGGTACGTTCAACATCCGCAAATGTCATAAATTCAGTATTCCTCAATACAGGCACAACTAATCCATTAGGACTTGCCACCGCAACTGAAATATCGGAATAATCACGATAAACAATCTCCTTCGTTTCATCATCAATGTATGCATTAATCGCTGGTACTTCCTGTAATGCCGATGTACAGGCTTTCACGAATACTGACATGAAACCTAATTTCACACCGTGTTTCTTTTGAAAGTCATCTTTGTGTCGGTGACGCATTTCCATAAAGTTACCCATATCTACTTCCTGGAAGGTTGTTAACATTGCTGCCGTGTTTTGTGACTCCTTGAGTCTCGATGCCACACGTTGACTAAGTAATTCCAATCCAAAGTAGGTCGAGAAAACACAAAAGATACACAAGATATGAGTCAATTTATATTTGAATTGCAAATCTCACCCAGCCAACCACAAACAAAAACAACCCAGCCCTTAAAATATAAACTAAATATCCTTTACCATTCCAAACAATACAAGAATTCACACTATAACATAGTAAATGTACATAAAAAACTTACCGCATACGTGACATTTTAGAACGTCTTTCAGGACGATTGCCTAATGATGTTGTTACACTTTCCATAACAGGCATTTTCGGTGGAGATGGAGGTGGTGGCGCATCCTTCTTTTCAGCCGGTGGTGGTGTAGTGGGTGTAGAAGCAGCAGGGGCAACAACAGGTTCAGTAGCAGCAGCTGTCTCAACAGTTGGCGTTGAAGCAGCCTCACTACCACTATCACTGCCAGCAGGTGCCTCAACATCAGTATCCATTTTATACAATGGACTACCCACCTCAACAATATCATCGACCTCACCTAAAATTTCTAATACTTTACCAGATTCGGAAGCACGTACATCGATAGATACTTTGTCTGTTTCGAGTACTAATACTACATCTTCTTCATTAACATAATCACCGGGTGCAACGGGTATATCGACGATGGTACCCTCGGTAATTGAATCACCCATTGTTGGTACCTCAATTGTCTTTACTGGCATTTGAAGTGGTTTAGTTAATAGTGATGAGGTACTATATGGAAATGATGTTTGTTTGGTGCATGATTGTATGTTGTTGTTATTGCAATGTAAAGATGTTGTTGATCTTATTAGATTTGATGTTATGGTACGCCGTGTGGCGTTGCGTATTGCAGACGACAACATGGTTTATTCTCTTCTTCTATCTGATATATCTGTACAGTCTAAGTTGATGGTATTGATTGGCTAAAATAATAGGGGAGGCCCATCTTTACTTCCAAACTTGTTGCTGAGATCTTGTAAAATCTGGCTCGTCGATTTTAGATTTTGGCCCCAAACAGAGTTTCTAATAATCAAAATAATGAAAACTTTCAAGTAGTTCAGAAGAGTGAAGAGTGTTGTCAGTGTACACTGTGTTGTATGTACCGCCTTTATCCTACACCATCTTCGTCTTTGCCATAGACGACCTACGGCTATAATCATATTGCAATATAGACGGATCCATCCGTTAGATGTGAGCGACGATAGGTATATATTAACGAAGCAACCACTTCACACTGTTTATTAAGTGTCAGAATATAAACCAGCCACATGCACCATCACATCAAAAATAAATATCAGCTTGTGCATACATACAAATAAAGATGCACTGTTAAATTGTCGTTCCTTTTACGGAATGGCACTTTAGATTGATGTACAGAAAATAAAATTTAGTATGTTATATTAGTATTGTAAACAAAAATGGGAACAGAAATATTGAAGCCATATATTGATAATTATTTATTTAGCAGCGGTGGTGCCATATGCCAAGAGACTACTGCAACACCTTTACCAAAAGAAGCAACATGTTATATATGTAAAAGTGATAAACACCTAGATGCGCCATCCGCCCGTCTTGTACGTGACTGTTCATGCAGAGGTGATTCGGGATATGCCCACACCCGATGTATTGTCAAGTCTGCAGAGACACATAGTAATAATAATACTGACAATTGGTTACAATGTAGATTGAGATGGACGACATGTCCGAATTGCAATGGGAGGTACAAGAATGAGCTTGCTTACAGTTTATCAGTTCGATTTACTGATTATTTGAATAGTTTATCTCTTGATGAACACCACATTTACGTTATATATTCATGGATAATAACACTTCATACGATATCAGATATGTATGCAAGAATACCTCATAATCCACGGTACAATCGATTGGGTAAGAAATCAGCACAGGATATTATAAACAGTATGAATAAAATGGTTGAGAATGATATGAATAAGCAAAATTTCATCTTCGCTAAAGCAGCTGTATGTTACAACCTCGGTCAGTTTGCTCTCATTACCGGTACAGATCAAAGCGTGGATGATGCAAAGGGTAATTTTATGGTATGTCTAAACTTGTGCAAATCCATTGGGTTAGTAGAAGATGGTGAAGATGGTATTATCAATTTGATTTCTGGAGGATTAGAATCTGCCAACAATTTTCTAAATTGGATGCCACAAACAGCAGATGCAGATGATGACATTATGAATTGTTTATTGCAGGAATTATCGATGGATGAGGAATCTGATTCGATGGATATAGAAACAAATACATATGCACATACTACAACATCAATAGAAGCCGACAATTTCATCAAATCTAATCGGAGTATGTTGGATTCAATTGGTAAAGAGTGGACAAGCACTGACAAAGAAGACAAATTAGTAGTCAATGATAGTTCCAAAATTACCCCCAAGAAACGCCGGGTCGAGTCCAATGATAGTGCAGACACCTCTCAAGATGATGCAACAATAACTAATCCCAATACAAATGCCCAACCACCCCGAGGAGATGAGGTTGTGATGGATATTGATGCACCCACGTCCTCTCAAGATTTGGATAATACCCCTGGGTATGGCTCCGCTACTTCCAATACTACTGCTGAGGAAGAGGGCCTCGAAACGAGTGTAACAGTGACAACCAATCCTCCCTCCACTGACACAACGGCAGAAGATCCAGTGGATTATTGTATGGAAATAATAGATTCTGACACACCCAAAGTCTTGACAGTATCCAGCCGGCCAGTTGATACAACCACCTCGCCACTAACTCGTGAGCTATCAAGTCAGCCATCACCAGATGACAGTGAATGTGCCAATGTCAACGATGATTTTAGTGATAGTAGTGATGAAGAGGATGACGAGAGTTACTGTTCATTAGATGGTAAGTCAATACTGTTCATGTTTAATCACATCTACTCTTCTCCTACTCATCCTAACACAACTCTGTCATCTGTTTCGTATAGATACAGATGATGAGACAAGTTTAGGATCCTACGATTCTGAGAGTGTAGTATCCTATGATTCTAATCAGAGTTTAGAATCCCAAGATTCTGATGTCGAAGAAGATGATTCAGTTGCAGACGAACTGCTCGGAGGATGGAATGGCAGTGGCCGTACCAAGGAGGAGCTTTTTTTCCAGCCATTACATCAAATCAAATCCATGCTTGAAGTTGTTGATACATCACCTTTTGCCACGGAGAGATTGGGTGATATATTTCAATCTCAATATGCCAAAGTTCAAGATGCTTTGAAGAAGTACAATGCATTGAAGAGTGATAACTCCCCTGAGTTTATCAACACGCCCGAGTTCATGTCCATCTGTGAGGAAACGGCACGGCTAATCAAAAATGAGTTTCCTGGGTACGAAGGTGACTTACGTGACTTTGTCGAGCTATTACTTCTTGGTCGTGTGTCACCTGGCACAGAACATCTCAACTCTGGCAAAACACAAGGAGCTCGAATGCTGGTAGATGCCAAATTACGCGAAGAGAAGAACCTCTTCAATTATCCGGTAGTATTACATCCAAAGTTCTTCCTTGGATTAGCTCATGATCGTCGGTTTATAGAATCGTGTCCATCATTACACGAAGCCATCAAAGCCTTCCATTACAGTAGTAGCAAGGAAGTTCATCTCTTCGTTAACGACTCACTTCGTGCATTTTATGAGTCTATACAACACCGCTTTCTTATCGAGGTACTCAAGCAGCTGCCTTTATAGCAGGACAGAACTATACCCTCAGTGAGGAACGTGCCACTAAGTTTAGAGAGACTGTAAGGAATACGAAGACTAAGCTTCGAGAGTTTGAGCCCGAAACACGTTTGTTACATGATATATCTAACACCGAGAAAGGCAGTAGTATTGTAAATGAAGGGCGTCTTGACTACTTTGGTCGTGAGACTGATGAACATCAAGTTAGTGATGATGCTGCCTTCCTTCTTCGAACATCAAACAACTCAAGTGTATCAGAAGAAAAAGATATAAATGGTATTCATTTGCCAATTGAAAATGTTGCTTCAGCCTTTGCTTGTTTTGAATTACGTAAGAAACTAGGCCTCCTTTCAAAGAAAGCCAAACTCCAGTACATATTTTACGGCAAAGGGCGCAATAGGTCTACTGTCTGCTCAGATCACGAAGAAAAGCTCTTAGATGCCATCCTTATCAATGAGATAGGACATGTATTCTCAACACAGCCGAATCGAATCAATGAAGACTCAATTGTGGTCCAAACTATCATTGGCACCAATAGAATTAGGGGGTTTCATTTTTCAAAAGATAGCGGCAAGGAAGTCATGTCTATTTTGAGAAACGAGGAGGATCGTAGGGATCAACAACATGTACTTACCAACACATGCAATGCAGATGTTGAATTAGTAGAACAGTCACACACTGATGAAGTAACATTTGATCAAATCCTCCACATTACATTGAAGAAAGTTAGTTTCGCGCCTTTGCCAAAGAGATTAGTCGAACAAGCTGAGGAATACAACAATACAACACCTCTCTTCCCATCATCAAGTTTAGACTTACAACATGAGAAACAATTGGAGGAATGTAATGATAAGGCAAAGACATATCTTGAGCGTCATCCTAAGCCAAAAAAGAAGAAGAAGGCAAAGAAGAAGAGGGCTACCCAAAAAGAATCCACTGCCATCCTTGAAACGTGGTTTAATACCAACATTGACGATTCATATCCCCTCAGAGATCAAAAAGAAGATCTTGTTGCACGTATCATGAGCTTTATCAAGAAGAGGAAGAAGCAGCTACAACATCAACAGAAGGCGGATATGCTATACTCGGGTATTAATGTATCTAATGCTGACGAAGTATTCGACAGCATCAATCAAGTACTCTCATCTAAGAATGGTTCAAAGGCAAAGAGGCAAACAATTAACTCTCGTTGGGAGGCATTTATCAATCGACATGAAAACGACACACTATATCATCTCATTGAAGCCAGGATTGGTAGGAAACATCAGTCAAACACTCCTGTGGTAGCGGCTCCTTTTGCGGTGGGTACCTTAGCTGATTTGGATCTTTTGTATCCGACGACGAAGAAGAAGTCGAAGAAGACTACCTCGAAGCCCAAGACAACGAAGAAGAAGAGCAATCAGGAACTCGAGAAGGAGTCTACTAGACTCAATATTACAGTCGCTCCGGGTCCTTTAGGAGTCGGAATACAAACAACCACCACCGGACAATGTGTTGTATATTCCAAATCTAATGCACAATCACCACTCAAAGTAAACGATATTATATTATCATTATCAGTAAATGGTATTGAGTTGTCAAAAGAAAGTGGTTTCTATGCATGGGGTAAAATGTTCAAAGCTTATAGTCCTTGGACTAGAAATTTGGTTGTGTTGCGCTCATCCCCTTCCAGCAGTGATAGCAAAGGGGATGAGTCAACCACTCGATGTCCTCATTGTAAACAAGCTAAATGTGCAGTCCGGTGTTCAACAAGGTATTAGTTTCTCTTCATTCACAAGCAACGATAACAACACAAGAAGATATAAGATATCGACCGCTAATACTTCCGAAATACTCTAATACCACGTCGAACAGTATCTGATGGTCAGGCCTCAAAGCATCAGAAGAAAGTTACGTGAGGATTTAAATAATGAGACTGATGAGGATGTTCGTGTTGAGATTTTGGCTGATAAAGAGGAGAAGGGAGACTGGGCTAAGTTGTTAGATTCAAGAATACTGTTCTCATTTAGCTATCTCTGACTCAACATGCATATAGAAGAGCATACATAGAAGAACATAATAGTTCGGAGAGTATCCAACTCTTGTACCCAAACCAAAATCTGCTCGTCGATAAAGATTTGTACGTACTCAATTGATATCCGTACGTTTGTTACTGCGATACGGTTATACCGATTAGTGCAAACAAAGCTACGCTAAAACAAAGCAGTAAAATAAGTCAGAATAAGTGGTTGTATGTAATTGTCGGCAATGAACGATGAAGACCTAATGAAGAACTTGAAGTAGTTGAGTTGGGCGATACGACTTAATAGGATCAAAAAGTAAAAGTACTAAATCTTTGTCCTTTGTGATCGAGTGCAACTTCTCGCGTTGCTTACTAATTTATCATCCACCATGGATAATAATGATGATGTAGATATGGATAATACTCAAGATTTAGAGACTTTAGTAAAGGGGCTTGAAAGTTATTGTAACAGCAAGGAATATTACCTCGAAGGGTTGTGTGATTATCTAAAACATATCCCAAAAAAATTAGTAAAAGATGTCATCAAAGAAACATCTATCCTGTGGGAAAGCAAGCATATTACATTAGATATGGTTGAGTGTATAATTGGTATTTATCCAGAGGTTGTTGGTGTGGAAATTAGGGATTCGTGTGATTCATGGTGGGCGTACCCCCTTCACTACGCATGTATGAATAGATATTGTACACATGATGTGATTTCATTTCTAATTGATATGTACCCCGATGCATTACGCCACTTTTCTATTATAAGGGACGGGGTTGATGCAATGTGGGTTATTGATTTTAATAACAATATGCAGGTATCAGGCCTTCCACTACACTATTATCTTGCTCGACCAGATAGGTTTATTGACATTGAAACAGTCATCAAATTGGTTCAGCATTACCCGGAATCAATGACAAAGGCATGTGAAGGAACTGGAGTTATGCCAATTCACATTTTGCTTGATAAGAAAACATCAATTAATTTTGGAGATATTGCATTATATTGTGAAACAAAACAACTTACAAGAGATGGTTTACAAAAGAGAATTGATCGTATTCCAAAAGAACTATTTGATGATATATCGCAACACCTCAATATGCTACATATGATATGTTCTAATGTAAATGTGACATTAGAGGCTGTTGAATATCTTCTGGAACATTATGATTCCAATGGAGCTAGTAAAGCAATTGACATTCCTAAGTATGATGATGTGATACAAGAATCATCTGCATACCCACTTCACTTTGCATGTAAAAACGAATCATGTCCTGACTCAGTTGTTCAGTTGCTAATAGAGAGATATCCGGCTGCATTGGACCATGTGTCGAGGATTGATGAAGGAGTGCATCTTATACATGAAAGACTTTCTCATAAGACCGTTGCGGGAGCTCCTTTGATTTACTACCTGTCACGCGGGGGAGACCTTGATATTGATACCATAAAGATGATGAACGAACATTATCCTAACTTTTTGCTTGGGTTGGATCATGTTTGTCCTTTTAACATCCTCTTTATGAATCCACATGCCAATAACTCATACGAGGTTGCCCAGTTATTTGTCAAGACTAACATTCAGTCTATTTGGACAATGGGCGATGCTGATGATGGCGATTCTTCCTTGCAAATTGCTTGTTCTAGTAATGCAGTGGATCCGAGATTGGTTGAACTTATTGTTAATACATGTCCAGAGCTGATGCGGCAACGATTTAGCTCCTTGACAGGGGATACCCCTATTCATACCCTGATCAAAAATAACGAAATGCCTGAAGCCATTGCTATGGAAGTGTTGGAACTTCTAATTCAGAAGGATCCTACTTTGACCAGAGTGTTGAATGGTCATGAAGGAGGCGAGCATGAAAGAATGCCTCCACTCAACTTAGCTCCAAGGGGAAAACTCACTTTTGTAAGATCCTTGTTAATGCAGATAAAGATTCAACTAGAGCTGGTAGTGGTAGTATTAGTAATGCATTACCATTACTCATGGCTGCCAAGGGTGGGCACGTTGATACGGTAAAGTACCTCTTTGGCGTGGACCCAACAACATTGGATACACATGATGATGGGAAGCTCTTCTTTAGGGCAGAACCTTGGGAAAATAGACGGCCTTTGGTTAAATCAATTCTAGAATTTCAATGGTTATACCATCTCAAGTCCAAAGAGACCAAATTATTAACAGTACGAGACGAAGTAGGTCAGGTTCCTCTTCATCATGCTTTGTATGACTCCAATGTTTTATTGGGATCTATCAAACTGTTGTTGGAGGCCAGTCCTGATTCTCTATTCATTGCTGATAATGATGGTGCCCTTCCATTTCATGTAGCTTGTGGTTTCAGTACTGCTGATATTGTTGAGTACTTGGTTGACTATTTTACTACCTCTTTTGGAGAAGAAAGACGATCAAACATGATCAAAGAAGACAAATGGGGGAACACACCTTTACATTATGCCTGCCGAGGAGCAAAATGTGACGTAGTGAAGTTATTGCTGGAGAAGCATCAAGAACACACAACTTCTATTTCAGAAAGAAATGATGATGACAAGCTCCCTATACAATTGCTTTGTGATGCCCGAAGGCTAGGACTGTTTAAAAAGGTTGATACTGAAAGTGTTGAATACACTGAAGCTCTTTGGCTATTGCTCCGACATTGTCCAGAGACGATAGTGAACTGGTAAGGAACGTTTAGTTCTCTAAATGTCACATTTTATTCACATAAAAGATTATACAACACTGTTGACTACTTTAACATCTCTATTAGACTTTTAAAGGACACATCTAAACTAAAGCCGCATATGTTGCAGCTGTCTCCAAACAAAACACAGACTTCAACTAACATTCCTTCCCGATGCACTAGCACTACTTTCCACACTATTCAGTCGGACCAAATGTCTAACTGACATCTTATTAACTCCCTTGGCAACATATGTCGATCTGCGTCGATTATGATTCACATCACCTTCCGTTACACTCTTGGGTGATAAGAACAAATATTCACTCTTTAATTCATCATATACCTCGTCAATTGTCGGTCTATTCTTGGGGTTTTGACTCCACCCTGCCGATATTAATGCTTTGATTTTCTTATTAAATACCTTCTTGATAGGTGGGCGTTCCCCGTCGATAAAGATTTCATTCTTAAGTTTTGTATAGGTAAAGTCTTTAAGAGGCTTTTCGAGTGTCATAATCTCCCATAGGAGCATACTGAACGAGTACACGTCAGCCGATAGATTGTAGGGTTGGTACATGCCACATTCTGGGGCCATATATCTCGGTGTACCTGCCATTGATAGTCTCCAATTCCCCTTACTATCCTTGTCTTTCTGATGAAGTTCCTTCACTAAACCCAGATCGAACAATTTTATGTCGCCGCGAACTGTCAAAGATAGATGCATGTGATATGAGTAAAACCAAGGTACAGAGCATTTATATAAACATACACAACAAATTTAGAACTTACCATCAAAACCTAGATTCTCCGGCTTTAAATCTCGATATATGATATTCTTGCCATGCAAAAACTTTAATGCAGCACTAATATCAAAAGCCACCTTCAACCGTACAGCTAAATTCTTATTCCGTTCTTCAACCTCCTTCTTACTTTTTAATATACCAAACACCTTACGTTTTAATGTTACCAAATGTCCACCCTTCCATACCTTGTAAATTTCATCACTTAATGTATTGAATAATCGATCAAGTATTAAGAAATATCCATGTGATCGATTAATTGTTGTTAATGATTTCACACCACCTTCGGGTAAGCCACGTACTTTAATAATATTTGGATGTGCCAATGATGCTAAGAACATACCTTCCACGACCAAGTCGGCTGTACCCACTGCATACTTTTGTGGTGATGAACGTATTTCTTCTTTTAGATATTTGATAGCATAGCGATATGTACCGGCGGCTCCCTGCATGTCACCCTCACGTGATGATACACGTTGATGATGCATTGTTAGTAGTTCACGTGGATTTTGTACTATTATTGAATTACCCTTGTCGGAGGATGCTTCACTGCCGGATATACGGACTTTCTTTGTATTAGAGGTAATATCTGTTTTGCGTTTGGATTCGGAATCCTTCTCATCGTCATCTGAGGATTTACCATCCCAACTCTTCTCATCTTCGTCTGTGGCTGTAATCTTTGTAATCTCGCTACAATTATATGATATATGATACGGTTAAAAGGCGTAATAGGTTGTGTGAGATATTGCAATATAAAACCCCCATACAATTTCACAAAAGATCTAACACAAGATGTGCACACTTAAAAAACTTACTGAACATTACTAAAACTACCCTTACCCAAGAAAGTACCAATTTCTAATTCATTAAATTTAATTAATGCAATATTATCTAATTTTGCTTTACTCAATACATTGGACTGTTCCGATGCTCTGCGGTATGCCTTTGCGGCAATTTCGGCTACTTTGCGATGTAATCGTAAACTAACATCAATCTCGGCATCCTCTCCGCCGCCGCCGGCACTGTTGTTTTTATTGTTATTATCATCCTCTTTATATTCATCTTCTTTAATGTTTAAAGGTTCATGACGTGTCGTGGCTGTTTCATCCATAACCTCGTCTTCTTTAATAGTTTTTAATATATTGGCATTATGATGTGTTTCACTTGTGGAGTCTGCTTCATCGTTGTGTGGTGCCATTTTGTTGATGTGTATTTTGGTGTAAGAGATTTGAGATAATTGTTGGATTGTATTGATGATGCACGAGCTCAGTTTAAGATGGTCAGCGCCCTATCTTTGCATACAGCTTTATTTAGGCAAGACGGCAAAGATATCTCATGGAAGGGGGGGAAGGAGCGAGGTTGTTACTTTTTATTCTTGAGTCTGATCAGACTTCAAGCGGTACTAAGAAGACAAATGCAAGAATGGGAGAGTAATGAAGTCCTATCACTGGTGGCACTGGACGATATGCTTGTGCAAATGGAGAACCATCTTTCTCAAGGCCGGAGGTCTTTGGGCCAAATGGCAATGAACCAATGGATCGTTGCTCAGTTGTGGAGTACAAACTCCGCGTCTGTAATACGTGCCCAGATCCAGAAGTATGGCATGATGATGATATAATGTAATAAACCAGGAGCTAAATATGTTATTGACAAAGATTAAAGACTTGATGATTGCTTGATGATGATGATTATGTAGAGGTATGAAGCCGTGATTATTAGAAGTGCGTAGAAGATAATTAGTAGAAGAAGTTTGCTGTATATACCAACCACTGGCTGCTTTGATCAATATCTCCTCTGAACGATACATGCAACTTCACTTGCTTGTCAAAGGCCGACATCCTTTCCAGTCTTCAGGACAAGTGTAGTTCCGATCTTTCATATACGACAACAAGGCACGAGATGGTCCGTCTCCTGAATTCTCAGCCATTAATCTGTCAGCCTCTTTGAGAGCTTCTCGTGCCTCCTTCCAGTGTCCACCCAAGTAATTGTTGAGACCCTTCTCAAATGACTTTAGAAACTGAGGTGTAGCCAAGCGACGAAGTTGGATAAGGTCAGGATCTGTCATCCATGTTGATGTGTCGTAGTTTTCAGCTTGTTGTGTAAGGATTTCTTCCACACTCAGGTTACTAAACTTGGGAGCACGTAGCTGAGAAAAGACTTGATTTTGAAAGGTATCATACGTGAAGATTGGCATTGGAACATTCGATCCTTTGACCGTAACGACATCAATCTTTCGACATTGATTCTGAGCTTCTTCCTAAATTACATGGGGGAAAGTATTGTGTTAGAATCATCAGGTGAATGAATAGATACGAATACATATATCCGTTACTTACGGACATTAATTTATAAAAGCTTCGCGTGATGAGTATGGAAACACCAAATTGTCTTGACGCTGCTTCCATTCTAGCCGCCATGTTAACATGAGGAGATAGGTATGTCGCGTCTACCTTTTGTAGAGATCCGACAGCTCCTTCAATAGCCCAGCCAGCATGTAAACCAAATCCCATTCGTAGCTTGAAATCATTCTTGTCTGTTGAAAGTCGTTTATCATTACGATAAGCCAAGAGCTGAATATCTCGATTCACTTCAATAATCACTTTTAAAAATCCAACGAGAGCCTTATCCGACAAGCTGTCTAATCCAGGTATGCGTCGAAGATCAATTGCTCCGCGTTTTACAGGACCAAGTCGTGAACTTGCCGATGCCGTTGTTGGTCGTTGAGGCGTACCTCCTTCGTGGTCACTACTCGCTGCACTCCCGGTACTACCTCTCCTTCCGATACTCCTTTCGCTAGTTCGTCTACCAACGCCTCGGTATTCGGCAAGTGCGTTCTCATCACCTATACGCCATACCATTAAAAAGGCATTGCCAAGATTCTTGTTACATGTTCCTCCCCAACGTGTAACCTCATCATGGACAATTCGAGCAACACTATTGACAAATGTCATTATTTCATCTTCCAACTTTTCAGTACACAAATCAAATGAGAGTATGTCACAGAAACCAAATAGGGCATAGACACGTCTACCAGGTATCATTGGATTGAGAGATGCACTTCCACCACCTTCCACTGCCATGTTTGACGAAATGATTTCTGCTCCAGCCACTCCAAACCCAACACGAAGTAACGCTGTAATCTTCTCAATTGCTAGCTGCACGACATGAGTTTCGTAATCACCCGTTTGTGGCATAGACTTAAAATCAAAGTCTTCTAATGGATCCTCAGCCACCATATTAACAATGGCCATCATATTCTCAATGGGTGCGAGGACGAGTCGTTGAGCATCACCGGTAAATTGGGTAGATAATGTCACAAGCATGAAGATGACAAAGATCATTAACCAAACGCTTGCCAGGGATTGTTGTTCCATGTATGGAGTCAAGTTGAATGTAGCCGAAATAGAATAGTTGATTCCATCCACGGTTAATGGATCGGTTGTTATCGTTCGTAACGCTTCATCTCTAATTCCTGATATCACTTCATCAAGTGAAAAGTTAATTGGCGCAACAATCCCTTCACATCGTGGTGGTGATACATCAAGAGCAACCAAAAATGGTTGATCAAAGCTCAAATCATTACCAAGCTGATCCATGAATGATATAAAGTTATTGACCGAACTACCCAGGAAGTTGCAATTCCAATTTGCCTTGGCGTTAATTTGATGTAAAAATAGAGTAGCGTCTCTTTCATCATCAATAGGAGATGAATATGTAAGTAATGGAACGACACAGAGCATCAAAAGTACCACAATAATAACTCGACGTGTAATGATATCTGATAATTCAGCACCAACTTTACTCTGTTTCTGTGAGTTTGACTTTTCCAAGTATTCTTGAATCTCATCATGATCTAAATGTCCAGACTCTACGAGCTTTCGAAGGTCGTTGAGTTTCTGTTGTTCTCTCTTCCGTTGAGATGTAACCTTATACAGCTTTACTAAACGAACAAGACGAGCCATTCGTATAACACGACTACTCTTTGCACCAATCTTTCCAGCCTTTCCTGCTTTAGTACCAAAACTATCCATAAAGTCATCTTCAAGTCCAATACCAGAAGCAAGCCAGGGAACATCGGGTACCATGGATAGTACGGCAAGCAAATCTAACCAAAAGAAGAAACTAAATGCATACCCCTTAACTTTGAACAAACCTTTCGAGTAATCACTTTTTGCCCAACAGTGAAGTACCATTTCTAATGCAAATAGGATGAATGATAGACTAACGAAGAAGGCAAATCCAGCATCCGCTGATGGAGGAAAGAATAATATCCGTACATCATCACCAAAGAGTACAAATATTGTCACTGCCATCATGAAATCATCATACTTTGTGTATGGCAAGTGTAGGAGAGAGGTTGTGTGAGGTTGTGGTTTGTGCGGTTTGTCACTAAAACTTCAAAGATATACTCAACAAACTCAACAAACTCACCGATATCTTTATCTGAGCATGATCAAGGATCCATTTCGTCTTTTGCTTAGCACGTTGGAAGAGTAATGACGCCTTTTGTTTTGTACTTGATTTGGAGCCCAAGGCATCATCTTTTGCAATTAGGTCTTCTAATGTTCGTCTTCGACCACCACTCTTTGCGAGCAATTCTTCATTTGACAACAACCCTGGGTCACCCGCAGTTATGGTACGAGAAGGCCTTATTGTGGCCATGTTTATATGGCTTTTCTTATCTGCTTATTGTCATTGTGCTTATCGTCATTGTCTTTTTTTCCCGTCGAAAGCTCATAAGTAGAAAAATTTAACTCCCATCTGAATCTATCTAGTCGCTATATTACGACGAAAGTATGTCAAACATTATGATATCGTGGTCTCATGGCTAACACTTAGTGTGGGGTTCTTGAGGTCCGTACAATCTCACTATACCCTGATCCGGTCCTACAATGTAATTCTCTCTTTCACCTTGATAATATCTAACCGAAAAGGCATCAGTTGAGTAAGTACTGCCTTTGACACCGATAAAGATATCAGCCTGAACCAGCAAAAAGAAGTTGATAACCGATCCTACAAGTTCCAAGACACCGAGAGACTCGGGTGTATCAAATGCCGATGTGTTTTGTTCTTGCTTGTTGTGAAGTCTTGGGAATTGTATTCTCATAGCACCGTCTGTTCCCGATTCAAACATTGGTATGCCTCTATTATTGTCATTACCAAATACACCATGCATACGAGCATTCCAAAGTGTTTTGTTATTCTCAATTGGTATTGGATTGTTAGCCAATTTACCTTGTGGTATCTTATCGACCTGTTCTTTGCTAACGGCAATGAACACTAGATCAAATCTATACTCACTATTAATACTACTATTTGTTTCAATAAGAGGTGGATATGTTCGTATCATTTCAAATACTTTTGTAAGGTTGGTTTCAATGTACTTTGCACATGCATGTGTCATCATCTCTTGTTCAATTCGTGGATGTAATGCTAATAATCTTGTCTTTGATGTGTCTATTTTTGTTGCTGCTGTATCATTTCTTTGAAGTGCAGTCTGCATAATACCATCAATAGCCAAGTTAAGATACTTACTTGGACGTAATAATTCATATATAGCCTTTTCAACATGTACATGATCAGGATATACTTGTCTTATTTGGTTATTGTCAACCCGAATTGTTTGTGTTGTACCTCGACGACTCCTTTGTAATCCAATGTAATCATTCCACAAACGTCCATTACCTTGCAATCCTCCGTGTGGTACTAGATGAGTATATCTGTATATCTTGTTTGATGTTGTATTTGTAGAATTGCTTGTTATACCAGTAGAGTTGTAATTCTCTCGAAAAGCTTCAGCTTCTTGTTGAATAGTCTCTGGTTTGTTATCCCAAGATGGTGCTAATGTACGCCTACAGTGTGAAAAGAAGTGACCTTGACCAATCAATTCCCATCCATTTACTTTACGTATATTGGTACTTGGATTACGTATTAATGATTCATCTACTCCAGAAAACAAAGATGACGTTGCATTCCAACAAGGTATTAGTTCCTTTTGAGTTTCATTTTTAGTTGCAGAAGATGATACTACCACTCCTTCTAATATATTAGGATCATAATCCACAAGTAAAGGTAATCCCAACTCACTAGCTCTCATATTCCAATAGTTTACATCAAATAACAATTCATGATGTATCGAATATGGTTTGTTATACGCATCTAACCAACGCAAGGAGGGTAGTAAAACTTGTGATATGTTATTCTTAATCGCGAAGGACATGAAACCTACGAACCTCATGTGCTGATTTCGAAATCCACCCATGAGGTATGGATCATAGTGCACTAGTGTTGTTACCGCTTTGGGTATAGTTGTGGGGTAATTGTGTTGTGTGTTTTGTGCAGGTACGTCCAAAATTTGATTCTCACTTGTATATAATGATAAATGTTGAAAGTTGCCAACTGTTGAGAAGAAGAATACAATTATGGCAGGGACAACTAGCCGTATAGTATTGCTACGTCTTCTCTTCATCTTCACACTATGATAAGCACAAACCAGTCGCAATAAGAAAATTTCATCCAAGGAAATTTGGCGAACAAACGAAGATCTCCTGTAATGCTTGCTAGCTGTTTATCATCCTTTCAGGAGCTTCACTATCCTTTGCTCAAGTAAGTAAATGTATATATTAGCTATTCTGTGTGTTCATGTGCCGAGATGATCTCCATATATATTGCAATGTAATGTACTCACCCGTTCTCGTCTCTCTCTCTTGTTTGTGTTGCAATACAGACGACCATGGCAGCTACATGCATGAAACTCAACATGATGGATCTGTCGGGAGATTCATCTTCATTTGAACAATATCTGGAAAGTTTCTCGACTAATAATAAAAGTCTAACAAAGATCTCTATTGCCGGCCCTGAGTATGATGCAATGGGCTGCATGGGTGATGAAGACGAATATGACACACCAGAGCATGTACCTGAACATCGTGTAAAATCAATCTTCGGAGAGATTTCAGCATTACCTGCTCTTCGTGAGATTGTGATTGATCCGGGATATTACAGTGGAGATGGTCCGAGTATGTTGGATACGTCCCGAGTTTGCTGGCTTCTATCATCAAAGAAATGTAAGGTTGAGACATTGAGAATTAAAGATCTTGATGTTCACTCTGATTCGGATGTGGAAGAGCTTGCTCTTGCATTGAAAGGATGTCCATCTATCAAGGCATTGTGTATTGAACAGATCCTTGTAGGTTATCGTGATGTAAAGACACTGCTTCCACTCATGGAAGTTATTGCACAATTACCAAACCTTACCAAACTTCGTCTCATGATCGATGCATTTGGGAAAAAGGAAGCAAGTGTACGATATGCTTCAGAATCTTTGCCTGTTTGAAGACAGGGCGTGGCCTCGGAAATGTGCAGCTTGGGATGCCGATGAATGAATTGTCAATTGTTCATGGCCCAGAATACCCTATTTTAAGCAATTGCAATGATCTTTCTCCCTTTATTTAAGGTGGTAGTGACATGAGTAGATGAGGAAATCAATTTGCATACGAATAAGACAGAGAGATTGATTGGGATATTAGAGAAGAGCTTACAGTTTGCATAGAAGATATAATCAGGCTTTATTTAGTATTGACTTGATAATCAACGGCCACCTCCTTCTGCATATTATATGGCTGCATAATAGTAATATGTCTAAGCCTCCTATCCTTGACTGTTTTCATTCATCGGTGAATATATACCTGCATATATAAATGCTATTATCATACTGATAACATAAGCCAAGGGAACAAGCTTTCCCATTTCGGGACCATTGATACCTCCGTGATACTTTTCGTATGCTTTATTAGGATATGGGATAACATTAATCAATGCACAAGACATGGGTATACCACTTGTACTACGGCCTAATAAATGACCCATCCAGATCTGTTTTAGTGGGTAAGTCACGGAGATATAGGTGAGATAAGCATGAGATGATCTAGCAACATTTTCAATTGGCAGAGTAGACTTACATTCCAACCAAAAATGCCACCCTATACTCAAATATATATGCCCTTGGGCTACTAGAACATTAATAGTTGCCGCAATACCGCCGAGGAACAAGTTGAGAAGAGACTCCCGACTACTTCCGGGCGATCCGTAATGCAATAAAGCAAACAAAGTAGATTGCAGTATCATTGCCCCGAGTAATGATGCATTGAGAGCTGAGTCGTAGTCCTCGTATATTCCCCAATCCTTAAGACCAACCACCAAGCCACCGTATGCCAACACAAACATCCACCCCCTTAACATGATTTCTTCATTTATACTAACGCCTATATGGAATAGTATATCCCAGATTATATTGATTGTAAACTTCTCTTCGGGCACTACAGTTTCCATATAGCCAATGATCAGGATCCAGCCCATTTTAAGTTCTATGAGAAAGATCATGATTACAAGAAACGAGCCAATGGCGAAACCACAACAGAGCTCTCTTAGAATATTTTCCGAAGAACCTGCATATAGTTGATGTAGTGGCCTTAATTCTTTGTCTCCGTCCTCATCTCTCCAATCATCAAATATGTGTATCATGAGAAAGGATGCAAAGAGAGTGCCCATGGCCGCGGCTATTCTCTGACTTGCTTTTCGTATAAACGTACTTCCTCTTACATGATTTAGATAATATGGCTGTTCTATTATGATTGCTGTATTGTCAATATGTTGCACACTATCTGCTTGAATAACATCAGAAGTACTAATCTTTGTGTTTTGTCTGTGCTTTGGAGATCGTCTCTTCTTTGCCTTTTTAGTTGCATGTACATTTGGTGGAGTAATATCTATCTCAATAGCTTCTGCAATTGTTGTAATTTCTTCTTTTGGTTTCGAATCAACAACCCAATCTTTTGGTAGTTTTGCAATTGCTTCAGGTGATGGCCATATAATAGTTGGATCATTACATTCTTCCTCTTGTATCAATAATGCTTTCTCGTCATTTGGAACTACCGCTCCTGGTAATCTTCTTGCAATACTTCGAGCTGGTATTAGCAATATCATATGGAACAAATTTCCATATGTTGTATCTAAGAACATGTACATTAGCCATAACTCAAAGTAACTCCAAGCAGATTCATACCCGGGAGTAAGACTACATGCCACACATGTAACGATGAGAGGCAGGGCGATGCCAATAGTCCACTCTGATGTTGATGGCATATCTATTTATATCTGTGTACTATCTTTGTACTATATGTTATCTCTTTCAACTTCCCTATCCAAATCTTTGGTTGACAACAATGTCAGGGTTTAATGTCGGAGCTTATATTTACAACACGAAGGGGAGATCTTGGGAGATAACAAAATACCCTTTTAATATCCAAACCTTAGGCGTATTGTTAATAACACAGTGACTTCGCCAGATTCGTATATATATGAAGAACGACTATATATTGCAAGAGGCTTTATAATCGGCGTTCATACACATCAGAAAAGTAGTGTAGAAAAAAAAGATACCCTGGTATCCTAGTTTTCCTCCCTCTCCATTTTTGTTGGTTGCAAAGTTGCAATAGGCGCGGTGGATAGACGCTACTATGAGCAACAAAACAACAACTAAATCCACAACAAATGGTTCCTCTACTTCCCCTAACATATCATCCACCTCAAAATCAAATATGACACTAAATGGTGATAAAACCAATGAGCAATTAGTTGCTCAAAATAATACTACTAAATTGGCAAATAACAACAACAATGTTGTTGTACACCAATCTAATATAATACAACATGCCAATACTATAAAACAACGTCATATAACCATTAAATCAAATCCCAATGAAGGTCATTCGATACCACTCTCGGGAGGATCGTCCGCTGATAATGATAATAGTTATTGTACAGAAATTGCTAGACGGTCGGTTGCACGAGCGGCGTTGCATTTGGGATTAGATGGGATGGAGGGCGAGGCGTTAGATTGTATGGGTAGTATATTATTAGGTTATATGGAGATGGTACGTTGATTTTCTTTGTTGCAATTTATATTGGTTGCATTGCAATATGTTCCAAGATTTTTTGTGCACATCTTGTGGTCAATAAACTCAAATTTAATGTCTCTGTGGATTACAGGTTGGTACAACAATATCATCAAATGTGGAAACATCCGGACGATCATCTGCACATAGTAATGCATATGATGCCTTAAATTCTATACAAGATTGTACAGCACCCGCGGCTACACAATTACGCACTGCGGCAGCGGCACCACAGCCAAAATCATCTGACTTATTTCAGGCTGACAGTCCATTAACAGACCATAGCAAGATAAAAGAAGTATTAAATAATCGGGGATGGGAAGGATTGGCCTCTTTTATATTTGGACCTGATTGGTTCTCGATACCATTAGAGGGTGAGGATAATAATAATACGGATGAAGGTAATGTTGCTGCCAGCAAGGGTGGCACTACTTCATTAGCAGCCGGGGGTGGTGGCAAAGAAAAACAAAGTAATGGAAAAGCAACAATAACAAAGGCACCAGGTGGGAAAGGATTAACAAATAATTCAGGTGGGAAGGGTAAACAATTATCAAATATGGCAGGGAATCCAAATGTTGCCGCAAATGAGAATAATAATAATAGGAAAAGATCAGTTTCATTTTCCGTAGATCGACAATCGAGTAATATAACGGATGGTGGGGGTATGATGGACGACGGTTCAAATATGATGAATGATAATGGTTCATTAAATAATGATGCAGTAATATTGGGTAGATGGCACGCTCCATATCTCAAGGATATACCGACATTTCCAATAACAGGTCTCAACCCTGAGGATAATATTGCCAACCCACATCGATTACCGGGATCTCAAATATCATTATCAATGCATGATTATGCCACTGAAATGGAGGCCTGTCGTGAAAGTACAACGTCGGCAGCACTAAAACGACGTGGGAGTAGTAGTGATGCGGCATCATCGGCCACAGCAAAGGCTAAAAAGTTACAAATTGATATGGCAGAAAAGGCGATGATAATGGCATTGCGTATACCCGATGATGTATATGCTAAAAAGGACATGGTATGGGGTGCAATTAAGGATAGTAATGTTGATGATGATGACACTCTAATGACAGATGCAGATTCGAAAAAATCGGCAGGGGAAAAGAAACTCGACAGTGGCAAGGCTACCACCACGGCAAAGGTAAAGTTTGACCCGTCAACAAAACAACAGTCAGAGACACCATCACTCAACGAACTATCAGGGCCTCAAATACATCGACCATCATACGTGCCTAAGTTCTTACCACCATTCCCCACGAACGAGTATTCAGACTTGGCAGATGAAAGATTAACCGCATCTATATCAACAACCTCTGTTATGGGTGATGTTATGTCTCGTATGCACCATCGTAGTAAGGAGAAACGGAAAGCGTCAGATATTAGTAGTACATCAGCAGATGATAATGATCAGAAGAAGAAGATTAATAGTTTCGAGAGGGATTCAGTAAGACGGTCTGTGATTGGTCTTGGTAAAAAGTCAGTAGGTACCTCGTACTGGGGATCAAATTGGTTGGATGATGATAATACTGAAGCTGGAGGAGGTACTCATACAAAGACAAACAACATTGGTTTGTCAGATGTAACTGGTGCATTAGTAGAGGAGGGTGGTAATACAGTAGCAGCAGCTTCTCCCAAAAAGTCCAATTCAGATGTACAACCTCTCGTTAGAGCAAGTGGATCGAGACTGTCCAAGATATTAGAAGGCAGTATGATATAAGATGGTACATGAGAGAACTGTCTTGGGTTTCTTGGTGTTGAGAGAGATACATAGGCAGAGACTGCGAGGGATGAAGATCTAATAGTAGATAGTCCTAATCCTAAATATAATATCATGTCAGTAATCATTACTTTGATCCTAGATACTACAGACGATTACAAGTCGTTGTTATCAGTTTAATAAATGAATAGTAGATAGCAAGGATTCGCTACATACTTATATTAACTGATCGCTCCAACTCTATCTCTACTTGAGAGGAGAGAGGAATGAGATAATATTTTTATTCACTTTGTGGTGGCCCCTAGACACATCCTCATCTCAAGAGTTGATGGATGTTGAGGCTCAACATGCTCATGCAATCCCAGGAGGAGTGAAGATCATAGATGCAACGCAAATAGTATGGAATAAATCATGGTAGTAGAGTCTTCATCACTACTAGCAAACCTTGCCATCGGTCGGCGGCGGCGTGAACGTCGCGAGCGAGAACAAGAAGAAAATGATAATGAAAGACACAACTTGACCATAAACCTTTTGCAACAACAAATAGCTGCAAATATCGCCAGACAAAGACGATCTATTTCCCCATTACTTCCTGTTATACATGAAGTTGATAGTAGTGATGATCATTCAAGTAGCTGTGGTACTATTGTTGTTGTTACACCTGAAAGAAGTCAGTTTATTTTCAATAACACATCATATGCACCATCTCATTATGAGAGCTCAACTATTATGCCAATCAATTATGGAAGTTTTAGTATACCAATATCCAACTCATATGATGAGGAGATTATGCTATCTTCATCGTCATCTGATAGTGATGATTCCCCACTACAGTACGAGGGTACTAGAATAATAACATCTCGCTATAGAACGAGACAAAACCCAAGAAGGTATACATACACAACACTCCTCTCTGCTATGCTTGCGATATCATTATCAGCTGTAATGTGGGTACCTTTGCTCAGAGAAGATCAATCATCAGCAAAAGTAGAAGTACCTCCATCCTATCCTCCGTGGGGGTACTTCAAACAACTGCATGATAAAGAGAAAGAAGGGAGGGATAAAAAGAAATACGGAGATCCATCTTGGTACTTGCACAAACATCATTCATTTGAGAAGATGATTAAGATGGATGATTCTATATTTGGTAGTAATTATAAAGATGATGTTGCAAATGATGAGGATAGTGCGATACCGATTGGAGGACGTAGCATACCAACAGTGATACAACCTGACATAACATTTGGAGATTTGGCAGCGCTACTTGTGCCTCCATACTTTCAAGAAACTATCGACTTGTGTATTTCTACCATTAGTACGGCCGATACCAAGAATAGCACATCTGTAATGCCTGATCAAGTTTATCTTCTGAGAAAGACTATGCTAAAAACAAGGGATCTCTTTGATGTATTCTCTCCAGTATACTCGAAACATTCTTCATTGGGTAAATTTGAGCATATTGTTGAAAGTTCAAGCAAGCATGTATCATGGCATATATTTGATCTAGTACTACAGTCTGACGCCCATACAAGTAAGAAACATCGAAAGAGGGAAGAAGCAAAGGAAGAAGAAGCAAGTTTCCATGACCTATGGAAAACTTTACGTCGTTATCTTGATCGAGGTTATGTCATGATTGGTGAATATCAAGATTTGGATCATGCAAAGATCAAGTATACTTCTGAGCAGCTATCTGAATATCAACAGAAACTATGGCAATGGAATCATGACTTCATGAACTTTGTACAAGAGAATCGTCATCACATTAGTTTATACCTGTCCCTGCCTTGTAAGAAGAAGCATCCTACGTCAAGACACGATGAGTGTAGACATGTGCACTCTCATTCATCCCATTTGTTTTGGGGAAATATAACAAGAGAAGAATTGCCTTATGGGAATATAGACACAGCAACCGCCGCTCTTGGGAAATTGGGGGATTCGCAATTAGGTAGAGCCGAGATGTATCTCCGTGATGCAATCGGATATGATCATGTCATTCCTTTATCATCCTCATCAGTAGATGCTCTAACAGACGGACAAGATGAGGGCGACAGAGCTCACCAGATATATCACAATTTAAGAAAAGAACTAAGAAGTTTCGTCGACGAGCTGGCCTTGTTTGGTAATCTCCTTCTTCCTGATTCATCCTTGTCGCCCGAGATTGCTCAGGGTAATGCCACTGGCTCATCATCCTCTGGCAACAGAGGTCAACAGACTGAGCAAGCATTATATGCAGTAAAGCGTACAAGGAAGACGCTTGGTGATTTGAATGATGACTATGTCAAGTATGCTCAGTACGTTGAGTGGGACGAGTATCCTGAAGAGCAGTTACAACTACAGACAATTATAGAGGCTCAATGGAACTACTTTAGGATATGGTCAAGAGAGGTAGATTTGTTCGCTCGTATCCAATTCTTAAGAGATCAAATGGCAAGAGGAAATGAAGTTCAAGAGGATCGTGAGTAGATCTCTTACATTGCCATTGCTTTCAATGGTGCCCAAAAGACCCTTCTGAACCCATGTCAATCGTCTTTGTTCCCTCAAGGCCTTGCTTATGACAGTCTTGATAAATTTTTGGTAGACCGGAAAGCAAATCCTACCAACCACTACATCATTGGTAATGATGCTGCGGATGCTGATTCAATTATTAGTGCCATCACATTGGCCTATATAGAATCAAAGCATGGTAATGAGGCTACTCCAGTCGTCCCTATATCCAAGGAAGCATTCACAAATGAGCGGCCCGAGATTAATCTCCTACTGGACTTAGCTGGGATTAGTAATGCACCAGATGAGCTGCTATTCATTGACGACCTTGTGGATATCTTGGCAGATGGGGAATCAAAATCAATATCACTTGTGGATCACAATACTCTGAACAAGTCTTTACAAAACTATCAAGAGACCTTGGCTGTAGTGGAAATTGTTGATCACCACAAGGATACCCATCAATATGAGGATACATGTGCAGGGAAGCAACGTAATATTGCCTTCAAACACAACCATGCACTTGTGGCAAGTACCACAACACTTGTTGCTGAACGATTGCGGGAATATGAGTCTCCTCCATACTCTGCATCCATTGGAATACTCTTGCTTGGAGTGATACTGCTAGATTCAGTAGATCTGGATGATTCTATTGGGAAAGTAACCGATCGAGATAGAGAATCAGTCAACGACTTGCTAATAAATACCGATTGGAACAAAGCAAAATCATCATCATATCTAATAAGAGGGGGGAATAGAGGTGTCACTGTTAATACAAATGAGTTGTTTAGAATGTTACAAATGGCCAAGTATGATCCAGTCTTTTGGAGTCAAATGTCGGTGTATCGATCTCTTTCATATGATTTCAAATACTTTCAGGCAGCTGAAAAGTTTGGAATATCTTCTATTCTCATGTCGGGTGTTGATTTCATGACTAAGGAAGGCTTTTGGAATTCAACCTACTTGTTCATGAAAACAATGGAGATTTCGTTTCTCGGCATCATGTTTGCTTATTATGATGAGCAAGAAGTATTTCATAGGCAACTTGCATGTGTCTACACCACCGACGAAGATAGACTGGTAGAACGAAGTGATTTGGTAGATGCGATATTGACATCTGATTTAGATGTTGATCTTCAATTAGAGGAAGTCATGATACCGTCAACAGAACACCCGAACTTGCAGGCACGTTTATTCGATCAACACAATGTAGCTCCGAGTAGGAAGCAAATAGGTCCACTGCTTGAAAAGTTATTAAACGGATAAGATAAAATAATGAGTTGCTGATCTGATGTATATATTATCTAATGAAATGTAAAAGCCTGAGCAGGAGCAATGTATGAGTAGGAGTATCAGTATGGCGAGGGGGGTGAAGACAAGAGGTGAAGGAAAGTGCTGTGTTTGCCCTGCTCCACACAGGTGTTGAAAGTTATTACCGTTGTTATCGGTATTGATATGATATTTGTAGACCATATTTCATCAGTACATATGATAAGACAACTGAATGAATTGACTACAATAGAGATAAGAGGACAGAGAAAGGGTTTTTGATTATGACCCCAATATTCTTCGCGGTATCGTATTGAGAAGTATTGGCCGGTACAACTCTACCATTCTTCGTCTCCTTGAAGTTCTCATGTTTTGCAAACCTCATTGCAATTTCAAAAAATAACACATCACATGCTCCTTTCGCCACACAATTATTGATAAGAAAAGTAAATACCACGCCTCTTTTATTATACAGCATAGATAGTAAAGAAGAATACTTGAGTCATATATTACTATCATACCAAATATGCTGAATGATAATACCAATACCACATATTCTCATAATTGGGGCCTGTCTATTTTTTAAAACTTAAATTGCACACATTTGATACTTGTGCCGGTGCCAACTATTACATAGACTGGTGTACGTAGCATTCCTAACGAACCCTATTGCTATCAATATCAACAACTAGTAAGTACACTATCCTTAACAAATAACGCACACACCACAATACTAATACACTTACACACGACATACACACTCACACACCACCTATTCACACTAGTCACACATAAATACACAAACTTTTAGGATTAGAAGGGTAATGCAAATATAGTCTATGATAAAAGAGGATTGTATGGATACATCTGCTGTCAAAAGTGATTCTGCCATAAATTCATCCCCAAACCAAGATGTTTCTACTGTTGCTAAGGGGCGGGTTGAGAATGAGAAGGCGGTTGATCAGGAGCATCAGGATACAAAAACTAAGATTAAAGTAAAGGATATTGGTGATAAGGAACGTGGATCATATAACTGTAGCCATTGTGGTGTACCCAAGAAGGGACATGTTTGTCCATATCGGCAAAAGACTAAAAGTAAGAAGAGAAAGAAGAAGAAGCATCCAAATCCAAAACGAACACATCAAGACCTAATACACATCCAACATCGGACTAATAATATTAGTAATTCCAAGAAAGTGGGGGGTAAGCGAGTATTATCTGGTGGTGATACTGATGCTACCATGAAGAAGAAGGCGGGGGCACAGAAGAGGCCTCGGACAAGTAAGTTACCAAGCACTACTGAAAGTCATAAGTCGGTTAAAGATTTCCTTTCAAAGGCAGTGAGTTCTGTTGTGGATACTGTTACCAGTGAGATATGCTATTGTTCTAGTATGTTTGAGAATACTGAAAACAAAAGGAGACGAGTTAACTTGGATAGTAATGCTGCATCCAATTCGTCAAGAAGATCTACCACACCTTTAGATGTACCACCTCCAAGACAATCCCAACTTGACTCACAAGATATGAAGAGACACGGGAATAATGGCGAGTCTTCTACTACGGTTGCACAATTGTACAATAGCAGTACTATGGTTGGTGCTGTGAGGAGGTTTGTGAATGATGTTTACTGCCCGTTCCTACTCTCGGCACAAAAGAGGATGGGGAATACTTCTCCCAATGTCTATCGTATCCAGCTGTCTACACTCCTTGCCATACGGGAGATGCTGTTGATGAATGCCGATAAACTCTTCACATTCTCTACTTTGAAACAATCATCTTCCAAGGATTCAAGTGAGAGGAAGTATCTATCATTCGTTTTTGCTAATGCAATTGTCAAGAATGCTGCTCGACGTCTGCCTTCTCGTGATCGGGATCAGGATCAAGTATACTCGGACTTCTTACAAGCTACGAGACGATATGATTCCAAGAGTGAAGACTTTCAATTTGCATTAACAAGAACGGATGTCCTAGAGGTGTCAGAGCATAGAAATGGGATACAAGTTGGTGAACAAGAAAGGTCGCTTCATAAAATTGGTTTCAACTGTGCTAGATCTAGGCATCCGTTATTGGCAACAACTGAGACAGAGGGAGTTGGTGATGGGAGGATGTACGGTAGCACGTGTCCAGAGCCAACTGCTTGTGCTGCAATTTATATTGAAACATCTACTACTGATGAGGTAGATACTGAGGATGCCGCAACATTAGAGTCATTCAAACGTATGCTGAGGAAACCACCGCCATCCAAGAGGAGGAGTAGTGAGTGTATAGATTTAACTTAATAGGTATTATAAGTGGATAGTAGAACAGTAAATAGTTATATCATTAGAGCTCGGAGGTAGCCTTGTCTTTGTTTTGACAGTCAGTGCTCATTATCAGTTCGTATTATACACGTCTAATCTACTCCTGCTTCTTTCCCACTCCCTTGTATAGGATGGGTGCCCCCAATCGCACCAATTCCAAAAACACCGGGTATATCTAAAATCAAACAATAAGATGTGAGATCAGATGAAATAGCAAAGCAAACAAGACATATCTCATCCAACTCAATCATCTACTCACCATCAGGATTACTCATCCATATTTGCTTCATCTTATTGCAAAACTCAACAGGTGGATGAAAGTGATCTATATTCTCCAACGTAATACGCTTGATCTTTTTGTTGAAATGTCTATTTTCATTGTCTTTTGATATGATTGATGTATTCGTATATCTCATGAGTGTATCCAAATGACTCGGCATGTATGACAAATCCGGTAAATCTTCTATACCTCTCTCCTTGAGTTGTTTCCAACTTAGTAATCTAGCATAATCATATAATTCAAAACTTGGCCGAAGTCTTTCTATCCACCCACCGATTAGTATTGGATCAACGCCTTCTTTTAATGGATCTGATTTATTGGATTTATGCTCTTCTTTGGAAACTGGTCGATCACAAAACATTCCTCCTTTCCAATTGTTGAGTGGACACATTACCTTCTTTACTGCATGGTCATAGAGTTTATCTGCAATCACGAGGTCAAAGAGCTGGAGTCTACATTTGGCAATGTTTACTTGATCACGGCTTATTCTCTCCTCTGTTGCACCTGACATCCACCGTACATTCAAATTGTCAGCAGAATACGGCCCTTGGTCACCCTCGAAATCCTTAAAGAAGTGCCCATTCTTATTATTTCTTCCATTCTCCTTTTCCCTTGCCGTTACTCTCCGAAAGGCTGTTAGAAATCGCTTTATAATTTGTTATATGTAAAATAGAGAAATGTTTAGTGTCTAAGCAACCTTACATACATATCAATCTATATAATGATAACTACTCACCTTGAATGGATCACGAACTATAGTGGTAAAAAAGAGACCTTCACGAGCTGTCTCACTCACAAATGGTAGTGGAAAGTGTGGCGGTAACTGCAATTCATATGATATGTATTGCAATCCATAATTTTTATAATTTGCTCTAATATTGTCGGCTTCTACCTCTATCATCATATCCAAACGTACAGCATACAATGTATAAACATTTAATTCATAATGAGATGAATCTTTTGAAACGAAATGACAACTAACCAACAACAAATACAAACTTACCTTCATTATACGAAACTATACATTGTTTCGCCTCCTGCCAACAAGCCCGTGTTGCACAAGGTGTATACCCTTTAGCAAAGGCATAGAATTCCGTACCGGCATTATGTTGCATATGAAAATGTACTATAATCTTTTGATTTGGGTCGGTATATTGTTTGGTATTGTTATTGTTTTTGCAATTGACTGATTGTGTATTTACATTAACTTGCCAATTTTCTGGTTTTGGTGATGGTAGTTTCCAGTATAGATAGGATGGTACTAATTCGTCACTGTTGCTGTTACCATTGGTAGATTTTGATTTTATTGTTGATATATCAGCAGTACGTTTCAACACCACATCATCGTCGTCAACTGGTATGCCTTCCTCCAAAGATGGTGCATCTGATATAGATTTATATGTGTTGCAAGGATTAAGTTGCTTACCGATGTTACCAATATAGAGAGCCGATAGGGCTATTATATTGAATAAAACAGCTACTAATGGTCCTCCTCTCATCATTCCTCTTGTGATATGGTGGCTCTATTGGTCAAGGTAGGCTAAATAGAGTACCCCCCCCTATCCATGCTATATGATCACTTTACTGACACAAATTACAAATAGCCGTTCAATCGCGCAAATGTTTCCTCTATTCACAAAGCAAATCAACTCTCTTCTGCTTTTACTGCCCGCCCATATCTCCTCGCCTACTGCCCTCTATTGCTAGTACTATATTAACCACAAGTCTTGAGCTTAGGCGATATCGATCGTATGAATCTAAAGCTCAATTGCATTGCATGTTTGTTAGTTATTGTGTTATTTCTGGGGAGTATAAAACAATCGAGATTCTCTCATCTACCATCGAACACATAAGATAATATGATGCTCGACTTATCGACAGACTTTGCAATTGGTGCTGCCATATGTGGTGGTCTAAGTTCACTCTATCTCGTATCAATAAGATTAAGTCCTCCTGAAAAGATTACCAACATTAAAAATGTGCAAGCATTCGGATATAGTAGATCAGCGTCCACTGGCTCGGCCAGAAGTTATCAAGGAGACGACGACGATGATGTAGAATGGACCCGGCATGTAAAGGCTTCCATACTTCCTATCAATATGTGTCTTGTAATACCAATCTTGTTACATGTATATCGTGGCGGGTCGGAGGCTTTATCTCCTTCTGATCCAATGACCAGGTTGACAGTAGTAATCAACGGAATCGTTGGAGTTACTCTTTTTATTTGGACAAACTTAATGTTTCATCGAGCTGGTGGTACTCTTGCACCTTGGGACCCGCCATTAGAATTTGTCGTGTTTGGACCATATCTGTATACTCGTAATCCAATGATGATAGGAATACTTCTAATCATAACAGCAGAGGGTATCCTGCTTGGAAATATGGCTATCATTGGATTTGCTATATCATTCTTTCTTTTCAATACAATATACTTTATTAAGAAAGAGGAGCCACAAATGAAGGAAAGGTTTGCTGATTATGAAGATTATTATGATGCGGTACCGAGATGGATACCTCGGTTGACTCCCTACAAGCAAAAGGAATAGGGTAGTATTGGATCAGATCAATAAGTCGATGATGATGAAAGATCATACACGCAACAACCTAATATCCTATCAATATGTTCTCCAACCATGAAGAAAAGAATTAGTATATACAATATATGCTGTCTGAAATGTAAATTAGACATTATCTGTGTAAATAAAATGACCTGGTAGTTTCCCATCGGCTCTAATTGTGCCTATGCCATCGACGTTTGGTATCTCATCGATATTATGTGTCCATATCTGTTTCATCTCATTGCAAAACTCAACCGGTGGATGGAATTGCTCTATATTATCCAGTCGTATACGCTCAACCTTGCCAAAGTGTGCATCTGTAATTGTCATGTTCATATATCTCACAAGTGTATCCAAATAGCTTGGCACTTCCGGCAGCTCTGGTAAATCTTCTATACCTCTATCCTTGAGTTGTTTCCAGCTTAGTAATCTAGCATAATCATATATCTCAAAGCTAGGACGAAGTCTTTCTATCCATGCTCCTATCAAAATGATATCGGTCTCATTCAAGACATTAGCCGATGATGATTTATGTTCTCCTTCTTTTATAATGTTGCCACATACTCGTTTGCCCTTCCAGTTGTTGAGTGGACATAGTACTTTTTTTGTTGCATAGTCATAGAGTTTGTCTGCTATAACCAAATCAAATAGTTGCAATCGACATTTTGCAATGTTTATTTGATCTCTACTTATTCTTTGTTCTGTTGCTCCTGATAACCATCGCACATTCAAGTTATCAGCTGCGTATTGATGATGTTGTCCCATCTTCAGATCATTCCAAAATGGAGAATCTGCATTAGACCCTATTCCTTCTTTATATCCAATTCTGCTGATTCCTGTCAGAAATCTCTATTTGTGATATGTTATGAAGTTAGTTAGAAGAGAAACAAAATGATATACGAACATATAGTACACAAACATATACATAAACTACTGCTCACCTTGAATGGATCTCTGACAATAGTTGTAAAGAAGAGTCCCTCACGTGCTTTTTCACTAACAAAAGGCATCGGAAAGTGTGGCGGTAACATCATCTCATAACTAACATATTGTATACCATACTTCTTGTAATTTGCTCTAATATTATCTGCTTCAATCTCTTCATTATAGGATATCATACAATGTTTCGAATGCTGCCAACATGCTCTTAATGCACATGGTGCAAATTGTCTTGCTAATCCCCATAGATATGTCCCGGCATTATGTTGCATATGATAATGTATTATAATCTTTTGTTTATCATGTATTGTTGGTTTGTATTGAAATGATGTTATATTTTTACAAAATCTAGGTCGTTTAAATGACCAGTTATTTGGTAAGTTTGGTTGTGTTGTATTCCATTGAAGATATGATGGTTTTGTTGTTGCTATTGAGGATGATATTGTTGTTTTATATTTAGTAGAAGATGATGGTGCACCGTCCTCAAACAATGGTTGTGATGTAAATTTAGTTTTGGATTCATTGCATTTCAAATTAATAGAATGAAATATTATAGCAGACCATGACACTAGTAGAAACACTAAGCCTATCAACCTCTTCATTGTAACCAATCTCAACACTCAGAGCGCATTTATTTCATTAGTTATCATGGCCGCCACCACCACTTTTGGGAGGATACCCCCTTCTTTATGTCGCAAAACAATGACGATATATACATATAGCTCGCTTATGATTGATTGAGTAATGTTGTTAGTTGTACCATATTGAGAAACTAATGTTAGTGGATTGATACTTTATCAGAGACATAGTGATAATTAAACTTCTGACGTTCTGCCTTCCGGCCGTATAAACTTAACTACAATACTAAAAAAATCCTTTGCCACAAGACGGTGCACCTAAACATAATATAATATACCCAGACAAGTATAAAATAGGACTCTTCATTAACCACCAGAGATAATAACTACTACACTATGCCATCATCCGTATTCGATCGATTAGCAAGTCAGGGTACTACATCATCAAGAGTCCGAGAAGCAGAGGAGATTGCCTCGCGTACCAAACAAGAACAGAGAAGGGCCGCTAACGCTAAAGTAACCACCCCAAAGAGAAATACAGTCAAGGAACAAGCTTTGAAACCACCACAAGATCAAAAGACTAAAAGTCCAAAGAGAACACAAAAACAACAGAATGATTTCCTAAATCGACTATCTAAGCAGGAGACGGCATCATCGGCGGCACATTATACGATCGATAGACAGAGTTCACACATTAGTCCTAAGAAGAGTACACCAAAGCCAAAGAAGAAACTAACTCCTAGTGAGAAGAGTGCTGTATTTAATCGTTTATATAAACAGGAAACTAGTGCTACTAAAGCCCATCATGTTAAGGAGGAGAAGGTATCAACAGCGACTACTACTTCACCAATGAAGAAAAAGTGTACACCACCACCAAGTCTATTGAAACGGATTGAAGATGAAAAGAAAGCTGAAAAGAGTGGAGGATCATCAACATTAACTCCTATACAAATGAAATTGCACATCCGATCAAAAGATGACAAGAAGGAAAGCAAACCATACTCCAATCTTGAAATGCCAGAGGGAGAAGTTCGTCGACAAATCAATCTCTATCACTCGAAAAAAATATCAGCACATGCATTGGCATATGATATTATTAATGTATTATTTGATCGTAAATTCGTACTACTTGCCGGTGGAGCACAACAGTGGGATGTAGGTACGGCGATATTGGAAGAGTTGGATTGTATTACTGATAAAACAATTTTAACTATTGAGGAGGATAAAGATGAGATTGTATGTTATAGTGCATGTAAGGAGGCAGTGCATACTAAAGAAGATATGAAATTTGTGAAGGCAAAGTGTACAATCAAAATATCAAGTGAGAATGTATATGTTGATGATTATTCGTTTGATGTTACAAAGTAAGACAATTGTTTTTGGGGAGTATTGTGTAGATGGGAAAATGAGTAGATGTGTGGCTAATGAGGGGTAAAATGCAAAAAGAAACAGAGGTATCTACAACTTAAGTATCTCAATTTATTATGGAACGAGGAAAAGGTTAGAAGATTATAGATGAGCGATGAGTATTGGGTATTTGCTTGTAGACTTTAAATGCAGGTAGCATATGACCAAATTGTTATTGTTGAAACACATCCTCAATACAATATATTACTCAATTATGTGTCAAGACTTTATATTCAACTTTCTAGATCGTTGTTGTTGCAGATACATGGATATTAATTCAATAAAGGATGCCTCAATACCATCTTCCATATCCTCGAGTATTTGTTTTTGTTGTGTCATCATTCTTTGTAGTATTTTCGATTGTCTTATTTGTTCCTCATTATCGCTACTACTTGTAGTATCCATACTTGTACTAATCTTCCAGGAAGATATGCCGTAGTTATGGCAAATCTCTTGCATTCTTATTGACAATTGCATCCATTCTCGAGGAGAGTAGCCAACTACTGCCATGTCTGCACATGTTAAAACAACATACATTAGTGGCCTATTGAGTTGTTTATTATTGGTTCCTTCTTCCTGATGATCTTTCATGAATCCAATCCATTGCTGAATCTCCTGCTCTAAGAAATCAAGCTCCATCCAATCACTATCATCTTTGCATGACAGATTGGACGCGTAAGATACATATGATGCATTAGAGGAAACATTATTGGATGGTGGTAGTGGACATCTGCATACAATGATTAATCCGTTGATACGCATTAATAATGGCAAAAGAGAAGTTATATTCGCATTACGAGGAAAAGTAGTTATTGTCGAAGATTGTACAGATTGAACATCATTATCAGTCAAGTCATCTGTAATTTGTTGATCATATTGTTGTTGTTGTATGTTCATATCCCAACATTGAACTCGTATACATACTGCAGATTTCTTAACTTGATCTTGCGGTATTTGAATATCATGTTGATCATTATCATGCCTAATAGTAACATCCTTCTTATGATAATCTGCCAATGTTGGCTCAGCATTAAGTGTAGCACTAAAACCAAATGTATTACTTGTACCCAAACTATTAAACGTTGTAGTAGAAGATTCTCCATTAGTATTATTGACATTAAGTAAATCAGTTTCACCAACTGAAGTTGTCGTGTTTGCATATCTTCGATTTATAAACTTTTGTACTAATGATGATTTACCAACATTTGCATTACCAAGTATTGCAATCTTGCATAGATGAGTTGGCTTTGGAGGAGGAGTTGTTGGTGGTGGCGGTGGTGGTTTTGTAGTAGACAATGATAGACCACATTTTACACGCACTCTACTTCCTGAAATGTTATTGCCATCATTACTCATAATATACTGTCTGATATCTTTACTAACACCAAACCTGGCTTGACACCCGAAACTACTACCGATAAAAGACTTTTTTAGAAGCTACTGATTGGTGGTTGTTTTCAATAAACACGCCGATCTCTAATAGATAATAGAACTGCAACAACTTGCAACAGCCGCATGCACCGACGTCATAATCCACCACCATTCAAAAAAGTATTCTCAATAATATCACTTGCGGTAATGCTTTATATTCCTTGTATATTCATCACATTCATTAAATGTGCAGTTATTGCTAACCGCATATTAAATGAATGATTGCTTGTAACTTCATCTCAAGTCTCATATCTCAAATCTCAAACTCTCATAAAAATCTGGGTTGGGACGGCCGGTACGAGTAAGAGCCGCTACATACTACCGCTGTAAATAAATCTAATATGGGAGGATTATCAATAGATTTCGGTTTAATTAATGCGGATAATGTTGAGCAGGTTAGTTTTGGTGTAACTTTTATATCTTATGTTCACTTTTTCATTATGTGTCATTTTTATTATTATACCATAACACAATATTGCGCCTGATATATACATAGCTAAAGAAGATTAATCAAGCATGTTTTCCAGTATCTTACAATGACTCGTTTTATGAGAAGATGGCCGGGAAGACGGTGAGTTGTGTCGAAAGTTGAGACGGGTATTGTAATAATTTATAAAAGCTCACATCATATGTTCAATTTTAATTAAAAGGATGAGGATCTATGTAAATTTGCATATTGGAATGGATTTGCAGTTGGAAATATATGCACTCGGATAGAGGCTATACCTGATTGGTAAGTGGTAGAGTGTTATCCACGTTGATGTGGTATAAGCATACAAATTTGCAATGATATCTGTTTTCCTAACTTCATCCACATATATACCATACAGTCCTGGGAGAAATCGAATCTACATAATGACATTAGGAGTATTAGCAGCATATCGTGGACATGGTATTGGTACCAAATTAGTACAATCAGTCCTTGACTATTACGAAACACAGAAAGATGATAAGTTAAATCAAGTTGATGAGATTATGTTACATGTACAAACTTCGAATAATGATGCATTAAAGTTTTACTGTGATAAGTTTGGCTTTGGAAAGGGTGAATTGGTAGAGAATTATTATAAAAGGATTGATCCTCCACATTGTTATATCTTAAAGAAGAAACTTAGATGAATTGGCAGTTAGGACGTCAGGGCCAGAGTATATTGATTTGGGTCAGTAACACTTACTAATCCGAGAAACAACTCCATTTTATTATTAAGCTATATCTATTCTTGCTTATTAGTTTATCTCTATATCTTACCATCTATTATGTCTTTACGATGCCGTGCCATTAAATCATTCATATAATGTAGGTTGTGCGTTGCTGCTAGTGTCATGAATAGAGGTTCTTTTGCTTTAAACAGATGCCATAGATATGGTCTATCGTATGTCTGGCATGTTGAGCAGCTACATTCTTTGTCAATTGGTACACCATATTGCCTTGAATATCGACTACTTTTGATATGAACGTGGCCTTCCCTTGACAACAGTGTACCATGCCTAGCAATTCGAGTTGGGTAGCATGCATCCATCGTATCAATACCATTCTTCACAGCTCCGAGAATTGATGGTTCATCTGCAATTCCGAGAAGATGTCTCGGTTTGCTTCGTCTATTGTTCACATTTCCTTCCTTATCATTTAAGATGGGCATCATCCAATCAAGCAGCTCCATTAAATCACCTTTACTCTTACCCAAACTACCACCAATTGCATATCCGTCAAAAGGTAATGATGTGAGGTAATCAAGACTCTTCTTCCTCAAGTTTCGATCCAAGCCACCGTGAACGACGCAGTACATTGCTTGCTCTTTCACGTTTTTAAGATGCTCCTTTAAACTACGAGCTTCCCAGCGATGGGTTCTATCAACAGACTCTTCTAATACCTTTGGATCAATATGAAATGGTGGCAGTTCATCTAATGGAATTATAATATCAGCACCAAAGCTCTTTTGTGCTTGAACTGTCGATTCTGGTGTCAGATTAATCATACGCCCGTCTCTGTAACTTCTAAACACTGCTCCTTCCTCTGTAACTTTAACCGGCGGTGGCTTATTTGGCTTAGGTTGTCCTCCTTTAGGCATTGTATAGTTTGATTGGATCTTATTCTTTGAGGCTCTTTTAAGCTCCCCTCCTGAGCTTAACTCTTCATGAACTGAACCATATGCTAAACTAAACACTTGAAAGCCTCCACTATCAGTTATTAATGGTCGATCACGGCGATTGATAAAGTTGTGCAATCCACCGGCCTCTTCTACTACCTCGGTACCAGGCTGTAATAATAGATGATATGTATTTGAAAAGATTAACTGCTGCCCGGCTGCGTCTGCAGATCTGAAGTCTACACCCTTCAATGCTGCATTAGTTGCAACAGCTACATATGACGGTGTATCTATCACCCCGTGAGGTGTATGTATTCTTCCTACACGGGCTAAACTCTTTGTAGATTCATGAAGTATTTCAAAGTGAAAGAAATCTCGAGGTTCATATGACCATGGAGGAAATGTTGATGGATCTGGTGGTGGTGGATAGATGTTCAGAGATGATGTTTTGTTACTACTGCTTTTTGTGCTGTTGGTAATTACTGTTTGTATATCAGATTCGGAAGATGTAGAAGAGAAAAGTAGACTATGGAATCGTAGATTTCTATAACCTGTTGTTAGTATATTTGGGTGGTGCACCAAGTGATGGGTGATAAAGTTGTGTGGTTGATGGATTTGTTGCCAAGCTGAGATTATATGTCTTCTCGGGATAACTAGCGCCACCATTATGAAGAAATAGATAAATTTCATTGCAAAAGTATTATATCATCGGGTTGCTACATATACTATTGGATGCCATCTTCCTACTACACAGACACAACATCACCATCAATGTGTGTTGTGATATGAGAGTACTTTTCCATCGTCGTTAGTCGCGTACTAAATAATACGCTAACTTTGTACAAATAGCTAGTGATTGTGATATCTACATAGCCGCTAATAGACCTCCAATACAATATGAACTCCGCCGATAACAAAGTAAAGAAGCGTAAGGTGGAGTGCCCAGATGATACGGCACAGATTACCGCTGCAGATGAGGGCAGTGTATCCGATATCATTGCACAAATGAGGTCTGAAATTAACGATGTGAAAAAGATGTGTCAATCTCGTATTGATGAGATGGAGAATAAGTGTCAAACTCTCGAGACTAAGTGTAGTTCATTGGAGAGAAGTATTGGTATATTAACGAAGGAATCAAAATGGGAATACTCCGCACCAGATATCCCTATGAGTTATTGGATAGATAAAGGTTACGATGATGATTACTCTGATGATATGGAAGAATTAATTGAGGACATGAAATCTCTTACACACGCGCTGAGACGCGGACGATGCAATCATATTAGTTTAGGTCATTATGAGAATGGATTAGTCCTTTTCCATGACGATATACTTCTGCCACATTGGAAAGAGTTAGCAAATGCTCTACAGCTTTATCAAAGCAAAGATATTTCAACAATTTTTTCTATCAACGCAGTGCAATTTGAATCATCAGTAATGGAATTATTGGCACCAGCATTAGCGGGAAAGTTTATTGGGACCATATCATTTAAAGACATTGTGTATGATGAGGATAAAGTTCGTCAAGGCATTGAGTTTGCAGTTAAATGCATTAAATCCATCAAAAGATTGACTGAATTTAAGTGGACAAACAATCCAATTGGTAGCGTTCAAGACGCCCTATATCTGGTAGATGCCGTTATTAACCATTCTTCAATTGATTCTTTTCATCTTGTCAATTGTCTTGGTGGTATCAATGGTTACAATTTACTATGCCACCTTCTTGCCAGTAGAAAAAGCTGTAAAGAGATTGTCTTTGAAAGTGATCTCATTCGAACTGGGGGTGATACTACAATACCAGACTACATCGCAACAAACCCTCCATTGGAAAAGTTGGGTCTTAGAAACAATGGACTCAATGATAATGATGCTATACTGATTGCTCGTGCATTGAGAAACAATACAAATCTTCGGGAGATTCGATTAGGTGAAAATAACCTGATTACAGAACAAGGTAGGAATGCACTGATCAATTTAGTATATGATCCTACTAGCTTAAACTCCGTGGCAGATTGCAATCATACATGTTGTATTAAGGGTATTATCTTTGGTAGTAAGGGTCCTAATAATTCTAATTGTCCAACAGAGTCAAAGACAAGAAAAATCTATCATCTATTATCCGAGAGGAATAAAGAGTTGAGTAATACCCAACACTTGAATTCAGAGTTTGATGATGAAGAAGAGGACTCTATGAAACTTGTGCCTAAAGTATTGGAGTGTGTACACAGTTACAGTCCACCGCCACTATGGTAAGTGTCAACAATTGTTGTTCTTCTTACTTACTTTTTTGACTGGTCTTACAACTTCTTTTACAGGAAATGTCGTCAATGTACGCTTGAGAACTCATGGGATTATCTAAATTGTCGAATGTGCAATGAACCACGTCCTACTAAGTCTGCAATAGACCCCGTGCGTCCTCTTTCTGTCATGTATGAAATCATAAGGAGTTACAAAATGCCAGAACTTTATGAACACGCAGGGACACTCTAGACATATACAATACAAACGGGCGTGCTCAGAAGGAGCTTGATCACAGCGGTGGATGGATAGCATAAAGTAAACTCAATTCTGTATTCTCATAACACTGAATTACTTAGCATCTAATAACTACTCAACATTCACAAACACCACAATACCAAACTGTTTTTCACTGCCTCAATGAATTCCATACTCATTGATCAGCTATAATGCCCTTCTCCTCACATCCGTATACCTCATATTTATACAACCCATTGAAGGCGGACAACGTACATACCCCTTCGCTACCCTAATAACTCAAATCTAGCATCCTCTTACTTTCACCCAAACCCCGTTATCATTATCTACCATCCCTACATTACCAATTCTCCTAATAGTTCGACTCCTTCAAACATCTCAAAACAAATGGATGCTTGGGAATACACTCCAACGGTAAACGTTGCCGAGGATCCTTCTTCAATAACTTGCCAATCAAATCACGTGCATCATCTGGCATACCATTTGGCCATCGAATATCCACACGTTGGATACGACGATATGTCGCTGAATGACTTTCAGTTTCAAATGGTGGCACACCAACCAAGAATTCATACAATAATACACCTAATGCCCATGTATCAACTTGTTCATCATGTTCACGTCCTTCGACCATTTCGGGTGGTAAGTAATCCAACGTCCCGCACAATGTATTACGACGTGATGTCGGCGCGTGGACACTCCAACCAAAGTCAGCAATTTTCACATCATTCTTGGCACCTAACAATAAATTCTCTGGTTTAATATCACGATGGATAACATGTTTCGAATGACAATACTTCATTGCACCGGATAAATCGGAAATGAAACGAGCACTGGTACGTTCGGAGAATTTACCCCGCGCTGTTAACTTTTTATATAACTCACCACCGGGTGAATACTCCAATATCAAATAAATATTCTTATTATCATAGAAGTAACCATACATTCGTAATATATGACGATGACGTAAGTGTGCCTGAATTTCAATCTCACGACGTAATTGATGTTCGACACCACTTTTTAATAATTGATTTTTCGATAATACCTTGAGTGCTACAATGTACTTTGTACGACGTTCACGTGCCAAGTATACTTTACCGAATTTACCCCGTCCTAATGGTTTACCAATTTCAAAATCTTGAAGTGTCCATCGTGTACCTGATTTGGCTGCCTCGTCCATTTTTTGTTGTTCGAGGAAGGATGATTCTAAATCTTCTCCTTCTTCCGTGTTGTTGCTGTTGGCGGCGGCGGCAGAAGTGCCAAAATCTTTATTGGCAGATGACAATTCATCAATAGAACGCATACTAGAGGAGTTGTTATGTTGTAGAGGGTTGTTATTGTTATTGTTGTATTGCGATTGAGAATTAGTATTATTGTTATTTGATGCCGATCGTTTTAGTTGTTGTGGATTGTGAAAGGGCGAGGAAGCAACCACCCCGAGGTTTTTAGCATTCTCCTTCTCTGTGTACATGATTGCTATGCTATTGGTTTACTGTAGTATGTTGTGGCGTGCTATGTTGCGTGTGGTTATTAGTGGCATCAACTTGATTGTCGGAAGCAAAAATGAAAATGTGGTTTGAGCGAAATTTGTGCCGTTTCGTCTCCTACGTACTAATTTATCAAAATTCGATACCATATTATATTTCCATACTCCTATATCTATTACACGTGTTGATATACTAAGTAGTACTCACACAGTTTGATAGAGTTTGCTCTTTATTAGTGGTATGTAAATGTATCGATTTAACTAAAAATGAGCTAGCTTTGGCGTAACTCACTCACCATTACGATACTAAAATTACTACCATAACTCGACCAACTAAACAAATGGCAACTGCCCTCTTATCATCCATACGGCGTAGTAACCCCCTAAAGAAGAAGGGTAGTAATATTATTAGTACACCGGAATCTTCTTCATCTACACCATCTAAAGTATTCCACCGTCTAAAATCACTCAATAACAAAAATACACCACAAACAACAACTGATAATAGTACAACAACTGATGAATCTACTACCACAGATTCGACAACTACCGCAGTTGCAGTACCCCCCTCATCTTCATTAGATTATCTAGATGGTGAACCAACATCACTAACTAATATTCTCGAAGCCTCAACCCCACGTTCTGTTCATATTGATGATTCTAGTGAAAGTGGTAGTGTACAAGTAAATTTAGTAGACGGTTCGTCACTAACAAGTAACAAAGAGATAGTTAATGATAATAATACATGGTGCTGTGGAGTTAATGATGTTATTAATACCTTAGGTTTAAGTGGTGCAGTTGAGTATAATGATGATAATGTTATCAATGACAACGGCGAAACAATTGAAAATAGAGATGAGTTAGATGGTATTGAGGTAGAAAAGGAAATTAAAGAAGATCAAATTAGAGATACCAACATGGAGCAGCAGCTAAGCGATAATACTAACGAAAAGAAGACAATAACTGGCAAGCAACCAACAGCCGGCGGCAGTGACGACATTACCCAATCCACAACCGGCGGGAGCAGTAAGAAGAAGTCACGTATGGGTAGTATATTTAGCAAAAAGGGTAACAAGAAGGGCAGTGGCGGTGATAAAGATGAAGAAGAAGAAAAAACTCCTAATGATCAGAATGGAGATGATAAAAAGGATGACGAAGACGAAGACGATGATAAAAAGAAGAAATCACCAACAAGACGTATATCATCCTTAACAACCTTCTCCACTGAACGTCAAAATTTTGCAATTCAATCAACATTACCAATCCATACCGGATCTGAATCAACAGCACCAACTTCATTTCCATCATGGACATCCGTTACTGGTACTGAATTCAAAGTACGACATGGTCCAAATTATACTAAAACTGGTAAAAAGGCAAATAGTTTAGAAAGTTTGTATGATGTTTATTGTGTACGATTTTATAGAAGTGAAAAGAGGACGAAAGGTGGTGCTACACGAATTATGCCCTTGCCTGGTGTTGTTGAGGGTGATGTAGAGGGTGGTGGGGAGGTTAAAGCGGATACTGGAGATGATAAGGATAAAGCAGCAGCTGAGGCAGGAGAGGGCGTGGATGACTTGACAAGACGAATGTCAATAGATGACACTACCGGCAGCACTGGGGGTAAGCATTATCCAGAATTAGATGGAACAAAAGTACCAGATGTACTAGTCGTACACTTCATGTTACCATATGAACCACCCAACATGTTTAAACAAAAAGATGACGGACCAGGCGGTGAATGTGTCTATTACCTAAAACCAAGTCAACGTTTCTTAGATGAGATATCAGGACGTATACCCAAAACACCTGCCACTACACTATTCATTAATTGGTGTAATGAATGTGAATCAAATATTCAAATGAGATGTCGGTTTAAATGTATGGCGTTGGTACGGGATATTGATAAACATAACTTTGGGTTGTTGAAGAGTTATAACGGTAAGCCGGTATTGATTACTGAAAGTGGACGGGCGAGTAGTGGATATCATGGTGATGTTCGTTATCTTGAAATGACTGCCAATGGTAAGTTTTTGTTTTTGTTGTTGTGCTGTGTTGAATAGCCTGATTGTGCCGATTCTCTCGTGATCTGTTTAAAGTTTACTAACTCTACCTCGTTCTTTATTACTTAACACAGTTCACTACTGGGCATTTGTGGCCAAGAAGGGATTTGTTTCACTAATACCTAAATTTGCCAATATGCAAATGGAAGTTGGATTTACAATCGAGGCACATACTGATTCGGAAATGCCAGAATGTATGCTCGGATCGACAGTATTGAGTTATATTAGTGACAGTACAGGGCCTATGATTACTGAGGAGATGCAAGAGCCAGTTCATGATCACCAGGCTTAGTGAGATGTGTCTAAGCATGCGGGTAATGTAGGATTGTAACTTAATAAAGATGTCAACAAACTGCAACAAAAGGTGAACATCTTGCTAACAGGATGCCTATCCAAAAAAGCGGCATTTTAACATCAATGCCAAATTAATGCCACGCATCAACTTGGGATGCTACTTGAGTCTATATAACTATGTCTTGCAAATCTACTCTTCTAATATCATCATGAGCGGCAGCGGTGGCCACAACCTTCAAGAGGATACCAATGCCATTACAGAAAATACATCATCAAAGCAATATGAACAACTAAAAGAAACAATCGTACAAGCATGTATATCAAACTCTATATCTACAGTCATTGACATATTATCTCATAACAAAGAATTATGTACAGAACAATTATCGTGGTCCGATTCATCATCTAGGGAAGGTGATGAAATGATGAGTACACCGCTAATATTTATATGTATTGATTATCACCATGTAGAATTGATTGAGAAGTTATTGCAATTGTATTACAGTGCAGATATGTTGAATACGCTAGTTGGTGGTGACGGAGATTATACTTCATTGCAGTGGGCTAGCTATATGGGTAATCTACAAATTGTAAAGCTATTAGTAGAAAAGGGCGGAGCTAATCCTGATGATAAAGAAGCATTATCGTTAGCAGAAGAAGATGATCATACAAATGTACATGAATATCTACTTGAGCATGTGAATGCGTATGGTGATTTTGAGCATATGTATATTGGAAGCAGCAGTGATGAATCATCCTACGGATCTACAAAAGAAGAAGACAGAAAAGAAGAAGCAGTCATCGTCTCTCCTAGGAACGAAGAGAAACCAAAAGATACACCAACACCGACAATTATCAGAAGCGGCTCGTTGTTAACATTCTCGATCCCATCATCGGATGGTGATCTATCACTCAAGTTAAATCAATCAAAGACCAAAGATAACAATCAGGGTAGTAATGAAACGAACACTGGCTTCGTTATGTGGCCCTCTGCTGTCATGTTGTCTCATCATCTCACGCAGAACCCAGATATTGTACTCGGTGGCAATGGCGCCGATGCAGATGGTAGTGAGTTAGAAGGTAACGTTATGGAACTTGGAAGTGGATGCGGTCTCGCTGGATTGACAGCTGCAACATTGCTCGAGAATAGTGGCAGCGTTGACAAGGTGATCTTTACTGACTATAACCCATCTGTTCTTGAAAATCTAAGGAAAAACGTTAAGTTGAATGAGTTTGACGTCGACCACAAAGTTTTAGGATTAGATTGGTTCGACCAACAGCAGCAGATAGCAGACGAGCAGCAGATTAAGGATGATGATGAAGAGGACGAGGAAACCACTACCACTGCTAAGGACAGTGATGAGAAAAGCAACACTTGGGTTGATATGGAGGGAGTTCATCATGACCAAGCTCGTTTGATTATCGGATCAGATTTGATAGTATGCAGTAATGATGCTGAATTGGTAGCAGCAACACTGGATTGTGCACTACTCGAGGGTGGACAGGCTGTCATAATAGGTGCCGACTCACAAACTAGATTTGGTGTAAAAGACTTTCCAAATGAGTGCCGGTTACTGGGTTTGGATGTCGAAGTGAATGAGAACGTATGGCAATCCACGGCAAATCATGATGATGGGGATGAAGAACAGTTGAAGAATGAGTTGGAGTTAGGAGGGTATGATCAAAGGGCGGCATGTTCTGGGCATGATTTTACGATGTTCACCATACATAAGCCCATCTCAGAAGTCACCGTGGTGTGAAGTGGGAGGAGAATTCATTGGGGTATTCAGAGGGAGGGTTGGTCTATATGTCGTGTAGATAACCTTAACATCTACATTTGTAATAAACAATAGTACACTGGTCTTAGGTTTGTATCTACTGTACTCTACTTTACAAGTTATATCTCTAGAAACTTTTGAGTAGATGGGATGGTGGAGCTTTGTTCCTTCAATAAACGAGCAGCATTTTCTCTATCCTCACTCTTCATTTCATTTCTTGAGGTCTGATATGCACGAAGGGTTTGGGTAAGATCTTCTTTTCTCAATAACTTTTGTTTGTATTTAGTCATCAAAATATCCATTGCTTCTTCATCACCTGCACTTGCGGCTACCACTAAATGTTGGATACACTCATCAGTATTCCCATTCTTATCATTAAGAGATGCTAGTAAATTGTGTGCAAGTATATATCCATTCTTTGCAGCTACTTCCCCAAAGTTTAATGCCTTTGATATATCTCGCTCAACGACAAGACCATCTTTGTAAAACTTTCCAATAACCGCCAATGCATGAGCATGTCCAAGTTCAGCTGCTTCAATCAACATTTCTAGTACCCTTGTATCACTTTGTATTACTCCACACTCTCCTCTTTTGTAATGCTTGGCCATTTGCATAAATGCATCCGGATTCTTCTTCTTCATTAGTTTTTTCAATGCTTTGATTCTTAGCGGTCCAATTAAACATGACTGACAACAGAAGGGACATTTCTGTTCCTCGAGCTTTTGTTTACCATTTCTTCCATTTGTCCTGATGTGTGTATAGATACAACCATTGCAAATGCGTTTCCCACAGCACACAAACATGATGTTTTCATCGTCAAGAGGAAGTGGAATCATACATATCGGACACTCTTCTCTTTCCTGGATGGGTGCAAAGATATCAATGGCCGCTGTTTCTGCTTGTGCAGTTACAAGTAAGTTATCAAGCCGTGCTTCTAATTCTAATGATACCATAATCTTTTCATTGATTGTTGCAATATTCATATGTTATGTTTTAAAACGTATATATTACTATTTAACTCCTCCGACGAATAGCTACCACTTTATTGATACTTAATAATATATAATCTTCTTTTGCGTTATTATCTATCCATCCAATCCTCATCCAATCCATCCAAGCTATATCATCAGACAATATTGCTGCTAATCTATGTAAGAGGCTACCTTCCTACTGACCTATTTCGTTTTATCGCTAAATTCCAAAGCATCCTTCAAACATCAAACAGGTGTGTAGGTCGTAAGGTAGATGGTCTATTCTATTATCAGTGCTTATTACTAAGATGCATCAATCATTAACGCGGCTAATACCCCTAATTGCTATTTATATTACTGTTGGATACTACTCCTTTGATTGGGCGTTCAATAACATAAATAATATAAGATATGAATTAAAAAGTTCCATTGCCATTGCAAAAAATACCAAATTTGATCCTTATGTTGTTTCAAAAGATGAAGATGGTATAGTAAAAGGAGAGGAAGCACAATACCATGACAGTAGGCGGCGTCGTCTATCAACAGAAGAAGATAATGGTGGCTGGTTTAAAGATGTACCGCACATATTATCACTTGCAACTTCTCAACCATCACAACAAACAACATCATCACATGAACAACTCAAAGTACTTTTAGTAGTAACATCTTTAGTACAATATGATAAGGGTACTCGAGGTACACAGCATGGATATGATCGATTACAACATGTAGTACTACCTCAGTTAACAGATTCGGTATCATCAATGGTTAACAAAGGCTGGAAAGTTGATGTATTCTTTGTATTAGGCTACGAAACATTACCAAATGATAGAAGACAAATGATTAAAGATGCATTACCTAACGGAGTAGGATTAGAATATTGGGAGGATGCTATACCATATCATTATGCCAATACATATAACAAACGACCCAAGGATGATCAAATGTTAAAGATTGCAGATCATGCACTAAGTAGACAACATCGGTTTGTTTTGAGAGACAAGCTACCTTATTATGATTTCTTTGCTTGCTTTGAAGATGATATAAGAATTACTGCCGAGCATGTGATCAACTTTCTACAGCTTTCATCTCATATCAAACAACTACATGATAAAGCAATGTCCAATCCTGATCATCTCGTACATGTAGAAGATGAGTCTCCTCCGAGATTACAGCGTCATCAACCAAATGATGGTGCTAGTTTTGGTAATGATGTGGTGGATGATCCGATATCTGCAGAGCATGTGAAACGTCTATTCCCCGGGTTACTAAGAGTTGAGGTACTTGACAGGCAGCCGAACCATCCACTTCGAAAGTCGGGAGTATTGGATAATCACAGATTTGTGAAGGAAGTGCCACCCTCATCAAATGCGTCTACATCTCAAAATGGCGATGCAGTGTCGATGCTAAGTCAAACAATATGCTGTGAGGAAGATGAACCGGGCAGAGGAAAGTTAACTCCACATCCCAAAATGAACGAGTTAGTATTATGGGAGACTAACATCCAAGCTACAGGCGTGAGAAAGTTGCCACAACCAATCGGTTGGGTTGCCGTATTACCAGTCGAAGATAGATCAGACGTGGGCTCCTGGTGGAGTGGATACCCTGATACATATGGAGAATCAAATATGAAACGACCACGAAGGATTGATGCCACATTGGCGCAACAGGCTGGCTTCATGGCAACTAGATCACAAATTCAATACTTTCATGATGTAGCATGCCCAGGAGGGTTCCTACCGCCATTTGATTCCAATCATTGGAAAGGAGACTCACTTCAAAGACATTCTGTTGAGTTTTGGAGTGGAGGATTTCAACTATTCGGACAGTGCTACCTGAATAGGATATTACCATTATATCCCCAGCAGTTCGAAAAGCAGTTGATATATCATGTCTCGAATAATAAACAGAGGACAATATCAGCAAAGAAGGTGATTAGAGTTCAAGATTTCTACGGTCAGATATTAAAGGTTAAGGAAAGGGCAGAAGAGTTAGTGAGAAAAGTGATATAATGGGATACTCTAACTTTAAACTACATTTATCGAGCTTCTCATCCCTCTTGTCACCAAGTTCCAGCCACTTCACATCTACTTTAATGCTTCCATACTTTAATTGTCCTGTCTTTTGATCCAGTCGCAACGCTCGCACCATTCGGACTCCAATCCAAAGCATACACCTCATCTTCATGTCCAGGCAAGGTTTCCTTAGCCTTCTTACCACTGGGTATCTCCCAAAGCTTGGCAGTCGAATCCTTACTAGCACTAACCAAGTACCGTCCATCGGAACTCCATGCTACTTGATACACCGCACCAACATGTCCAGTCAATGTTGATACAAAGTCACCACTCCGTCCATTCCATATCTTGACTTTCTTATCAAATGATGCACTTGCAAAGAATCTCGAATCCGGTGAGAATGCCAAGTGATTCACAGCCTGTTGATGTCCCGTCAAACGTTTAATTGGACGTTTATTTTCGGTTGGATGCCATAACATTAATGTAAAATCATCAGATCCTGATATTAATCGTTCTTGTTCACCACTTCCTTTAAATGACTTGTATTTTTCCTTTGCAGCTTGATATGCAGCCTTACGCCATTCACTTGATTCTTTATCCTTGACATTAATATCCGATATCTTACCATAATGATCATACGGACCTGTACGACAGATATAATCACAACTAACTGCCAATGTATTTACACGATGACCATGTCCCACTAATGTTCTAACTAATAAACCAACACGTCCTTTCCCCTCTCCAGCGTTTGCATTCCATACCTTGATTGTACGATCACGTGATGCAGTATATATCAATCCCTCGCCTCCCCACTTTACTGATTCAATTGAATCCAAATGACCAGATAAAGTCACCTCACAACGCTTCGTTCGTACATTCCAAATTTTGGCTAATGAATCTTTCGATGATGTAATTAATCTTTCACATTTTCCATCGACAGAAGAATGCATTGGTTCCCATGCCATGCCCGTAATCCATTTGGAGTGTGCTTTAATTGTACCCAGGGCAATTCCCTTGGTTGGATCCCATAACATTAAATAGCCACGTTTATCACCAGATGCAAATTTATGTCCATCTGGACTCCATGCTACTGTAAGTACATGATCTTTATGTCCCTTACAGGTATGTCGTGGTGTTGACGTATTAACATCCCAAAATCGGACAGTGGCATCTCCTCCGCCTGATGCCAAGTGTTTACCATCGGGCGAATACGATACATGTAATATAGCCTCGGTATGTCCAGGTAATGTATCAGTACATCGTGTCACTGGTCGTACTTTAAATAATGCCATTGGTTGATATGTCAATTCCAATGTTTGTTCTGTAGATACATGGTGTTTATATTGTTGTAAGAATGTTTTGATTGATGTATAATCTGTTATATCAATCTCTTCTTGTGTGGTAGTTACTTGCTTCTCGCCTGTTGTTGGATTTGTTGATGTTTTTGATATAGATAGTTTTGCAAAGAAGGCATATGGAATGTGTGCCTTGTTGGTTGTATGATCATCATCGTCATCGTCATCGAGTAGTGATCGTAATAACATACCCAACTCATCCGAACCTGCATTGGTAGGAACATCTAATGATTCACCTAAAGTGACACCCTCACGATTACTAAACTGTACGACGATATTACCTGGAATATCATCTATGTCATTATCACCTTCGTCAATTACATTACCATTCGCATCACGTCGTGTACGTTTATATCGTTTAGTAGTGTTGGTTATTATATACCCACCTTTACCATCAGAGGTACGATAGCCGTGATTTAGTGGGTTGAGGGAACCGACGAGTGAGCCGCCTGTCCATGCTACGCCTGATAGATTTTTAGTTGATTGTACTACTGGAGCTGTAGAGGAGGATGAGGAAGCCGCTGTGGGCGGTGGATTGGTAGTACTATCGTCCTCCATGGTGTTATTATTTGTTCTTGAAAAAATGAAGCAAATTTTGGTTGGCTTTGCTTTTTGGTATCCTATTATGAGAGTGCATTACTGAAGAGATTTAAGTGTTCCACTCCAATTGGACTCTTTGCTACGGACTAAACGGGGAAGGGATACCGTTTGCCGAAGTGCCTCAGACTTTGTGCGCTACATATTGTACGTACCTATTAGCTTTGGATTGGATGGATTGGTAACAGTTATAGTGCAAAAGATTAGATCATATTAAGTATCAATAAAGTAGTAGTGTCGTCCGAGGAGTTAAGTAGTAATATATAAGTTTTTAAACATAACATAGTTATGCACAACTTGCAACATTGCAATTAGGAAGAGATACAAAAATGGCATCATTAGAATTACAGGCACGGCTTGGCAATTTACTTGCAACTGCTCAAACAGAAATGGCAGACGTCGATCTGTTTGCACCCATTGAGGAAAGAGAAGAGTGTCCGATATGTATGATTCCGCTTCCTTTTAAGGAGGGAGAAATTAGATTTATGACATGTTGCGGAAAGACGATATGTGTTGGTTGCAACTACAAACAATCGACGAATGATACGAAGAACAAAGTACCGAATCACAAGAGGAAATGTGCCTTCTGTTGTCAGCCACCACCCAAGAATAATATCAAAGCACTGAAAAAGCTAGCAAAGAAGAATAATCTCGATGCACTCAAACAAATGGCAGTAGAGTATAGAAGAGGGGAGAATATTTTTCAGAGTAATGCAAAATCCATAGAAATGTATATTCGAGCGGCTGAACTTGATAATGCTAGAGCATATGGAATCATTGGTGATTATTATCAAAATGGTATTGCAGTGGAACAAAATATAGTGAAGGCGATAGAGTTTTATGAGGTTAGCTCAAAGAAGGGATCTGTTCACGCACATAAAAGATTAGCTCGATTTTATGGGGAGAATGGGAATCATCAAAAGTGTATTGATCATTTGAAAGTGGTTGCAAGTGCAGGTGATAAAGATTCAATGGATGAGTTGATGGCTAGATACAAAGCAAAACTACTATCAAAAGATGATTTAACAAAGACTCTACGTGCATTCCAAGCATCAAGTAATGCAATGAAGAGTAAAGATCGGGATGATGCCCGTGCTTACATGGCAGCAAAAGGTATTGTTTGAGGCACGCACTCAATAGCTATAGAAAGAAATAGATATAGTATAGATATAGTTAAATGACCATGATTGTAACAGTAGCCCTACTTTCGCCACACAAACACATACCTATTCGAATACCGAATTGAAATAATGAATGAGTTGATGAATTTTGGTTGGCTTTGCTTTTTGGTATCCTATTATGAGAGTATACGTACTGAGATGTTTGATTGAAAGTTGTGCCAGAATTGCTTTGTGTCTATACCATTAGCTTTGGATTGGATGGATTGGTAAAAGTTATAGTGCAAAAGATTAGATCATATTGAGTATCAATAAAGTAGTAGTGTCGGAGGAGGTAGTAGCAATAATATTTTTTTTGTTATCTAACATAACATTGCAAAATTGCAATTAATACCACCCATAATATTATACTACGTATAATAACAAATCGATAAGCAAACTATGATATCATTAGAGCTAGAGGCACGGCTTGACAACTTACTTTGCACTGCACAAGCAGAGACGGCAGACATCGACCTGCTTGCACCTCTCATTATCACAGAAAGAGAAGAATGTCCTATATGTCTACTTCCACTTCCTATAGAAGCAGACGGAAACACGTTTTTCCCATGCTGCGGGAAGAGGATATGTAACGGGTGCGTCTTCAGATGTGCAAAGAATGATGCAAACAAAGGTATACCAGAAAATAAGCAGAAATGTGCCCTCTGTTGTCAAACAACGCCCAAGAATCTTATCAAAGCATTGAAAAAGTTAATGAAGAAGAACTATCCTGAGGCATTTCTATTGATGGCCAAAGAGCATAGATCAGGAGAGGATGGGGTAATTCAAAGTAATACAAAATCACTAGAAATGTACATTCGTGCCGCTGAACTTGGTAATGCTGGGGCATATACGGGAATTGGGATATATTACGAAGGAGGTTTTGGAGTTGAATTAGATAGATCAAAAGCACTGGAATTTTATGAGGTAGCTGCAAAGAAGGGATCGATAGAAGCCCACCGACAGCTTGCCGAGTTATGTGGGAGAATTGGAGAAATTCAAATAAGTATTGAACACAGGAAGGTAGCTGCAAGATCAGGCCATAAAGAATCAATGGATACCTTGATGAATATGTACAAAGATAAGTTACTATCAAAAGAGGAACTGACACAAACACTCCGTTCATTTCACGCTTCAAGTAATGAGATGAAGAGCAGGGAGAGAGACGAAGCACATGCTTACTTGCAACAGAGTTAACCGATCACATTATCTAATCAATAAACATATATTACACTTGAACTTGATCAGTAACTATCAATATCAACAATTCAACTTCCTCCGCTAGGTCCATGGGGCTCTTGTTTAGAAGCTACTAGTTCTTCATCTTGGTGAGATGTACTAGTATTAGGCATGGGAGGCAAATCTGGAAACATTACCACTGGCATGTTTGGCATATTTGCTTGTGTTGGGTAGTTTACTTGATTCTGCTGAACAGACTGGGTAGTATTTGCAATCTGCATTACTTGATATTGCAGTTGAATAGCCAGCTGTTGATTTTGCCGCAGCAAGTTCTCAATATGGCATTGGTTTATCTCCAACTGTTGCCTGAGACCAATCAATGGGTCATTACTTGAACTTAACGAGCTTGAAACGGTATCAATAGTACTTGACGGGGGTCTTGGTGGTGGTGGAAGTGCTGCTGCTGCGTCTGCCGCAACTTTACGATCATCTTCATTGGCCTCAGAGGAGGTCTTGCTTGACTGTTGTTGCGAGTCATTGGATGCGGGTAGTTCAATGAATGGCATTTTGGCTTTAGGCCCATGCTCTTGAATAGAACGATTGATAATACTCAAGACAATGTAGTCTGATGTATCCTTTCGTACTTCAAGAGGTGGAGGATACATACGACTAATCTGGTGTAAATCTGGCTCGTTATTGATCGTAGCATCAACTTCTACCTTGGCTCCACCAACCCTCTTCAATTTCTTGCTGAGGAATGGCATCCCGCGGAGGAAACGTTCATTGTAGAATGATCCTTTATCAGTTCCCTTGTGCATACCTAGAGAGGTATTAAAAGGAGTGAGAAGAGGTGAGACGATGTTTGGGAAACACACTTGGACACATTTATCAATATTGTAACAATACTCTCACGTCGAAAACCCCAACCATTGGCTTGTCGATAGAAAGAGGCAATACTTTGTGTTATGTAGTATCTCGGAAGTACTCTCTTTTCAAACTCAGACTAGATGGGCATAATCAAGATGTGCACAAGATATGCATAAGATACATAATTTGAAGATACCATGCAACCAAAAGAGTTGCATTAAATATAATACTCACCTGATCCAATATCTTCCAACTCCTACCATGAGGCATCCATGCGATGACATTACTCAAACTATCACAACTGAGCATGGCATGTAGCTTCATTACAAAGTTGGGAACGCTCATTAACGGCACTAATGGGAAGTGAGGATTCTCATCGACCTCTTGAGAATGGTCACGATAATAGAAGAAGGGTGCAGGTTTGAGTTCTCTGTCCTGTGCTGGCGGCTTTCCATCTGCTGATGATGACGATGATGATGAGGGTTGATGTTGAGAGCTATTATTGTTATTGTTAGAATTCATGGCCGCCGCGGTATCTTGGCGTTGACTACGATTGTTATTCATACCATTGGATCGGCAGCACTCTTCTCTGCCCTCCTCACTCGATTCATTGTCCGATACTGTTACTATGGACGCCATAATTAAATGTTATTGTTTAATGTTTTGCAAAGAGAGGCATAGTAGTTGAAGTTGTTGCTGAGCTGTTGGGACTATTGCTTACCTACTATATGGAAATGTGAGGACACAAGACATAGTGAAGTCTTAAGTGACAAGAATATGGACATTTACCCTCACAATATCACAATTTGGCAATCATACAATCACATGCCAACAATCAAAACCTCTCACCTTCAATTCATTTCCTTTTCTACAACGGCGGTTTGAGATAGAATCACCAACGGTGTGTCTCAAACATCATAATGAAAGCAATGAGGTGTTGAAGTGAGATCCATCGCCTACCTAATTTTGATGATAGAGATTACTGTATATCAGAGCATGGTGAAGCATCTCTATGTCTATACATTGGTCTCTTTAGTAGCATGTACCATCACATGTGCACTTGCCTTCGTTGCTGATACTCAATGTAACCAACGCATTGTAGTATCAAAGCTCGATGCCTCAAGGTCGAGCTCTTCGGTGGTGGCTGTGGCCGATGTTTCTTCACTTCCTAGTCCTGCTAAAGAAGATTTAGATACTAATTTAGATGATGTATTGCAGCAAGATATGGTTACTGTAGAAGCAACTTTACTTGATGATGTGATGAGTGATGAAGAGTATCTTATTCAAAGCCGACGAGCCTTCATTGGTGGCGCTGCTGGCACTGCTACGCTTGGTACTGTTGCCATGTGTGCTTGTGGATGTCAAGGTCGGCAGAAGTTCTTCGCTAACATGATGAACAACGGTATGTCTGACTATGAAGCATTACCACAAGTACAGCAGTTCAAGTCTCAATTGTTTGATCACATATCAGTAGGCGATGATATCATGGAGATTGGAATAGGTTCAGGGCCAAATCTCAAATACTATGCTGATAAATCCATTGGAAAGTTAATGGCATTGGAGCCCAACAGAGAATTCGATGAGTATATCATTCAGAATGTAGCCAAGTCAAATCTTCAAACAAAGGTTGACATTGTTCCTGGAGTGGCTGAAAGTATACCAAAGGCAGATAATAGTGTCGATGTTGTTGTGGGTACAATGGTAATGTGCTCCGTGTCATCAGTCAAGCAATCTCTTGCCGAGGTATATCGAATCCTCAAACCCAGAGGTCGCTACATATATACAGAGCATATAGTTGGGGACACCAATCATGTGGTTTCTTTGGGGTGACGGTGGCACTAAGAAGTAGAAGAAGATCAACAAACCACCCGCTTCCCTTTTATCGTCAACTGCAGCCGGAGATGCATCATCTACAACATTACCATTAGACTGGATAAAGCGTTATGATTGGCATTGTCTTCAGCCTCCCATGCTCAACAACACTAACAATGGTAAAGAACTCAAGGGACTTATCGAACCAACAATAGCGAAATGTTAGATAGTGACACATAAAACAAATTAAAATATCGAGGTTTGGGAATAGTTTGTGGATATTGTTGCTATGGTTTCAAAAACATCGAATGCACTGACGATATCACATTACTCACAGCAGAAGTTTGGCTCTGCATCCAAATCTGCCAAGGCTTTAACTTGTGCTCAACAACTTGCAGACCCATTGCAACAAGCTCTTGCCGAAGGATGTCATTTGAGAAGAGATCCAGAGCATGATATACTACGAACATTTGGTCAAGATAATGTCAAGTCGGAACGTTTTGTCTTGTCTAGTGATGATATCCTCCCTCCTCACTTTTTGTTATCGCCTCATTTGATTGGTGTAGCAACAAAGACATAGATGACCGTAACCGTAGCCCTAACTTTAAGAGCCACTCAAACACATCATGGACACTAACACTCGAGCATTTCAGTATCCGAATATCGAATCAAACAATCATATGTTTCTATATGAAGACTGACATTTCGTATCAGTCTACCGTCACTTTCAAACTTGTCTACCACATCAGCCACAAAGTTTGGTAATGAATAGTCAAAGCTTCCATCTATGAATCGAATAAAGTATGTCCCGCCAATGCCTAATGATACTTCACAGGGACACACTGCCGTACTTTTTGGAGTAGCAGGATTGACAGATGAAAAGCTTGGACTCAACAAACCCTCTTTCGAATTCGAAGTAGTCTCCATATGTGTCATTAACAAATCATGCAAACCTTGCGGTACATTCTTCCATTTAACACTACCATCTTTACCAATAACAACCCAACTTGAACTTTCCTTATTACTACTACTACCACCAAATGCAACACGATGAACATCAACACTCATAAACGCATCATCTAGCATATCATCCTTATTCGTACCCCACCAACATTCACCAGTGTCAAATTCACAATAGTAACATCTATGTCCATTCCCAATAGAGTATGTACATCCCGTAGACAGATATTTGATAGATGTATAATCTTTCCTTTCACGATATAATCGTGCTAGTAAGTTGGATGGTAGATTACCTCGATGGTGTGTCTTGCCATTGTCAAACTTGAGGAAATATGTCGTACCACCACTTTCATTCTTGGCTTTGCTTTTGTTGTTAAAGATGTCCTTTGCACCCTTACCAGTACTAGAACTCTTGTCATACCCGGTAATAGCAACATGATTCAATAATGCACCACCACCATCAATCAATGTAGCACTACCCTCCCGTTGTAACATAGTACCGCTATTACTCAATGATTCTGTATTTATATTATTCAATGAACAGGTACGTCCAATTAAGGATGTTTTACATGTCTTATCTGAAATTAAGAGTGCTAAGTTTGTCCCTCGATAGTTGCGTATCTGTTTTTGAAACTTGGTATCGAGTTTGTTGGATCTTCTACTGCTCGAGTCCTCATTAGATGTCAATGGAACATCCTCCAACCACAACACAGGCAATGACTTAATATCATCACTCTTCATATAACGAAGATTAGTCCGAAATGTTTGATAACTCAACTTGTTACTTTCATTTGCTATCTTTTCTTGTGATAGTAACTTGCCAGCTTGGTGAAATTGTTTCTCTAATTCGAAACGATCTTTTTCTAATGCTTTAATTTCAGATTTGAGATGGATATACTCTTCGTAGATTGAATCATATTCATCAATTTGAGGGTGGACATTTTGTAGTAGGTGTGTTACTGTTAGTTGATCTAATGTTGATGAGGTATTTTTGTTGTTGGGTGAAGATATTTCTATGGAATGTTTACTTTTTGGTGATGTATCCTTAGTTGTTGAAGAGGTAGTTATGACGTTTATTGCACGATGCCAACCATTGTTACCCAATTTACTACTACTTCCACCCTCATCCTCTCTATTGGTACCATTGGTCGAAGTAGTACTATTAGCATCTAAATCCTCTATAAACTCATCTTCTTTCAAGTTTAACTTTTCTATATCCAATAAACTCATACTACCACTAAACTTATTCGTATAAACTATTGATGTATCAATAATATTTGAATCTAAATGCGGTATGTCACATTCTATATTATCTTCACTGTTTATAGTTTGTACAATTTGGATTGGATTACGTCTTCTAGTTTGTAAATCTGTTTGTGTTCGAGTGGAGTTGTCTCGTGGCGGGAGTGTAGTAGTAGTTTGTGTTTGTTGTTGTGTACTTGAATTGGTACTTGATGATGTAGCAGTGGTATACGTCGGTTTTATTTGACGAGGTGTAGTTTGAGTGTTTTGTATCTTGGTAGATGTATTGGTTTCTCCACCAATTATTATATCAATTCGACCATCTGTTGATGATGATGAGTGCTGCTGATTAGTTGCAGCAGGTTTAGTACTACCTCCTCGACTAGTGGTAGTTGATCGTTGCTTATTTCGACTATTACGACTATTCCGTGATGTAGACTTGGTTGATATTGATTCATTCATATTAGACCTCTCTTGAGCATAAGATGGTGCACCTTGCCCTCTACTGCTTTTCGACTTGCTTAGTTTCAATTGCAATACATTCTTCATTGCTGATGATGCATGCTTTGGCTTACGTCTCGTTGATCTATTGCTATGCTGCTGCTGTTGTATAGATTGGGTATTGGTATCAATCTGTAGTCTATTGTTAGATGTTGGCAGTTCTTCATCTTCATCTCCTACGAAAAGATCGTTTGACTTTCGACTTGTTAACAACTTTTGGGCACGGCGCTTGCTCGACGACGATTGACCGCCACCGGCGCTATCACGACGACTGGGCCTTATTCTATTACCATTCATACTTTATTGCGCTGTTTATTATTTCATTAGCCGCGCTGCAATCTATCTGCAATAGAAAGTTATCGTATCTAGGTCTTTTTACTTTTTGTGTAGTTGGGACATTGGCGGAGTTACATGTGGAATGTAATTTTTGCCTGCTGCCGAAAGTGATACGATATCGTAGGTAGTTTATATCTGAAATATTATGGTAGATGCTGGCTGATATGTAGATAAATATCGGCAGAGATTGCATCATTAACATATAAGCTGTATTGGACTCTCTACGAGTGGTGGCGTATGTATTTGTAGTTTGTTATTAAGTATATGATATACGGCTTCGTCAGAGGACAGAAAACTGATTAGATACGATAATAACCCTTTGGTTTGTGAAAAATAATACAACAACTATCTAATCATTAAGTATGTCGAATAGAATCATCGAAGAAGATAATAGAAGAGAATATATCGAGAGAGCTTTGCATCTAAACTTTGGTAAGTTTGCCGTAGGGAGTAAAAGATACTGCTCTCTTTGCCATAAACACATTGCACCATATGCATATTGGTGTCATTGCAATGTTAATGTTTATTGTTCTCCAAGCTGCTACCGTGATGACCAATGCAGTTATAGCCCTAGATGTACGAAAGTTAAAGCTTTATCAGCAGATATAGAAACAAAAACATCAGATCTCCGACGGTATCATCCTCATGATGTGATTATGTTATTTGATGGTACAGTTCCAGATGCCTCTCTGACAAGGCATATGAATGAGGATTATAGGCAAAGTATAATACGACAATTCCAAAATGAAAGATCAGAGTTATTGGACAAACGAAATGAATTGGTAAAGGAGTTAATGCACGAGGGTAGTAGAAAGGGAAATTATGCTGCAGATTATACAAGTGGGGTCGAAAATGTTCGTGCCTATGATATGGCATGTGAACAAAGTCTTAAACTTCTCCTACTACAAAAATCTCATTCCGCTGCCGAATTAGTTCTACATGTACTCTTACTCACTGGAAGATTTGAGGGGCTAAACACTATATGCTGTCATTATATGCGAAGAGAAATTGATGTTACCTCTCGTAAGGGGCTTGATATGATTGGACAAGAGCAAATCAATCCCAAGAATATCACTGAATCTTTTGCCGAGTCAAGAGCCTACACATTGAAGACAAGAGAAACCCGACTTGTGTGGGAAGACTACGAATTATTTGGGGGAAACAATTTAGCTGCTATGGTACACATGTTTCTACTCAAGTATATACTCCACATGTCAATGGAGAATCTACACCATATCAATACAAACTTCTTAAATGCTAATAAAGACTGTATGATCTTGATCGGAGAATATGTGGGGATGAAAAAAGAATGGATTGTTGCTGGTGATAATAACACGTACAAAGATCAAGCATATAAGGTTGCCCGTATGATACATTGCTCGAACATGTATGGGTATGAAGGTTATGAGAATAGAGTAAATGAATGCTTCGATAAGATCAGGGAGGGAGCACAAGAATACTTTTACAATGGTAGAACATCAGTCATTAATGAAGCCTTAACAACTGGAAAGACAGTGGTTAATAGTTTCAGATTACAGCCGAAATTATGCAAAAGTGCTTCACCTACAGTATGGACGGTGCCGTGTTCAGAACTAAAGAAGTGTTGCGAGGCAGAACTTGCAATTGTTTACAAGTTTGAGGTTAGGTCTCTACTGATGAATGCAGTTGGAAGAATAAACATATTGGCAGGTTGGAATGCAGTTGGCAGTGGCAATTATCGTCCACCGCCTGATAGAAGCCGCCCCCATCTATGTATTACAGAGTTTGTCACGGATGCTTTAAAGACTTGTCCAGAATACTCCTTCAAAGATGTATTTGATAACCCTCACCTAAGTGATATATTTTATGGTACCTCGAGGCACGACTCTATGACTGAAGATATGGAAGAACTGTTCGATGAGAAAGCTGTAGGCTTCCTTGATGAGGCATTACTTATATGTATCTCGCTTGAACAAAAGCTTGCTTATTGCAACTTTCACCAGAACAGAGAAAATGATGATGTTTTGAACATTTTGGCTCAGATTCCTGGAGAGAATAGTGTGTATATATCTGATTCTCCACCAGATTGTTCAGATTTTGCCGTTCGTAAATTGATGAACTCCAGTGTCGACATTGATTTAATTACTATGGCTAATAGTAAGCTAGTAACTGCTCTCTTCAAGCAAGGTTTGGCAACAAAAGACAATCTTGATATACTATTCGGAAGAAGTGGATATGTATCATATCAAATCTGGAAGTTACAGAAACAGAAAGAAGAGCGAAGACAACCAAGCATTTGGTCTTTCATCACTAATAGCCGATTGTGGAAGGAGGGATGTACTGACATTGACAGAAGATCGGGGCTCAAAATAAAGTATTTGAATAGACAGGATCGATCACAAAAGTTTGTAGGATTAATGCAAGGACTGACAAAGTTGGTGCCCATCGGAAGTATCCTTGAATCCGTAGTACCATCTGTTGAGCGGTTTGTATCTAAGTTCGGATGGAACTGTCTTAATGATACTGCAACTAAGCAATTGTTAATGGAATGGATCAGCTCGTATGAGGTTGGTACAGATAAAAGTCTGAACATAGAGGATAATGCAAATCCAAAGAGGCGCCGGTGTGATATAGATAGCTTCCTCACTGCGGAGGATGCTTGTCGACATTACTTTGATACTCGATCACTTGAAGAAGCTGTATGGGATGCAGCAGGAGTTCCTCGTATCATCATCCTAAATGGAAACAGGGACAGGATGCAGAAAGCTGGCTGGAGGAGCATAAAGGGTGGAATTCGAGGAGACGAAGGACTCAGGTTGGGGAGTCGTATTGCACATGTATACTCTCCATCTTGCTTAGTGTATGAGGAGCAAGTCAAGCCAACTTATGAAGACAGACCCCAGGTTTTCTCTGGCTTTGATGAATTCAAGTATAGGCGAGACTTTACCTGCTAAATAAAGTCAGCTAAATAGAGTAGGACTAGGAGTAGTTTTAGACATAAGTTGTTAGTCCTACTTGCTTACTTGACCACCAAAGCTCTGCAGCGTCTAAATCTCTACACCATCGATTTCCTTCATATTATCTTACTTTTTCTCTCGTACTTTGTTCCGTAGACTGTCAAGTTGTTTGACCAATTACCGACTCGTACCCAGTAGACTCTTGGTCGAACCGTGATATTATACTAAACAGAGTTTCTCATTACATTTTTCATGAAAACTGATGCCATAATCCATGGTGGAGAGTGGAGATACGACGCGACATATCGAATATAGTCATTGGTGGAGAGTACAATAGTATAAAACACTGTCGGTCTCAGTGTGGGGCGCTAGTAGTAGTAGCAGCAGATCAGTCGATTGGACAGATAGAAGATGCAGAATCAATATTAAGAGGTGACGGACTGAGACTACTGTATAATAATATATTATATTCCGCATATATCATACATCCTTTAATCAATATAACTAACATGCCATCTGGATTTTATGCTGTTCGGGATTATATCCAGAGAGCTATGCAAGTTACATTTTCCACCAACAAAAACGAATCTTGTGCCCATTGTAATCGAAAGATAAGGTATGAAAATCAAGTTACATGTCGTTGTGGCATATGTACATATTGTTCACTACAGTGTGCGGAAAATGATAAAGAGAGGCATTTTCGTAGGTGTATGACGATTGTACTATTGTCAGCGGAAATAGAAGAAAAAACAACTGCTTTGCAAAGGTATTATCCAGATGATGAGATTGCTTTGTTTGATCATTCATCTCTTTGGGTTGATGACGAGGAATTGCGGCCTATTATTGCACGGAGATTCCAAAGTGAAAGAACAGAGTTACTGAACAAACGAAATACTTTGATAAAGGAGTTAATGGACGATGGTAGTAAGAGAAGTAGTAGTAGATGTGCCGGGGAATACACAAACCAAAATGTTTTTGCATGTCAAGTTGCAGCGCAGCAATCTCTTGATCTTCTCCTCCTACGAAAAGGAATTGACGATGCCGTATCAGTTCTGCAGATACATTTACTAACTGGAAGCTTTGAGAAGCTTTATGATCTATGCTGTCATTATATGCTGAGGGGTATCTATGTCACTACTCGTGGAAAGGGACTTGATATGATTGGACTAAAGCAAATCAAACACAGGAATATCACCAAATCTTATGCACCTCAAGTTTATGAAGACTATAAGTTATTTGGGGAGATTCAATTCGTTGCTTTGATTCATATCTTTCTAGTTAAGTATATATTTCACATGTCAATGGAAGGTCTCCATCAAATCAATACAAACTTCTTAAACAACAAAGACTGTATGGTCTTGATTGGAGAATATGTGGGGATGAAGAAGGAATGGATTATTGCTGGTGATAATAACACGTACAAGGATCAAGCATATAAAGTAGCTCGTATGATTCATTGCTCGAACATGTATGGGTATGATGCGAATGAGAGTAAAGTTGATAAGTGCTTCACTAAGATCAGGACGGAAGCACAAAAATACTTTTACTTCATGCATAGAACATCGGTTATTAAGGAAGCCATCGCAACAGGGAATAGAATTGTCAATAGTTTCAGATTACAACAGAAGTTATACAAAAGCATGCCAGCTGCATTATGGACGTGGTCAGATATTATTAACAGTTTTGAGGCAGATTTAGCAATTGTGTACAATTTTAAGGTTAGATCTCTGCTGATGGATGCAGTTGGAAGAATAAACATATTGGCTGGGTGGAATATATTTGGCAGCATCAGTTCTCATCAATGTGTTACAGAATTTGTCACTGATGCTTTGAAGACTTGCCGAGGATACAATTTTAAACAGATATTTTATGAAACGTACAGTGACAGTAATAGAGACATCTGGAGACAAGACTACGATCAAACGGAAGAACTATTTGATGGGTATGATGTAGGAGGCCTTGATGATGCACTATTTATATGCATTGCAATTGAGCAGAAAGTTGCATATTGCAACTTTCACAGGAACAAAGGAAATGATGATGTTATGAACATTTTGAGTCAACTTCGAGAAGATAGCAAATCGTACATATCCGAACCACTACCAGATAGTTCGGATTTTGCTATTTCTGATCTTATTTACCATGACTGTGAAGACATTGATGGCCTCGATATGGCCAATGAAAATCTGATAACAGCCCTCTTTGACTCCGGCATGGCAACTAAAGAAAATCTGGACATATTATTTGGTCGGAGTGGATATGTATCATATTTCATATGGAGGCTACAGAAACAGAAAGACGATCGTATGCAAAGATACATAACATCATACATTACTCGGAGTCGGATATGGAAAGAAGGTTACACTGATAATGACAAAGTGTCTGGTTTGAAACTCAAGTACTTGAATAAGGAAGATCGAGCCGAGCGGTTTGATGAACTGAAGAAGCATCTTTATCTCGGAAATTCTCTTCTGTCTTTAGAGCCATCAGTTGGACAGTTCATAGCAAGATTTGGGATCAGTTGCCTCAATGACAATCATTACCTTAAGGAGTTTTTCTTCTTGAATAATGCCTCTGGGAATGCTGAAGATAGAGGCACTGGTTCAAATCTAAAGAGACGTCGTTGTGACTTAGATAGTTTCCTCAATATAGAGGATGCCTGTCGACACTACTTTGATACCCGATCTCTAGAAGAGGCAATATGGGATCATGTAGGGGTGCCTCGTATCATTGAGCTAAGTCGGCATGACAAGTGTTTAGGAGGATTGATGGGCTGGAAGTATTGTGATCACAAAGTGGTTCTTGGGGATGAGGCAGTGAAAGTTGGAAGTCGTGTAGTTCATCACTATGACTCATCATGTTGCTCGGTGTGGAAGGAGTAAGCCAGCTAGTAGAGTAGATTTGTAATCTAATATAGTTATTAGACTAGTATTATTCCTACTTACTTGACCACCACAGCTCTGCAGCGTCTAAATCTCTATCACCATCGATCTCTTTCATATATATCTTACTTTTTCTCTTCTGATTATATACAGCTTGTCTACTTGGTGGTAGGCTCTCGACAGGAACCTCCTTGAATCCTCTTTCAACGAACCATTCCATGGTCTGAGTACTCAAGACGAATACCTTCTTAGCCCCACATTGAAGAGCCAATCTCTCGAGGTATCCAAGCATGGCGTCACCCCTTCCCCCTCTTCTGTAATCCTTACTAACAACTAAGCATCCTATTTCAGCAAAGCCACCCTCAAATCTCTTCAACTGGCCTGTGGCTACAACTAGTCCATCTCTTGTGTATACATAGTAGCTCAAAACTTCCTTCTCTAGCTGACTCTTTGGTCGTTCAACTAATGTACCCATTTTAACCAATGGATCGATCAGGTCATATATACCTGTAACATCATTGACTTCGGCACGGCGTATACCATCATATATATCGCGAGAAATCAACGTTCCACAGCCATCACGAGTGTATAGTTCTTGTACAAGCGCACCATTCTCAGGAGCTAGGATATGTGCTCGTTTCACACCCTTTTCTAATGCAACCATTGAATATCCAACTTTGATTAATGTCTCCATACTCCCAGGTGTTCGTAATACGGACTGTTGAGGAGAATCACCATCCAAATCGACGAGGGCAAACCCCTTTGGGTGTATTTTCATTTTGTAATGTGCCAATAGATCCTTGGCATCGCTCACTCTTAGGTTCTGCACCGGCTTGTCCGTGAGCTTGTTTTGGAAGGAGGTACCATGAACATTGAAGTAAATGATCTTAGATGCACTCAGCGATCCAGCCACGGTAGCGGCTAAGAACTCAGAGTTGACATTGAATATCTCTCCAGATGGACTCACACCCAACGAGGTTAGAAGCACAATATCATGTGTTTCATGAACTTGTCGGATACGTTCTGTTTCTACCTTTCGAGGGAAACCCGTCCAGCAGTAGTCGACTCCGTCTACAACACCAAATGGCTTTAATCAAGAGGAGGAAGAGGGAGGGTAAGACAATGTACACATATGAACAACACACACACAACAATCAACACGACGTACCTGTGCCGAGTAAAAGTTACCCGAAACAACATTACCAACCAACGATTCCGACCCCTTCACAAGACCACCATGTAATCGTAAACTCTTTGCCAATCTCCTTTCAATCTCAAACCTCACAAATCCAGCCTCCTCCTTCACAACACGTAGAGTATCCTCATCTGTAACCCGGATACTTGACATCATAACCCGGCCACCCAAGTTCTTATCATTACCACCATACTCATCTTCTTCGTCATCCTCCTCTTCTAATCGTAAAT